>Ga0209415_10009594_pt1 | contig 16613 bp, 17 predicted proteins | sample PeaSoiSIISIP2007_FD_187696 | JGI IMG/M metagenome (GOLD analysis project Ga0209415, IMG submission 187696) | Peat soil microbial communities from Weissenstadt, Germany - SII-SIP-2007 (SPAdes) (version 2) | ecosystem: Environmental > Terrestrial > Soil > Wetlands > Peat | place: Germany... | reverse complement strand
GCGCGCCCGGCTGGGATCGAACCAGCGACCTCTCGCTCCGGAGGCGAGCGCTCTATCCGCTGAGCTACGGGCGCGTGGAGGTCGAGTCTAGGCGCTAGGGCGCGGGCGCGCCTTCGGCGGCGGCGCTCGCACAGGGCAGCCGGGCGAGCAGGGCTCGGTAGCGGATCATGTCGGCGTGCTTCCAGTCGGAGTGCGTCTGGTGCTGGAAGGCGGGCACTCGGTCGTGGTGGTAGGGCGAGGAGAGGCTCTCGTTGTGGCCGATCACGTTCTTCAGCGCGATGCCGTAGCGGCAGCGCAGCCAGCGGGTGAGCGCGAGCGAGGCGTCGAGCTGGCGCTTGTCGGCGAGGATCGCCTGGTCGGAGAAGCCGACGTTCTCGATCCCGATCGCGGTCCAGTTCAGCCCGGTGGTGTGGCGGCAGCGCAGCGACAGCGGCACGAGCTGGTCGATCCTGCCGTTCGGCTCGACGAGGAAGTGCGCGCAGGTGTTGGGCAGCTCGTGGAACTCGCTGTCGGGGACGTCGGGGGCGAACGTGTTGAAGGCTTCCTGGGCGCCGGCGGTTTCGGTGTAGTGCTCGACGATCACTTTGGGAGCGGTCAGCCTGTAGGTGTCTTCGCCGTAGTGGCGCAGCGAGTAGGCAGCCATCTCCTGCCTGCGCCGGGCGCCGTAGGGGATCGGCCACTGGTGGATCGGGGGAGCGGGGATGGTCACGGCCGCCGCAGGGCGCGCGCCCTGCATTCTCACCACGGCCGGCACGACGGGGATGGCAGTTGCGTGGGCGCCGCTGGTTGTGTGCGCGCGGCCGGACGTGCCGCCGCAGCCGGCGAGCACTGCGAGCGTGCCTGCGGCGAGCAGGACGGCCGGGGCGGGTCTCATCGCCTCCGATGGTAGGGGGAGCGCCGTCGTGCTCGTCTCAGCCGAGATCGTCGAGCAGCCCGCTCACGCGGCGGGCGATCTCATCCCGCGTCGCGCGCACCTCCGCCAGCGGTCGCCCCTTCGGGTCGGGCAGCTCCCAGTCGAGGTAGCGCTTGCCGGGGAAGTAGGGGCACTCATCGCCGCAGCCCATCGTCACGATCACGTCCGCCCGCTCGGCGAGCTCGGGCGTGAGTGACTGCGGTGTCCGGTCAGACAGGTCGATGCCGAGCTCGCGCATCACCTCCACCACCTCGGGGTGCACGCGCTCGGCCGGTGTGGTGCCTGCCGACAGCGCCGTGTGCGCGCCGCCGGCGGCCCGTTCGAAGAGCGCCTGGCTGATCTGCGAGCGGCCGGCGTTATGCAGGCAGACGAACAGGACGCTCGCCATCGAGATCCTCCTCTGCGCCGTCGCGGGGCGTCGCAGACCGCGTGGACCCGCGCACGAGCTGGTAGGCGAACACGCCCACGGCCGCGCCCACGAGCGGCCCGACCACGTAGATCCACAGGTCGTGCCAGGTGCCCGACGCGAGCGCCGGCCCAAACGAGCGCGCGGGGTTCATCGATGCGCCGGTGATCGGGCCGCCGAACAGCGCATCGAGCCCGACCGTGCCGCCGATCGCGATCGCGGCAGCGGCCCCCACCGCCCGGGTGTCGGTGGCGACGGCGGTGATCACGAACATCAGGAACGCGGTGAGGACGACCTCGTAGAGCAGCGCCGTGGTGGTGCCCACGCTGGGGAGCGTGGCGCCCAGGTGCGCGGGCTTGCCCGGCCACGCGGCCAGCAGCAACAGCGCGCCGGCGCTCGCGCCGAGCAGCTGCGCGGCGATGTAGGCGAGCGCGTCGCGCAGGGGGAAATGGCGCGCGAGCGTGAACGCGACGGTCACGCTCGGGTTGAAGTGAGCGCCCGAGAGGTGTCCGCCGGCGTAGATCATCGCCATGATCACCAGGCCGAACGTGAGGCTGACGCCGACGCCGCCGAGCGAACCTGGGTGGGTGGTGTTGCTGATGATCGCCCCGCAGCCGGCGGTCACGAGCGCGAACGCGCCGATCGCCTCCATCAGCGCTCTGCGCCCGAGCCCGGGCCGGTCCTGGGAGCCCCCGTCGCCTGCGGCCATGGGGGCGATCATATTGCATTGACAAAGATCACTTCAATAGATATATATAGATTGATGAGCGTCGATCTGGAGCTTGCGCCCAAGCAGAAGCGCGCTGCCGGCGAGCGCTGCTGCGAGCCGGTCGTCTACCCGGACGTCCGCCGCGAGCAGGCCGTGCGCATGGCCGAGGTCGCCAAGGCGCTCGGCGACCCGATCCGTCTGCAGCTCGTGGACGTGCTACGCCGCCACGCCGGCAAGGTGTGCGTGTGCGAGCTGGTGCCGCTGTTCGACGTGGCCCAGCCAACGCTGTCCCACCACCTCGGCAGGCTGCGCGCGGCCGGCATCGTCGACTCCGAGCGCCGCGGCCTGTGGGCCTACTACTACGTCGTCCCCGGAGCGCTGGAGGAGCTATCGCAATGGCTGAGCTAGAGCTGCACGCAGCGAGCTGCTGCACACCCGAAGAGCAGAGCGGATGCTGCGAGGCGAGCGAGAAGGAGGACTGCTGCTCGTCCGCGTCGAGCGAGTGCGGGTGCACCGCCGGCGGGGAGACGAGCGAGATCCGCGAGCAGGTGCGCGAGCGGTATGCGGCCGCGGCCCGCGCCGTGGCCGGCGCGCAGGAGCCCGCGTCGGGCTGCGGCTGCGCGGTCGAGCTGACGGATGAGGGCGGGCAGGAGGTGTTCGGCGGCGCCCTCTACGCCGAGCACGGGGGAGAGGCGCCGGCGACGGCCGTGGCGGCGTCCCTCGGCTGCGGGGTGCCGACGGCGGTCGCCGCCCTCTCCCAGGGTGAGACCGTGCTCGACCTGGGCTCCGGTGCAGGGGCGGACGTGCTCATCTCCGCCCGGCGCGTGGGACCCTCCGGCCATGCGATAGGGCTCGACATGACTGACGAGATGCTCGATCTGGCGCGCGCCAACGCGGCGCGGGCCGGGCTGGAGAACGTGGAGTTCCGCAAGGGCTACATCGAGGCGATCCCGCTGCCGGACGCGAGCGTGGACGTGGTGATCTCCAACTGCGTGCTGAACCTCTCCGGCGACAAGCCCAAGGTGCTGCGCGAGGCGGCCCGCGTGCTGCGCCAGGGAGGACGGTTCGCGATCTCCGACGTGATCGCCGACGAGGACATGGACGCGGCCACGCGCGCGGACATGCAGCGCTGGACGGGCTGCATCGCCGGCGCGCTCACGCGCCGCGAGTTCGAGCGCTCGCTCGCCGCAGCGGGCCTCGTCGACATCGACATCCGCGAGACCCATCGGGTCCACGAGCACGCTGTCGCGGCGATCATCCGCGCGCGCAAGCCGGCGGCCGCATGAACGAGCCTCGCGAAATCCACCTGCACGACCCGCAGACGCTCTACCGGCACTGGGAGGAGGGCCAGTGGAGCCCGTGGGACTTCGATCTCGCGGGCGACCGCGAGCAATGGCAGGCGATGGCCGATCGCTCGCTGGTGACGTTCGTGCTCGGCTCGCTGATCGTCGCCGAGGAGCGGATCACGACCAAGTTCTTCGGGCTCGTGGGTGCGTACGGCAGCGAGGAGGAGGCGACGTTCCTTGCCACCCAGCAGGTCGACGAGGCCAAACACATGCAGTTCTACGCGCGCTTCCAGGACGAGGTCGTGTCCGAGCCCGGCCTGATTGCGGCCCACGTGCGGCGCGCGCGCGAGCAGGTCTCCCCGGCGTTTCGCACGATCTTCGACGAGAAGCTCGTCGCGGCCCACGAACGGCTGCTGTCCGATCCCGGCGACCTCGAGGCGAAGGTGGCGTTCGTGACCATCTACCACCAGGTGCTCGAGGGCACGCTCGGGCTGACCACGTTCGAGTTCTCGACGCGCTATCTGGAGCGCGAGGGCCTGCTGCCGGGGTTCGTGGCCGGCTACACCAAGATCCACCACGACGAGCAGCGCCACATCGGCTACGGGACCTGGTTCCTGCGCGAAGCGCTCGCCGCGCAGCCGCAGATGGCCGAGGTCGTGCGCGCCACCCTGCTCGATCTGCTGCCGGCGGTGGCCGAGTCGCTGACGCCCCCCGAGGGCGCGGACTCCTCTGTGCTCGGCGCCTCCGCCGAGGAGCTGCGCGAGTTCGCGCTCGGAGGTCTGACGCGCAGGCTCAAGCTGATCGGCGTGGCGCTGTGACCGAGCACGCCGCCGGGGCGTAGTGATGGGAAGGGGCCCGCGGACGGACCCCTTCCCTGCACACGACCCACGAGTTTGCGTGCCGGTCCCGTGGGTCTAGCCGCACCCGCCGGTTTCCCTGGGTGGCTACATGCTGCTACCCGCCGTTCGCGGTTCTAATCAAGCGGGCCTTCGCGTCCCCGGCGCCCGCCGCTACCGTAGCCGGCATGGACCTGTCGCTGTTCTTCCTCGGCACGGCCGGCTCGGTGCCCAGCGCGCGGCGCGGGCTGCCCGCCGTGCTCGTCTCCCGCGGCGGCGAGCGGCTGCTGTTCGACTGCGGCGAAGGCACCCAGCGCCAGCTGCTGCGCTCGCTCGGGCTGATGGAACTCGACGCGGTCTTCATCACGCACTTTCACGCCGACCACTGGCTCGGCCTGCCGGGGATGCTGAAGTCCTTTGCGCTGCGGGAGCGCAGCCGGCCGCTGACCGTATACGGGCCGGTCGGGCTGGTCGAGCTGATGGGCTCGATGCGGGTCGTGTACGGCAGGCGCCTGCCGTTCGAGCTCGGCCTCGTCGAGCTCGACCCGTGGGAGGAGATCGAGCGGGATGGCTACCGCGTGGCGGCCGTGCCGGTGAACCACGGCGGCCGCGCGGCGGTCGGCTACGCGCTGCTCGAGCAGCAGCGACCGGGCGAATTCGATCCGCGCGAGGCCGAGCGTCTGGGCGTTGTAGAGGGGCCCGCGTTCGGGCGCCTGCAGCGGGGGGAGGCGGTCGACGGCGTGCAGCCCGAGCAGGTCGTGGGGCCGCCCCGCGAGGGACGGCGGATCGTGATCTCCGGGGACACCGCGCCCTATGAGGCGCTCGCTGTCGCCGCCCACCGCGCGGACGTGCTCGTGCACGAGGCCACGTTCGCCGAGGAGGAGCGAGAGCGCGCGCGGGAGACGTTCCACAGCACCGCACGCCAGGCCGCCGAGCTGGCGCGCGAGGCGGAGGTGAAGCTGCTCGCGCTCACGCACGTCTCCAGCCGCTACGCCGGCGCGGAGATACGTGACCAAGCGCGGGCCGTGTTCCCCGCCACAGAGGCGCCACGTGACTTCGACACGATCGAGGTGCCGTTCCCCGAGCGCGGGGGCGCGAGGCTCGTGCGCTGGCCTGAGCGCCAGGGGCGCGCCGAGGAGGCCGCAGCGCCGCCCGAGCCCATCGTGATGCCCTGATACATTGCTGACGATCCTTTAACCCGGTCCGGAGAGGCCAGGAAGGAAACGATGGAGAGCAACGAGAAGGTCGTCCTTCGCGAGGAGGAAGTCGGGCGGGCGCTGACACGCATCGCGCACGAGATCGTCGAGCGCAACCCCCATTCGGCTCCCGCGATCGTGGGCATCCACCGGCGCGGCGCCTATCTCGGCCAGCGCCTGCACGAGCTGCTGCAGGAGCTGCTGGACAGCGAGGTCCCGCTCGGCGACCTCGACATCGGCTTCTATCGCGACGACGTCGCCAGCCGCCCCGATGCACCCGTGCTGCACGCCTCCCACATCGACTTCGACGTGAGCGGCCGCACGGTCGTGATCGTGGACGACGTGCTGTTCACCGGGCGCACCGTGCGCGCGGCGATCGAGGCGCTGTTCGCCTACGGCCGCCCGCAGCGGGTGCAGCTCGCGGTGCTCGCCGATCGCGGTCACCGGGAGCTGCCGATCCGCCCCGACTACGTCGGCAAGAACCTGCCGACGGCCCGCGCCGAGCACGTGCACGTGCGTCTGCGGGAGCTCGACGGGATCGACGAGGTGGCGATCGCGGGCGGCGCCGGCCCGGTCGCGCCGGCGGCCGTGGAGGCCACGGCGTGAGGCATCTGCTCTCGATCGAGGATCTCGACCGCGCGGGCATCGAGCGCATCGTCTCGCTGGCCGAACGCTTCGCCGAGGTGTCCGACCGCGAGATCAAGAAGGTGCCCGCGTTGCGCGGGCGCATGGTGCTGAACCTCTTCTACGAGGCTTCCACCCGTACCCGCAGCTCCTTCGAGCTCGCCGCCAAGCGCCTGTCGGCCGACGTGGTCAACTTCGCCGCGAGCGGCTCGAGCGTGGAGAAGGGCGAGTCGCTGAAGGACACCGTGCTGACCCTCAGCGCGCACAAGCCCGACGCGATCGTGCTGCGCACGCCCTGGGCGGGCGCCTCGGAGCTCGTCTCCAGGTGGTGCGGTGCGGCGATCATCAACGCCGGCGATGGCAAGCACGAGCACCCCACGCAGGCGCTGCTCGACGTCTACACGCTGCGCAGACGCCTCGGCGCGATCGACGGCGCCTCGATCTGGATCGTGGGTGACGTGGCGCATTCCCGCGTGGCGCGCTCGGACGTGCTCGCGTTCCAGCGCATGGGCGCCAAGGTCACGCTCGCCGGTCCGCCGACGCTGATCCCGCGCGGCATCGAGTCGCTCGGCTGCGAGGTGCGCCACACGCTGGAGGAGCTCCACACCGCAGACGTCGTCTACGCGCTGCGCATGCAGCGCGAGCGCATGAGCGAGCTGTGGGTGCCGTCGATCCGCGAGTACGCCGCCTGCTACCAGATCAACGCCGCGCGCCTGGCGCCGCACCAGGTTCTGATGCACCCCGGCCCGGTCAACCGTGGCGTGGAGCTCTCGGGCGAGGTCGTCGACTCGCCGCAGGCTCTCATCACCGCCCAGGTCGAGGCGGGCGTGGTCGTGCGCATGGCTGTGCTGTATGAGCTGCTCGCCTCGGCCCGCGACGCCGACGCTGCGCACCCCGCCGAGCGCGGCGGAGGTGCCCCGCCGAGTGCGGTGGGCGCCGAGGTGGGGGAGGGCCAGCTCGCTTGACGGCCACCGCGATGCTCGTCGACGGCCCGGGCACAGCCGCCGAGCTGCTGCTGGTGGACGTGCACGTGCTCGACCCGCGCACGGGCATCGAGGCCCGCCACGACGTGCGCGTGCGCGCCGGCGTCGTGGCCGAGCTGGCCGAGCCGGGGGGGCTGGAGTGCGACGCGCGCGAGGAGGTGCTCGCGGGCGAGGGTCGCCTGACGCTGGTGCCGGCCTTCTTCGACCCGCACGTGCACCTGCGCACGCCCGGCCAGGAGCACAAGGAGGACCTGCAGAGCGGCACGCGGGCGGCCGCCGCGGGCGGCTACGCAGGCGTGATCGCGATGCCCAACACGGATCCCGTGATCGACTCCGCGCCGCTGCTGCGCTCGCTGCGCGACTCCGCCGCGCGCGAAGCGCACGTCTCGGTGGGCTTCCTGGGGGCGATCACGCGCGGCCTGCAGGGCGAGCAGCTGACCGAGATGGCCGAGCTGCGCGAGCAGGGGGCGCTCGGCTTCACCGACGACGGCAGGCCCGTGCAGAGCGCGGGGATGTTGCGCAAGGCGCTGCAGTACCAGCGTCTGTGCGGCGGCGTGATCGCACTGCACGAGGAGGACCGCACGCTCTCCCGTGGCGGCGCCATGCACGAGGGGGCGCTCAGCGCGGCGCTCGGCATCGCCGGGATCCCCACCGTGGCGGAGTCCACGATGGTCGCGCGCGACGCCGAGCTGGCCGGCTACGAGGACGCGCGCGTGCACTTCCAGCACCTCAGCTGCACCGCGTCGGTGGACGCGGTCGCGGCGGCCAAGGCGCGCGGCTGGCGGGTCAGCGCCGAGGTCAGCCCCCACCACCTGCTGCTCACCGAGGAGGCGGTGCGGGGGCTGGACACGCGCATGAAGATGCACCCGCCGCTGGCCACCGAGTCGGACCGCCGCTCGCTCGTGGAGGGCCTGCGGGCCGGCACGATCGACTGCGTGGCGACCGACCACGCGCCCCACGCGCGCGAGGAGAAGGAGGTGCCCTTCGAGCAGGCGCCGATGGGCACGACGGGCCTCGAGACCGCGTTCGCGGCGCTCTACACCGAGCTCGTGCTGGGCGGCGTGATCCCGCTCGAGCTGCTCGTCGCGCGGATGAGCGCGGGCGCTGCCTTGTTCGGGCTGCCCGCCCCGCTGATCGCTCCCGGCGAGCCCGCCAACCTCGCGCTGCTGGACCTCGACGCCGAGTGGACCGCCGGCGAGCACGGCTGGGAGAGCCGCTCGGAGAACTGCTGCTTCGCCGGCCGGCGCCTGCGCGGGCGCGTGCTCGCCACGATCTGCGCCGGGGCGCTGGTCCACCGCGACCGTTCGCTCGCGCTGATCGGAGCCGGATGAGCCTGCTCGCGCGCGACCGCGCCACGCTCGTCGTGGTGGACGTCCAGGAGGGCTTCCGGCCCTACGCGTCCTTCGCCGGTGTGGCCGCCGCCTGCTCCAAGCTCCTCGCCGCCGCCCGCATCCTGGGGCTGCCCGCGATCGTCAGCGAGCAGTACCCCAAGGGCCTCGGGCACACTGCCGCGGAGGTCGGCCTGCAGGACGAGCCGCGCATCGAGAAGACCGTGTTCTCGGCGGTGCGGGCCGAGGGCTTCGACATCGGTGGCGCCGGCCAGGCGCTCGTGTGCGGCATCGAGGCGCACGTGTGCGTCAGCCAGACGGTCCACGATCTGCTCGCCGCAGGCGTGGAGGTGCACGTGCCCGCCGACGCGGTCGGCTCGCGCCACGAGCTCGACTACCAGCGCGGCCTGGAGCGGATGGAGCGCGCCGGCGCGGTCGTCTGCAGCGTCGAGGCCGCGCTGTTCGAGCTGCTCGAACGCGCCGGCACGCCCGAGTTCAAGGCCGTCCAGAAGCTGATCATCTGAGATGACTGTGAGCCTTCGCCATGCTGCGTCCTCGCTCGCTCGCTCGCGTGCTGGCCGATCGGCGATCCCTCCGATCGTCGATCGGTACGCCACGCTCACTGCGTCCTGCGGCGCCGACCCGGTCGTGCCTGGCTCGACCCACAGCCATCTCATGCGCGCGATGACCAACCAGTCAGGCTACGTGCTGCTCGAGGACGGCACGCGCTTCGACGGCGAGGTGTGCGGCGCCGCGGGCCACGCGGTCGGCGAGGTCGTCTTCACGACAGGCATGGCCGGCTACCAGGAGTCGATGACCGACCCGTCCTTCGCCGCTCAGCTGATCACGTTCACCTACCCGCACATCGGCAACTACGGCGCGAGCTCTCGGGCGATGGAGTCCGAGCGGCCGTGGGCGCGCGCGGCGATCATGCGCGAGGCCTGCAACCGCGAGGACGCGCCGACCGCTGAGCGCGGCTGGCTGGACTGGCTGATCGACTGCGGCGTGCACGCGATCAGCGGCGTGGACACGCGCTCGCTGGTCAAGCACATCCGCCAGGCGGGCGCGATGCGCGGCGGCGTGTTCCCCGCGGATGTGGGCCAGGCGCAGGCACGCGAGCTGATCGAGGCCGAGCCGCCGATGGACGGGCAGGACCTTGCGCGCGTGGTCACGCCTTCTGCGGTCAGCCATCACGGCAGCGGCGCCGGACCGCTTATCGCGGTGATCGACACGGGCATCAAGGCCTCGATGGTGCGCGAGCTCGTCTCGCGTGGATGCCGCGTCGCATTGCACCCTTGCACCGCCGGCCCCGAGGAGCTGCTCGCGGGGGACCCGGACGCGGTCTTCCTGGCCAACGGTCCGGGCGACCCGGCCGCGCTCGGCTACATCGTGGAGACGGTTCGGGGGCTGGTCGGGCGCCGGCCGGTGTGGGGCATCTGCCTCGGCCACCAGCTGCTGTGCCGCGCGGTCGGCCTGCAGACTTTCAAGCTCCCCTTCGGCCACCGCGGGGCCAACCACCCGGTCCGCGACCTGCAGACCGGGCGCGTGGAGATCACCTCTCAGAACCACGGCTTCGCGGCGCTCGGGCCCGATGGGGGACGCACGATCGACGGCGACGAGCCGGTGCGCTGGGAAACCGACTTCGGCGCCGCGGCGCTCTCCCACGTGAACCTCTACGACCGTACCGTCGAGGGCCTGGAGCTGCTCGACGTGGCCGGCGGCACCGTCCAGTATCACCCCGAGGCCGGTCCCGGGCCCCACGACAGCCTGTACCTGTTCGACCGTTTCCTGGCGCGGATCGCGGAGGCCAACTAGATGCCGAGGCGAAGCGACATCCGCAAGATCCTGATCCTCGGCTCGGGTCCGATCGTGATCGGGCAGGCCGCCGAGTTCGACTACTCCGGCGTGCAGGCCTGCAAGGTGCTGCGCGAGGAGGGCTACGAGGTCGTGCTCGTCAACTCCAACCCGGCCACGATCATGACCGACCCGGAGTTCGCCGACGCGACGTACATCGAGCCGCTGCTGCCCGGCCCGGTCGCGCAGGTGATCGCGCGCGAGCGCCCGGACGCGCTGCTCGGGACGCTCGGCGGGCAGACCGCGCTCAACCTCTCCAAGGCGCTCCACGACGACGGCACGCTCGAGCGCTTCGGCGTGGAGCTGATCGGCGCCAACTACGAGGCGATCGCCTGCGCGGAGGACAGGCGCCTGTTCGCCGAGGCGATGTCCGGGGCGGGGCTGGCGATGCCACGCAGCGCGATCGCGACGAGCGTTCAGCAGGCGCAGGACGCGCTGCCCGAGGTCGGCCTTCCCTGCATCGTGCGCCCCGCCTTCACCCTCGGCGGTCGCGGCGGCGGCGTCGCCCGCAGCATCGAGGAGTTCCGCGCGGTCGTCGCCCACGGCCTGGAGACCTCGCCGATCGGCCAGGTCCTGATCGACCAGTCGGTGATCGGCTGGGGCGAGTTCGAGCTGGAGGTGATGCGCGACGGCGCCGACAACGTCGTGATCGTGTGCTCGATCGAGAACGTCGACCCGATGGGCGTGCACACGGGCGACTCGGTCACGGTCGCCCCCCAGCAGACGCTCACCGACCGGCTCTACCAGCAGCTGCGCGACCAGGCGCTCGCGGTGATCCGCGCGGTCGGGGTGGAGACCGGCGGCTCCAACGTCCAGTTCGCGGTCAACCCCGAGACCGAGGAGATCCTCGTGATCGAGATGAACCCGCGCGTGTCGCGCTCCTCGGCGCTGGCCTCCAAGGCCACCGGCTTCCCGATCGCGAAGATCGCCGCGCGGCTGGCGGTCGGCTACCGGCTCGACGAGATCGACAACGACATCACCGGGGTGACCCCGGCCTGCTTCGAGCCGACGATCGACTACGTGGTCGTGAAGTGGCCGCGCTTCGCCTTCGAGAAGTTCCCGGGCAGCGACCCGACGCTGACAACCCACATGAAGTCGGTGGGCGAGGCGATGGCGATCGGGCGCACGTTCCGCCAGGCGTTCGCGAAGGCGCTGCGCTCGCGCGAGCTCGACAAGTCGCCGTGCCTGGGTGAGGTCCCCGAACAGGAGCTGCTGGACGGCCTGCAGATCCCCGGAGCGGAGCGCTTCGATGCGGTGCTGGAGCTGATGCGCAGAGGCGCCGACGTAGAGGCCGTGCAGCGGCGCACGAGCATCGACCCGTGGTTCCTCGGCGAGCTGCGCGAGCTGGCCCTCGACCCGCAGGCGCCGTTTGCCGGCGAGCGCTCGTTCCGCTCGGTGGACACGTGCGCGGCCGAGTTCCCCGCGCGCACCCCCTACTACTACTCCGGCTGGGAGCGCCGCTCGAGCTCTGGCGTGGCGGCCGGCGAGGTCGAGCGCGGCGAGCGCGAGTCGGTGGTCATCCTCGGCTCCGGTCCCAACCGCATCGGGCAGGGGATCGAGTTCGACTACTGCTGCGTGCACGCGGCGATGACCGTGCGTGCCTCTGGCCGCGACGCGGTGATGATCAACTGCAACCCGGAGACGGTGTCCACCGACTACGACACCTCCGACCGCCTCTACTTCGAGCCGCTCACGCTCGAGGACGTGCTCGCCGTGGTGGAGGAGGAGCGCGGTGCGCGCGACGCCGGCGCAGCGGGTCCGGCGGACGGCGGCGGCGGGGGCACGCTGGCAGGCGTGATCGTGCAGTTCGGCGGGCAGACGCCGCTGAAGCTCGCCGCCGGGCTCGCCGCCGCAGGCGTGCCGCTGCTCGGCACGAGCGTCGAGGCGATCGACCTCGCCGAGGACCGTGGGCGCTTCGGCGCGCTGCTGGCGCGTCTCGGCTACAAGGCGCCCCCGTATGCCACCGCCGACTCCGTGCAGGAGGCCCTGCAGAGCGCCGAGCGCGTCGGCTTCCCGCTGCTGGTGCGCCCCTCCTACGTCCTCGGCGGGCGCGCGATGGAGATCGTCTACTCGGGCGAGGGGCTGGCCGACTACCTGCGGCGCGAGGCCGGAGAGGGCGGCGAGATCTTCCTGGACCGCTTCCTTGAGAACGCGATCGAGGTGGACGTGGACGCGCTCTGCGACGGGGCGGAGGTGTGGATCGGCGGGATCATGCAGCACGTCGAGGAGGCCGGCGTGCACTCGGGTGACAGCGCCTGCGTGCTGCCGCCGCACTCCCTCGGCGAGGAGATGCTCGAACAGATACGCGCCGCCACGTGCGATATCGCGATCGCCATCGGCGTGGTCGGGCTGCTCAACGTGCAGTATGCGATCCATGCCGGCGAGCTCTACGTGATCGAGGCCAACCCGCGCGCCTCGCGCACCGTGCCGTTCGTCTCGAAGGCCGTGGGCCTGCCGCTGGCGAAGCTGGCCTGCCGGATCATGCTCGGCGAGCGCCTGGGCGAGCTGGGGCTGCCCCCGGGGCCCCAGGGCCTCGGCTACGGCGACCACGTCTCGGTCAAGGAGGCGGTGCTCCCGTTCGACCGCTTCGAGGGCTCCGACGCGCTGCTGGCCCCGGAGATGCGCTCCACCGGCGAGGTGATGGGCATCGCGCGCGACTTCCCGACGGCGTTCGCCAAGGCGCAGGCCGCCGCCGGGGTGCCGCTGCCGCAGCAGGGCACCGCCTTCATCACGGTCACCGACGCGGACAAGCCCGGCGCTGCGCTCGTCGCCCAGCAGCTCCACGACAACGGCTTTCAGATCGTCGCCACCCCGGGTACCGCCGAGGCGATCGCGCGCATGGGGGTGCCGGTGCAGCGGCTCAACAAGATCGGCGAAGGCTCGCCGCACGTGCTCGACTGGATCGAGCGCGGCGACGTGGACCTGGTCATCAACACCCCCACCGGTGTGGGTGCGCGCACCGACGGCTATGAGATCCGGCGCGCGGCGGTCATGCACGGGATACCCTGCCTGACCACGCTCTCAGCTGGCTCCTCCGCGGCCCGCGCGATCGCGCTCGCCCACCGTAACGGCGAGCCGCAGGTGCTCTGCCTGCAGGAGCTCCACGGCGGCGTCCGCGGCCAGACGCGCGCGCGCACCGACGAGCGGACGGGGGCGGCGCAGCGGGTGGGCTCGGACACACCCGCGGTGGCGTGAGCGAAGCTCCCTTCGCCCGGCGGGCGTTGACCGTCGCCGGCATCGAGCGGCTGGGCGCCTACAGCGTGCTGCGCCTAGCCGATCCGGGGCCGGAGCCCCAGCCCGGCCAGTTCGCGATGCTCGCCGCTGTCGAGCGGTGGGGCGGCGGCGCCGACGAGCGCCCGTTCCTGGCGCGCGCCTTCTCGGTCGCGCGCTGGCAGGGGGGCGAGTCGCACTTCCTGCTCGAGGACGTCGGACCGGGCACGCGGCGGCTGTGCGAGCTGCGCCCCGGCGAGCAGGTGTGGGCGCTCGGACCGCTCGGACGGGGCTTTCGGGCGCCTGAGCACGGGCGCCGGGCGATCCTCGTCGGAGGGGGCGCGGGGATCGCCCCGCTGGCGATCCTGCAGGACTCGCTGGTGCAGCCGGCGACCGTGCTGCTCGGTTTTCGCGAACGCCGGCGCGCGCAGGGCGCGGCGCTGCTGCGCGACGCGGCCATGGCGACCGACGACGGCTCGGTCGGCCACCACGGCCTCGTGACCGAGCTGCTGGAAGCGGAGATCGGGCGCGACCCCGCGGCGACCGTGTACGCCTGTGGCCCGGCGGCGATGCTCGAGGGCGTGCGCGCGATCTGCGCGGCCAGCGCGATCCCCGCTCAGCTCGCGCTGGAGGCGGGCATGGCCTGTGGCTTCGGCGCTTGCTTCGGCTGCGCGGTGCCCCGCCGCGGCGGTGGCTACGTGCGCGTATGCGTGGATGGTCCGGTGCTCGACGCGGAGTTGCTCGATCGCGTGGACGAGCACGCGGGAGCGCCCGCATGAGCGTCGAGTTCTGCGGCTTGCGGCTGGCCCATCCGGTGATCAACGGCTCGGGCACGTTCGACGCGATCGCCGCCCGGCGCGCGTTCGGCGCCGGCCTGCTGGCGGCGTTCCCGTTCGCCGCCTACGTTTCCAAGACGATCACGCTCGAGCCCCGTGCCGGCAACCCGCCGCCGCGGCTGTGGGAGACCTCCGCCGGGATGATCAACTCGATCGGCCTGCCCAACAAGGGCCTGCAGGGCTATCTTCGCGAGGACCTGCCCGAGCTCGCCGAGATCTGCGCGGCGGCGCGCCGGCCGAGCGCCGGCGGCGCGGGCGCCGGGATCCCGTTGATCACGAACCTGATGGGCTCCACGGCTGCCGAGCTCGCGCAGCTCGTTGAGGTCTGCGACGCGCGCGCGGAGATCGCCGCGCTCGAGCTCAACGTGTCCTGCCCCAACGTCGCCACGGGGCTTGACATCGGCGCCGACCCCGCGGTGCTCGGCGAGGTCGTGGCTGAGGTCCGTGCTCGCAGCGCCAAGCCGCTGATCGTCAAGCTCACCCCCAACACCGCCGACGTCGTGCTCTGCGCGAGGGCCGCCGAGCACGCCGGCGCGGACGCGCTGTCGCTGATCAACACGCTGCGCGCGAGCGCCCTCGCTCCCGACCGGCCGGCTGGTGCCGCCGATCGCTGGCTGGGCGGGGGCAACGGCGGCTTGTCCGGGCCGGCGGTGCGCGCGGTCGCGCTCGCACAGGTGGCCGCGGTGGCCGAGGCGGTGGCGATCCCGGTGATCGGCATGGGCGGCGTGCAGAGCGCGGCCCACGCGCGCGAGCTGCTCGACGTGGGTGCGCGGCTCGTGGCCGTGGGAACCGAGAGCTTCCGCGACCCGGCGGCCGCCGCGCGCGTGGCCCGCGGTCTCGAGCAGTCGGTTGCGGATTAGTACGGACTGTCGGCTTGCCAACGATTGTTTTTCCGCAAGTAGCGGGATCGGACGCGCCAGCTGCGTCGCGACGGCCCGCCGCGGCGATCTGATGCAGGCCCAAAAACCCCTGCAAACACGTCGTCCGACCGTCCACCAGCCTCGACGTCTCTGGACCTCAGGTCGAGGTATAGGTGAATTCGCGACTTTTGCCTTGATCGGCGGCCGCTGGTGTGTAGACTCGCCGCCCATGGCGCCGGCGACCGGAACGACGTCCTCGAACAGCTCCACAGCGCCCGAGCGTTCGCTCAACCAGCGCATGGATGCGCTCGCCAGGGCCAACCAGATCCGCATCCAGCGGGCTCAGCTCAAGCGCGACCTGAAGGCGGGACGCCGCTCGATCCACTCGCTGCTGCTGGAACCTCCCGAGTACGTCGAGACGGCCAAGGTCTTCGACATGCTGCTCGCCGTGCCCAAGTACGGCCGCGTGAAGGTCAACAAGATCCTCGCCCACTGCCGCATCGCGCCGAGCAAGACGATCGGCGGCCTCTCCGAGCGCCAGCGCTCGGAGCTCATCTCCCTCCTGCACCACTAGCTCCGGTTCGCGCCACGAAGGCGCGACAGCTTCGCTGTGGGCGCCTTCGTGTCGCGAACCTCCGCTTTGCCGGGGATCGCTGTGTTCGGTTCAGCGCGATCGCGGAGCTTGCGGGCTATGTCGGTTCCACCCGCGGCGGCCACTAGGGTCCCGTCGCGTGGCGCGCGTGTTCGTTATCACCGGACCCTCCGGGGTGGGCAAGGGCACGCTCATCCGCGGCCTGATGGAGCGCGAGCCGCGCCTGCAGCTGTCGGTGTCGGCCACCACCCGCGACCCGCGCCCGGGCGAGCGCGACGGCGTGGACTACCACTTCCTCACGCGCGAGGAGTTCGACCGCCGCGTTGCGGGCGGCGAGTTCGTCGAGCACGCCGACTACGCCGGGCGCAGCTACGGGACGCTGCGCGCCGAGCTCGAGGACAGGCTCGCGGCGGGGATACCGGTGCTGCTCGAGATCGAGGTGCAGGGCGCCCGCCAGGTGCGCGCGGCGATGCCCGAGGCCGTCCAGGTGTTCATCGCGCCGCCCTCGCTGGAGGCGCTGCGCACGCGCCTGATCGGCCGCGGCACCGACGACGCCGAGGAGGTCGAGCGACGTCTGGCGGTCGCCGAGCGCGAGCTCGGCGCCCAGCCCGAGTTCAGCCACGTGGTCGTCAACGACAGGCTCGACGAAGCGCTCGCGCGCCTCACCGAGCTGGTGGCCGCCGAGCTGGGCTGAGCGGGGGGGGCCGTCCCGGGCCGGGCTGAGCCGGCCACTACACTTCAGGAGAACCCGGACAGAGAGGCAGCCAGAACGTGATCTCCCCCCGCATCGACCGCCTGCTCGAGCAGGTCGACTCAAACTACGCCGGCGTGATCGTGGCGGCAAAGCGCGCGCGCCAGATCAACAGCTACTACCACAACCTCGGCGAGGGGACCTTCGACGAGTTCCCGCCGCCGATGGTCGACACCGCCTCGAAAAACTACCTCACGATCGCACTCGAGGAGGTAGCGGCGGGGGAGAT
>Ga0209415_10009593_pt1 | contig 16613 bp, 14 predicted proteins | sample PeaSoiSIISIP2007_FD_187696 | JGI IMG/M metagenome (GOLD analysis project Ga0209415, IMG submission 187696) | Peat soil microbial communities from Weissenstadt, Germany - SII-SIP-2007 (SPAdes) (version 2) | ecosystem: Environmental > Terrestrial > Soil > Wetlands > Peat | place: Germany... | reverse complement strand
CACATCGGATGAATGGATCAGGTCACACACGGGTATCGGGTCCCGCCACATTGCAGAGCCCTCTCTCGTCACGTCGGACCTGGCCTTTGAAGCATGCCAGAAGGTCCTGAAAAGGGCCGGAGCAGCCGCGGCAGAGATAGATCTCGTGCTTGTGGCCACGATTTCCGGTGACTTTCTCGGGTTTCCTTCGGTATCCTGCATCGTCCAGGACCGCCTCGGCGCAGTGTCAGCCGCCGCCATGGACATTGGCGCGGGATGCACGGGCTTCATTTATGGGCTGGAGACCGCGCGCAGCTTCATCCTGGCGGGGAGCGCAAAGAAAGTCCTGGTTGTCGGCGTTGAGATGCTGAGCAGGATCATCGACTGGAAAGACAGGAATACGTGCGTGCTCTTCGGTGACGGAGCGGGCGCGGCCCTTGTCACGGCGGAGAACGGGGACGGAAATCGAGGCATCCTGTACTCCGTGCTGCGCTCGGACGGTTCCGGCGCCCAGCTCCTGGATCGGCCTGCCGGCGGATCACGCCTGCCCATCACGGACGAGGCATTCGATCCAGCGGCCTCCTTCCTGCACATGGATGGACGGCAGGTCTACAACTTCGCGGTGAAGGTTGTCTCCGAGGGGATCGTTGACCTGATGGAAAGGAACAAAGTCTGCCTGAACGATGTGGCATGGATCGTGCCCCACCAGGCGAATGTCCGCATCATTGAGGCGGCAAGCAAGCGTTCCAAGATCCCGCTGTCGAAGTTTTTCGTCAATATCGAGGAGTACGCCAATACCTCGGCGGCCTCCATCCCCATTGCCCTCTCCGAGATGCAGGCCAAGGGCCTGGTGAAGCAGGGGGACCTGCTCGTCACCTTCGGCTTCGGCGCCGGTCTTACCTACGGCGGGAACTTGATCAGGTGGTAGCCCAGGCCCGCCCGGCGGGTCCTGGCTTCAGCTTTCCTTCCCGACACCGATCACCGCGTCAATGGGGAGCACAAACGCGATGCCCTTCCCCTCCTGGTGCGAGCAGCCCAGGATCTTGTCCATGACCTCCAGGCTTTCGCGGGCCTGGGCTTCCCCGATCACCGAAAAGATGATGTTGTTCCTCGGCCTCGCGGAGCGGAAGAGGTTACGCATGCCGGCGAACAGCGGGACGTCTTCGATGATGTGGCCCATGCCGATGGAATCCACCACGGTGGCGCCCGTAATCCCCGTCTCAATGAGCCCTTCCAGGACCTGCTCCAGCATCTCGGTGGCGTTGAGCACAACGACGAGGAGCTTCATCAGATCTTCGCCTCCTCTTCGGTGAACACCGTGACCATTTCCTGGACAGACCCCGCGGAGACGATCTTGTCGATGAACTCCGTGCTCTTGATGAGCCGGGCGATGCGCGCCAGCGCCTTGAGGTGAAGGCTGTGCTCCTGGCGGTTGCCCATGAGGAGAAAGATCACCTGTGTGGGCTTGCCGTCGAAGGAGTCGAACTCCAGGCCGCCCGGGGCGCGCCCGACAATGATGACCAGGTCCGAAATCTCATCCGTAAAGCAGTGCGGTATGGCGATCCTGTTTTCCACGGCCGTCGTCTGGACGTTCTCCCGCTCCATGAGCTTCGAGAAGACCTGGTCCTCATCCTTGATCAGGCCCTTGACCGCGGCTTCGTGGACCATTCTTCGGAGCGCCTCCTCACGGGAGGTGTCCGTGAGATCATGAAGGAAGCACTCGGGACGAATATAGCGGGTGAGCTTCATCGCCATGTCTGGGAGTGAATACCGGATGAAACCGACTGTCAACGCTGCCCGTGAGCTCCGCGGGCGTAGGCCTCCTGGACAAGCACGCAGTCAGCGAGAACCAGGGCCATCATGGCCTCCAGGACGGGAATTGCGCGGGGCACGATGCACGGGTCGTGCCGGCCTCCGATCTGGATGGTGGTGGGCGCGCCGCGCGCGTCGACCGCCTTCTGGGGAAGGGAAATGGAGGCAGGCGGACGGATGGCCGCCCGCACCACGATGTCCCCCCCGGTGGAGATCCCACCCGCTATCCCCCCGGCGTTGTTCGTTCGCGTGAGCATGCGGCCATCCCGCAGGTAGGGCTCGTCGTTGTACACTGACCCGCGCATGCGGGAGACTGCGAAGCCGGAGCCCACCTCCACGCCGCGGACTGCCCCGACGGACATGAGCGCATGCGCCAGCAGGGCCTCGAGCTTGTCGAAGACGGGGTCCCCCAACCCGGGCGGACACCCGGTGGCAACCACCTCCGCAATCCCGCCCACGGAGTCCCCGGCTGCCTTGGCCTCCTCTATCGCCTTTACCATCAGGAGCGCGGCTTCGCTGTCCGGAGCCCGCGCCGGGTTGCGCTCGATCTCCGCGGGGTCCACGCGGGTGGCCCGTACCCCGCCGATCTCCAGGCTGTAGCCCAGGATGGAGATCCCGCGGGTGGCAAGGACCTTCTTTGCGATGGCCCCCGCGGCGACGCGGGTGGCTGTCTCTCTCCCGGAAGAGCGCCCTCCTCCCCGCCAGTCGCGGACGCCGAACTTGGCCCGGTAGGTGTAGTCGGCGTGGCCAGGACGGAAAACGTCTTTCAGCTGCTCGTAGTCCGAGCTCTTCTTCTCCTCGTTCCTGATCAGGAGAGAAATCGGCGTGCCCATGGTGAGGCTTTCGAATACGCCGGAGAGGATCTCCACCCGGTCCTTCTCCGAGCGCGGCGTGGTGATGGCGCTCTGGCCCGGGCGGCGCCTGTTCAGCTCAGCCTGAATATCTTCAGCCTCCAGCGCTATTCCCGCTGGAACGCCGTCCACGATGACCCCGATTGCAGGCCCGTGGCTTTCCCCGAACGTGGTGACTGAGAACAGGCGACCGAATGAGCTGCCCGGCACGAATCCTCCCTGCCGCGGTAGAGAACCGCGGCGTTCTAGACGGCGCGCGTGATGAGGTGCGTCTTGATGGCGTCCACCCACTGCTCGGGATACAGGAGCCTGATGGAAATGCCGTCCTCTTTTCCCGAGGTGTTGAGGAACCTCACCACAATGCGATGTCCCCGTGGACCTCTCTGAAGCTCCGAGACGCCGATCCAGGATATGGACGGGCCCGGCACGAACAGCTCCCGGTTTCCCACCCAGGAGTGGAAGTACAGACCCGTGGAGAGAAGCATGAGCACCCCGAGGCTGCCCAGGGGGGCGTGGCCGCTGCCGTTGCCATTGCTCGCCCCCACGCGCGCACCGGTGGCAAGCAGCATTGCCTCCCTGCCGAGCTCCGACTCGACGTGGCGGAGAATGCGGCGCCGGACGAACAGGAACCCGCAGGCCAGGCCCACGATGGCAGTGCCGAAAAGAAGGCCGATCCACTCCAGCGCGGCGTAGAGGTTCTCCATGGTTCAAAGGACAAAGTACAGAAATCATTGTCGCTCATCAAGACGCGATGACGTTCTTGACGGCCGCGCTCCGTTCCCTCATGCTTTGCCCGCATGAAGCGGCTCGCGGCCTTTTTCTCTGCCCTGCTCATTCTCTCCTGCTCGCGTCCCGGCACCGGTGCGCAGATTTCCACCGTGGACCTCGTGCCCTCCCGGGAGCGGGTGTTCATGCGAAGCGACTCCGAGCAGGTTGTCACCAGCTGGCTTCCCCTCGGGCTGTCGTACCCTTCGGCCAGGAGCTCCATTCTCTACGGGCTTGTGATCATGGAGGCGCCCCTTCTGGATGCGCAGCACAAGCCGACGGGTCAGGCCCTCCGGCGCGGGTCCCGCGTGACGGTGGTTGATTCCACGGAGTGGGAGTCCATGGGCGCGGAATACGGGAGATGGTATCGAGTCCACCCCGAGGGCTCCGGCGGGGACGGCTGGCTAGATTCGCGCAACGTCGCCCTCATCACGACGGCCAAGGGTGCGCTCAGCTGCGGATTCCTCGAAAGGAAGATCGGCATTGCCGGCGGTGATTCGGTCTACAACCTCCTCGTGCTCTGTGACGGCAGCGCCGTGTCCCTGGTGGACACCAGTGCCCTGGTATTCCCGGATTCCTTCCATCCCTCCGGAGTGACGGGCGTGGCCATTGAGGACGTGAACGGGGACGGAGTGCCTGAGGTGGTCGTCCAGGCCCAGACCATCGTCTCCCTCCAGTTCCTCGGCTCGTCGCCGCTCAGCTGGGAAGCGTGGCTGCGGGAAAAGGGCGGCTCCTGGGGGGCAATCTTCCGTTACAACGTGGGCTATGGCACCGACCAAGGCAACTCCTACGCGGCAACCCGGCGCGCCTTTTCCTCCTCCGGCGCCGGCTTCCTTGATACGGTGAAGGTGACAACGGACATCGTGGAGACAAGCGGCCAGGGGGAGTTCCGCACGACCATTCAGACTTTCTTCCGTTGGAACGGCTCCGTCTACAAGGAAGACCCGCGGAGCGAGCTCCCCCAGTCAGGGACGGTTGCCGCGGCAACCGCGGAGCTGCGAGAGCTCCCCGCGGGTAATGGCAAATCCGTCGCGAGGCTGCACAAGGGAGATGCCCTCTACGTATTCGATCGGGCGGATACAGAACAGAACGCAGGCGGGAAAACCGGATTCTGGCTCCATGCAACCAGCCGCTCGGGCAGGGACGGCTGGGTCCATTCATCCGCGGTGACGCTTTCGAAGATCGACCCGCTCAAGATCAACCGCCAGGTGTTCCTGGGCAAATGATTCTGCTCCTGCTTCTCCTTGGCGCCCTTGCCCTGCCGGCCCCTGGCGCCGTGGCCGAACCTTCATGGACGCCGACCCGCTATCCTCTCACCGTGACCGACGACAGCGGAACCGCGGTGACCGTGCCATCGCAGCCGCGGCGGATCATATCGCTCACCCTGCCCACGGATGAGATTCTTCTTTCCCTCGTGGACGCCTCCCGGATCCTGGCCGTGACAACGCTCGCGGCGGACCCCGCAATTTCGAACGTTTCAGCGCAGGCGTCACGGATCCCGCGTGCCATGACTCTGAGCGTGGAGCCCATCATCGCGCTGCACCCGGACCTCGTGTTCACCGCGAGCTGGAGCGATTCGGGAGCCGTCAGCCAGCTGCGGGAGGCGGGCGTCCCGGTGTACCTGATTGCCAGCGCGACCACGGTGGCCGCCGTGGAACAGGTGGTCACGAAATGCGCTCTCCTGACCGGGGAACCGCGGAAGGGCGCGGCGCTCGTTGCGCACATGGAGGAAATCATAGCGGCAGTGGAAAAAAAAACCGCCTCCATCCCGACGGAGAAACGCCTGAGCGTCCTGGACTACACCACTTTCGGGGCCTCGATGGGCCGGGGGAGCTCCTGGGACGATATCGTCCGCCTTGCGGGACTTGTGAACGCGGCGGCCGCCATCGTCTCCGACGAATGGGGCCAGGTGCCCGTCTCAACGGAGAAGCTTTTGACAGTGGACCCTGATATCCTGATCCTTCCCGGCTGGGTCTATGGGGACCCTCATGGCGCCACTGCGTTTTTCAGCCGCGTCGTCACCGACCCTGCCCTGCGCGGGCTTTCCGCCGTGAAAGCCGGCAGGGTATACATGATGCCGGAAAGCCTGCGGGCGTGCACTTCCCAGTACATCGCGGATGCTGTACAGTGGCTTGCCCGCACCGCTTACCCTGGGATGTTCCATTGACAACCGCCGGATCTTCTATTTCCCGCTTCCACGCCCGCCGCGCTCGAGACAGGCACCCATGCTGATCCTGGTGACCGGCGGGAGCCGGAGCGGCAAGTCGGGCTTTGCGCTGGAGACGGCAGGACGCTTCGAAGCTCCCCGGGTTTTTCTTGCCACGGCTGAGCCGCACGACGAGGAAATGAGGCTTCGCATAGAAGCGCACCGCAAAGCCAGGCCCGCGGGCTGGTCCCTGGTGGAAGAGCCGCTCATGGTTGCGCAGGCGCTGCGAGCCGCTGGTCGCACGGCCGGCTCGGTGGTCGTGGACTGCGTCACCATCTGGATCTCGAATCTCCTTCTGGCTGATCCGGGCTTTGGCGAGACGGAAGCGGCGGCGCGTGCGCAGGCGCTGGCGGATGCGGCAGGGGAAACACCGGCGGGGGTGATCGTGGTCACGAACGAGGTGGGCAGCGGGATCGTCCCGGATAACGAGCTGGCAAGGCGCTTTCGCGACTGCGCGGGGAGGGCCAACCAGGTCCTTGCGCGCTCGGCAAGCGAGGTGCATTTCATGGTGAGTGGAATAGCCATGACAATACGGAAAGGACGGGAAGGGGCATGAACATGCAGGAGCTGACAGGGATACAGGTCCCGGTGATAGACGAGGCGGGGATGACCCGGGCCTCGGAGCGGATCGACCATCTGCTCATGCCCCGGCACGCGCTGGGAAAGCTTCTCGATCTGGGCCGCAAGGTCGCGGGCATCACCGGCTACGACAGGATGGACCTCGGCCGCAAGATGGTTGTGGTCATGGCGGGGGACCACGGCGTCACGGAGGAAGGGGTGAGCGCGTATCCCTCCGAGGTGACGGCGCAGATGGTCCGCGGCTTTGCCGCGGGGGTCGCGGGGATCAACGTGCTGTGCAGGCACTCCCGGATCGACGTACGCGTCGTTGACATGGGCGTGAAGGGAGACCTCTCGGACCTCGTTGCAAAAGGCGTCCTGGTGGACGCGAAGGTCGGCCCCGGCACGCGCAACATGAGACGGGCAGCCGCCATGACGCGCACGGAAGCGATCTCCTGCATCGAGCGCGGGGCAGGCATTGCGCGCGGGCTGGCGCAGGAAGGCGTGCGGATGCTCGGCACGGGAGACATGGGAATCGGCAACACCACGCCGTCCACGGCCATCGCATCGGTGGCCACGGGAGCCCCGGTGGCGGAGATTGCGGGCCGCGGGACCGGCGTGGATGACGACGGCCTGAAGCGCAAGATCAGGGTGATCGAGGACAGCATATCGCTCAACCGGCCGTCGCGCTCTGATCCCATCGGGCTTCTGGCGGGAGTCGGGGGCTTCGAGATCGGCGGGATTGCCGGCCTGATCCTGGGAGCCGCGGAGAGCCGCATCCCCGCGGTGATAGACGGGGTCATCTCCACGGCGGGGGCAATGATCGCCTGGCTCCTGGAGCCGCGGATCGCGGACTTCATTTTTGCGGCGCACAGGTCCGTGGAAAAAGCCCAGTCCTCGATGCTCGCCCTCATGGGGCTGGAGCCCGTCCTGGACCTCGGCATGCGCCTCGGAGAAGGGACGGGATGCGCGCTCGCCATGCCGATCATAGAGGCCGGAGCCAAGGTCATTCGGCAGATGGCCACCTTCGAGGAAGCGGGCGTAAGCGGCGAGGCGTGAGCCGGCAACCGTGATGCGCGGTTTCTTTTCCGCGATGTCCTTCCTCACGGTGATCCCGTTTCCTCGTTCCTTGAAGGATGAGAACGGCGCGATGTTCGGCGGCTATCCCGCGGCGGGCCTGGTCATCGGCTGCATTCTTTCCCTGGTCTTCCTTGCCGCGCGTCTCCTGTTCTCCGACGCGCTCACGGCGGTGACGCTGGTGGCAGCCTCCCTGCTCCTCACCGGAGCGATTCACCTGGACGGGCTCGCGGATTGCGCGGATGCGTTCTACGGCCGGCGTGACAGGGCGGAGACGCTGCGCATTCTCAAGGATCCGAGGATCGGCACCATGGGAGGGGCGGCCATCGGTCTCTCCCTCCTGGGTCGGTACGCAGCGCTCGTCTCGCTTCCCGGACCCGCGGTCCTCCTTGCCCTCCCCATCGTCTGTGCCTTTTCCCGGACCACCGTCCTCGCTGCCCTGCGGGTTCTCCCCTACGCTCGCGACAAGGGAGGGATCATCAGCGCGGGCCCTTCGGTTTCCGTCCGCCTCACCGTGGCCGCCGCCTCCGTTGTCCTTGCGGTGGGTGTTCTTCTGCCCATCCCCACCGCGGTCGCGCTGCTTGCCCTGGCGGCCTTCTGGAGGCTGTCATGGAAGCGGATCGGAGGCTGCACGGGTGACGTGCTGGGAGCATCCATCGAGATTGCGGAGATCGCTTTCCTGGCCGCCCTTGCAGCCATGGCTCACGGCGGTGTCGGGCTGGGAGCCTTCTTTCCCCTCGCCCGCCTCATCCTCCCCGGCGCTCCGCTTGTGTCCTGAGCGGGGAACGGAAGGCAAGAAAAAGAAAAGCGAGCGCTGCCAGCAGGCTCACCCCGGCGGACGCCAGGAAGCCGGCCCCGATGGCGGTGGCCGTGATGATCACTCCGGCAATGAATGGCCCCGATGAGTGACCGATATCCATGATGGAGCTGAGCGCTCCCAGGGATGCCCCAAGGCTGTCCTCCCGCGCAACGTCTGCGACATACGTGCTCGTTGCCACCGTGGAAACCGACATGGCAAGTCCGAACAGCACGGCGACGACCCCCACCGCAATGACTCCGTGGACCAGCGGCAGCACCGCAATGAATGCCGCGAGGAGAAGGATCCCGAAGAGGACCTGGACCCTGCGGTCCACGCGGTCGGCAAGCCTCCCGAAGAGCGGCTTGGTGAGCGCAATGGACAGGACCTGGACGGAGAACACGAGCCCGATCTGGTAGGCCGGAACGCCCTGGCCCGAGAGGTAGATCGGGAGATACGTCTCGATCACGCCGTAGCAGAAGTAGGTGGCCATCTCCACGAGGGACGTGCCCAGGAGCCTCCCGTTATGGACAAACTCCGCCAGGCTCCTGCCGAAATCCGCCATCGTCACTTTCTTCACCTTCCCGCTGTCCGCGGCGGGGTTTGCGCCCGCGTCGTCGCGCTTCAGGACCAGGGCCAGGATGAGCACCGGCACGCACAGCAGAAAGGCCGCGCCGTAGACGGAGCGGAAGTCCAGGAGAGAGATGATGGCGCCGCCCAGCAGCGGGGCGAGGGTGCGCCCGATAAGCGTGGCGGAAGAATACAGCCCGAGCTTCTCCCCCTTGGTGTCGGGATATGCGCTCACAATCACCGCCGAGGCCACGGGACCAAGGATGGCGGTGGAGATGCCGTGGAAAAACCTGATGGGGATCAACCAGAACGCGTTGTGCACCAGGAGGTAGAGAGGAGGGGCCAGGAGGAAGACACATGAGGCAACCACCAGCAGGCGCTTCTTCCCCAGCCTGTCCGCAAGGAGACCCACGGGAAAGCTGAAGAGGATCCCCGCCAGGGGGGAGATGGCGGAGATGAGCCCGATCACGGTGTCACTGCCGGAGAGTGACTTCACGAAGAGAGGGAGCACCGGGCTCTTGGACATCGTGGTGGAAAAGATCCCGAAAAAACCGATCAGCGAAACGGCAAGGATCCCCGACCCGCCCCGGTCCCGCGCCGCGTCCGCCACCGCCTCAGCCCTTGGGAAAGACGACGGAGAAGGCGGACCCGGCATCCGGCTTCGAATGCACGGTGATGCGGCCGTTGTACTCTCCCAGCACGCGCTTCACGGTGGCCAGGCCAAGACCGGTCCCCGCGATTCCGGACGTCTTCGGGCTTTTCACCCGGTAGAACTCCTGGAAAATGCGGGAAAGCTCCGCCTCACTCATGCCGATGCCGGTGTCGCTGACGGTGACCTCCCAGGCATCACCTGTATCCGCAATCCGCACCGCGAGGCTGCCCCTCTCCCTGTTGTACTTGATCCCGTTGGAGATCAGGTTCATGAAGATCCTGTCCAGGTCCCCGCGGTCCGCCTTCACGGGGTAGCCGGCAAGCGGGGCATCCAGGCTCGCGCGGATATGGCGCTTTTCCGTCTGGACCTTGAAGAAGTCCAGCTGTGAGGAGATGGCGGCCTTCAGATCCAGGTCTTCGATGGACCGCTCCACCTTTCCCACCTCGCGGCTGTTGATGTACAGCAGGTCCCGCACGAGGTCCAGGAGCGCTTCGCCGCGCACCTTGCAGCGCTCCAGCATCTCCCGGACCTTTGCCGGGTTGTCGTCGAACATCCCCGTGAGGATCACGTTGATGTAGTTGATGATGGCAGAGAGCGGGCTCTTCAGCTCGTGGGCCACCATGGAGACGAAGCGGTTCTTGTCCTGCTCCGCCTTCCAGCTCTCCGTCACGTCGGTGATGATGACGATGGCCCCCCCGCGCTCACCGTCCAGCATGAGGGGGGACACGCTCACGGAAAGCATCCCTTCCCAGGCGCCGGTGCGCGTGGATGCGGAGGCGCCGCCCTCTCCCATGGCGTGCTGCAGGACGCGCGTCTCGGGCCTGCCCCCCACGGAGTCCACCACCGCCTCGATGGCGGCCTGGATCTCCAGGTCGGGGAAGAGGTCCGGCAGCGTGATGCCGTCTCGGAAGTGGGTCCCGAGGAAATGCTCCGCCCGGGGATTCATCAGGACGGGTTCCCTGCGGATGTTGAGGACCACCACTCCTTCATGCATGGAGGCGATCATCTGGTGGGACATGTTGCGCTCGGAGGCAAGCTCCGAGAGGTACCTCTCCCGCTCCCTGATGAGCCGCCACTGCTGGGCCGCGCGGTTGGCCACCTGCACGAGGTCATCCGGGGTGAACGGCTTGACCAGGAAATCGAATGCGCCGTGCTGGGTCACCTCCACCGCCGCCTCCACCGTGGCAAGGGCGGAGACGATGACGACCACGGTGCGCCCGGCGAACCTGCGCGTGATGTGCTCCGTGACCTTGAAGCCGTCGATGCCGGGCATCTTGAGGTCCACGAGGGCAACGTCCGCCGGCTCCTCTTCCAGGAGCCGCAGGGCCGTTTCCCCGTCCCGCGCCGTTCGAACGGAAAAGCCGCGGCGCTCCAGGACCCGCCGCATTCCCTCCCGCATGCCTTCCTCGTCGTCAATGACGAGGACGTTGATGTTTTCCTGAGGTGTCTGCAGTGATGCGGCGGGCCGCGTTTCAGGCATTCTGCGTGCTGCCGGAGAGGTACTGCTCGATCTTGCCCACCAGGTGCTCCAGCGGAACGGGCTTGGTGAGCACCTCGTCCACCTTCATCCACTCGCGACCCGGAGCTCCGCCGGCCTCGAAGGTGAACCCGACCTTGCGCGGGGCGGCCGTCTGCATGAGGATGGGGACCTTCCCGAGACCGGGGAGCTCACGCACCTTCTTGCAGAAAACGAAGCCCGAATCGTAGTGCTCCATCATGAGGTCTGCGATAATGATGTCAGGGGCGGTTGCCTTTGCCTTCTCCAGGCCCTCCTCCACGGTCAGGGCCGTCTCGATGACGTATCCGTTCTTCTCCAGGAACGCTTTCTGTCCCTCGATGAGGTCTGTGTCATCGTCAACGATCAGTATCCGCGCCACGTCCTTCCTCCTTCGTCACTCGGCGGGCCGAACCGGCATGGCGGTGAATGCGCACGGTGAAGCACGCCCCGCCGGTGGGGTTGTTGGCTGCCTGGATGGTCCCTCCGTGCATTTTCACAATGCCGTAGCAGACCGACAGACCGAGGCCGGTGCCTTTCCCGACCTTCTTCGTGGTGAAAAAGGGCGAGAACAGCTTGGGCAGGTTCTCCTCCGGGATTCCGGGGCCGGTGTCGGAGACAGTGACCACAAACTCTCCGTCCCCGCTCTCCGTGGACACGTGGATCAGCCCCCCGCCGGGCATGGCCTCCACCGCATTCTTCAACAGGTTGTCGAACACCTGGCGCAGCTGTCCGCCGTCCACCCGCTCCGGCGGAAGCGATGGGTCCAGCGCAAACTCTATCCGGATTTTCCCGTTTGGTGAAGTTCCCAGGATTTCCCTCGCGGAGCTCTGCACCAGGGCGTTGATATCGGCGGGAGCGCGCTCCACCTTCTCCTCCCGCGCGAAGTTCAGGATGCCGCGTACGATCGTTCGCGTGCGTTCCGCTTCCGCGATGATCCGGTCCAGGTCCTCGCGGCTTTTCGCCGCGGCCCCCGCATCCGCGGCGCCAGCCCCCACCCCGTCGGGGGCGCCGGCCCCGGCCCTGACGGCGGTGTCGGCCCCGGCATTCGCGTCCTCAAGCTCATCCTTGAGCAGGTGGGCATACATCAGCACGACGCCCAGCGGGTTGTTGATCTCGTGAGCTATCCCCGCCGCCATCTGGCCCATGGAGGCCAGCTTCTCCGCCTGGATCAGCCGGGCCTGGTTTTCCGTGAGGTCCTTCATGGCCTTCTCGATGCGGGAGATCAGGTACGGCAGGCACATCTCCACCTCGGCCTTGCCGCGATACACGGCCTCCGCCTTCTGCCGGCAGGAGGGATAGCCGCAGGCGCCGCAGTTCAGCTCGTCCGCGGGGGTGTCCTTCCCCGTGAGGGCCAGGATCCGGCGGATCTCCGCTTCGGGGGCCGGCAGCTCTTCCCGCGTGACCGGGTGGAATGTCTTCGCGAGGTCAATGTCCAGGTAGTCCGCGTGCTGGGCGGCCCACTCCTCGATGTCCCGCGTGCACGGCCTGTCCTGCAGGTATTCGACAATGTACTTCTTTCTCTCGTAGAAAGTGAGATCGTTCACCATGACCGGCCCGCCAATGCATCCCTCGCAGAAAAGAAGGTCGAACAGGCGATACGTGGTGCCTTCTCCGCTCTTCACGCGGTCCGAGAGCACGCGCAGGATCTCCATCACCCGGTCCTGGCCTTCCACGACATAGACGGGACTTTCCAGGAGGTCGTCGTCAATGGCGGCGGCCTTCAGGAGCCCGCCCGTCACCGGGTAGATCCGGCCGAGGTTCGCGTGAGGGGGGAGAAAGTCGACGGGGGCCGCTGACCGCGGATCGATTGCGGAATCAGCGAACAGGTCGACCAGCTCGGAGAAGGTGAGGACGGCGTCCACCTCTCCCGAGCGCCACGCCTCCACTTTCTTGGCCACGCAGGGACCGATGAAGACAACTTTCGCCTCCGGGTCGATCTTCTGCCGGACCAGGCGCGCCGTGGCCTCCATGGGAGACACGATGGCCGCCAGGTGCGGCGTCAGCTCGGGGAGCATCTTCTCGACGTACTGCACCACCGCGGGGCAGGGAGTGGAGATGAGGAAGTCCTCTGGATTCTTCTCCAACAGCTCGTGGAAGGTCTTGAAGTACCGGTAGGAGACGAGGTCGGCGCCGAAGGCGACCTCGAAGACGCCGTCGAACCCCGCTTCCTGCAGGGCCCCGACGAGGCGCCCGGGGGGGAGGTTCAGGAAAGCGGCGGGGAACGAGGGGGCAAGGAGCGCGTACTTTTTTCCCGGACCTCCCAGGATGGCTTTCACGCCGCCGAGGGAAGAGGTGACGCGCTTGGCCCCCTGGGAGCAGACGTTGACGCAATAGCCGCAGGAGATGCAGAAGTCCTCTATGATCTCCGCCTGCCCCCCGCGGACCTGGAGCGCCTTGGTGGGGCAGGAACGGACGCAGGAGTAGCACTTCTTGCAGATCTCTCCGACGGTATAAACCGAGACCATGGTTCCCCTACCTGCTCGCCGCCCGCGGGGCGTAGCCCGTGTGCAGGAGCTCGTGCGCCTTGTGGGACCCGGGCTTTCCGAAGAACTCCTTGTACACCTCAGTGATGGCGGGGTTCTTGTACGAGAGCCGGATCGTTCTGCCCTTGTCCAGAGAATATATGGATGAGATCCTCTTCTCAATCCTCTGCGGATCGTAGCCGAACATCTGGCCGCCTCCGCCCGCGCACCCGCCGGGGCATGCCATGATCTCTATGAAGTCCCAGGGCGCGTCTCCCGCTTTCACCCTCTCTGCGATGAGGCGCGCGTTGGAGAGTCGGTTTGCAATCGCGATCTTCAGGGTGCGATCCCCGACGGTGACATTTGCCTCCTTCACGCCCGCCATGCCCCGCACGTCCTCGAACTCCACCTTTGCGAGGTCCTTGCCGGTGAGCAGGTGGTAGGCGGTGCGGAGGGCGGACTCCATGACGCCGCCGGATGCCGCAAAGATGTCCCCCGAGCCCGTGGGGGCCCCGAAGGGCCGGTCGTACTCCTCATCGGAGAGGCTGGCGAACTCGATGCCGAAAATCTGCATCATGCGGTTGAACTGCCGCGTGGTCAGCACCGCATCCACGTCCGCAACGCCCCGCTCGGAGGACAGCTCGGGCCGCCCTGCCTCGAACTTCTTGGCGGTGCACGGCATGACGGAGACCACGAAGATGTCCTTGGGATCGATGTTCTGCTTCTGCGCCAGATAGCTCTTGATGGTGGCCCCCATCATCTCCTGCGGGCTCTTGCACGTGGAGATGCGGGGAAGGAGCTCGGGGTAGTAGTGCTCGGCGTACTTGACCCATGCCGGGCAGCAGGAGGTGAACAGGGGAAGCTTCTCTCCCTTCGTTATCTTGTTCACCAGCTCAGTGCCCTCCTCCATGATCGTGAGGTCTGCCGCGAAGTCCGTGTCGAAGATCTGGCGGAACCCCATGCGCCGCAGGGCAGCGGCAACCTTGCCGGTGACGTTGGTCCCGACAGGCAGGCCGTAGAAGTCCCCCAGGGACACGCGGATGGCCGGGGCCACTTGCGCCACGATGTACTTCTTTCCCTCCTGCATGGTCATCATCACTTTTTCCACCGCCCGCACCTCGTGCAGCGCCCCGGTGGGGCAGGCCAGCGTGCACTGCCCGCAGTTGACGCAGCTCGTTTCAGAAAGGTCCTTCTCGAACGGGGGAAGGACCATGGTGTCGAATCCGCGATGGGTGAAGTCGATTGCCGCCACGCCCTGGATCTCCTCGCAGATGCGCACGCACCTGCCGCACAGGATGCACTTGTCGGGCTCCCGGATGATCGAGGGGGAAGAGAAGTCCGTGTAGTGATGACGCGTCTTTCCCTGGAAGGGGACCCTGTCGATGCCGTACTCGGAGGCCAGGGACTGCAGCTCGCAGTAGCCGTTCTTCGGGCAGGTGAGGCAATCGAAGGGATGGCTTGCCAGCAGGAGCTCGATGATGGTCCTGCGGGCCGTGATCACCCGCGGACTGCGGGTCTGGATGTCCATGCCTTCTTCCGCGGGGAACGCGCAGGACGGGGTGAGGTTCGGCTTTCCCTTGACCTCCACGACGCACATCCTGCAGGCGCCGCTGGGAAACATTTCCTTGATATGGCAGAGGGTGGGGATCTTCTCCCCCGCCTCCTGCGCGGCCTCGAGGATGGAGCAGCCGGGCTTCCCCTGGATCTTCCTGTTGTTGATTGTCAGATTGATCATGATGTTCCTCTCCCTCAGCTCACCAGCACGGAGTCGAACCTGCACACGTCACGGCAGGTGCCGCACCTGATGCACTTCTCGTCCACGATGTAGTGCGTCTTTTTCTTTTCCCCGACAATGGCGCCCGTGGGGCACTTCTTCGCGCACACGGTGCATCCGGTGCAGGCGTTGGTGTCGATGGTGAAAGTGAGGAGGCCCTTGCACTGGTGCGCGGGGCACTTGCGGTCATAGATGTGCGCGTCGTACTCGCTCTTGAAGAAGCGAAGCGTGGAGAGGACCGGGTTCGGCGCCGACTGTCCCAGCCCGCACAGCGAGGTGTCCTTGATGACCTGCGCGAGGGACTCCATGTTGAGCACCCGGTTGAAGCGCAGGAGGTTCTCCTCCTCCCCGCGCATCTTGGAATAGGGAGAAACGATGGAATCCAGGACCTCGTAGAGCCTCTGCGTTCCTTCCCGGCAGGGGATGCACTTGCCGCAGGACTCCGAGGTGATGAAGCTCAGGAAGTAGCGGGCCATGTCCACCATGCAGGTGTCCTGGTCCATGACCACGAGGCCTCCGGATCCCATGATCGTGCCCAGCGTCTTCAGCGACTCATAGTCGATCTGGGTGTCCAGGTGCTGCGCCGGGATGCACCCGCCGGAAGGACCGCCGATCTGGACGGCCTTGAACTCCTTGCCGTCCGGAATCCCGCCCCCGATATCGAAGACGATCTCCCGCAGGGTCATGCCCATGGGGACCTCGACGAGGCCCGTGTTCACCACCTTGCCGGTGAGGGCGAAGACCTTCGTGCCCTTCGACGTTGCGGTTCCCATGGCGGCAAACTTTTCAGCGCCCTCCCGCATGATGTGGGAGACGTTGGCCATGGTTTCCACGTTGTTGACGATGGTGGGTTTCTGGAACAACCCCGCCACGGAAGGAAACGGCGGACGGGGTCGCGGCATGCCGCGGCGGCCCTCCACGGAGGCCATGAGCGCGGTCTCTTCCCCGCACACGAAGGCCCCGGCTCCCTTTTTCACCCGCAGCTTGAACTGGAAGCCGCGTTCCCCGACGGGCTTTTCCAGGAGGCCCTCCGCCTTGAGAACGTTGATTGCCCTGTTGATGCGCTCGATTGCCAGGGGGTACTCCGCCCTGCAGTAGATGATCCCTTCGTCGGCCCCGATGGCGTAGCCGGCCGTCATCATGCCTTCCAGGACGGCGTAGACGTCTCCCTCGAGGATTGAGCGGTCCATGAAGGCACCCGGGTCGCCCTCATCCGCGTTGCAGATCACGTACTTCTTCGCGTTCTTTTCCCGCAGGGCGAGCTCCCACTTCTTGCCCGTGAGGAACCCGCTCCCGCCCCTTCCGCGGAGCCCGGACCGGGTGATCTCCTGTACCACCTCTTCGGGGGTCATCCCGAGGGCGCGCTTGAAACCCTGGAACCCGCCCATGGCGCGGTAGTCCGCAATGGACTCCGGGTCTATCACGCCGCAGTTGCGCAGGACGTACTTCACCTGCTTGCGGAAGTAGGGGTGCTCGTCGATCATAGGAATGCCCGGCAGCGGCTCTTTGCCGTTCTTGAACTGGCCGAGCAGCCCGTCCAGCTTGTAGTTCCTGCGGACGAAGACCTCATCCAGGATGAAGCCGGCAACATCCGGGGTGACATTGCTGTACGA
>Ga0209415_10009590_pt1 | contig 16615 bp, 14 predicted proteins | sample PeaSoiSIISIP2007_FD_187696 | JGI IMG/M metagenome (GOLD analysis project Ga0209415, IMG submission 187696) | Peat soil microbial communities from Weissenstadt, Germany - SII-SIP-2007 (SPAdes) (version 2) | ecosystem: Environmental > Terrestrial > Soil > Wetlands > Peat | place: Germany... | reverse complement strand
GCACCGGTCAGCGGGCCGCGTCCGCCGCCTGAAGGAGCGGGCAAGCGCCGGCAGCACCCGCTCGCGCCGGGCCGGCCCGGCGAAGGTCCTGGCTCCCGCACCGGTCAGCGGGCCGCGTTCGCCTGCTCGAAGGAATAGGCGAGCGCCAGCAGCGCGGGCTCGCTCCAGGCCGGCCCGGTGAATGAGAATCCGACCGGCAGCCCGGATACCCGGCCGGCCGGAACGGTGATCGAGGGGTAGCCGGCGACCGCGGCGGGCGAGGAACTGTGGATGGTGTAGTGGTCGCCGAGCACGTAATCGGTCAGCCAGGCAGGGCTGCCGGTGAGCGACACCACGGCATCGAGCCGGTGCTCGGTCAGCGCGCCATCCAGGGCGGTTCGAGCCAGCCGCAGTGCCTGCTCCCGCGCCTCCTGGCACACCGGGTCGGTCCGGCCGCCCGTCTCTTCAGCTTGCTCGAAGATCTCCTGACCGAAATGAGTCAGCACGCGGTTTGCGTTATCGCTATTAAAGCTAATCAGTTCGCCGAGCGTCATCGGGTGCTGGCCGTCGAGTGCGCTGAGGTAGGCGTTCAGGTCGTCCTTGAACTCGTGCCGCAGGGCGACGAACTCTGGATCGGCGAGCTTGTCCGTACCGGCCAGCTCGACCGGATCGATCACCTTAGCTCCCTGGTCGCGCAGCAGGCTCACCGCCGCGTCGAGCACCGCCTTCGTGGCCGGCGTCGCTTCCGCCGAGACCTCGCGCCAGAGGCCGATCCTGGCGCCGGCCAGCGCGTCGGGGTCCAGGAACCGGGTGTAGTCGGCGGGCTGACCGGACGACTGGCCGGTCGCCGGATCGGCCGGGTCCTGGCCGGCCAGGGCACCGAGCAGCACGGCCGCGTCAGCTACGCACCTGGTCATCGGTCCCGCGGTGTCCTGCGCCAGCGAGACGGGAACGATCCCGGTGCGGCTGACCAGGCCTAGGGTCGGCTTGATGCCGACGATGCCGCAGGCATGCGCCGGCGAGACGATCGACCCGTCGGTCTCGGTACCGACCGCGAGCGGTGCCAGTCCCGCCGCGACGGCGACCGCCGAGCCCGAGCTTGAGCCCGACGGGTTGCGGCCGGAGCCGAACGGGTTGACCGCCTGGCCGCCGAGCGTGGACCAGCCGCTGGTCGATGCTGACGACCGGAAGTTGGCCCACTCGGAGAGGTTGGCCTTGCCCAGGATGATCGCGCCGGCCGCGCGCAGCCTCCCGATCAGGAAGGCATCCGAGGCGCCCGCGCGCAGCAGCGCCGGCGATCCCGCCGTGGCTGGCTGGCCATCGACCGCGATGTTGTCCTTGATCAGTACCGGTATCCCGGCCAGCGGGCCAGGCGCCGGCGCCGGGCCGTCCGCACCGGCCCCCTCGCCCGCGCCGGGCCGGTCGCCGGCGCTGGCCAGGCGATCCGCCCCGGCCTGCTTGTCCGCCCTAGCCTGGTCATCCGCCCTGGCCCGGTGGTCCGCCCAGGCCCGGTCGGCGGCCTGTGCCTGCTCGGCGGCGTCCTGGCTGACCGAGATCACCGCGCCAAGCTCGTCGTTCAGCCGCTCGATCCGCCCGGCGTAGAACGCCGTGAGTTCCGCGGAGGTCAGCTGCCCGGACGCCATCGCCTGGCTGAGTCCGGCGACCGTGACGCGGCCGGCCTCGATGCCCGACCGGCCGATGGTCTCGCTCAGCGATTCAGGAACCGGCATGGTGGAAGACTAGGGACTGGAGGTGCGGTCATGGGCGAGATTAAGCTCCGGTTCCCACAGTGGATCGGCGTGGTCTGTGCCGACTTCGACGCGCAAAGACGCTTCTACCGTGATGTTCTGGCGCTGCGCGAGACCGGCGAGGGCGACGGCTGGGTTCAGTTCGACCTTGGAACAGGCGTCACCTTCGAGGTCGTGGCTCAGTCGGCGGACCCGGAATACGATCGACCGCGGTATCAGGTCGGCTTCGTCGTTGACGACATCCGCGCCACCACGGAGGAACTCATCGGGCGCGGCATCGAGCCGGTGACCGAGATCAAGGGAGACGCCTCGTACTGGGCTTATTTCCGTGACCCGGAAGGCAACGTCTTCGAGATTACCGAGCGGCACGAAGGATAACGGGCGCTGCCGACCGGCTCCCGTCATGAGCAGGACGGCTCTGCGCCAGCATCGGCAGCTGCGCGCGAATGCGCGTCAGCTCGGCGGGGTCGAAGCTGGCGCAGGCGACCGCCGCACCTTCCTCGGGTGCCCTGGCGAGCTCGCGTCCCTCGGGGTCGAACACGGCCGCGCGGCCGCTGAACTGCCAGGCGCCCGCGCCGCCGACGCCGTTGGTGAACACCACGTAAATGGTGTTCTCCAGCGCCCGGGTCGGATAGTACAGATCACGGCGGTGGTTCCGGCCGGTGAGGAACACGCTCGGGCACAGGTAGGCGTGCGCACCCGCTAGCGCGGCGGACCTGGCGTGCTCGGGGAATGACGCGTCATAGCAGATCCCGAGGCCAAGGCGCCAGCCCTGGAGGCTGATGGCAGCCGCGCTCAGGCCGGGCGTGAAGAGCGCTGGCTCGTCGGCGCCCCACAGGTGCTGCTTGTCATAGGCGACGGTGACCGTCCCGTCGCGGACGAAAAGCAGCGAGATCGTCCGTCGCCGGTCAGCGTGCCGGACGCTGGCGCCGATCAGCACGGCCGCGCCACAGCCGGCGGCCGCGGTGGTCAGCGGGTCGAGGCGGCCGTCAAGCACGCGCCGCTGAACGTCGGCGGCCACGTCGCATGCCGTGCTGGCGGCCAGCGTCGGCGGGTGGTAGGCGGGCACGAAGAGCTCAGGGAACACGACAAGCACCGCGCCCTCGGCAGCCGCGCGCTCGGTGAGACCGACGGCGGTCGCGATGTTCCCCGTGACGTCGCCTGGGACGGCCGCGGCCTGGACAGCGGCGACGCGAAGCAGGCGGGACGGCATCGGCGCGCCGATCATCGCGCGGCCAAGCCCCGCCCGGCCGTGACCGCGACCGATGCGGACGCCGCCGGGCGGGCCGCTCCCGTGCGGGCGGAGTCCAGGCGGTTGATCCGGTACATCGTGCGGTCGAAGAGATCGCCCGCGGTGAGGGTCGGGAACCGGCTGGTGGTGCCCAGGCCGGCCGGTACCTCGATCGGCGTCAGCACTGTCCACGGGGTGGGATGGCAGAACTGGACGATGGACAGCCGCCCGGCGTCCTGGCACGGCCCGGCCACCACCCGGTGAAAGACGGCAGGAACGGCTCCGCCGGTGAGCCGTTCCATGGCCATGCCCGCGACGACTACCGCGTATCCCTCGGGCGGGGTGACCGGATGCCAGCTGCCGGCTACCCGCACCTCGAGGCCGGCGGATGTCGCCCGCGGCAGCGCGGTGATCAGATCGAAATCCTGGTGCTCGACGGCCCAGACGCAGTCGCCGGACGGCGCCCCGGCGATCGGCGGGTACCACGCGGCGCGGTTGACGACCGGCCCGTCGGCCAGCATCTCCCTGAAGTAGCCAGTGCCGGTGCCGAGGGCACAGCCGATCGCGTCAACCACGCTGAGCTGGAAGTCGAAGACAGCCTCATGCAGGCCAGTCAGGGCCGAGGCGATCCCGGGAACGAGCGCATCGGGCAGCAGCGGATCAGGGTAGCGGCTCGGGTAGCGCTCGCGCAGCGGGTGCCCGGCCGGCAGCCCGCGGCCCCAGTGAAAGAGCTCCTTCCAGTCTGGCTGACGCGACCGCTCGGCCGTCTCGATCAGCGCGGGCAGGTAGCCGGCCTGGCCGTTGGTGCCAGGCGCCCGGCACTTCATCTTGGCCTCGAGCGGCATCGCGAAGAAGTCTCCGAGCAAGCCATAAGCCTCGTCGAGCAGGGTTGCTCCGATCGGGTGGCGTACCAGGAAGACGCCGTCTCGAAGCGCCTCGCGGACGGCGGCGTGGCGGCCTGGCACAGCGCTCGCGCCGATCCCGATTTCCTTGATCATCTATTGCTCCTTGCTGGCGGCATTCCGGTGGCGATCCGCAGCCCGCATGGATAGAGCGGGCCGGGGAACGCGCCGTGCCTGCGGCGCGTCCTGGCGAGATCGCCGTACCGTGCGAAGCTGCCGCCGCGGGCGACGCGATAGCTGCCAAGCCGCTCGGTGAGGTGGTCGTCGACGGGCACGCCGCCCGGATAGGGGTGGTACTGGCTGGCGACGTATTCCTCCACATTGCCGGCCAGGTCCAGATGGCCGAACGGCCCTGACCCTGCGGGGAAGACGCCGACCGGCGTGGTCGTGTGGATGCCGCTCTCGCGGGTGTTCGCCCGGGCTGGGTCGAACTCGTCTCCCCACGGGTACTCCGGGCCGTCGAAGCCATGCGCGGCGTGCTCCCACTCGGCCTCGGAGGGCAGCCGGTACGGATGGCCGGTCTGAGCGGAGAGCCACGCCGCGTACTCGTCGGCGTCCTCCGCGGCCACCCCGGACACCGGGTGACTGGGCCGGTCCCACGGATAGGCGCCGAGATACCAGGTGCCTGGCCGCCCGGCCCGGCGGGTCGCCCGCAGGAAGAACAGATACTGGAGGTTGGTGACCGGGTAGCGGCCGAGCCAGAAGTCGTCGAGGTGAACCGGCCAGGCCGGCACCTCCTTCTCGATCCAGGGACGCTCGACGCCGACGTGCCGCCACCTCGCGACGACGGCGGCTACCCGATCGGCCGGCAGACCGATGGTGACGTTCCCGCCGGGCACCGGGAGGACGGCGGGCACCTGCGGCACCCGCGGGTCGCCGCAGATGGCGAGCAACGCGGCCGCGGCCAGCCTGCCGCGCAACGGGACATCCGGGTCCTCGGCAACCTGGGCCAGCGCGGCGGGGTCGGAGGTGGCCGACCGAAGCCGGCCGGCCAGCGGCAGGTCCAGCCTGGTGAGCTCGGCGCATTCGCGGAAGTGCACGTCGAGCGACTGCGTCATCCGGCCACCCCCAGGTCGGCGTCGCCCAGGCGGTGCCCGGTCAGCTCGGCCTTGGCACGCAGGTAGGCCCGGTTGTACGGGTTCAGGTGCGTCTTGGTGGGCCGCACGGACCGCAGCGCGATGCCGCAGCGGGTGAGCTGCTCGATCTTCGCCGGGTTGTTGGTGATCAGCTGTACGTAGCCGATGCCCATAGCGAGCAGCATCTGAGCGGCGGAAGCGTAATCGCGCTCGTCCTCGCCACGGCCGAGCATCCGGTTCGCGGTGAAGGTGTCAGCTCCGCTGTCTTGCAGCAGGTACGCGTCCAGCTTGTTGTACAGCCCGATACCGCGGCCTTCCTGCCGCATGTAAAGCAGAACGCCGCCCTCCAGCGAAAGCACCCTCATCGACTCCTCGAGCTGAGGACCGCAGTCGCAGCGCAGCGAGCCGAACACGTCGCCGGTCAGGCACTCGCTGTGCAGGCGCACCAGTGGCTCGGCGGTGAGCGGCTGCCATATGCAGGCGACGTGCTCCAGGCCGTCCACCAGGCCGTTGAAGGTAACCAGCTCGGCCCGCATGCTGCCAGGGCAGCCGGCGGTACGGCCGAGTACGACCGGCACCCGAGCCCGCACGGACGCGGCCGCGATCCGTCGCATGGGCCGGGCACTGGCCCGTCTCACGCGGCTGCCCCCGCTTCCCCGCCAGCGATCAGGTCCGCGACCGAGAAGCTCGCCACCTCGCGCACAGGGCCGCTGACCGGGTCGGCCGGCGCGGAGATGATCGCGACGCGGCCGTCCCAGCCGGCGACGGCGGCGATGTCCGGGTTGATCCGGGCGATACAGGACAGTCCCTGACCGTATGTGCTCACGACCGTTCCGCCGCGCAGCCCCGCGCGGCCGGGCCCGGAGGGAAGGCGCCACGCATAGAGCCCGAAATCGTACGAGCCAGCGAGCACGGCCGGCGCCGCCTGGCTACCGAGCAGGCCGACGCACTTCACTGACTCATCAGGTCCGATCAGGGTTTCGAGCCTGCCGACCCGCCATCGCCCGGCCGGCTCCTGGGTAATCCATCCCACCTTCACGGTGTGATCGCGCGACGCGCTTGCCACCACCGCGCCGCGAGGCCCGGCGAGCACGGCTACCGAGTTAACCAGGTTGCCGTGCTCCCATAGCACCTGCCGCTCGGCGATGGTTCCGATCGCGACCGAACGGTCGGTCGCACCGGACACGAATATCTCGGCGTCGAGGCTCGCGAGTGACTTGACCGACCCCGTGTGGGAGCGCACGCGATGTAACGTGCCGAGGTTACGCCGGTCGACGCAGACGAGCTCGCCGCCGTACGTGCCGGCGATGATCACGTCCGGTCCGCAGAGGATGGAAGGCAGCGGCGCGCCGACGCCGTCGCTAAGGCGGACACCGTCTTCTCCGGGCACGATCCGGCCGATCCGGCCCGAGTAGGTGCCGACCGCGATGCTGCCGTCGTGCACGGCGAGGGACAGGACGGGCCCGCGGGTCGCGGTCGTCACCCGGTGCAGGCGTGCGACGCCCGGCCGGGACGGGCCAGATGTGAGCGTCCCGGCCCCGACGAAGACGACCTCGCCGGAGTCACAGCCGATGACGAGCTCCCGCCCGTTCCGCACCGCGATCGCATTGGGGCCATGGGTGGCGGCGGCAGGCGCGGACAGTACCGCACGGCTCCGCTGCCCGAGGATGCAGGGCGTCGACCAGAACGATCCGACGACGAGGATCCCGCATGCCGCGGCGACGGACCGGGGCCAGATCCGTTCGTCGTCGAACCGGCCAAGGTGCCGTCCGCCGGCGCTGACGAAGTGCACAGCTCCGTCATACGCGCCGACAATGAGCTCCTCGTCATCGTCCGACCAGGCGACCGCGCGGGCCGACGACGACGACACCGCGATCGAGCGCACCAGGGACAGATCTCGATCGAGCAGGTCGACAAATCCATCGTCGCGGGCTACGGCCAGCAGCTCGGCCGAATGCGACCAGGCGCAGCCCTCGACCGAGGCCGCGTAGCCGCTGGTGCGCCTGGAACCCGTCCGCGGATCGATGACGGCGACCATGCCGTCCTCGCCGACCGTGGCGACGAGCCCGCCCCGGCTGCATGCGACCATCATGCAGTGCGTCGCGTGCGAGATCAGCAAGCCGAGGAAACGTCCGCTCAGCGCTTCCCAGATCGTGGCGTCACCGTCTTCTGACACGCAGACCAGGCGACGGCCATCGGGCAGCCACGCGACCGAGTTGAGGTCGTCCGTGTGCCGTGCGAGCACCGAGACGAGCCTGGCAGTACGCCCGTCGACCTCCCACACGGCGGCCGTCTTGTCCGCGGACGCCGTCGCAAGCAGCTTCGGGTACACCGGGTTCCAGGCCGCCGCGTTGACCAGCCGGCGGTGCGGAAGGCGGGTCAGCAGGCGCGGCAGTTCCGGGTTCGCGACGTCCCAGACGATCACCGTGCCGTCGTAGGACGAGGTGGCCAGCATCAGACCATCCGCCCGCAGCGCGACGTGCGTGATGGGCGCTGAGTGGCCGGCCGTCGCTGCCGGGAATTCGATGGCACGCACGGTGCCTCCTTGTCTGGTGGTCCGCCACCGGGTTTCTCACGCCACGTCGTGGCCGGCCAGGACGGCCGGTAAGGCTTCCGGCAGACCTGGCGGGCTGGCCGGCGGCGGCGTCACGCGCTCCTTCCAGCTTCGCCAGGAGAAGGCCAGCCAGCCGACAGAGATGAGGGCGACCACGCCGAGCACGACGAAGGTATTTTCGACCCCGAACGCCGGCACGAGGAACGGGATGGCCAGCGGCGCGGTGATGTCGGGGATCCCGCTCAGCAGGTCGAGGGTGCCGCTCGCCCGTCCGATGGCCCGCCCGGGGAAGTAGCTGAAGATCATCAGCAGGGCGGCCGTCGCCATCGCCTGGCGCAGCGCGTAGAACACCACCAGGGCGGCGAGGAAGACCCACAGGCGTGGCGCGGCCATCGCGAACAGGAGGCCGGTCATGCCGATGGCGGTAATGGCCAGCGTTCGTCGCACTCGCAGGCGCCTGCGCTCGGCTACAAGCAGCACGCCGACGAGAGCGCTGATGTTGATCGCGATCATGACCGTGCTGACCTGCTGCGCCGACAGATGCCACTGGCCCCTGAGGTAGAAGATCGCCAGCGTGACGGTCGCCGTGGACGCGACGAAGTGCAGCGGCAGAGTGATCATCTGGGTGTGCAGCACGGCCGGCTGCTGCCGGATGAGCCGCCACCCCTCGATGATGTCCCGGTGCAGCCCCGGCCTTGGCTGCCCCTTCGGCGGCGATTCCTGCCGTGGCGGGTGGATGCCAATCAGCCAGACAATAATCGGCGCCACGAACGTGCCGACGTTCAGCCATAGCAGACCGAGATAGCCGATCGGGCCGAGCGCCACGGCCACGAGCATCGGCCCGGCGATCTTCGCCAGCACGAATAGCGTGTTCAGCGAGCCGCGGGACCGGATCGGGTTGTCGGGGAACATGGTCACGACCCCGACCATCCAGCCGGCCCGGTAGGTCTCCCCGCCCAGCGCGACGAGCGCGCAGAAGATGAACACCAGGAAGAACGGCGCATGCCTGGCCAGCGCGAGAACGTTGAGCAGGACCGCCGCGACGAGCTGGACGAGCAGCCCGGGGACCACGAGAGTCCGTGCGCCGAAGCGGTCGACGATCGCCCCGAGCAGGGGCGCGAGCACCAGCGTCGCATTGTTCACCAGCACAAGCAGCGACATGATGAGCAGCGAGCGAGTGAGTGCATACGCCAGGAGCGGAAGCGTTACCTGGAAGGCTTGCTCGCCGATGTTGTTGATGAAATTGCCGGTGGCGAAGACGAGGAACCGCCGGTCGCGCCACGGCGACGAGGCCGGTTTCCCATCATCGGCACTCATCGAGGTTCACCATTCCGTGACGGTCTCCTGCTTTGGCAGCCAAACGTCCCGAAGCTTGGCGAACGTGCCCTTCTCAGGGCCCCGGTCGATCCGGTACGTACTGAGGTAGCCGGTCCGGCCGCCGACCACAAGGTAAGGCGTGCCGTCCGGTCCGCGGAGCACAGTGAGCGCCTTCGGGTAGTCCATCAGATTCTCGAGCAGCCCGACCATTTCACCGCTGGCGTAATCGAAGGCGCCGAGCTGCATTCCGTAGGAGCAAACGCAGACCAGCCCGTCGACTACCACGCCGCCCTCGGTGGTATTGCTGATGAGCTCGGTCCAATGTCGCAGCACGCGGGAGCCGTCGGGAGCGATCTCCTTGAATCCGTTCGCGCCGTTGACGTAAATAGCGGTCTCGGTCGACCGCAGCCGCTTGGGGTATTCGCCTTGATTCAGCCGCCAGAGCTCGGTGCCGTCATCAGCGAACGCGCAGAACACTCCGTTGCGGGTGCCGAGCAGCCGCTCTCCGGTGGGCGTGTAGCCGACCACCCAGATTGGCAGGCCATCGACGTGCAGCTCAGCGCGCCGCTCGCCGCTCGCCGCGGCAAGCTCGATCGCGCCGCCGTTGGTGGCAACGAGAGCACGCGCGTGATCCGGCGACACCGCGACGGTGTGCACCAGGTCAGGGAACTCCCGCGTCCACAGCAGCCGCCCGGCCTGGTCGCTGCGGAACGCCTTCCGGTCCCTCGTCACGCCGATCCAGCCGCCGGGTACCGGTACCACCCGCCTGGTGAAGCCGAAGCCCGTGACGTGGTGGGCCATCTTGCGCAGCAGCGGCCCGGCGGCCGATGTGTAATCGACCTTCACAACCGCGACCCCGTCGTCGGTCGCGCAGTACAGCGTGCCGGGATCCTCCGTGGAAGGCTGGATGTCCCACACCGCCTGGCGCCGGAACGGTGCTCGCGCGCGGACGACCTCGGCCTCGGGGTCGAATCTCCGGACGATACCGTCCTGGGTCAGGATGACGAGGTCACCGCGGGGCGTGCTGACGCAGTCCCAGAGCTGATGGGTGAAGCCGCTCAGGACCTTCGCGGTCCTGGGCGTCCGCTCGGTGTTGTCGAAGACGTGCAGCGTGCCGTCGAAGCCGCCCACGTACACCCTGGTGTAGTCCGGTGAGAACACCACGAATTCGACGTCATCGTAGGCAAACATGCACTCGGTCTCGGTCGAGCCGTCCGGCCGGACGATCACGATGCCATTGAGCACGTTGTGGTTGTCACCCGCGCCGAAGTCCTGCGTGCACCAGAAGCGGTCGTGCCGCCGGTCGTAGCGCACCCGGTGAATCGTGCCCTCGTCCAGCTTCGCCGCGAGCGTGAAGTCGAGCGTGTCGAGCGACCCGAAGAACAGCCTCCCGTACTTGTCCGATATGACGTGCATATCCGGGTGCTCGGTGCAAATCCACTCCATGGCGCTGTCGCCGCTGATGTTCGGCACGATCTTGTCGATCTTGAAGGACGGCAGGTCGATAACGGCCATCTGGTCGTGGTACCCGAGCGTGACGTAGACCTTGTCACGCCAGATCCTGATCCCGCGGTTGTTCACCGGTGCCGGCTCCTCGTCCTCGATGAGCATCCGCTCGTCGCACGTGGTTACCGGGTCCAGCCGGTCTAGCAGGTCGAGAGCCGGCAATGACCAGCGCAGCACCGTGCCGCCCCGGTCCCTGCCGACTACCCACTCGCTGGTGGCGTCAAGCCCATGGATGGGCCGGGCCTGGTCGATCACGGGAGAAGACCGGATCAGGTTCAGGTCGTCGTCCAGGAGATGGATCCGGCCGGCGACGTCGGCGGCCAGCACCCCGGCTCCGTCCACATAGAGAATCCGGGTGATGCGGTTGGTGAGTTCCATGGCTGCCAGTTCCTCCTGAGCTTGTCCCTGCCTTCGCCCCGTCACCGGCGCAGGGCCGGGAAGAACGCCAGTTCTGGCGCCCTTCCCGGCGTCGAGCGGCGGCTCGGCAGCGGAAGGGCTACTTCACCGGGTACGTGTTCCTGCGCACGGGCTTCTTGAACATGTCGGCTCACCTTCCCTTCTTGGGAATCGGCGGATCAGGGGACGGAGCGCTTAGCCCAGATGCAACTCGGGTGGAACGGACACGCGCGCCCAGCCAGGTTTCAGGCCATCGCATTCGACCCGGACGCGACAGCTGGAGAGCACGCCGCCGGGCACCGATCGCGGTAGTTCGACGTCCACCATCAGATCGCCGTAGGCATCGGGCGGGTACTCACCGAGCGGCAGGGCGTCGCCGTCCGTGCCGACCAGCGCGATCCGCCGGACCGACCCGGGCTCAGGGCTCTTGCCGGTAGCCGCCACTCGCAGGAGCAGCGAATCACCCGCGGCTGCCTGGCGGACTACCTGAGCCGCAGCCGCCATGGCGGTCTTGTCCAGGCGCTCCCCCAGCATGTGCATCGGCCCGTGCTTCACGAGCGGCTGGCGGTCGCCGTCGACATGCGCGGCCACCGCTTCCCCGATGAACATGTGGTAGTCAGGCAGCCGGACGACTCGCCGGACGACGCATTCGAACGCCGCCACGCCGCCAGCGATCCAGGGCGTCGAGGTCACCGTGGGCGCGCACAGGGCGAAGGCCTCGGAGGACGATTTGTCGATCTCGCGGCCGGAGAAACTGCCGGCTAAATCGGCGGCCTCCGCCTGCGAGTCCGCGCAGAGCGTGACAGAGAACTCCCCGGATCCCTTGATCAACTCGCGGCTGAACGACCGCCTGGACAGCGCAACAGCGACGTACAGCGGATCCTTGTTGAGGAAGTACGTCCATTCAGCGGCCATGATGTTGACTTTATGATCATGACTGGAACTGACGAGGCCGACCGTGGTGGTGAGGCACTTCCACAGGTAGCCTGGAACCGTATCATTCCGCTGAGATAAGAAGAAGACCACCCTCGCGCAACTGAGGCTAGGTGGAGGCCGCATGCATTGCGCACACGCAAAACAAAATGTCCGCCAGGACACTTCGCCTGACCCGCCAGAGGAGGGAGATCAGCCAGCACGTTGTAGTTAATTAAGTTACCTCAGGTCGAAGTGCGATGCAAGGATAAATTTGATACTTTGCCGCAGCTAAGCCGGTTTTGGGTGATAAACAAACCTGCACGGCCGATAAATGCACTGCCGCGCCAGGATAAATTTGCCGTCCTGACCTGACACCGAGCTTGCCGCCGAGCTTGCCGCCACGCCCGCAGATAGCTTTGGTGCACCCGTCAGCACACGGGCGGCCGCACGCGGGCAGCCAGCGCCGCGGTGCAGGACGGTGCGGCACCCGCGCACCGCGCGTGTCGCTGGCACCCGCACCCTGGCTACCCGGGTTTCCTGGACTGCCCGGACTTCCTAGACTGCACTAATGCTCTTCCGAATCGGCAGCCTTGAATTCTCCTCCGCCGCCAGCCGGACCGATCTGCTCGCGCCGAGCGTCACGGCCGCGCTGACCGGACCTGGCTGGTCGCCGCCCGCAGACGCGGTGGGCGTCGCCGAGATCGACCCGCTGCTCGCCGACACCGCGGCCTTCTGTGACCGCTACGGCGTCCCGCTCACTGAGTCCGCTAACTGCGTCGTGGTTACCGGCAGGCGCGACGGCGAGACCCGGTTCGCCGCCTGCGTCGTGCTCGCCACGACCAGAGCCGACGTCAACGGCCTGGCAAGGCGGGCCATCGATGTGCGTAAGGCGTCGTTCGCAGCGACCGATGTGGCCGTGGAGCTGACCGGCATGGAGTACGGCGGCATAACCCCGATCGGGCTGCCGGCCGACTGGCTGGTCCTGGTGGACGCGGCCGCGGCCGCGGCGCCGCAGGTCGTGGTGGGCAGCGGCATCCGCGGGTCCAAGCTGGCGCTGGCCGGCAAGACGCTGGCCGACATGCCGGGGGCTCAGGTCATCGACGGGCTCGGCCGCTAGAGCGTTCCGGAACGCTCGGCGGTCACGGAACGCCCGGCGGCGCCGGAACGCTACGGCAGCCAGGACACCTTCCCGTTCAGGAAGGCGTACCCGATGAAGGCGACGGCGTCGATCAGGGCGTGCGCCACGACCAGCGGCATGACCCGGCCCCAGCGACGGTAGAGCAGCGCGAAGATCACGCCCATCGCCGCGTTGCCGATGAAGGCGCCGAAGCCCTGGTACAGGTGGTAGGAGCCGCGCAGCAGCGCGGACGCCGCGATCGCGCCGGCCGGTGACCAGCCGAGCTGATCGAGCCTGCGCAGCAGATAGCCGATCACCAGGATCTCTTCGAGCAGGCCGTTCTGGATCGCGTTGAGCAGCAGCACAGGGACGCGCCACCACACCGCGGGCAGCGCCTCGGCCACCACGTTCAGGCTCAGGCCGAGATGAAACGCGGCCAGGTAGAGCCCGAGCCCGGCGCCGCCGACCACGGCGGCGAGCAGCGCGCCGCGGCCAAGATCCCTGACCGGCTGGCTAGCGTCCAGTCCGATCACCGATGGCGCCTCACCCGATCTGGCCATCAGGTACAGCACGAGCAGCACCGGAGCGAGCGTCTCGGCGACGCTGGCCAGCTGCAGGGTCAGGTCTAGCCAGGGGCGACCGGGCGCCAGCGACCCTACGAGCTGCGTCTCCTGGCTCGCCAGCGGCTGCGCCGCGAGGAGCGCGGCGACCAGGTGGAGCAGCGCGTTGAGCGCGCTGGCGCCGAGCGATACGGCAAAGACAGCGAAAATCTCCCACCGGATCAGCGACGGCCCCGGCGGGCGTAGGCTGGTCTCCTCCCCGAGCGCCACCTGATGGACTCTAGCTGGTACCGGCGGCCCTTGGCGGCGGCCGATGTGGCCAGCGCCGGGCCCGGCGTTCGCGGAAGCCGGCCAGCCGGTCTCGCTGATCTTCCGACAGTCTTCCGCAAAGGCGGTAGACATGGATCGGCCGGAACGAGCACAGACAAGGTGGTCCGATGATCCGTGCAGGCCGTAGCCGAGGCGGCCAGCCGGCGTCCGATGCCGCCCAGGCGGCGGAAGCGGATGGCGTGACGGGGCCCGAGGCGGTCGGCCCGGCCGGCTCGGGCACCTGCGGCACCGAACCGGCCAGCTCCGGCGCTCCCAGCGCCAGCGCCCAGGACGCGGGAACTGCCGGGGAAGGCGCCAGGCCCGCGGACACGGCCGCGCCCGGCTCACGCACACCCGAGCCGGGCGCCCCCGACGCACCGGCCAGGACCAGGCCCGCCGTGGGACCGGGCAGCGGAGCGGGCCATCGGCTGCGCAACCACATCCTCCTGCTGCTCGCGTTCGAGATCGCCGGCATCGCGGCCACCTGGCCCAGGTTCACCTACCTGGCCGACGGCAAGCTGCCGGCCAACCGGGACGCCGTGGAGTACGTCTGGGACTTCTGGTGGGTCGCCCATCAGCTGCTGCACCTGGGCAATCCGTTCTACACGAGCTACATGGCCGCTCCGGTCGGCGCGCAGCTCGGGTATGACACGCTGCTGCCGCTCCCGGCCTGGCTGCTGTCCCCGGTCACGATTCTCTACGGCCCGTCGGCGTCGTACACCCTGCTGAGCATCATCACGCCGGGCCTGCTGTGCTACGTCATGTACCGCGCGGCGCGGCTCTGGCTGAACGTTCCCGGCGCGATCGCGGCCGGCGCGTTCTTCGGCCTGTCGTCGATGCTGGCCTGGCAGAACTGGTACCACGTCAACATCTCGGTCGGCACGGTCTTCCTGCCGCTCACGCTGGAGTGCGCGGTCCGGCTGCTCCGCCGGCCGGGCACCAGGCCGGCGGTGGCACTTGGCCTGGTGCTCGGTGCGTCGATTCTGGTCAACCAGGAGACCACGGTCGTCGCGATCCTCCTCGCTGCCGCGATCTTGATCCCCTGGATCGCCGGGAAGCTGATCAGGGACCGCGCCGCGCTGCGCCCGGCGATCTGGCCGCTGACGCTCGGCGGGCTGATCGCCCTCGCGGTGGCGAGCCCGGAGCTGATCGCGATGGCCGCTCAGCTGCGGTCCGGCGGAGCGCATCCCGACCCGGGCCTGCTTGCCAGGAACGTCACGCTGTACGGCTCGAGCCTGCCGACGCTGTTCGCTCCCTCTCCCCGGCTGGCTAGCTACGGCCTCGCCAGCCTGGCGTCGGGCTACCAGTACAGCGAGCCCACCGAGGCCGTCGCCACGTTCGGCGTCGTCCTGTCCGCGCTCGCCGTGCTCGGCACCGTGGTCGGCCGGCGCAAGCGCAGCACCTGGTGGTTCGTGGTGCTCTGGCTGAGCTGCGCGGCGCTAGCGCTCGGACCGACCCTGGTCATCGGCGGCAACTGCAAGTTCAGCCTGCTCCGTCCCGGCATCGAGTACGGCAGGTACTGCCACCAGTACTTCCCGTTGCTCACCCATCTGCACGGGCTGATGGTCGACGGCAGCTGGCAGCGCGTTCCGGTGTCGAACCTGATGCCGTACACCTGGCTGATCCGCGTCCCCGGGCTGGCCGGCCTGCGGGAGGCCGACCGGTTCGCCCTGGTCGGGCTGGTCGGCGCGGCCATGCTCGCGGGCCTGGCCATCCAGTGGCTGAGCCAGCGCCGGGTAACCATGCCGCTGATCGCCGTCGTGGTCGCGCTCGGCGTGCTCGAGGCCGGCTGGTCCGGCGCGGGCGGGCCAGGCACCATGCCCACCACGATGCCGCGGCTCGACCATCTCCTGATGCAGGACCACAGCAGCTCGATCGTGGTCGACGTACCGTTCGGGCTGCGCGGCGGCCTGTCGCTGACCGGCGACCCGATGGCGATCCCCGCGCTGCTGATCGCCACCCACGACGGGCACCCGCGGGCCGACGGCTACATCTCCTGGGTCCCGCAGACCACCGTCAACGGAATCTACGCGCATCGGTTCTACCGGTACCTGATGAACATCGTCCAGGCCGGGCGCGATCCGACGCCAGCGCAGCTGCAGCAGGCTCGCGCCGACCTGAAGACGCTGAACATCGGCTACATCCTGGAGTGGCGCAACCTATGGAAGGGCCACGACCCCGGACTGCGGATCGGGCATATCGACAGCTACCTCGTTCACCTGGGCTTCCGCCGGGTGCGCAGCGTCTGCCTCGGGCGGGCCAGGACCGTCTGCCCGAGCCGCGACCAGCTCTGGCTTTACCACCAGGAGCCCGCCAGCTAGTACCGTACGCGTTGTGGCTGTGGCGCGCGGCCATCACGAGCAGGGAGCACAGTTTATGAAGCAGCCGTCCAAGACCCTGGCCACGACGGCCGGCCCGGTCCGCCCGCCCGCGCCGAGGACGATCGTGATCGCGACGTGGCTGATGTACGCGGGCGCCGCGCTGACCACCCTCGGCGCGCTGATCAGCGTGATCGCGGTAGCAGTCGGCGGGACGGCGGCGCTGAAGCCCAGCTATCCGCGCCAGACGCTTTCCCAGCTGCATTCGACCGAGACCACGCTGATCGTGATCGCCATCTTCAGCGGCCTGATCGAGACCGCGATCTGGCTGATCGTGGCGCGGGCCAGCAAGGGCGGCCTGAAGTGGGCCCGGATCGCCGCCAGCGTGTTCTTCGCGCTCAGCACCTGGAATCTGGTGGCCCACCTGCACGGCACCATATCGATCGCCAACCTGGTCTACACGATCCTGATCTGGCTCGCCGGGTTCGGCGCCATCGTCGCGCTCTGGCACAGGGACTCGAGCGCCTACTTCGCCCTCCCGGCCGCCACACCAGGGCCACCGGCAGCACGTCGCAAGTAACCAGCGGACCGAAGAACCGCGCAAATCGCCAATTTTCGGCGAATCATGCCCGCGCGGCCGGTCCGAGCGACCGGCGGCAGCTCTCAGGCCTGGGCGACCGGCGGCAG
>Ga0209415_10009589_pt1 | contig 16618 bp, 13 predicted proteins | sample PeaSoiSIISIP2007_FD_187696 | JGI IMG/M metagenome (GOLD analysis project Ga0209415, IMG submission 187696) | Peat soil microbial communities from Weissenstadt, Germany - SII-SIP-2007 (SPAdes) (version 2) | ecosystem: Environmental > Terrestrial > Soil > Wetlands > Peat | place: Germany... | reverse complement strand
GACGAACAGCCGCGACGATCCATCCGCGAGCGTCTCGAAGCCGGGCATCGTCGCGTCCGGCGCGTCGGACTTAAAGCGGTGCGAGGCTCGCCCTGCCGACGGCGCGTGCGCGGCCTTCTTCTTCGGGTCGGACCAGCCGTAGCCGGTCGCGGGAACCACCGGAGCCGCCGGCGCTGCGCTCGCCACGGGGATCGCGGTGTCCGCGGTCGCCGCAGGGACGGCTGCCGGCGCTGCAGCGACGGTCGCACCCGGCGTCTGGGCGGCCGCAATGGCCGGCACGCACCCGAACAGCGCGACGAGCGTCGCCGCGCGCCCCATGAACCGCATGGCGAAAGTAGAGCACGCCGCGCGATGTCGCTCCAAATTACCGAAGCTCCTCTGCGATCCGCTGCGACCGGGCGGCGCGCGCGGCGGCCGCGGTCTGCCCTGGCGCGGGCCTGTACTTGCCCGTCGCGTCCTCGAAGACCTTGTCCAGGTTCACCGTGACGTCCACGAAGATGCGCGCGTCCGGGCTCCAGAAGAGGTTGTCCTCTCCCCCGGCGAAGGGGCCCCGGATCGTGCCGTCCGAAGCGATCGCGTTGGCGAGGTTGTAGTAGCCCAGACCCACCGACAGCTCGTCGTAGAGCTCGTAGTCGGCGGCGAGGAGGAGCCACTCGAGCTGCGTGAACTGCTGGTCGTTGATGCGAGACACCTGCACGGGTCCCGTCGTCGCGGCCACGGCCGCGTTGGCCGGGGGGTAGTGCCACTGGTTGACCAGGATGGCGAAGAACGACACGCCCAGCTTGGGCGTCACCTGCAGCCCGAGCTCGAGGGCGGCCCATAGCGTGTGGCTGGCGAGGGTCTGCCCGCTCACCTGGTCGCTCACGAACGAGTGCTCGTCGAGGTCCTGCCGGGTGTAGCCGAAGGTCCCGTAGTCAGTGGGCGTTGTCGCGCTGGTGAACGGGTGCCAGTACGTGAAGGACAGGCCCACCCGCGCCGAGTCGAGAACCGGCGCCGAGTCGCCGTGGATCGGGATCTTCTGCTGGACGCCCGCGGTCGCGCCCGTCGTCACGTAGACGCCATTGCCCTGGCTGGTCTTGGACGTGGGCCACTGGGCGCGCAGGCCTAGCAGCACCTTGGTGTGGCGAAGCGGGCCGTCTGGCGCCAGGGGCCGCTGGTAGACCAGGTCCGTCCAGACGTCGCCGAAGACGTCCTCGTCGCGGTAGGTGGTGCTCTCGGCGTTCGTGAACTCCTTGTAGTAGTCGAGGCGCGCCTGGACCCGGAGCTCGTCGTTGAGCCACCACCGGGGTCGGAGCGACACCCACCATCCATAGAACGGGACGTACGACTGCGGCGATTCCAGCCCGAGGTCGAGCGTCTGCGTGGTGGCGCTCTGGTCGAAGATGAAGGTCGAGCCCCGGAGGGGGTCCTTGTCCTCGACCTTGTCGCCCGCCTGCGCTGCGCCGCGATCGACCTGCGCGAGAGCCCTCCCGGCCACCGCCGGCCCCAGCGCAGCCGCGACGATCACCGGGAGGGCGGCGCGGCGCACGCGGCGAGTGTAGAGGAACCGTCAGTTGCCTGCCCACCCCGCGGCCTGGTACGCCCCTCTTTCATGGAACAGCAGCTCCCCGCCACGGAGATCACCGCCCTCCTCGGGAGGGGAACGGCGTTCGAAGGGAAGCTCCACTTCGAGGGCCGCGTCCGGATCGACGGCGTCTTCAAGGGCGAGATTCGCAGCGACGACACGCTCGTCATCGGAGAGGGGGCCGAGGTCTACGCCGAGATCGAGGTGGCGACCGTGATCGTACGCGGCGGGACGGTCCACGGGAACATCCGGGCGAGAACCGCCATCGAGATCCATGCCCCGGCCAAGATGGTCGGGAATCTCCAGTCGCCGTCCCTCTTCATCGACCGCGGCGTCGAGTTCGAGGGAAGCTGCCGGATGGGCCCCATCGATGGCGACGCCGGAGCAGGAACCGCGACCCCCCCGCCGGGCCCCACCACGCCTCGTGCGTGAGGCGGCTCCCTTCGTGCTGCTCGCGTGCGCGTGTGGCATGGCGGCGCGCGCGACTGGACACCCGACAGCGACTCCGCCGGCCCCCCCTGAGGCCTCCGCGGCGACCCCCGGCCCCAACCTCTTCGAATCCATCGAGGCGCGCGGCCCCTCGATCGCCCCGGGGATGCATCAGGTCGCGCGTCAGGAGAGCACGGGCGAGAAGGTCGAGCTCGTGCGGGCGGATCAGCAGGACACGTGCGTTCGCGTGGCCTTCGAGGCCGCCGTGCCCGTCCTCGCGAAGCTGGTCGACGGGGCCAACCGGGCGCTCGCCACGACGGGCTCGGCGGCCGTCGAGGGCGTGCTGGGCGAGCACGGGCCCGTGTGCATCCGCAAGGGGGAGGCGCTGAGCGTGGCTGTCGACGGTCCGGGCGCACCCGTCCGGTGGGTCGCCTGGGCCGCGCCGTAGCGGACGGAGCTCGGGATCGCGGCTCCGCCTCTCGATCTTCAACTTCCCGATGGCCCCGACCCGATCGCCTTCCTCGGCGGCCTCGACACGTGCGGGCTGGCGGCGTCCAGAAAACGCCAGGGGCGGTCCGCCCACTCGCCGGCATACGCCACGCCCACGCGTGGCGTGACGGCGATGCGCGGACGGGGCCCCTGGCGCGCGCAGACGTAGAGCGTCGACCCCGTCAGGTCATGCGCGTCGAGCGCTCGGGAGATCCCCATGGCCCGGGCAAAACGCCCCGGTCCGTCCAGGCGTGTGCCCTCCGCGAACCCCCGGGTGGGCTCACCGGCACGAACGAGGACGGCATGGCCCTGCCCGCCCCCCACGCACGTCACGTTGAAGCACTCGTGCATGCCGTAAACGAAGAACACGTACGCGTGCCCCTCCGGACCGAACAGCGAGCGCGTGCGCTTCGTCAGCCCCGCCCGGGCGTGGCACGCGAGGTCCCTCGGCCCACGGTACGCCTCCGTCTCGACGACGCGGGACACCCTCACGTCGCCCTCACCCGCCTCGTGCACGACCAGACACCCCAGCAGGGCCCGCGCAACCGCGACGGCGTCCCGCGAGTACCAAGAGCGGGCGAGCCGGGCGGCCCGGAGCAGCTCCACCGCGCCGGAGGCTGCGTCGGTGTCGGTAAGGCCTAACCTCGGCAAGAAAGGTTCCCGTTTCTGGAAATGCCCACGGAGGCGCCCTAAAGGCTACAATGAGCCGCCGCGCTCAGGGATCCGGGAGAACCATGTTCGACGACTTCGGCATCAACGCGGGCTTCGTGGAGGAGCTGCACACTCGCTGGCTGCAGAGTCCCCACTCCGTGGAAGAGAAGTGGCAACGCTTCTTCGAGGACCGAAACGGCACGGAAGGGCCCGTCGCGGTCCCGGTCGTCGCCCCCGGCAACGGCAACGGCGGCGCCGCACCGGCCAAGCGCAACGGCACGACAGCGTCGGCCGCCTCTCGCGCGCCCGCCGCGGCCGTCGCGTACCGGGAGGCCGTGCGCGAGACCGTCATCGCTGCAACGGAGCTGCAGAGCCGAGTCGCCCAGCTCGTCAACGCGTACCGCGTCCGCGGCCACCTGTTCGCCAACCTCGACCCCCTCGAGAGCACCCCGCCGGCCGCCCCCGAGCTCGAGCTCGCGAACTTCGGCCTGGCGGAGGCGGACCTGGGGAAAACATTCTCCACCGCTGGCATGAGCGGCCTGCCCGAGCGCGCGACCCTGCGCGAGATCGTCGCCCACCTCAAGGAGACCTACGGCTCCTCGATCGGCGTCGAGTACACTCACATCGAGGAGCCCGAGCCGCGCCTCTGGCTGCAGCAACAGATGGAGTCGACGCGCAACCGCGCGTCGCTCGACCGCACCGAGCTGCTCCGCATCCTGACGAAGCTCACCGAGGCGGAGATCCTCGAGCAGTTCATCCACAAGAACTACCTCGGCCTGAAGCGGTTCTCGCTCGAGGGCGCCGAAAGCATGATCCCGATGATGGATCTGCTCGTCGAGGCCGCGGGCCAGCACGGCATCGAGGAGGTCGTCATCGGGATGGCGCACCGCGGGCGCCTCAACGTCCTGGTGAACATCATGGGCAAGAACGTGCGCGAGATCTTCGCCGCGTTCGACGACAAGAAGCCGGAGCGCTTCATCGGCGGCGGCGACGTCAAGTACCACCAGGGCTACTCGAGCGAGGTCCTCACGCGCGGCAAGCGGCCGGTTCACCTCTCGATGGCGTTCAACCCCAGCCACCTGGAGTTCGTCAACCCCGTCGTCGAGGGGCGGGTGCGCGCCAAGATCGACCGGCGCAAGAGGAAGAGCACGATGCCGCTGCTCATCCACGGCGACGCGTCGTTCATGGGACAGGGCGTCGTCGCCGAGACGCTGAACCTCGCCCAGCTCGAGGGGTACACGACCGGGGGCACGATCCACCTCATCGTCAACAACCAGATCGGCTTCACCACCGTCCCGAAGGACTCCCGTTCCACGCGCTACTGCTCCGACGTGGCGCGGATGCTCCGGATCCCCGTCTTCCACGTGAACGGCGAGGACCCGCAGGCGGCCATCCAGGTGACGCGGCTCGCGATCGAGTTCCGGCAGCGGTTCAAGCAGGACGTCATCATCGACATGTATTGCTACCGCCGGTACGGCCACAACGAGGGCGACGAGCCGCGCTTCACGCAGCCGCTGATGTACGCCCTCATCGACAAGAAGCCGACGGTGCGGGAGGTCTACGTCTCGCGCCTCGTGCAGGCGGGCCAGGTGTCGCGCGAGGAAGCGGACGCCGTCGCGCAGGAGCGGCGCGCGACGCTCGAGCGAGCGCTCGAGGAGGCGCACCGGGGCGACTACCTGCAGATGCCCGACGCGATGGGCGGGGTCTGGGGTCCGTACCGGGGCGGCCCGGACGCGAGCGTCCCCGAGGTGTCCACCGCGTACCCGAAGGACCAGCTGATCGTCGCGCTCGACAAGCTGAGGAGGATGCCGCCCGGATTCCACGCGAACGCCAAGGTGCTCAAGAGCCTCGAGCAGCGGCGCGAGCGCGCCATCGCCGGCCAGCCGCTCGACTGGGGCACCGCCGAGCACCTCGCGTTCGCGTCGATCCTCTCGGAGGGCCGCGGCATCCGCATCAGCGGCCAGGACGCGCGCCGCGGGACGTTCTCGCACCGCCACGCGGTCCTGTACGACACCGAGACCGGCGAGCCCTACACGCCGCTCTCCAACCTGGGAGACCCCACGGGCGGCGTGGGGCGCTTCGAGATCTACGACTCGCCCCTCAGCGAGGCCGGCGTGCTCGGCTTCGAGTACGGCTATTCGCTGGATCGACCGGACAAGCTCGTCATCTGGGAGGCGCAGTTCGGCGACTTCATGAACGCCGCGCAGGTCATCATCGACCAGTTCATCGTCTCGGCCGAGGACAAGTGGTCCCGCCTGTCCGGGCTCGTGCTTCTCTTGCCGCACGGGTTCGAGGGGCAGGGACCGGAGCACTCGAGCGCCCGCGTCGAGCGATTCTTGCAGCTCTGCGCCGAGGACAACATCCAGGTCTGCAACCTGACGACGCCGGCGCAGTTCTTCCACGCCCTCCGCAGGCAGGTCAACCGCCCCTGGCGCAAGCCCCTGGTCGTCTTCACGCCGAAGTCGCTGCTGCGCCACCCCGAGGCGGTCAGCACGCTCGACGAGATCGCGGACGGCTCGTTCCGCCGCGTCATCCCGGACGACTCGGTGGACCCCGCGCAGGTGACCCGCGTCCTCCTCTGCAGCGGGAAGATCTATTACGAGCTCGCCGCGGAGCGCAAAAGGAACAAGCGGCAGGACGTCGCGATCCTGCGCCTCGAGCAGTACTACCCGCTGAGCGACGCGCTCGCGAAGGCGCTCGCCAGGTACCGGGACACGACGCCCGCCGTGTGGGTGCAGGAGGAGCCCCGCAACATGGGCGGCTGGTACTTTCTCAACGCGCGGCGGCGGGGGATCGTCGGCGACCGTCAGCTGTCCCTGGTCTGCCGCCCCGAGAGCGCTAGCCCGGCGACCGGGAGCAAGGCCGCCCACGACCTCGAGCAGAGGTTGCTCCTCGAGGAGGCGTTCTCGACCTCGCAGAGGACGGACTGAGCTTCGATGTAATGCTCGAGTTCCTGAGCGCATGGGGGTTCGCGGTGCTGGGCGCGGCCCTGCTCCTCGTCGCGTTTCTGGTCAACAGGGTCGCTCCGCGCAAGCGACGCCGGATCCGGGGTGCGCTGGGGCTCTACGCGCTCTTCTTGTTCCTCAACGGGACGGAGCGGGCTCTCGAGCACGTGCCGATCGCGTCCGTCGCCTCCTGGGCGGAGCACGCGCACGTGGTGGGCGGGCTGCTGGCCGCGTTCACGTGCGTCGAGCTCGCAACCATGACGATCTTCGACGTCCTCTTGCCGGCGCTGGGGTTCCCCATCCTCGGGCTGACCAGCGACATGGTGGTCGCGTTCGCCTACGTGTTCTCGGCGCTGGGCGTGCTCAAGGCTGCGGGCGTGACCGGCTCGTCGGTGCTGACCACGTCCGCGGTCGTCAGCGGCGTCCTCGCGCTCAGCATGCAAGCGACGCTGGTCAACATCGTCGGCGGCGTGGCGCTCCAACTCGACGGGAGCGTTCGCGTCGGCGACTGGCTACAGCTGCCGGACGGGACGCAAGGCAAGATCACGGCCATCCGCTGGCGCCACACCGTCCTCGAGACGCGCAACTGGGACTCCATCGTCGTCCCGAACGCCAACCTCCTGGCGCAGAACATCGTCATCCTCGGCAAGCGCACCGACAGGCCGGTGCAGCACCGCATGTGGGTCTACTTCAACGTCGACTTCCGCTTCGCGCCGTCGCGCGTCATCGACGCGGTCCGCGAGGCGCTCTGGGCGGCGCCCATCGAGGGCGTCGCCGAGGACCCGAAGCCGAGCGTCATCTGCTACGACTTCGCCAAGGACGGCCGCGACAGCTTCGCCTACTACGCCGCGCGCTACTGGCTGACCGACCTTCCCAACGACGATCCGACGAACTCGCGCGTCCGCGCGCGGATCCACTCGGCGCTCAGGCGCGCGGGGATCCCCCTCGCCCGTCCCGTCCAGACGCTCTTCGTCACGCCGGAGGAGCCCGAGGTGGAGCGCGCCGAGAGGCACAAGGAGAGCCGCGTCCACGTCCTCGAGCACCTCCCTTTCCTCGCGTCGCTGACGGCCGAGGAGCGGGAGTTCGTCGCCGACCACCTGCGGTACGCGCCGTTCACCGCTGGGGAGATCATGACCAAGCAAGGGGCCGTGTCCCACTGGCTTTACATCCTGTGCGCCGGCAAGGTCGAGGTGCGCCGCCATGGCGAGGGGGCGCCCGCGCCCAGGGTGGTCAACACGATCGAGGCCCCCGGCTTCTTCGGCGAGATGGGCATGCTGACGGGCGCCCCGCGCCGCGCGGACGTCGTCGCGCTGACCGACGTCGAGTGCTACCGGCTCGACAAGGAGGGCCTGCAGCGCATCCTGACGGAGCGACCGGAGATCGCCGAGCAGATATCCCGCACCCTGGCGAAGCGCGACGTCGAGATGGCCCCCGTCGTCGAGGGGCTCGACGAGGAAGCTCGCCTCGCCCGCATGGCGACCGCCGAGACCCGCATCCTCGACAAGATGCAGGAGTTCTTCGGGTTAGACCGCACTTCGAAGGTATGACAGAAGCCGTCAGCTCTCTCTCTCCCCCTCGTCGCTCTCTCCGGGCTGATCCTGGATCTCGAGGTGGGAGTCGAGGCGCCGCCGCCGCAAGGCCTCGGCGGACTCGGTCTCGGGCGCCTGCGAGGCCTTCTCCGTCTGGGGCGGCGGCGCGCTCGTCGGCTTGGTCTGCTCGCCCGGGCTCGCCTGCGGCTCTCGCGCGGGCCGCGCCAGGACGAGGACCACCCAGATCACGAGCGCCAGGACGACGACGGCCGTGACGATGTAAAGGACGCGCGGGTCGGGCATGGGTGGTCGCCGATGCTAGCCTAGGATGGCTCGCGGCGCAGATACGCCCTCAGTCGACGCTCACGAGCTCGACCTCGAAGACCTGCGTCCGCGCATTGCGGCAACAGTTATCACGGCCGCTTCGACGATGGGAGCGGCGGGGGCGCGACCGGCTGCGGCGGCTCCACGCCGAGGAAGTCTCCGACGAGCACGACCAGCGTCTGGATCTGATCGCGCGTCGCGAGGATGTGCGCCTTCACCAGGCTGCCGTCGGTCGTCACGTCGACGTGGTCCAGCAGGCCGTGCGTGACGAGCGACGTGATCGCGTCGTTGTGACGCCGGAAGATCCGGCGGACGACGCCGGCCGCGTCCGCCGCCGCGTCGGCGTCCTTCGTGTCGCCGTCGATGAAGACGTCGGCGCCGGAGTCGGTCCTCGGGACGACCCTCAGCCGCAGCTCGGTGACCGACTCCGGAATCTCCGGCATCGGGTGGTGCGGGTTCACGAGGCGCAGGTATGCGGCCTCGCCCGGCCGGATGTGCGGCGGCACGCGCGAGGCCACCAGCTGCCGGGCGACCTTCTCGGCCACGCTCGGAGGGACCACGGCGAGCACGTGAGGCTGCGCCCGCAAGATGATTCGCTCGGCGCGGTCCGCGTGCACGCGGGACGCCCTCACCCCCGGCACCCCCGCGTCGACGGGACCCCCCAGAGCGTACTTGTGGCTGACGACGTCGACGGCGCGATCGACGACGGCCGCCGGCGCCGAATAGTGGATGAGGACGACGTCTCGCATCGTGTTCACGAGCGACGGACCGCTCACCATCACCCAGTCGGTGTCGCGCACCGGGTCGATGTCGGTCCCGCTCATGAACTCGTCCCACTGGGGAATGCCGCGCAGGAGGTAGCCCATCGTCGCGCCGACGGGGTTATTGCGGATGACCTCGGCGTTGACGATGAGCATCACGAGCACGACGTCGGCCTGGACCGCCCCTGCCGCGCCGACGATCGCCTCCGGGTCGCGAGGCCCGGAGCTCGGGCCGGCGTCGGCCAACGCGACCGCGGCATCGAGCCCGGCCCAGGGCGTGCCCGCCTCCGCGGCCGCGTCGGCGGAGCCGTCGCCGGGTGCATCCGGAGACCCGTCGCGGGGCCCGGCGTCGCGGGTCGCTCCCGCGTCGGCGCGGAGGGCCGCGGTCGCGGTCGGCTCCTTGACCCTGTTCTCGGCAACCCTGGCCTCCGGCGCCTTCTCGACCGAAGGTGGCGGCGGCGGCGTGTCTTCTTGCTCGAGGACGTCGATGGGGATCGCCGCCGCGCCCTCGACGTCCTTCATCTCGAAGCCTCGAGGGATGTCGAAGGGCACCACCGCGCAGTGCGCTGCGCCGGAGACCATCAAGGCCAGGGCCAGCGCCACGCGCACCGGCCACCGCGCCCAGAAGAGCTCGGGCCCGCTGCGGCCGCCCGCGGGCACGCGTGGGGTCGCGTGGGGAGCCGTGGGCGCCGCCTGGGCCGCGCCCTCTCCGAGCCACCTGCGCCCCGGCTCATCCACGAGCCCGTCGCTCCCTGAAGCCCAGCTCCACCGGAAAGAGTGGTAGCACCGCTCGGGGGTTTCCTTGCCCTGGCAGAGCTTCCGGCCAGCCGGGCTCCCGAGAAGTGGTTCGACAGGGCGGCACCGCGTTAGTAGATACCGCGAAGCTCCCGATGTTTCGCCGTCGCCGCGTGTTCCTTGTGGCCGTCTCTGCCGCGCTCGCTGCCGGCGAGATCGCCTGCCGACAGCCGCACGCCTCACCGGGCGAACCGCAGCCGCCGGCGTCTGCGAGCCGCCCGGAAGAGCCGGGCGCGAGCGCCCCTGCCGCCGCGTCCGCGGCTCCTGCCGACGCCGGGCCGGCCGCTTACGCGGGGCCCTGGATCGGAGCCACCATCCTCCAGGCCCCGATCATGAGCGAGACGGAGTGGCCCGCGGACAAGAAGGGCGAGAGGGACGTCAGATCCACCCGGATCGGGTACCTGCGGTACGGGGAGAAGGCGCCGGTCGTCGGCGAGCCCCACAGGAAGGCGAACTGCACCGACGGCTGGTACGAGCTTTATTCCGGCGGATTTGTCTGCGGCAAATACGCGACGCTCGATCTCGACCACCCGCGCATCAAGCAGATGAAGCCGCCGGACCTCGACGGCCCCCTGCCCTACACGTACGGCATCAACGCGGCCAACGGCACGCCGCTCTACCGTCAGATCCCCTCGCGCGAGGAGCGCCTGAAGCTCGAGCCCTGGCTGCAACCAAAACCTCGAAAGGCCAAGAGCGACGAGGAGAACGGTCCGGCCGCCGCGCCCGACGCCGGGGCGAGCGACCCGCCGGGCGTCGGCGAAGGCTCCGGGGACAAGCCCGATACCCCGTGGTGGCAGAAGGAAGTGCCGGACGGGGGACCGCCGCCCGTGACGCTCGAGGACCTGCAGGAGAGCGGCGGGCCAATCTCGCGCCGGATGGTCAAGGGCTTCTTCCTATCGCTCGATCACCAGTTCCCCGCAGCCGGTACCACGTGGTGGCGAACCGTCGCGGGCCTGGTCGTCCCGTCGGATCGCATCATGATCACCAAGCCGGTGACCGACTTCCACGGAGTGTGGCTCAGCAAGGACGCCGCGACGTTCGGCACGAAGAGCGTCGCGCCGCGCCGGATCGACAAGCTGCCGGTGGGCTTCGTGCTCATGCGAGCCGCCAAGCGCTGGACGCTCGACGCCAGCCACAAGCACGCGTCGCTGGCCGACGGGACGCTCGATCGCTTCGACGCGATCGGACTGACGGGCGAGTCCGCGAACGCCGCCGGGACCGAGTACTGGGAGACGGACGAGGGCTGGTGGCTGCGCGCCGTCGACGGGACGAGGACCGAGCCGGTGGCCACGCCCGACAAGATCGGCGAGCACGACAAGTGGATCGACGTGAACCTCAAGCGCCAGACGCTCGTGGCCTTCGAGGGGTCGACGCCGGTGTTCGCGACGCTCGTCTCGAGCGGCCGGAACGAGCACGAGACGCCTCCCGGGTCCTTTCGGATCCGCGAGAAGCACATCGCCGCCACGATGGACGGCGACGCCGACATCGCGACGGACGGTCCGTACTCGATCGAGGACGTCCCCTACATCGAGTACTTCAACGGAGGCTACGCGCTCCACGGCGCGTTCTGGCACGGGGAGTTCGGGCACGTGAAGAGCCACGGCTGCGTCAACCTCGCGCCGTGGGACGCCAAGGCGCTCTTCGGATGGACGGACCCCCAGCTGCCGGAGGGCTGGCACGCCGTCTTCGCCACCAAGGAGAGACCGGGAACGCGCGTGGTGGTGCACGAGCGCGGCATCGGGACCTGCAAGGGCCCGAAGGCGGAGCCTCCCCAGTGCCCGTGACGTGGTATATCGGCGAGCGTCGGCTTGACGGGGCGCGCTCCCTCCGCCAAGACCGGGGACTGCCAGCTCGCACGCGTGTCGCCATCATGGAGGATCAGCTCACCGCCCACCTCGACCGTGGCTGGGACCTCGCCCAGAAGGGCGACGCCGCCGGCGCGACGGCCTGCGCCCGGCGCGCCCTCGAGATCGATCCGCAGTCGCCCGAGGTCCACAACCTCATGGGGTTCGCGGCGGCCCTCGAGGGCGACGCGGACGACGCCCTCGAGCACTACCGTCAGGCGATCGCGCTCGACGAGACTTACTTCGAGGCCATGCTCAACGCCGCGGAGGTCATGCTCGTGCCGTTGGGCGATTACGACGGCGCCATCGGACAGATCGAGGACGCGCTGGACTACGCCGAAACCGAAGAGGAGATCGCGGACTGCATCTTGCTGAAGGTCGACGCGCTCATGGCCAAGGCGGACTACGAGGAGGCGAAACGAGCGATGAAGATGCTCCCGGACGGACCCTTCAACGGGCCGAGTTACCTTTTTCTCATCGGGCGCGCTTGGTACGAGCTCGGGCAGCTCGACAAGGCGGCACCGCTCATCGAGCAGGCCGCGAAGGCGGACCCCCAGAGCGCCGACGCGCATTACTACCTCGGGCTGGTGCGCGACGAGCAGGGTGACCCGCGCGCCGCGACGGAGGCCCTCCTGCGATCGCGCGCGCTCGACGCGATGCGTGGACCCGCCACCTGGGCGCCGACGCCCGAGGCCTTCGCGGCCGTCGTGAAGGCCGCGATCGAGAGGCTGGATCTCGTCCTCGCGCGCTACGTGCGCGAGGCCGAGGTGTACGTCGTGGACTTGCCCGGCGCCGAGCTCGTGGTAGACGGCGTCGATCCCCGCTCGCTGCTCGTCCTGGACACGCCGCCGACCGAAGAAGGCTCGCCGACTCGCGTTCGCGTCTTCGTCTACCAGCGCAACGTCGAGCGCTCCGCGGGATCGGTCGACGCGATGGAGCACGAGCTCGCCACCGCGCTCGAGCGCGAGGTCACTGCCGTCTTCCTCGAGGGGCAGAAGCCCGACAAGAACGCCTTGAACTGAGCGGCGCCGTGCTAGCGTTCGCGCCGCCATGACGCGGCCCAGGATCGACAGGGAGCTCGTCCTCCACGTCGCGAAGCTCGCGTCGCTTTCCCTGTCGGAGCGCGAGGTGGATCGGTTCGCCGCCGAGCTCGGGCGGATCGTGGCTTACGTCGAGCACCTGGACGCGCTCGACACGCGCGATGTGCCGGCCACGGCCCACGTGCAGCTCGACCAGGCGGCGTGGAGGGAGGACGAGGTCCGGCCCGGACTCTCCCGCGAAGAGGCGCTGTCGCAGGCGCCGCGGGTGGAGGCCGACGGCTTCGCCGTGCCCGCCTTCGTGGAGTGACTCCGCCATGCTCGAAGACCTGGGCGTGACGCAGATCGCCGCGAAAGTTCACGATGGCGAGCTCTCCGCGGAGCAGGTCGCCGCCGAGGCGCTCGGGCGCATCGCCGCGTTCGACGGAGACCTTCACGCGTTCCTCCACGTCGCCGGCGCCGGGGCGCTCGAGCAGGCCCGCGAGATCGACCGGAGGCGGTCGCGGGGCGACAAGCTCGGAATCCTGGCCGGGGTTCCGGTGGCCATCAAGGACGCGATCTGCACCCGATCGCTGCCGACGACGGCAGGCTCGAAAATTCTTGCGCGATACGTGCCGCCCTACGACGCCACCGTGATCGAGCGCCTCCGCGCCGCGGACGCGGTCATCGTCGGCAAGACGAACATGGACGAATTTGCGATGGGCTCGTCCACCGAGAACAGCGCCTTCGGCCCCGCGAAGAACCCGTGGGACACGACGCGCACCCCCGGCGGCTCGTCGGGCGGGAGCGCGGCCGCCGTCGCGGCGCGGATGGCGCCGTGCTCGCTGGGCAGCGACACGGGCGGCTCGATCCGTCAGCCGGCTTCGCTCACGGGGACCGTCGGGATCAAGCCGACGTACGGCCGGGTCTCGCGCTTCGGCCTCATCGCCTTTGCCTCGAGCCTCGACCAGATCGGACCCTTCGCGACGGACGTGCGCGGCGCGGCGCGCGTCCTGTCGGTCATCGCGGGGCACGATCCCCGCGATTCGACGTCTCTCGCGATCCCGACCGGCGATTTCGAAGCGGCCTGCGGCAGGAGCGTGCGCGGGGTGCGCGTCGGGGTGCCGGACGAGTACTTCGCCGAGGGACTCGACGCCGAGGTGAGCGAGAGCGTGCGCGCCGCCCTCCGCGAGCTCGAGGCCGAGGGGTGCACGGTGACCCCGGTGCAGCTGCCGCACACGAGCTTCGCCGTCGCGACGTACTACGTGCTGGCGACCGCCGAGGCCTCGAGCAACCTCGCCCGCTTCGACGGCGTGCGCTACGGCCTGCGCGTGGATCCGGCGAACCTTCCCGGATCGTCCCGCGCCGAGGCAAGGGACCTGCGCGCGATGTACGGCGCCACGCGCGACGCCGGCTTCGGCGACGAGGTGAAGCGGCGCATCTTGCTCGGGACCTTCGCCCTGTCCGCGGGCTACTACGACGCCTACTACCTCAAGGCCCAAAAGGTGCGCACGCTGGTCCGCCGCGACTTCGACCGCGCGTTCGACCAGGTGGACGTCATCTGCTCGCCCGCCTCTCCGACGACTGCGTTCCGGCTCGGCGAGAAGGTCGATGACCCGCTGTCGATGTACCTGAACGACGTGTACACGCTGCCGGCGAGCCTCGCGGGGATCCCCGCCATGAGCCTGCCCTGCGCCCCGACCCGGGCGGGGCTGCCCGTGGGGCTCCACGTGATGGCTCGCCCCTTCGAGGAGACGACGATGCTCGCCGTCGCAGCCGCGTGGGAAGCTCGCTCGCCCGCGCGCTCCCTGCGGCCACCGATGGCTCAGCCGACGACCAGCCCGGCGGACTGAAGCTGCCCGTCGCGCACGTCGTACACCCTGACCCTCGGCGTGTCCTTGTCGTCGACCACTGCGGTCGCACCGAGGATGCGCGCGACGCCGCCGCCGAGGGCGCGATCGATGATCGTATGCAGGTGACCGTGCATGACGAACAGGTGCCGGAAGGCCCCGAGCACTCCCATCATCCGGCCCGCGCCGATGAGCCCATCGAGCCAGTGCAGCGCGCTGGTCCTGCGGAAGAACGGGGGGTGGTGCTGGACCACGACGAGCGGGCGGCGGGCCAGCGCGGGATCGGCGCTGCGCCTCTCGAGGGCCTCCAGCGCGTCGTCCGCGATCCACCCAGCCGAGCGGGTCACGGGCTGGTGGAAGGTGGCGTCGATGGGCAGCAGGCTCGCACCTCCGACGTCGACGACCTTGCCGTGCTCCCCGGCGCTCGTCCTCGCGAAGGCGGCGAGCGGTCCCTCGAGGGCCCACCGCCATCCGTCCGGCATCGAGTAAAGGTCGTGGTTGCCGGGCACGAGGGTGACGCGCTCGGGCGGAATGCCCGACTCGTGCAGCACCTCGGCCAGCGTCTCGTACTCCCCCGGAGCGCCGACCTCGGTCAGATCTCCAGAGATGACCACGTGGTTTGCCCCGACCCGCTTCGCGCACTCCAGCGAGCGCCCCAGCTTGCGACGCCTGCCCGCCGCATCCAGCGGGCGTCCGAAGCTCAAGAACCGCGTCCGCATCGACCACCCCGACCGAGTCCGGCTCGGCCTGGGGTCCAGCACATGCGCATCGGAAAGATGCGCGATGCGCGTCATCCCCATCGCTTCCATGTTGGCTCTCCTTGCACCGGGAGCGCCGCCTGGGCGCTGCCTTGTACGAAGAATCGCCTACTTACAAGTCATCGCGCGGGCATCGAAGAAACTTTTGTGTGTCTTTCGAGGCGTTTAAGGCCCTTTAGAAGACGAAGAACCCGGAAAGCTGCCCGCGGTGGTTTATGGCGTGTTGGCCGTCCACGTACTGGTTATTGAAGTTCGCGTACTCGATTCCCACCCGGACGGCAGGCGTCGGCGCCATGAAGAAGTTCACGTCGAACCAGTCTTCCACCGAGAGCGTCCCTGTCGCCGAGCCGTAAAAGTGAGCATTGGACGACGACATGTGCGAATAGTTGCCCGATATCCAGAGCTTTCCGTCGACTCCGGGCAGGTAGTATTGCGCCCCGAGAAGGTACGACGTCCACTGGATGCCGTGGAGCCTTCCCGCGGTGTCGTAGGTGACGATGCCATTGTCGATGTCCTGCGTGTACGTCGGTGCCGGGGTAGCGCCCATCGGGTTCGGGAGCGCTGGGAACGACAGGCCTCCCGTCAGGCCGGTGTACATGTCGGCAAAGCCGTAGCCGGTCGCGAACTCGCCGTTCACCGCGAGGGAGTTGTCCTTGCTTTGCTTCGTCCCCGGGATCACGGGCACGAAGCCGTCGAGCGCGAAGGCGCTCATGCCGAGATCGTTGGTGTACGTGGGCTTCGCGGCGAAGTTGTCGACCGCGACGTGCCGGACGAGGCCGGTCGCTGCGATGGATAGCGGAGAAATCTGCGTCCCGGTCGCGCCGACCGTCTGCACGGCCGTCCACGAATCCAGGGCGAACCGGATGCCGCCCTGCCCGTCCGGCGTCGCCGAATCGCGCTGGACGGGGCGGGTTGCCGCGACCGCGATCTCGACGGTCACCGGATGGGCCTTGATCGTCTTGCTGATTCTGACCTGAGGAGTGCGCGAGTAAATTTCGCCCGGCACGCCCTGGATCTCCACGGTGTTCGGCTGAAAGGCGCTCTGCCAGCCGAAGAGCTGCCAGGACTGGCCGGCGAGGATGTCGACGATCGGGGTCTCGATCTTGAGGTTCGCGTGGCGAATGCGGAACGTAGGGTTCGTGAAGAACGACCCCTCGCTTCCCTGATATGGCTGCACGCTGCCAACGGGTAGCTGGGTGCCGAGAAAGTCCATCTCGAGCATCCCGCTCGCGCGAACGCCGCCGGAGACCTCCGGCGCCGCCATGCGCAGGCCGATTCGCGAGTTGCGAACGCCCATGGTGAAGCGACCGTTCTCGCCGGCCTGCGCGTTGGCCCGGGCGACCAGCGCGTTGCCTGCCAGGTCGTTGAAGCTTCGCGTCGTGTCATAGATGTTGTCGTCTTCGACGAAGCCGTAGAGGGTGGTCGCCCACTTGCTGACGACCAGCGTGCCCGTGTCCGGCGCGCGCATCCCGGACGTCTCCGCGAGGTCGTGCACGGCGCTCTCGTACTCGGCCTGGGTGATGACCCCCTTGTCGCGCATCAGGCGCAGCGAGGTGAACTCGACGGAGCTGCCGCCCGGCGCCGGGGCAGCAGGAGGGGGAGCAACCTGCGCAGGCGCGGGCGCAGGCGCCGGAGGCGGGGCGGGGGAGGGATAGGCGGGAGG
>Ga0209415_10009588_pt1 | contig 16619 bp, 3 predicted proteins | sample PeaSoiSIISIP2007_FD_187696 | JGI IMG/M metagenome (GOLD analysis project Ga0209415, IMG submission 187696) | Peat soil microbial communities from Weissenstadt, Germany - SII-SIP-2007 (SPAdes) (version 2) | ecosystem: Environmental > Terrestrial > Soil > Wetlands > Peat | place: Germany... | reverse complement strand
ACAGTCCGGTTACAAGCGCCAATCCAACGATCTCTACCTCAAAAAGAGTCTGCCCCCGCTGGATCTCTCCTACACGGCGAGTCCCCTCGAAGACGAGTCCTTCGATCGCTTCGAACTGAAGCCGGCCGACTCCGAAAATCTGCCCCAGGGAATCGACGGCGCCAGCGCCCGGTGGCTCGATCTGGATGGCGAAGGCATTTCGGGCGTGCTCGCGGACCAAGGCGCGGGCTGGTACTACAAGCACAACCTGGGGAACGGCCATTTCGGAGCCATGGAGCTCGTCTCGACCAGGCCATCGACCGCCGCCCTCAGCAACAGCAATCAGCACCTGATGGATATCGCCGGGGACGGCGATCTCGATCTGGTAGACCTTGCCCCGGCCGCCGCCGGGTATTACGAGCGAACCACCGAACCCGGTGGGGACGAACACGGTTGGGGACGCTTTCGCGCCTTCCGTTCTTTCCCCGTCCTCGATTGGAACGATCCGAATCTGCGGTTCGTCGACATCACGGGAGACGGCATCGCCGATGTTCTGGTCACGGAGGACGTCGCCATCCGCTGGCATCCTTCGCTCCTCCAGGAGGGATTCGGCCCCGCCGTGCGCATCCCTGCTCCCCACGACGAGCAGGATGGCCCGCGAGTCGTCTTCGCCGACCGCACGCAGTCCATTTATCTTGCCGACATGTCCGGCGACGGATTGACGGACATCGTCCGTGTTCGCAATGGCGAAATCTGTTACTGGCCCAACCTCGGCTATGGACACTTCGGCCCCAAGGTGACCATGGATCGCGCGCCATGGTTCGACACCCCGGATCTCTTCGACCAGAAGCGCATCCAACTGGCCGATACCGATGGCTCCGGCACGGCCGATATTCTCTAATCTCAGCCCCAACGGCATTCGGGTCTGGCTGAATGAGGCCGGCAACGGCTGGTCCGGCCGCAGGCTGCTGAAAGGCATTCCCGCCGGCGATCTCCGATCCGTCCAGGTGACCGATTTCCTGGGACACGGGACGGCTTGCTTGGTGTGGTCTTCGCCTATGCCTGCGGATGCACGGCGCCCGTTGCGATACGTCGATCTCATGTGCGGCCAGAAGCCGCATCTGCTCACGCACGTGCGCAACAACCTCGGCGCGGAAACCGTGATCGAGTACGCCTCGTCCACCGAGTTCTATCTTGCCGACAAAGCCGCCGGAAAACCGTGGATCACGCGTCTGCCGTTCCCCGTTCACGTCGTGAAACGCATCGAGACCTACGACTACGTCAGCCGCAATCGATTCGTCACCAGAAAGTCCTATCACCACGGCTATTACGATGGCGTGGAACGCGAGTTTCGCGGCTTCGCCCGAGTCGAAGAGCTCGACACCGAAGAATTCTGCAGCCTGACCGACAGCGGCGCATTTCCCGCCGCGGCCAACGAGAACGCCTCGTGGAATGTTCCTCCTGTCTTAACGAAGACCTGGTACCACACCGGCGTCTTCATCGGAGGCGGCGAGGTCTCCCGCCATCTGGCCAGCGAATATTACCGGGAGCCGGATGCGGCGAACGAAATGCTCCTCGACGACACGATTCTGCCCAGCGGCCTGACGGCGGAAGAGGCTCGCGAAGCCTGCCGCGCCCTGAAGACTGCGATGCTGCGGCAGGAAGTCTACGCTCTCGACGCCTCGGAAGAGTCTTCGCGCCCGTACACCGTGACCGAAAGCAATTTCACGATCCGGCCGCTCCAGCCGCATGGCCGCAACTTCTATGCCTATGGTGTCTTTTTCACCCACGCCCGCGAGAGTCTGTCGTTCCACTACGAGCGAAAGCTCTACGATGGAGTGCCCGATCCACGCGTCACGCACGCGGTAACCCTGGAGGTGGACGACTACGGCAACGTGCTCAAGTCCGTCAACATCGGTTACGGGCGGCGGTTCCCCGATCCGTCCAGTCTTCTCACCCCCACCGATCGCGCGAAGCAGGAACAGCTCCTGGCGACGCTGGCGGAAAACCAGTACACCAACGCTGTGTGCGAACCCGGCGCGTACCGCACTCCGATGCCCTCGGAATCGCGCGTGTATCAACTACTCAAGCTCGAGCCGCACGCCCATCGATTTCGTTTTGGGGAACTGGAGGAAAGGGTTCGCGAAGCGAGCGACGGACGGCACGACCTGCCCTATGAGGACGTGGACGGCGTAGGAGCCACAGGTGATTCTCCCTGGCGCCGGATCGTCCAGCAGAACCGCACCCGCTATCGCGCCGATAACCTGGACCGGCTCCTGCCGTTCGGCCACCTGGAAGCGCTGGCACTGCCGGGAGAGAGCTACAAGCTGGCATTCACTCCGGGTCTCATCCGGCAGGTTTACCGGCGCGACCGGCAAGAGCTGTTGCCCGATCCGAAGGCCGTGCTTGCAAGTGAGGGTGGCTACGTGGACCTCAACCGCGACGGCCACTGGTGGGTTCCTTCGGGCCGTCTGTTCTACTCGCCAGCCACAGCAGTGGAACTACCGTACGCCCGGGAGCATTTCTTCCAGCCGCACCGGTTTGAAGACCCGTTCCGGAACATCACAACCGTTGCGTACGATCCTCACGACCTGGAGGTGATCGAAACCCGCGACCCCCTCGGCAACACCACGAAATCACAATGCGATTATCGAGTCCTCGCGCCGAGGCTAATCACCGATATGAACGGCAATCGCTCGGAGGTAGCGTTCGATGCTCTCGGTATGGTCGCCGGCACAGCCGTCATGGGCAAGGAAGGCCAAAACGAGGGAGATTCGCTCGAAGGCTTCATCGCCGACTTGAGCCCGATCGCCGTTCTGGCACACATCCGCGATCCCTTGCACGATCCGCACCGCATCCTCGGCCGCGCCACGACCCGCCTGGTCTACGACCTGTTCGCCTTCGAGCGCACGCAGCCGGCCGTGGTCTACTCGCTGGCGCGCGAGACCCACGTCTCCGATCTGGCTCCCAGCCAACAGACCAAAATTCAGCATTCCTTCTCCTACTCCGATGGCTTCGGGCGCGAGGTGCAGAAGAAGATTCAAGCCGAGCCCTGCCGCGATGGCAACCCGCGCTGGGTCGGCAGCGGCTGGACCATCTTCAACAACAAGGGCAAACCGGTCCGCAAATACGAACCCTTCTTCACCTCGACGCACGCGTTCGAGTTCGCCCACATCACCGGCGTGACCTCGACTCTGCTGTACGATCCCGTGGAGCGGGCCGTCGCCACTCTCCATCCCGACCACATTTACGAGAAGGTCGTTTTCGATCCATGGCGGCAGGAGTCGTGGGACGTGAACGATACCGTTCTGCAATCCGATCCCGCCGAGGATCGCGATGTCGGCGGCTTCTTCCTCCGTCTTCCCAAAGACGACTATCTGCCCACCTGGTACGAGCAGCGCCGCCATGGCGCGCTAGGCCCGGAAGCGCAAGCCGCGGCGGCGAAGGCCGCCGTACACGCCCGCACCCCCAAGCTCTCCTACTTCGACACCCTAGGCCGGCCCTTCCTGACCATCGAACACAACCGTGCCATAGAACACAACCCCGCCATAGAACACAACCCCGCCATAGAACACAACCCTGCCATAGAACACAACCGTGCCATAGAACACAACCGTGCCATGGAGCACAACCGTGGCGCACGCACTCCTGCGTGCCGCGTCGCCACTCATGGCGACGCTTGGCTTCGAGAGGAGTCCACCCCCACCGGCGCGCTGGTCGACGAATACTACGCCACGCGCCTCGAGCTGGACATCGAAGGCCATCAACGCTCGGTTACCGACGCGCTGGGCCGCAAGGTCATGCTGTACGACTACGACATGCTGGGCCACCAGATCCACCAGTCCAGCATGGAAGCGGGTGCGCGCTGGACGCTGCACGACGTTTCGGTGGAGAAGGACAAGCCAGGCAAGCCAGTGCGCCACTGGGACAGCCGTAATCATGAATTCCGCACCGCCTACGACTCGCTGCGCAGGCCAACGGACTCCCTCCTGCGCGACGGCGCGAGTCCTGAGGCACTGGTGGGCCGCACAGTCTATGGCGAAAGCCAGCCCGACCCGGAAACCAACAACCTGCGCGGGAAACCCTTTCAGCTCTTCGACCAGGCCGGCGTGGTCTCCAGCGACCGTTACGATTTCAAAGGCAACCTGCTGCGGAGCCAGCGCCAGCTTGCCCACGCATACAAGACCACCCTGGACTGGTCGCGCGTCGTGCCGCTGGAGCCGGACATCTACACCAGCGCCACCCGATACGACGCGCTCAACCGCCCGACGGAATTGACCTCGCCCGACCACAGCGTCATCCGCCACGGCTACAACGAGGCCAGCCTGCTGGACCGCGTGGACGCCAATCTACGCGGCCAGCAGCACGACGGCCAGCCAGTCTGGACGCCCTTCGTCACCCACATTGATTACGACGCCAAAGGCCAGCGCGAATTGATCGACTACGGCAACGGCGCCCGGACCACCTACACATACGATCCGCTGACCTTCCGCCTGGTGCATTTGCTCACCCTGCGCGGCGCCGACGCTCTTCAAAGCCTGCATTACGCCTACGACCCCGTCGGCAACATCACCCACATCCGCGACGACGCCCAGCAAACCATCTACTTCCGCAACCAGGTGGTCACACCGACCGCCGATTACACCTACGACGCCATCTACCGGCTGATCGAAGCCACTGGCCGCGAGCACCTCGGCCAGGTCGGCGCTCCGCCCGTGCCCACCTCCTACAACGACAAGCCCCGAGTGGGCATCCTGTTCTCCGCCAGCGACGGCAACGCGATGGGTCGCTATCTCGAGCGCTATGCCTATGACGCCGTCGGCAACTTCCAGGAGCTGATCCATCGTGGCAGCCACCCGGTGAATCCCGGCTGGACGCGCGACTACGAATACAAGGAAGCGAGCCAGCTCGAACCTGCCATGCAGAGCAACCGCCTGAGCAGCAACACCATCCGCCCCATTACTGAAAACTACAGCACCGGCGGCAATGGCTACGACGCACACGGCAACATGCTGCGAATGCCGCACCTGCCAATCATGCAGTGGGACTTCAAAGACCAACTCCAAATGACCCAGCGCCAGGCGGTGAATGCCGGCGATGGCGAGCGTACCTGGTACGTCTACGATGCCAGCGGACAGCGCGTGCGCAAGGCGACCGAACTCGCCAACGGGTCAGTCAAGGACGAGCGGACGTATCTAGGAAGATTCGAGATCTACCGCAGACACGGGTCGGACCCACTTGTGCGGGAAACGCTGCACGTCATGGACGACAAGCGGCGCCTCGCCTTGGTGGAGACGCGCACTAAAGGCGCTGACGGCTCGCCCGCGCAACTGATCCGCTACCAATTCGCCAACCACCTCGGCTCGGCCAGCCTGGAACTGGATGACACCGGCTCCGTGATTTCGTATGAGGAATACTATCCCTACGGCAGCACGTCCTATCAGGCCGCGCGCAGCCAGATGGAAACGCCCAAGCGGTATAGGTACACGGGTAAAGAGCGGGATGATGAGACCGGGTTGAGTTATCATGGGGCACGTTACTATGCGAATTGGATTGGTAGATGGATAAGTACTGATCCATTAAGGATGGTTGATGGCTTAAACATTTTTGCTTATGCGAGACTGAACCCGATTTGGTATACAGACCCTGAAGGGACTCAGACCCATTCAACAGATAACAAACGTAAACCTAAGCTAGAAATGAGACGCTATGGCGCTTGTGGCATTGAATGCCGGGGTCCGAGCAACAAACCCAAGGGTGTCCTGGATGACCTGCTGGCCCGTTTCCAGACCGAACAGCCCGTGTCCCTGTCTCTTACCAACGCGGCGGGAAGTACGGCTCCGCGCACTTGGGCGGTTGAGGCAACGGGAGGGATCACGAGAATAATCGGCAGCAAGCTGTCGGCTACAAACTTTGTAGGCGTAGGTGCCGCGCGCTACGGTGTCGGATCTCTTGGGCCAGTAAATTTCGACTTGGGTGTGATGTTCCAAGGAGGGCCTGACCCATCGCAGGTGAGCTTGACAGGACACGGTGGGATGGGGACTGACAATCATCCGTTAGGAGGCGCCGCGTACGTAAATTACAATATACAGACACAGTCGTTCACGGCAAATCCTGTGTTCGAAGCCAAGCTGGGGCAAAAAGCCACCCTCGACCTCAATTTTCCTGTCACTTTTGGGCAATTTTCCACGCCTGCCGACGTGAAGCTCGATAACTCCGTATCCCGGGGTATTCAAGGGTCAGTCGGGTTCGACGTCACTAAGAAGTTGAACATCGCGCCGGAGCTAGTTGCCTTTTATGCCAAGGGCACGGCGGCAAAGGATCTAGTGGGCGCCTCGGAGCTGTTTGGCGGAGGCGGCGGAGTCACGTATAAACTTGGAGCGATGACTATCGGCGCGAGCGGTTATGTGTTGCAAGAAAAGACAACTGTTCAATCGCCGACGGGACCTCCGGCTCACTTGGACCACCTCAATTTCCTTGCGAATATCGGCTTCGCGATAGCGTTCAGGTGATGTCTATTACCTTCATCGTAATTCGAATCTCTCTATTGGATCCGACCCATGCCTAACTACATCGTACTTCACCCTACCCCGGCCGCCGCGATCGATCCGGCAACCTTCACGAGCTATCTCAGCAACCTGACCATCACGGCGTACGACATTTGGCATGACAACTCGAGTGGCCAGGTTGCCCCTGCTACCCTGGCCGTCACGCCGGCTTGGGACGTGGGTGCGGATTCCCGTAAGGGCGATGAATTGAGCAAACGACATTTCGTTTTCAGGAGAGACAATTGATGTTCAACCTAAGCGTAATTCGAATCACTCGATTGGAGCAAACCCATGGCTACTAACTACATCGTACTTCGCCTGACCCCGGCCAACGCGATCGATCCGGGAATCTTCGCGAGCTATCTGACGAACCTGACCGTCAAAGTGTACGACATTTCGTATGCCAGCGTGAGCAGCGGGGGCGTTTCTCTCGGCTCGGCGGTCCTCAACGTTAACATGTTCCAGCACGGCGTCGACTCGGTGGCGACCGCAGTGATTCCATTCACGCCGTCGAGCGAGTACGCGGGTCCCAATCTTCGCGTCGAATTTGTAAGGACTGCGCCCCCACAACAAGTGTCCGATCCGAATATTTACTACGATGCGCCGTATCAAACCGGGACTGTCCCGACTACCGCCGCTCAATTCCAAGCCCTGCCGCCGACCCAGGTAAGCGCGTACGTCACAGTGCCGGCGCCGTTGTCGAGCACTGCCGCCGCAGCGCTGCAAATTCCAACCGATGGCACTCCTCCCAAGTTCGGCGACCTGTGGAACGCGGTCAACGCGGTACTTACGAAAGACCCGAGTCCCGCGCCTACGCCCGCGCTGATCGCCGCCTTGACCCTCGATCAATGTCGCAATATCGCTTATGAGATCGTGTACGGGCCGCAGCCGGGATTGCCGGTTCCGTCGGACTCCCTGGAAAAAATGTACACCTATCCCACGAACGACAACACGCCTTCCAACACGAACGAGCAAGCCCGGCAGGCATTTCAGGGCGCCCTGAGCGGTTACTACGCCCCGCTAAAGGCCACCGCCGAATCGCTGGCGAATTTCGTGTTCAGCCTGGCGGCGGCCCTGGCGTGCGAACAGCTAAGCATACTGCAACCCAGCGCGATCGTGGAATTTCCCGTAGACCCGAACGGAACCGGCAGCCTCGCCACAGTCGCCGAGGCCGAGGTCGTCTTCACCGGCGTCGCGAAGACAATCGATGTCCCCGCGGAGTACTTCTACGCGCTCACCGCGCAGATGCCGCCGCAGGTCGCGGCCCCGCAGCGCTTCGCTATGGCCATCGGCGCCGACGAGCAACACAACCTCACCCAATTGACCAACCTGTTCAATTCGGGATGGCTGAGCTCCGCTTCTCCCACCGGTAAATTCGCGCCCAACTCGACGATGAATCCGGCGCAAGCGGTTCGCGCGCTGGGCGCAATGGACGTTTCGGCTTCTCCCACCGTAGTCCAGTGCGACATCACCAAACCCGTGACGGCCTCGACAACGCAAATCTGGACGGACTGGCTGGTGGACGCCTGGGTTACCACGATCGTCTCAAGCGTGCCCCAATGGACGATTTATCAGCCCGGCGCAGACGTCACGAAGTTCTGGCGCAACGAGGCCAGCACCAGTTCCGGACCCTTCCTCGATCTCGTGCTGTGGGTATTGACGCAAGGGTGGGTGGATACGGCTACCGGGAAGAGCCTGGCCTCGGAGATCAAGACGAATCTGGTGGTCGCGAAAACGTCCAGCCATGCGGCCATCGCGCCCATCCATAATGTTGGCGACCTCGCATTGGCCCTACCGAGCGACTGGCAGACGTTCTTCGCTGGTACGACGCTTCCCAATTCCCTTCCGCCATTTACACTGCCGGGAAGCTCAGCGGTGCGCATCGCCGCCTTCATCCGCGCCTTCCAGAGCTTCTTCGGTACGCAGTCGCTGGCCACTGCGCCCGCCAAGGTGACGGTGACGACGCCGCCCGGCCTGGGCCTGCCGGCGTTCGACGTGATCGGGGCGACCATAACGGCATACTCGGGCTTCGCTTTCGGCTCGGTCGTGCTCAAGACACTGGTAGCCGCGGCCAAAAGTGTGGCCGCCAACGACGCGCGGGCACAGGCATGGGCCGTTCAGGCGATCTGGACCCTGAACGAACTGTACATCCTTACAAAGCCGCTCCCACCGTTGCCGCCACCGCCGCCGCCGGTACCGCTCGCTCTGCGGTTCTCCGTGATGGAAGCCCTCTTTGCGCGCGGATTCACCAGCGTCGAGGACGTTCTGGATCTCCCTTCCGAAGATTTTCAGCAAGCGCTCACCGGAACCGTGGCGTACGATTATGCCGCGACCATCTATGTGCAGGCCAAAACGCAGGGAACGGCCCATACCTGTACGCAGCCTGGTCCGCCGGTGTTCACCCCGATTAATCCCGGATGTCTCACCGACTGCGTCCCGCCGCTGTATCTTTCTCCGCTCGGACCGATCGCTTATCTGCAGGAGATGCTGAAGGTCTCCGAGTGTTCCACCTGCGACGATCCCTTCCCATACCCGCAGGAAGTCGTGCCGGGGCAAAATGGGCAAGGGCAAGCGGCGCCTGCGCAGGATCTGGGCGCCGCAATCGCGCAGCGCAGAGGCCCGATCGACACGACGCTCCTGGCAACTCGCGCCAATCTGGAGACGCCGATTCCGCTCATCGACATGGTCAACGAGTGCCTGGAGTATGCCGCCTCGGCCCAGCCCCCCTTCCAGCATGGAACGATCTACAACACCCCCGGAGACGCACTCGCCGGTCATGCGCTGTGTGTCGAAGAGTGCTGCGAAAAGGAAGAAGACCGCGCCGCGTGTCACAATCCCGCCACGCTGTTCGCCGCCTTGCCCGAGTATTCAACCCCCTGGACGCAGACAGTGGTGATCCAGACTGCGACTGGTCCGGTTACGGAAGTGCAGCCGGCCGCTTACACCATCCTGAAATCGGACTTTTCCACCTGCTGTCTGCCTTACTCCCAGGCGCTGGACGTGTCCCGCACCTACACGGAGCACTTCCGCACCTGCCGGTTCGAGCTGATGCGGACCTTCCGCAAGTGCATTACCGAATACGTGCTCGGCCCAGACAGCCCGCCCGCCGGATGTCGGCCGTATCTTTGGCGATACCCCGTCCGCATAGACATTGCCATCGAGTATCTCGGAATTACGCCGGAAGAGTACACGCTGCTCTTCGGGGGAGTATGGCCCGGAGCCTGCGATGCCCCCTGTGGCACTCAGGGCGCCGCATCGCAGCCCCCCACGCCGCCGCCACTGAGCAACACGACCATCGCTGCCAGCGCGACCGTCCCAACCACCAGCCAGTTGTACGGGTTCCCCACTGCCAAAGGCCGGACTTTCACGACCGATGAGACCTGGACGGGGACCGTGCTCCAATTGTCTGAGTTTCTGAAACGCACGTGCCTGACCTACTGCGAATTCCTCGATCTCTGGAAGAGCGGATTCGTCAAATTCGGCAACGGCGAATTGGCCGGCGAGTTCCCCGATTGCGAACCATGCTGTCTGGAGCCGTTGCATTTGGCGTTCACGGAGGAGCAGGGCATCGTGCCGGTGGTGGAGGGTGTGGCCGCTTCAACCGCAATCCCGCTCGAGACCTCACTCCACGAACTGGCTGTGTTCATCCGGCTCTGGCGCAAGCTGAAGGGATTGTGCGGGGGCGGATACTCATTTCAGCAACTGGCGGACATCTGCTCGGTCTTGCCGCTGTTCAACGCGGGTACCGCGAATCCCGAGTTCATCCGCCAACTCGCGGCCTTCCAAATGCTCCGCCATCAACTTCGGCTGCCGCTGACGGATGAGCGCGCCACCATTCCGCCCGGCGCTAGCGGCGCCGATCGGACTTTCCTGCTGTCGTTGTGGCCCGGCGCCGCACACCAGTGGGATTGGGCGCTAGGACAGTTCATGGAGGGAATCGCGAACCACGCGATGTGCCGCTTCGAATGCGAACGGCGCGAGCCGGAATTCCTGAAACAGCTCGCCGCCCATCTGGACTGTTTTGCGCGCCTCGCCGGATTCGATCCGGCGACGGCAACTGCTGCGTGGCATGCCGCGCCCACGCACACCCTTCGCTTCGCGGAACTATTGGCGAAGGTCTATGCATCGAAATTCAGCATCGGCGAGATCCTCTTCCTGTTTGCCGCGGACGATTGCCTGTGCGCACACCCTGAGAGTAAAGGCGAGAATGAACACGAGCACGAACATGAGCACAAGCCCTCGCCCTGGCAGTTGCGGCGGAAGCTGCTCGAAAAGCACGTCCCCACAGAGGAGACCGAGGACTGGACGTGGAGCAGGCTGGAGTCCGCGCTGCAACACGAGTTTGGCTGTGGCGGCGCGCAACCAAGTTTGCAACGCCAGCAGGCGATGTTCGATTGCTGGGAGCGGATCTTCGACTATGATCGCGCGCGCAAGGAAAGACGCGAGCGCTCAGAGGGTCATTTGCGATTCTTCCAGGCGCAGAGCGTTCCTGTGTACGCGCTCACAACCGCCGATCTCGAAGACGATGGTTGGATGGTTCGCTGCGGGCACGCCGATAGGTGGATGGAGTCGCTGTCGCGCTGCTTCAGGGTGAAAGACATCGCCCGTCCGGAACTGTGGGCCTCAGATGACCCGGCTGCGTTGGTTGCCGGGGAAACGGAAACCGGAAACGCCAAGCTTTCCCGCTTCCTGGGCGATGGCTGCCTCGAAACCGGTGCCCCGCGGCTCTATGGCGATCTGGAGAAACTCAACAATGGGCTGCGGGAACGCGGCCGGTGTGCGCTCATCGCCTATCTCTGCGGCGCAAACGGGATCGTCGCCACGCCGAAACAACTGAGCGACCTGCTGCTGCTGGACGTCGAGACGGGCCTCTGCGAGAAGGCCAGCCGGGTGGAAGAAGCGATTACCGCGGTTCAGACCTTCGTGCAGCGGAGCCGTATCGGTTTGGAGCCGGGCTGGAGGATTACACCGCAGTTCGCGCACATGTGGGATTCCCGCTTCGCCAGCTACCGCGTCTGGCAAGCCTGCAAACGCCGCGAGCTCTACAAAGAGAACTGGATCGATTGGCATGAGCTCGAAAAGGCGAAGAAGATTGAATCGTTCCGCTTCATGGACGAAGAGTTGCGCCGCGTCACGCTAACGATCGCCGCGCCGGGCGGAGTCGATTACTGGCCCGAGCATCGGCCGCCTTCACCCTCCCTGTGTCTGCTTCAGGACCGCGATCCGGCGGCGATGCAACTGCTGCTTGCGCCGCGCGAAGGGCTCGGGCTGCTCGCGACGCCCGAACGGGACGGACGCCCCTCGTGGACCGCGATTGGACTCCCGCAGAGCACCGCAGCCGGCCAGGGCACGGTGGCCCTGCCGCCGAGCCATTGCCCGCTGCCTCCTAACCTGCCGTTCTGGATGGAATCTGCGATCAAGCTCGGCGCGAAATTCGTTCGCGTCGCGGCCGCGGGTTATCCGCCGGCCTCGACGCCGTTCGAACCGTGGAAATCATCCCACCCAACCGGAACGGCGGCCGGAACAAGCGAGGAATGCTGTGTTGAGTGCTGCGTCGAATGCGGATGCCGCCATCCGGCTCACGTGGACGAGTATTACTTCTGGCTGGTGGACGGGCGGCATTTCGATCCGCAAGATCAGGGCGCCAGCTCGAACAGTACGTTCGACGCGCAGCAGAATGCGTACTACGATCCGAATCTGCAGGAGTCCACGCCCTGGCACAACCTGACGGATGCAACCACGTTGGAGTTGCAAAGCCTGCTGGAATGGCCATCCAAACCGATGGTGCGCCTCGGCTGGTGCCGCGTTCACAACGGAGAGTTCCAGCAACAGCGAATTTCCGACCACGGAATTGTGGTGTCCGCGTCCGCGGGCTACGACATCAGTCTCGAGGGGCGGGCGGGCGATTCGCTGTACTTCCTGGTGCCCAATGCGCCCGGTACGTCCGGGTTCCGCTACGACCTGGCGGAAGACATGGCTCACGCCGAGGAAAACCTGAACTTCCTAGGCACGTCTCCTGTGACCGGCCCGTTGAGCGGGCTGATGGCTTATCCATATTTTGTGTACTTTCAACCGGGGGCCCGGCTGTTTCCGTGGTCGCCGTATTCGCCGGCCATCGCCGTCGCGAACGCGCTTCGCGCCCACTGCCGTTTCGAAGCGGCGCTCAAGTGGTACGACCTGTATTACGATCCGCTCTGCCAGGACAACACCTGGGCGAAGTGCCTGGAGCAGAGTAGATCGCAACCATCGGGCGAAACTAGTGGGGCCGGGACTATCGCGGCCGCGCTGCCTCCCTTGGTGCCGGCGCCCACACCGGCGATTCCCGGCCCACCTGCGGCGGTTCTCACCACGCCAGAGCCCGTCAACGTCTCCCCGCTGGTGGTTTCGAGCAACAGCGTATTGTTCCCGACTCACCAGCTCCTGGTGACGACTCCGGCGCCCCAGTCGATCAACGTTACCACCAGCGGTGCGCCTCTCGGAGTCTCGATAGCTGTAGCAGTGTCGCCGGCGGCAGGCAATTCCGCCTGGCTGATAGTCACCCCTCCCGCCTTGACCACCCCGGCGAGCGCAACCTTCAGCTACAACCCGGCTGGCCTTACGCCGGGCACCTACGTGTGCAATGTGACCTTCTCGGCCAACAATCCGGCTGGCGCCTCAGCAACGAAGGTCGTACTGGTCACCTTGACCGTGATCGCGGCGCCGCTGCTGTTAGCCAACGGCCTCTCAGCTTCGGCTGATCCGGTAACAACCACAACTGGACTTGCGGGAACGAGCGCGGCTACGGCCACGGTGTCGCTCACCGCCAGTACGCCGCCGGCTTCGGTGCCGCTCACGACCAGTCTGGCGCCTACCACCCCCCCGGGCATCTTCACGGTCACGTTGAATCGGAATACCACGCCTGCCACGCTGACCATCACCGGCAACGCCACCGGTTTGACACCAAATACCGCTTACAACGGCAGCGTGACGGTCAGCTCGCCGGAGACCTCCAACAGCATCGCCATTCCGCTGGTCCTCAAGACGGCAACCACTTGCTGCGACAGCACGGCAGTGTCGTGTCACGTGGCGCGCAACCGGTCTGTGCTGCTGCACTACCTGGAAACGCTCGTCGAATGGGGCGATGCATTAATGCGGCGCGATTCGCCGGAGCAGTTCCAACAGGCTCGCGTCATCTTCGATAGCGCCCGGCGAATTCTGGGCAGACAGCCACACAAGCTCTTGAATCCGGCCGCAGTCAACCCAACCGGGGCGACCGTGGCGACATTCGTTCCGCTGCCCGCTCCCATCAATCCGCGATTGATGATGCTCTACGATCGTCTCGACGATCGCATGGCGCTGATTCACCACTGCCTCGACAAGCGGCGGCTGCGCCAGGCTTCCGAAAGACACGACGCTCAATACTGGGGCAACGATCCGGTGCGCGACGGATGGCGCAGCGATCTCTGCCACTGTTGCGAGGATGGCGAATGTCATCCGCATAGCCCGTACCGCTTCACATTCCTGATTCAGAAAGCGAAAGAACTCGCCAACCAGACTCGCGAACTGGGTGGAGCGCTGCTGGCGGCATTTGAAAAGGGCGATGCCGAATATCTGGCTTCCGTACGCGCGGTTCACGAGCGCGAGTTGTTGGCGCTCGGCCGCAAGGTGCGCGAAGGAGAATGGCGCGACGCCGATTTTCAGGTTCAGGCCCTCCAGAAAACGAAGGAGGTCGATCAGGCAAGCCGTCGGTATTACGCGAACTTGATTGCCGCCGGACTCATCAGCAACGAAAATAGTTACGTCAGCCAAACCAGCGTGGCCCTCATCGAAAGAGCCGCCAGCAACGTGTCGGAGGGGATTGCGCAGATCATTACCATGATCCCCGACTTTTGGATCGGAACCACGGGCGTAACCACTCAACCTCCGGCTGGAACCAAGGCTTCAGATGTGTTTAAGGTCATAGCGCGGATCATGACCACGCTCGCGGACATTGCCAGCACGACGGCATCGCTCGACCTGACGGAAGCGGGATGGGACCGGCGACTGCAGGATTGGATCCACCAGGTGCAGATCCTGGATATTCAGATCGAGCAGGTGGAACTGCAAATCCTGGGTGCCGAAAGACGGCGAGACGACTCGTTGCAGCAACTGAATAACCAACAGACGCAAATCGAGCAATCCACCGAGGTGATGAACTTCCTCCGCGACAAGTTCACCAACCACGCCGTCTACCTCTTCTTGCAGAAGAACACCGCGGACCTGCACTACCAGATGTACCTGCTTGCCTTATCGGCCGCACGCGAGGCCGAGCGCGCGTTCCACGTCGAACGCGGGCATGACACCAGGAAATTCGTTTCCTGCGAGGGCTGGGACAATCTGCACGAAGGACTGCTCGCCGGAGAGCGGCTTCAGTTGTCCCTGGTCCGAATGGAAAAGGAGTACTGCGATCGCAACCGGCGCGAATACGAACTGACCAAGCACATTTCCCTCCGCCTGCAATTCCCAATGGAGTTCCTGCGCCTCAAGCTAACCGGGCATTGCGAAATCGATCTTGCCGAGTGGAGGTTTGACCAGGACTACCCTGGCCATTTCATGCGCCGCATCAAGGATGTCAGCCTCACGATCCCCAGCGTCTCCGGCCCGTACAACGGCGTTCACTGCCGGCTCACGTTGCTGAAAAGCGCGACCCGCGTCGATCCGCTTCTCAGTCTCTCCCCGGCGCATTGCTGCGACAAATGCAAATCGGGTAACGGGTACGAGGCCTGCCCCCACGATCCGCGCATCGAGAGGCAGTACGCCGCCACAGAGGCCATCGCGACCTCCAGCGGCCAAAACGATTCGGGACTGTTCGAGATGAACATCCACGACGAGCGCTACCTGCCGTTTGAATACCACGGCGCAGTGAGCAAGTGGCGCATCGAGCTTCCACCCGAGAACAACTACTTCGACATGGATACGCTGAGCGACTTGATTTTGCACCTCAACTACACATCTCGCGAGGGCGGCGACAGGCTGCGTCACGCCGCTCGAGAGTCGGCTGAAAGACGTCTCCCTGGAGCGGGCTGGTGCCTGTTCGATGTCCAGCATGACTTTCCGGACGCGTGGGAGCTATTTCGGAGCAAACCGGAGGACCAGCGGCCCAGGCACCTCAATCTGAAGTTCACCCGCAACCTGTTTCCGTTCCTGCCCGGGCATCGGGAGGTGCGCATCGAAAAGATGGCGCTGCTCTTCGACACCTGTGAAAAGCCGCATTGCGATTGTTGCGCGGGGGACTGCGCCTGCGGCGAGGAGAAAACCCGCGCCTGCTGGCGCGTGGGGTTCAAGAACCGCCGCGACGAATGCGAGGAAGCCACCATCCGCTGCGCGGCGAGCGGAGACTGGTCCGATCTCTACCATGGCGTGGTGGACGCCCCAATGGGTCCGCTCGGCAGAAATGGGGACCGGCAGGAGGCGAGATTCCGGTTTCCGGCGGAGGTTGGCGAAATCTGTCAAATGTTCCTCCTCTGCCGCTACGAAGTTGCGCCCCGGTGTCCCGACGGTGAACGCCGTGCCGGCCTCGCGCCACGAACGAGCAACGCACCCGGCTAAGCGAATTCGGCCGGTCACCAACGCAGAATTTCTCCTATCCTTCTGATTCCAAAGGATCGCGGTGCCCGCAATTTCGATGTCACTCTAGTCTCCATGCTATGAGTGGAGTTGAAAGGGGGACCTCCGTCCCAATGATCAGCCAAAGAAACATAGCCTTAAATGGGCTAACCCATATTCCCAGGCATAACAAGTGGCCTCGTTCCGTCCAAAATCCCGCCTTCCACTCGCACCCCCCGGTACTACCAAACGAACCTAATCCCATTTCCGAACACCTCGTCACCATCGGGAGCCTGCGGCGGCCCCGCCCGATTTCACGGCTTCAGCTTTTCTTGCGCTCGCTAACTGCCTTCGTTTCAGCGAATCCCAGCGACAAAGAAACCAGATGCCGGCAAGCTCGTGACAGGATGAAATTGGGGAGGAGACTTTCAGGTCGCTGCAACCCACTGAAAAATTTGGTCGGGGCGGGGCGATTTGAACGCCCGACCCCCTGCGCCCAAGGCAGGTGCGCTACCAGGCTGCGCTACG
>Ga0209415_10009587_pt1 | contig 16620 bp, 13 predicted proteins | sample PeaSoiSIISIP2007_FD_187696 | JGI IMG/M metagenome (GOLD analysis project Ga0209415, IMG submission 187696) | Peat soil microbial communities from Weissenstadt, Germany - SII-SIP-2007 (SPAdes) (version 2) | ecosystem: Environmental > Terrestrial > Soil > Wetlands > Peat | place: Germany... | reverse complement strand
TTAGCCAGGCACCGTGCTACCAGGTCACGCAGCGGACCCGTCATCCCCTTCAGATCAGGTTCCTTGTGCACGATCTGGTACAGCACGGTGGCCGGCGGACCGCCCCCGAACGGCGCGGTCCCGGTCGCCGCGAACGCGAGCACGCTGCCGAGCGAGAACACATCGCTGGCCGGCCCGACTGTGGCTGGCTTCTCAGCCTGCTCAGGCGACATGAACGACGGCGTGCCCCGGACCACCCCGACGGACTGGCTCGGTTCCTCCAGCGCCCGGCAGATCCCGAAATCGATCACCCTCGGCCCGTCGACGGCGAGCAGCACGTTGGCCGGCTTCAGGTCCCGGTGGACCAGGCCGGCGCCGTGCACCTTCATCAGCGCCTCCACCAGGCCATCGGCGAGCCGCCACACCGCCGCCTCAGGCAGCGGCCCGCCCCGAGTGACCGCCTCGGCAAGCGACGGGCCAGCGACGAACATGGTCACCAGCCACGGGGGATCGTCGTCGAGGCCCGCGTCCATTACCGGCGCGGTATAGGCCTCGCCAACCAGCTGCGCCGCCCGCACCTCCCGACGGAATCGGTCGACAAATCCCGGGTCCTGCGCCAGCTGCGCATGGATGATTTTCACCGCGACCGGCCGCCCGGCCGACGAGTATCCAAGGAAGACCCGGCCCATCCCGCCGACCCCGAGCCGGTAATGCAGCCGGTATGTTCCTACCTGCCGAGGATCACTCGCTTCTAAAGACTTCATCATTGTCCGCATTCTCCGGATTCCGCCGCGCTGACCATGACTCGCCGCATCCGCGCGGATCCGAAGATCCGGCTGCACAGCAAACGGCGCCCGGGTCATTCTGCCGCAATCACGCCACCGGACCCAGAAAGACCCGCCAGAATCAATTGCGTCCGAAGGCCCGGATTCCCGCGATGGTCGCCGGTTCCGCGCAAAGCACCAGGACCCGAGCCCGCGAGCTGCGCCATCGACTGGATACGCGGCTCGCCGACTGCCAAGCTGGCCACGGGCCGAGGCGGGAAGGCAGGTGCCGCATGACTCGCGTAGCCGAGATAGCCGACCAGCTCAGGCAGATACTGGCCGAGGTGACCGGCAACGCCGCGGTGCTCAGCGTCTCCGCGCAGACGCCATTGCTGCGCGACGGCGTCGGCCTGGACTCCCTCGGCGGCACGATGCTGCTCAGCCAGGTGCGCAGCCGATTCGGTGTGGATGTGGCGGGCGAGGACCTGAACTTCGACTGCCTGGCGACGCTGGGGACGCTGGCAGAGTTCATAGCGGCACGGGCCGCCGAGCCCGCCGCTGACCGCGGCGGCGGATGATGGGGCCGCTGGCAGCCAGGGCCGCAACGCCCGCGCGAGCTAGCGCGCTGGCATGACCGGGCCCGAGGCCCGCGGCAGCCGGCCCGCCCCGCTGTGGACCTGCCCAGCCTGCCGCCGCACGTTCGCCAGCCGACGGCAGTCCCACGCCTGCGCGCCCCTTGGCGACCTGGAGCGGCATTTCGCTGGCGCCTCGCCGCTGGTGCGCCAGACGTTCGACCGGGTACTTGAAGCCGTGCGCGCCATCGGCCCGGTCAGCGTGCTGCCCCAGAAGACCAGGATCGCGGCCATCGATCCTTGTTACCGGACGGCGCCAGGCGCCCTGGCATAGCCCGGAACCAGCGGCCAGAATGGGAGGCGGACGTGATCCGGCCGACCCGAGCTGATTGGATCTGCGATGCGCCGAAGCCTCCGTCGTTCTGTCCTGGCGCCGACCGCGGCGCTCCTGGCGCTGGCCTGCGCCCCGGCGGCGTCGGCGGTGGCCGGCGGGGTCACCGACCCGGTCCCGATCCGGCCCCATCAGTTCTTCACCGGCCTGGTTAACGGCCATCGGCACGGTCATGTGGTCATCCGGGTGAACTGCCCCGGACCGGCGGACAAGACCGGCCACCCGGTCGGACACCAGGCGGTTGAGGTCGAGCCGCGAGTGCCAGGCTCGGCAGCCGACCTCGGCTACACCGGCCGCGCGGGGAACCGGATCAGGGCAGAGCTCCGCTCGCCCGCCGGCCAGACGGCGATCGCGAGGTTCTCCAGCTATTTCGTCAGGAAGTTCATCCCGACGAGCATCACCGCGCCGTGCTCGGGCGGGGGCACCGTCCGCTTCGTCCCTGCGCCGCACAGCAGGACGGCGCGGGCCGCCGTGCTCCGCGTGACCTTCGAGAACATCGGCGCCTAGCGGGAGGCAGGCCGATGACCGCCGTATTCGCCGTCGACGCGTGCCGCACGCCGATCGGGAAGATCAAGGGAGCGCTCGCCGCGATCAGGCCCGACCATCTGGCCGCCGAGGTGATCGGCGCGCTGGCGGCACGCAATCCCTGGCTCGACCCGCAGTCCATCGACGACGTGTACTGGGGAGCGGCGAACCAGGCGGGCGAGGACAACAGGAACGTCGCCAGGATGGGGGTCCTGCTGGCCGGCCTGCCGGTGGAGGTTCCCGGCGCCACGGTGAACCGGCTCTGCGGATCAGGCATGGAGGCGATCTGCTCGGCCGCCAGGGCGATCGCGGCGGGCGACGCTGACATCTGCGTGGCCGGCGGATCGGAGTCGATGACCAGGGCGCCCTTTGTCCTGCCGCGGGCGGCGGAGGTCTTTCCCCGCGACGCTGGCCTGGCCGACACGAGGCTGGGCTGGCGGCTGGTCAGCCCGCGGATGCGCGAGCTCTACCCGCCGGTCAGCCTGGGCGAGACCGCGGAGAACGTCGCCGAACGGTACCGGGTGGATCGCGCCAGGCAGGACGAGTTCGCGCTGCGCAGTCACCAGCGAGCCGCCAGCGCTCGCGACCGGGAGCTGTTCGCGCCGGAGATCATCGCCGTGCAGACGCCGGCCGGCCCGGTCACCCAGGATGAGGGGATCAAGGCCGACCTGACCCTGGCCGAGCTGGCCGGCAGGCCGCCTGCGTTCCGCGAAGGCGGCACGGTCACCGGCGGCAACTCGTCCGGGCTCAACGACGGCGCGGCCGGGCTGCTGCTGATGTCGGAGCAGGCCATGTCCGCCGCCGGCGCCGCCCCGCTGGCCAGGTACGCTGGCGCGGCGGCCGCGGGGGTGCACCCCGACTACATGGGCATCGGCCCGGTCCCGGCGATGGCCAGAGCGCTGGCCAGGCCAGGCTGGCAGGTCGGCGACCTCGCGCTGATCGAGGTCAACGAGGCGTTCGCGGCCCAGGCCGTTGCCGTGATCGACCAGCTCAAGTGCGACCCTGAGCTGGTCAACGTCAACGGCGGCGCGATCGCGATCGGGCACCCGCTCGGCTGCTCAGGTGCCCGGATCACGACCACGCTGCTGCACGAGCTGCGGCGCCGGGGCGGCGGCCGGGCGGCGGCGACCATGTGCATCGGGGTCGGCCAGGGCATCGCCAGCCTGTGGGAAGCCGGCTAGACCGGGCTCGCGTGCTCCGCGATCAGGCGCCGGTGACCGCGACGACACCATGCAGGGTCCCGATCAGGGCCAGCCGACCGGATAGTGACGGCGAGGCGAAATGCGGGAGCGCGGAACCCAGCTGGATCTGGAACCTGACCTGGCCGGTTGCCTGGTCAAGCTGGTAGAGAACGCCAGCGGAGTTGTCGGTCACCCAGACCGCGTGACCGCCCACGACCGGAGAGCCGTCGGCCGACGGCGGCCCGCGCCAGAGCACCGTGACCTGGCCGGCCGCGACCGCCAGCGCCGTGAGCCCGCCATTGCCGCACGGCAGGTAGACCGTGTTCCCGGCGACGGCCGCGCCACCGTAGGCCGTGCATACCCTCAGCTCTGCGACCTGGCCGCCGATCCCGCCGAGATGCCGGGCTCGCAGCAGGTACCCAATACCGCTTTTGCCGGCGATCAGGATCCACTGATTCTCGATCAAGGCCGGCGTCATCGATCCCAGGTCCAGGTCAGCGCGATTGTCGACGGCCCAGCGGCGCGGCGCGAACACGCCGGTCAGCCGCAGCGCGGGCGAGAGTGCGGTCACCGAGTCGCTGTTGTCATAGGGCGGCGAGTCCGCACCGTTGCCCACGCTGACGAGTACGGTTCCGTCCGGTGCGATGACGGGTCCGCCGGGCGCCCATATCCCGGCGTGCTTAGACGTCGGCACCAGGTAGGAAACGGCGGGCCGGCTGCCGCTGGCGGGCATTCCCACGACCGAGCCCTTGTAATTTCCGCAGTCCCCGAAATGCCCGCCGAAAGTGACATAGATCCGCCCGTTGCCGGCCGCGAGTGCGGCCCGCTGCTGGTCGTCAGCCGGCGAGCCGTCCGGCGAAGGAACATCGCGCAGGTAGCGGACCTGACCGGTACCCGGCACCAGGCCCGCGAGCAGGTGAGTAGTGCGGCCGACCTGGGCGGCGACGTACACCAGTCCGGTGCCCGGGTCGTAGACCGGCGTGCTGGTGATGCCAAGCGGATCGATATCCCCGCACGGCTGGCTAGCCAGCGGAAGCGGCGTGCCGAGATGCGCGCGCCACCGCACCCGGCCGGTGGCGAAGTCCAGGCCGTAGACGCTGTCGTTCTCGGTCGCCGCGATCACCATGCCCGCCACGACGAGCGGCTGGCCGTAGACGGCGCCGTCCAGCGAGGTGGACCAGCCGATCGCAAGGCGCCCGGCGGCCGGCAGCCCAGGTGCGACACCGGAGCGGATGGCGTCGGCGTGATAAGTGGTCCAGCTCGTGGCCCGGCCCAGGCCGACCGGGCCTGGCGGCGCGGACCCGGAGCTGGCCGCGCCGCTCACGCCAGACCTGCTCGGATGCGGGGCCGGCGGGCCCGAGGTGCAGCCAGCCGCGAGTATCAGGATCGCCGCCGCGACGGCGGGCCGCATCGCGTCCATGGGATCAGTGTGCACCGCTGGGCGCTGTGCCGTCGGCGCGGCGCGACGATGCCGGCCGCTCGCCTCAGCCAGCCGTGCACCAGCAATCTGCGGTCCGGCCCAGACCGGTACCACAGTGCACCCGGCTGGCATTCCGGGCAGCCGGGCGCGTAAGGTCGGCCGCGGGGGAGGAAGTCGGTGATGCGGGCCATGACTTCGCGTGCCAGGACCGTTCGCACCGTGCCCGTGCGCCTATGGACCGCGCGACCCGGGACCGTCCGCCGCTTGCCTATGGGCACCGGAACCGCGCGACCCACGACCGAGGGGCAATGACCGAGCTGAGCGGGCAGGACGCTCAGCGGCAGCGGATCGTCACCATCCCGAACGCCCTCAGCTTCGCGCGCCTGGCCGGCGTGCCGGTCTTCCTCTGGCTGGTGCTCGGCCTGCGGAGCCAGGCCGGCGACTGGTGGGCGGTCGGCCTGCTGTTCGCGGCCGGTGCGTCGGACTGGCTGGACGGGAAGATCGCCCGCGCCCTGAACCAGCAGAGCCGGCTGGGCGAGCTGCTCGATCCGGCCGCCGACCGGCTGTACATCGTCGCCACGATCGTGGCACTCGCCGTCCGCGCCATCATCCCGTGGTGGCTGGTCGGCATCCTGGCCGGGCGGGAACTGCTGCTGTCGGTCGTGCTGATCGTCCTGCGCCGCCACGGCTACGGTCCGTTGCAGGTCAGCTTCGTCGGCAAGGCCGCCACGGCGAACCTTCTGTACTCGTTTCCATTGCTTTTTCTCGGTTCGCACCAGACGTCGTACGCAGAGGTCACCCGGGTATTCGGTTGGGCGTTCGCCCTCTGGGGAACTGCACTGTACTGGTGGGCTGCCGTTCTCTACGTCGAGCAGGCTCGCCACCTGATCGCCGCCGACCGGGCCGAAAGCGACCGGGCGGACGGCACCCGTATGGACGGCAGCCATGCGAGCAGTGACAGCCAGGCGGCAGCGCGCTCAGGAGGCGGGAAGGCTGCCCCGGACTGACGCGCCGCCCGGGCGCCAACATGACCTGAAGGGAGCGCTGCAACCGTGAGGGCTGTAGTCATGGCAGGCGGGGAGGGTACCCGGCTGCGCCCGATGACCGCCAACCAGCCCAAGCCGCTGCTGCCGGTGGTCAACAAACCGATCATGGAGCACGTGCTCCGGCTGCTGCGCAAGCACAACTTCGACGAGACGGTCGTGACGGTGCAGTTCCTCGCGTCGATGGTGCGCAACTACTTCGGCGACGGCGAAGAGTCCGGCATGAGCCTGCAGTACGCGACCGAAGACATCCCGCTCGGCACCGCGGGAAGCGTCAAGAACGCCGAGGACGCGCTGCGCGACGGACCGTTCCTGGTGATCTCGGGCGACGCGCTGACCGACATCGACCTGTCGGATCTGGTGCGCTTCCACAAGGACAACGACGCCCTGGTCACGGTCGCCCTGGCGCGGGTGCCTGACCCGCTCGAATTCGGCATCGTGATCGCCAACGAGGACGGCCGCATCCAGCGCTTTCTTGAGAAGCCGACCTGGGGCCAGGTCTTCTCCGACACCGTGAACACCGGCATCTACGTGATGGAGCCCGAGGTGCTCGCGCAGGTACCGTCCGGCCAGGTGGTGGACTGGTCGGCTGACGTCTTCCCGAGGCTGCTCGAGCGCGGCGCGGCGGTCTACGGCTGGGTGGCCGACGGCTACTGGGAGGACGTCGGCACGCACGAGGCTTACCTCAAGGCACAGGCGGACGTCCTGTCCAGGAAGGTCGCCGCCGACATCGACGGCTTTGAGGTGTCGCCGGGCATCTGGGTCGCCGAAGGGGCGGAGGTGGATCCCGACGCGATCCTGACCGGTCCGCTGTGCATCGGCGACTACGCGAAGATCGAGGGAGGCGCGCAGCTTCGCGAGTTCACCGTGGTCGGCAGCAACGTGGTGGTGAAGGAGGGCGCGTTCCTGCACCGTGCCGTCGTGCACAACAACGTCTACGTCGGCGTCGGCACGACCCTGCGCGGCTGCGTGATCGGCAAGAACACCGACGTCATGTCCTCGGTCAGGATCGAGGAGGGCGCGGTCGTCGGCGACGAGTGCGTGATCGAGGCCGAGGCCTACATCTCGGCCGGGGTCAGGGTCTACCCGTTCAAGACCATCGAGGCCGGCGCCGTCGTGAACACCAGCGTGATCTGGGAGTCACGCGGCCAGCGCACGCTGTTCGGCCCGCGCGGGGTCTCCGGCCTGGTGAACGTGGAGATCACGCCCGAGCTCTGCGTCCGGCTGGCCAGCGCGTACGCCACGACGCTGAAGAAGGGCTCGGCGGTCACCACGTCACGGGACGTGTCCAGGGCGGCACGGGCGCTCAAGCGCGCCGTCCACGGCGCGCTCAACGCGAGCGCGATCAACGTCGTCGACCTCGAGGCGCAGCCGCTGCCGGTCGCCAGGTTCGAGACCGCGCGCAGCGAGTGCAGCGGCGGGATCGCGCTGCGGACCACACCGGGCGATCCGCAGTCGATCGACATCATCTTCATGAACGAGGACGGCGCCGACCTGTCCGAGGCCATGCAGCGCAAGCTGGAGCGGGTGTTCTCCCGGCAGGAATTCCGGCGGGCGTTCCCCGGTGAGATCGCCGAGCTCACCTATCCGCCGCGGGTGATCGAGGCCTACACCAGCGAACTGCTGCGCTGCGTGGACATGAGCGGCGTCCGCGACGCCGGCCTGAAGGTGGTGGCCGACTGCGCCGGAGGGACGGCCTCGCTGGTGCTGCCCGGGCTGCTCGGCCGGATCGGCGTCGACGTCCTGACCGTCAACAACAGGCTGGACGAGGCGACGCCGACGCAGTCGGTCGCACAGGTCAGGGCCGACATGCACCGGCTGGCCGAGCTCGTCTACTCCTCGCGCGCGGCGTTCGGCGTCCGCTTTGACCCGGTGGGCGAGCGGATCACCCTGGTCGACGAGAAGGGCGCCCTGGTCAGCGACGACCGCGCGCTGCTCGTCGTGCTCGACCTGGTGGCCGCCGAACGGCGGAAGGGCCGGGTCGCGCTGCCGGTCACCACCACCAGGGTCGCCGAGGACGTATGCCGCTTTCACGGCGTCCAGGTCGGCTGGACCCCCACGTCCGCGCACGGGCTCTACGAGGCCACCGCCGACGAGGACGTGATCTTCGCCGCCGACGGCCGCGGCGGCTTCGTCGTTCCGGAGTTCTCCAGGTCGCTTGACGGCATCGCCGCGTTCACGAGGCTGATCGGCCTGGTCGCGAGGACCCGGCTGACACTCAGCCAGATCCATGCCAGAATCCCGGTGGCGCATCTGCTCAAGCGCTCGGTTCCGACCCCGTGGGCAGCCAAGGGCAGCGTGATGCGGACGATCGTCGAGGCCGCGGGGAGCCGGCAGCTCGACACCACGGACGGCGTCCGGGTGATCGAGCCTGACCGCGGATGGGCGCTGGTACTGCCAGACAACGCGCAGGCGATCACCCACCTGTGGGCGGAGGGGACTGACGCCGACACCGCTCAGGCGCTGCTCGATGAGTGGGCGTCGGTCGTCGAGCAGGCCGGCCGCGAGCGCCGCGAGTCCGGCTGAGGCGCCCGCGGGTCCAGCTGAAGGCCGGCGCGACATGACTCAGACGTGCGACAATTGCCGTTATTAGGTGTGGCGATTGTGCGTCCAGAGCATAGGCAGCTCGGCGTCGGAGGTGAACAGCGTGATCTGGCGGAGGCGTCGGAACCGGGCGCAGATGGTCGCCGCACGATCGGGTGGCCCGCGCGTACCCGACGCGCCGTTTTCGCCGGAGAGTTCTGGACGGGTAGCGCCGGGATCCGCGCAGGCGCAGGCTAGCCAGCGTGCGTGGCGGATGGACCAGCGGCGGCCAGGCCCGGTAGCTTGGGGCGCACCAGCGGAAGTCGCCAGGCCGGACGCCTACGCGGCGGCCCGTTCCGCCAGTACCGTGCGGCCGACGAACGGGAGGCTAGGCAGTCAGATGCCGAGCGTCTATTGCACCCGGTGCGGTGAGGCCAATCCGGAGACTTCGCGTTTCTGCTCCCAGTGCGGCACGGCACTGACCAGGCAGGCGGGGGAGCGAGCCTCCGAGACCACCTCAATGATCTTCACCGGTGCCGAGCCCCCAGATACGGACTCCGGCGACGACTCGGTCGCCGATGCCGACGCCCTCGAGGCCCTGCCGCCAGGCACCGCCCTGCTCGTGGTCAGGCGCGGCCCGAATGCCGGGAGCCGCTTCCTGCTGGACAGCGAGCTGACCGAGGTAGGCCGCCGGCCGGACAGCGACATCTTTCTCGACGACGTCACCGTCTCGCGGCGGCATGCCGAGTTCTACCGGCAGGGCGGCCGGTTCGCGGTGCGCGATGTCGGCAGCCTGAACGGCACCTACGTCAACCGGGAGCGGATCGAGCACGCGGCGCTGACCGGCGGCGACGAGGTCCAGATCGGAAAATTCCGGCTCATCTTCCTGCAGAGCCGCCGCTCGTTCGCCGAGAGCGGCGGATAGGCGCGCGGGACGGGGATGAACGGTCAGTTTGCGCAGGCGTACCTCGGCATCGGCGAGGTGCTGGTCGAGCTCCGCGCGGATTTTCCTGATATCAGCGTTTCTAAGATCCGGTTTCTGGAATCGGAGGGGCTGATCTCGCCGGCCAGGTCACCGTCTGGCTACCGCCGGTTCGGCCCCGCCGACGTAGACCAGCTGCGCTTCATCCTGACCGCGCAGCGGGATCAGTACCTGCCGCTGCGCGTGATCAAGGAGCGGCTGGTGCGCCGCGGCCAGCCGGCCGGCGCGGCCGGAGGAATGGCATCCAGGAGCTCCGAGCAGCGGCCGGCCGATGGGGGGGCGGGCGGGCCACGGACAGCCGGGTCGCGGGCTGCGGGGCAGGGAACAACGGGGCCGCGCGCTGGAAACGATCGCACGGAAATGGTCAGCAGGCGCGATCTGCTCGACTCGGCCGGAATCGACGAATCCCAGCTAACCGAGCTTGAGGCGCACGGCCTGGTGCGACGGGTCGGGCGGCTGTACGGCCAGGATGCGCTTGACGTGGCGGCCACCGTGGCCGCGCTGGCGTCCTACGGCGTGCAGGCCAGGCACCTGCGCACGGTGCGGACGGCGGCCGACCATCAGACCTCGCTGATCGAGCAGGTGGTGGCGCCCACGCTGCGGCAGCGAAGCCCGAACGCGAGGGACGCGGCCGGGCGCACCGCGCGGGAGATCGCCGCGCTGCTGCTCAGACTGCACCGTGCCATGATCGAATCGGCGCTGGCCGAGGCGGGACTGCCCGGCGATGAGCTGCCCGAGCAGGAGGCAAAGCCCGAGCCGGGCAACCAGACGGGAGCGAGCCGACCGGAATCCGGCCTGGCTCGCCGCGGCGTCGGAGGCGCGACCGCGTGAGGCGCTCGCCAATCCGGTGCCGGCCCGCGCGACCAGACGCGGACGGCTCCGCCGGAGCAGATGCCGGCCCATCAAGAAAGCAGGTGTACGTTGACAGGGAATGCCCTGGGCGCGGTACGGGAACAAGGCTGACATGAGGCGCAGGTGAGGACGGAGTCACCGTGAGGGAGATGGAGGTCGTGGGCGTTCGGGTCGAGATGCCCACGAACCAGCCCATCGTGCTGCTCAAGGAGACCAGCGGGGAACGTTACCTGCCGATCTGGATCGGGCCGATGGAAGCGACAGCCATTGCCTTTGCCCAGCAGGGCATGGTGCCGGCCCGCCCGCTGACCCACGACCTGATGCGCGACATCCTTCAGGCGCTCAACGTCGAGCTGAAGCAGGTGAACATCACCGCGCTGCGGGACGGGATCTTCTTCGCCGACCTGGTCTTCTCTGACGGGACGACGGTGAGCGCCCGGCCGTCGGACTCAATCGCGCTCGCCCTCCGGACCGGCACGACGATCTTCGCTAACGATGACATACTCGACGAAGCGGGCGTCTCGATTCCGGACGAGCAGGAGGACGAGGTCGAGAAATTCCGCGAGTTCCTCGACAACATCACGCCCGAAGACTTCGGCAGTGCTACCTGAGCCTCCGGCCGTGCTACCCGAGCCTCCGCCCGGGCCGGCTGTCATTTCTCCGGTCCGTGACGACCGGTCACGATTCGGTGGGCGACGCGCCGATGGAGATCGTTGACGAGGTCAGGCGACGGGCCTAACGTGCCAAACGTGTACCCGGTGACCGTGGCGCCGGGCCGGAGGTGGGCGTGGCGGTTATCAAGGGCGACGGGCATGACGAGCGCGCGCGACGCGCCGCTGCCCAGGCTGCGGGCGAGCAGGGCCTGCTTTTCGATGACGACCTGGTCCCGCTCACCGAGGAGGCCGGTTACCGGGGTCCGACCGCGTGCGCCGCGGCCGGCATCACGTACCGGCAGCTCGACTACTGGGCTCGCACTGGCCTGGTCGAGCCGAGCGTCCGGCCAGCCAGAGGCTCTGGCTCGCAGCGACTGTACGGCTTCAGGGACATCCTCGTGCTCAGGGTGGTCAAGCGCCTGCTCGACACCGGCATCTCGCTGCAGCAGATCCGCTCGGCGGTGAACTACCTGCGCGATCACGGTGCGACCGACATGGCCAGGATCACCCTGATGAGCGACGGCGTCAGCGTCTACGCCTGCACGTCGCCCGACGAGGTCGTCGATCTGCTCCAGGGCGGTCAGGGAGTGTTCGGCATCGCGCTCGGCCGGGTCTGGCAGGAGGTCGAGGGATCGCTGGCCCGGCTGCCCGCCGAGAGCGCCGAGAGCGCCGGGGACGCGGCCGCGCTTCCGGCCGGAGCGGCAGCGGCCGCCGACGAGCTGGCGAACCGCCGCACCAGGAGAATCGGCTAGCCGCAGGCCGACTCGCCCGGATATGCCGTACGTCGGCTGGTTTACGTCGTTTCATGTTATGTCATGATTCGTGGTAGGTCGCGCCCGTTCGAGCGGCTGACGGCCCGCGAGCAGATCCGCACCTTCGCCGCGCTCTATCAGGTTCCGACCAGGCGGCATCCGGGCAGCCGCCGAGGTTCACGATCGCCGCCAGCCAGGTCGAGGACAAGTCGCTGAAGGCGATCCAGTACTTCACGCCGCAGTGGGTCAGGGACGCGTCCTATGCCATGCCGCTTCGCTACCTGGTGACCGCCATGCAGGACGTGATGGCACGGGGCGAGGGCCCGGCGTCCGCGCTCCCGGCGATCGGGGTGCTTCTCGGGTTCACCGCCATCGTCGGCGTAATCGCCGCTCGCGTGTTCCGTTGGGATGATATCTGACCTCTTACCCGGCCGGTGACTACGACATCTCGTGCCGTTCCGGTAGGCTCGGTAGCCGCTAACGACACCGTCCGGGAGAGTCCGCGCGCAGCCAGCGTGCGGCGCCGAAGGGGCAACCTCCCCGGAACCTCTCAGGCAGCAGGGACCGGACGGGCCAAGCGGCTCTGGAGTCGGCGCGGCGACAGAGGGGGAGACGGACGGACGCGGCTAAGGCAGCGACCGCCCGCCGGTCACCTTACTGATCGCTACCGCCAGGAGGCTCCGGTGAACTTCGCGCAGCGGCATATCGGCCCTTCCAGCACCGACATCGCCGGGATGCTGGCCGCCATCGGCTACGGCTCGCTCGACGAGCTGACCACGGCAGCGCTTCCGGCCGGGCTCGCCAACCGCGCGCTCAGCCTGCCCGAGCCGCTCAGCGAAGACCAGATGATCGCCGAGCTGCGCCGGCTGGCCAGCCGGAACACGGTTGCCTGCTCGATGATCGGCCTCGGCTACTACGGCACCCTCACCCCGGCCGTGATCCGCAGGAACGTCCTGGAAAGCCCGGCCTGGTACACCGCGTACACGCCGTACCAGCCGGAGATCTCCCAGGGCCGGCTGGAGGCCCTGCTCACCTTCCAGACGATGATCGAGGACCTGACCGCGCTGCCGGTGGCCGGGGCGTCGATGCTTGACGAGGCGATCGCCGCGGCCGAGGCGATGACGCTGGCCCGCCGGGCGACCGGCAAGGGCCGGATCTTCCTGGCCGATGCCGACTGCCTGCCGCAGACCCTGGCCGTGCTCGCCACCCGCGCCGAGCCGCTCGGGATCGAGCTGGTGACCGGTGAGGTGACACCGGCGCTGATCGAGGCACAGCCGGCCGGGGAGTTGTTCGGCGTCCTGCTGCAGTACCCCGGTGCCAGCGGAGCGGTGCGCGACCTGCGGCCGGCCATCGAGGCCGCCCGCGCCGGCGGAGCGCTGACCATAGTCGCTGCCGACCTGCTCGCGCTCACCCTGCTCACGCCGCCCGGCGAGCTTGGCGCCGACATCGCCGTCGGCACCACCCAGCGGTTCGGTGTGCCGATGGGCTTCGGCGGCCCGCAGGCCGGCTACATCAGCGTCCGCGATGAGCTCAAGCGCCAGCTGCCCGGTCGGCTGGTCGGGGTATCGGTGGACGCCGACGGCCACCCCGCCTACCGGCTCGCCCTGCAGGCCCGCGAGCAGCACATCAGGCGGGAGAAGGCGACCAGCAACATCTGCACGGCGCAGGTGCTGCTCGCCGTGGTCGCCGCGATGTACGCGGCCTACCATGGCCCTGACGGGCTGACCGCGATCGCGCGGCGGGTGCACGCCAGGGCCGCTGGACTCGCCGCCACGCTGACCGAGGCTGGATTCGTAACAAAAGGCACCGCATTCTTCGACACCGTGCAGGTGGTCGTCGCCAGCGGAGCCGCCGACGTCGTGGAGCGAGCCCGTGCGGCAGGCTACAACCTGTATCTCGCCGCGCCCGATCTGGTGCAGATCGCCTGCGACGAGACCACCACGGACGAGCACCTGCGGGACGTGCGGACCGCGTTCACCGGGTCGGCGAGCGCCGATGGCCCGGTCTCGGCGCCCGACGGCGACCTGGCCGTGATCCCGGCCGAGCTCCGGCGCGGCAGCGCGTTCCTGACCCATCCGGTGTTCAGCGAGCACCGCAGCGAGACGGCCATGCTGCGGTACCTGCGCAGGCTCTCCGACTTCGACCTGGCGCTCGACCGCTCGATGATCCCGCTCGGCTCATGCACGCTGAAGCTGAACGCGACCGCCGAGATGGAGCCGATCAGCTGGCCCGAGTTCGCCAACCTGCACCCGTTTGCCCCGGCCGGGCAGACGGCAGGTTACCTCGAGCTGATCGCCGGGCTCCAGGACGCGCTCACCGAGATCACGGGATATGACGCGGTGTCGCTGCAGCCGAACGCGGGATCGCAGGGCGAGCTCTCCGGCCTGCTCGCGATCCGGCACTATCACCGCTCCCGCGGCGAGTGGGACCGGACGATCTGCCTGATCCCTGAGTCCGCGCACGGCACCAACGCGGCTTCCGCGGTCCTGGCCGGCCTCAAGGTGGTGGTGGTCAAGTGCGGCGCCGACGGCGCGATCGACCTCGGTGACCTGCGCGCCAAGCTGGAACTGCACGCCGGGGCGGTGGCCGCGATCATGCTGACCTACCCGTCCACCAATGGCGTGTTCGAGGCGACCGTCGGCGAGGTCTGCGACCTGGTGCACGCCGCCGGCGGCCAGGTGTACGTGGACGGGGCGAACCTGAACGCGCTGATCGGGCTCGCCAAGCCGGGCACGTTCGGTGCCGATGTGTCGCACCTGAACCTGCACAAGACGTTCTGCATCCCGCATGGCGGCGGCGGTCCCGGCGTCGGCCCGGTCGCGGTCGCGGCGCACCTCACGCCGTTCCTGCCCAGGCACCCGGCGCTGCCGGACGTCGCGGTCGTCGGCCGGACGACGGGCGCCGACGGCGCCGCCGCCAGCGTGCAGACCGGCCCGGTGACCGCCGCGCCCTACGGATCGGCCGGCATCCTGCCGATCTCCTGGGCGTACATCACGATGATGGGCGCCGAGGGCCTGCGCCGGGCCACCGGAGTCGCGATCCTGAACGCCAACTACGTCGCCAGGCGGCTGAACGACTACTTCCCCGTGCTCTACACCGGCCAGGGCGGGCTGGTCGCGCACGAGTGCATCCTGGACCTGCGGCACATCACGGCGCGGACCGGCGTTACCGCCGAGGACGTGGCGAAGCGGCTGATCGACTACGGTTTCCACGCGCCCACGATGTCGTTCCCGGTGGCGGGCACGCTGATGGTCGAGCCGACCGAGAGCGAGAGCCTGGCCGAGCTTGACCGGTTCTGCGACGCCATGATCGCGATCGCCGGAGAGATCGCCAGGATCGGCTCCGGCCAGGACGACCCGAAGGACAACCCGCTGAAGAACGCGCCGCACACCGCCTCGATGCTGATCGACGGTGACTGGGCGCACCCCTACTCGCGGGCCGAGGCCGCATACCCCGCCGGCGGCGACCGGCGCGGCAAGTACTGGCCGCCGGTCCGCCGGATCGACGCCACCTACGGCGACCGCCACCTGGTCTGCTCCTGCCCCCCGCCCGAGGCCTTCGAGAGCTAGCCCCGCCCCGGCCCTGCCGCCATCCGTGACTGAGCGCCCGCCCCACCATGCCAGAAATGCCCCGGTTAGTCACTCGGACAGCAGGGCCACGCTCCACATAGCACGGATTTCAGTGATGTTAACACCCGTTTTATACTGGTATGTGCGCACGGACTCCGTGCTAAGTGGCGGCTGCCGCACCTATATGCCGGCCAGATCAGGTCCTGGGCTGGCTGGCCTGGATGGTGCGACCCTTCCACTCGCCGCCCCGGCCGGCGTGGTGGCGCCGGGCCGAGCTGACGGTCATCGCCGCGTACAGGACCGCGATCAGCGGCAGGGAGGCCGCCCGCAGCACCGACAGCCGGTACAGCCGGAGCACCGGCACGAACGTGATCGCCATCAGCGCCCACCCGGCCAGGCCAGCCGCGGCCAGCCAGCCCGCCCGATGGTCGGCACCGCCGGTCGGCCCGGTCCCGCCGGTTCCGCCGATCAGCAGCGCGAGGCCCGCAGCCGCCGCTGCCACCGGCATCAGGTAGAGCCAGGCCAGACCGATCACCGTCCCGGCCAGCGCGGCAACCGAGTAGCGCAGCTGTGTGTAGGCGCTCCTGGCGACCATGTCCCAGACATCGGCGAGGTCGCGGTACCGGCGGCGGCTGGTGACGTCGGCGGTGAACCCGAGCCAGCAGCCGCCCGGCGACTCCCGCTTCAGCAGGCCCCCCAGTGCCACGTCATCGATCCGAGCGCCGCGAATGCGCTCGAGACCGCCCGCCGCTTCCAGCGCCTCGCGGCGCACCAGCATGCAGCCGCCGGCCGCGGCCGCCGTTCGGGCACCGCGCCGGTTCACCCGCCGGAACGGGTAGAGCATGGCGAAGAAATACACGAACGCGGGGACGAGCATCCGCTCCCAGAAGGTGTCCGCCCGCAGCAGCGCCATCTGCGATACCAGCACCCGATCGCCCGACTCCGCAGCGCGCACCAGCCTGGTGAGCGTGCCCGGCGCATAGGCGATGTCGGCGTCGGTGAACAGCACGTACTCCGAGTCGCCGGCGGCGCGCACCCCCTGCGCCATCGCCCACACCTTGCCCGCCCAGCCAGGAGGGCACGGATCACCCTGGATGACCTGAAGGCTGGGCGCCGTCAGCGAACCGCGGCTTCCCTGCGCGCGGCGGCTCAGGCCGACGGCGGCCTGCGCCGTGCCGTCGGAGCTCTCGTCGTCCACCAGAACGACCGAGAATCGCCCGGGGTAATCCTGCGCCAGCAGCGTGGGAAGCGTCTCCGGCAGAACGGCCGCCTCGTTCCGCGCCGGCACGACCGCTGCCACGCTCGGCCAGGCAGCCAAACCGCCGGAGCCGACGGGATCATCGCGTCCGGCCGGGTCCGCCAGGCTCGCCGGGTCGCCGGAACTGGCCGGGCTCGCAGGGCTGGCCGGGCTCGC
>Ga0209415_10009584_pt1 | contig 16623 bp, 13 predicted proteins | sample PeaSoiSIISIP2007_FD_187696 | JGI IMG/M metagenome (GOLD analysis project Ga0209415, IMG submission 187696) | Peat soil microbial communities from Weissenstadt, Germany - SII-SIP-2007 (SPAdes) (version 2) | ecosystem: Environmental > Terrestrial > Soil > Wetlands > Peat | place: Germany... | reverse complement strand
CTCTTCCGCGTGCATGCTGTGGTGTGCCCGAAAAGTGCTTGACACCGCCGACATTGTTAGAGACGCGATTTTTCGACAGTCATGCGGCGCTAGCAACAACCGACTAGCCTGGCCCAATGGTTTAACAACAGTGACGGTTCGGAAAAGTCCAACGTTTGCGGGCCAGCATCCTCAGGACTGCGGACTATCGGTAATGATGCGAATCTTCGTACCAAACCTCTGGCAATCGTGAAAAGTGAGGACATTCTTTGTGCAACTGATTGAGTCCGGGTTACGCATACACGTCTTCGTCTCCGATTTAGACGGCAGGAGGAATATGCCTGCGTCGGCTCCGCAGTCTGATTTGTTGAATAGCGCGAGTCAATAGCAGAAGGGGTGAAGAAAAACCCGGCATTCGCGTGCACAGTGCCAATGGGCGACAAGAGGTCTAAGTCTCGATTGGCGTCTGAGACTATATTCCCCTTACGAAGACAGGCCCAATGCAGAGACAGAGCTGCCTGGGATATATCAAGAAATTCATGTAACTTTTAGTGCGGCCGGTTGAAGGAATAGACGAAGGGCTTGCTGCAATAGCCGTTGTCGGTGCCGATGGTGATGCCGAGGGGGTGCGTCCGGTCGGTGATCCTGATCCCCAGCGAACCAATGCTTCCGAACGAGTGCGGGTAGTTCGCGATCTCAAAGCGTCGGTGCGCCGCGCGAAGGGCGTCTGCCCACCTGCGCTCAAGCTCATCGCAGGAGAGCGTGCTCGCGTATTGACGGGACACGCTTTCGTATTTCTTCGTGGTGAAGCCCGGCCCGTTTTCGATAGATTGAGCTTTCCCGATAAAAGTCAGGCCCGGCGGTGCTGGCACCGCGTCTGCATCGGCCCAGAGCTGCGCAAAGGACAACGGACGATCCGTGTATACCACCAGCAGAACCACCAGCAGGCCCGCCAAAAGAGCGCACATAATTTTTGTGCGGCTTCTCATCCTATTTGTCACCCCACTAAGATACCTAAGGGCGGTTTGCCGTTCTGACTGCGCGCACAGGCACAGGAGTTTTCAGAACCAGATTTCAAAGGCACACACCTATGCGACGACTCTTTGCAGCGCTCCTTGGTTTGTTTACTAATCGTCGCCGCTCAGGCTCAGAAGGTGAGCGCTCCGGTGCAGTTCCCATCCGATCCACAGCAGAGCACCGGCGATCCCCAAGATTCCAATCTCAACCACAGTGGCGCCGAGGAAGAACAAAGCCCATACGACCGCAGCGATCCCCGCACAGCACGACAGGAGAAACAGTATCCGGTGAAATCGCTGGTACGTCACGGTGGCTCCCGCTTGACACTCATGATTTAATCACAAAAGGAAAAAGCCCGGATGCCAGTCCGGGCCTTGAATCTTTTTGTCGCGTTCTCTGGGCAGCGGGTTGCGGGTTACGACACAAACCACGACACAAATCTTCCGGCTGCGAGCGCTCGCCCCGTCTAAGTCATTGTGAAATTTGGTGGACCTGGCCGGGTTCGAACCGGCGACCTCTTCCATGCCATGGAAGCGCGCTCCCAACTGCGCCACAGGCCCACATACCAGCTGCCGGGGATTTAAGCCGACGATAGGATAAAACAATTCTCGCCTACCCCCCGGCGTTAGTCAAACTAGCAAGTCAAAGCCATTGGTCCTTTCCTGAGGGGGTGAGCTACCCGCCCAATGCGTGATTCTGTTGAAAGAATGTCTACCTCGGGATATTTCCCTCCTTGGGAGCCGCAAGGTAGAATGTCGCCAATTCAGTATCACTGATCGGTCGGCTGGGGTCGCCACGCCCGCGCAGTAGCCCCGGTCTCAAAATGGCAGTCCGGGCCTGGAACCGGACAGAAAGACAGAGAAAGAGGAGGAAACATGAGGAAGATTCCAAGTTTCTTTGCCGTGATCGCGGTGATGCTGGTGCTGGCTTTTCCAGCCACTGCGCCCGCTTCGTCCGCGCCCGAACGGCATCCGGAGATTCGAGAGGCCATTGCCTCGCTGCGTCGTGCCAAAGACCACCTGGAGCATGCGGCTCATGACTTCGGGGGCCACCGTGTGGAAGCAATTCGTGCCACCGACGAAGCGATCCACCAGCTGCAGATCTGCTTGGATTACGACAAAGATTAACTGTGCCAAAGTAAATTCACGCAGCGTTCCTCTTGCTTGTCAGGAGGAACGCTGCGCTGTTCTCCCCCGCACATGCACGGATTCGCGACCGGCAACTCTTCCCTCTCACCCGGTATTGTGCAAGCCAGCGGCGATTCCGTTAATGGTGGCGCCCAACGCGTAATTGACCGCCTCGGTGTCCATCCCAGCACGTTTACGGCGGAGCAGGTCCACTTGAATCAGGCTCATCGGATCCACGTAAGGATTCCGCAGGCGGATGGAACGTGATAGAACGGGGTTTTTCTCCAGTAGCTCTTCCTGTCCGGTAATTGATAAGATGATGCCCCGCGTCCGGTCAAATTCCTCCACCAGCATTTGCCATACACGTTCGCGGAGCGCCACGTCACTCACCAGCGACGCGTAGAGCCGGGCTATGGTGAGGTCGGCCTTGGCCATGGCCAATTCTACGTTGCCGATCAGGCTGGAAAAGAGCGGAAAGCCGCTGGTCATCTCCCGCAGCAGTTGCTTCTGCTCCGGACCGCGGCCGGCAAAGCGTTCGAGCGCATAGCCTACGCCGAACCAGGCGGGCACAGCTTGCCGGCTTTGCATCCAGCCGAAGACCCACGGAATGGCGCGCAGATCCTCGAGCCGGCGGCTCTGGCTGCGGCGGGCGGGGCGGGAGCCAATCCGCGCGTGCTCCAGTTGGTTGACCGGGGTGGACTGTTCGAAGTATTCCAGCACTTCTGGATTCTCCGCTATGTTGCGCCGATAAAACGTATATGCGTCCTGAGACATGGCTTCCATGGCGCCGTGCCAGTTCTGGTCGGCGGCATTGGCCGAATCGCTGGAGCGAGTGAGGGCTTCGAGCGAGGCCGCGATCATCAGCTCAAGGTTCCACTCCGCCAGCACGGGATCAGCATATTTCCAATTGAGCACTTCGCCTTGCTCGGTAATGCGGATCTCGCCGGAAAAATCTCCGACTGGCTGCGCCAGAATCGCCTCGTGGGTTGGGCCACCACCCCGGCCCACAGTGCCGCCGCGGCCGTGGAAAAGCCGCAATTTCACATTGTGTTCACGGGCGGCGCGATGTAGTTCGTGGTGAGCCTTGTACAACTCCCAAAGACTGGTCAGCATACCGCCGTCTTTGTTGGAATCCGAATAGCCGAGCATGATTTCCTGCCAGCCGCCCCAGGATTCTAGAAGCGGCTTGTACTCGGGTGCGCTCCACACCCGGTCCATGACCGTAGCCGAGTTGCGCAGCGAACTGATCGATTCAAACAGCGGGACGGGCATGAGGCCGGGATCGCCCCCGGAGGCGGCAAGGTGAACCCCACATAGATGGGCCAAGCGCAACACGGCGAAGATATCTTTCTCGGACTCGACGCCGCTGATGACGTACTGTCGAATCGCGGTCGCCGGATAGCTTTTTTTCAGGTCCGCAATGGTCTTGAACGTGTCCAGCAAATCTGCCGTGCTCGGGGAAATGCCGGCAGGCGCAACGACGGTCGGATTACCGGCGAGTGCCTCCGGCGGAATATCGGCCAGAGCTTCAGAATGTACGTGGGCATGCTGCCGGATGTCGAGAGTCGAGAGGTGAAGACCGAAAGTGCGCACTTTACGCAAAAGTGGGTTGATGATCAGCTCAGCGAGCAGTTGTCCGCGATTTTCGCACAGGCTTTCATGAACCAACGAAAGATCGCTCTCGAATTCCGTTGCGGCACAGTAGGGCTTCCCACCCGGGACTTCTTCGCGAGTGTGGCGCAAGCGGATCAGCACAAAATTCAAAAAGCGGCGGTAGAGTTCAGCCTCTGAAATACGCGCCAGGCGGGAGTGTTCGTCGCCAATGCCCGCCGTGTAATCCGCGAGACGCAAACGCAGCTGCTCAGAGACAGGAACCTGGCGGCGTGACGAGCTCAGCTGACTGATGGCGCGCTGCAGTTCGGCAATGTAGTGGCCGACGATGGCATTGCGCGCACGCTGCAGAGCTTCGCGTGTGGACTCCGGCGTGACAAAAGGATTGCCATCGCGGTCTCCGCCAATCCAAGAGCCGAAATAAAGAACCTCAGGCAAATCGGGGTCGCTGAGTGAAATGCCATAGACGTCGCGCAGGGACTCCGCCATCTCGGCATAGAGCCGCGGCAGCGTAGCGAAAAGCGACATGGGGTAATGGTCGAGGCCCATGCGGATTTCGTCAGTCACCAGAGGCTTTTCGACCCGCACTTCGTCGGTCTGCCAGAGCGCCGTGATCTCGGCGAGGATGGCGGTCTCCAGATGTGCAGCGTCGGAGCTGGCAAGGGGGAGACGATCCAGGCGCTCGAGTTGCTTGGCGATGCGGCGGCGATTCAACAGAACCGTGCGCCGGGCCACCTCGGTGGGATGGGCGGTGAACACGGGCGTAACTTTCACCTTGCTCAAGGCCGCCAGGGCCTGCTCGGCGCTCAGACCCGCTTCCCGCATGCGCCGCAGCGTACCCCGGAAAGAACCGGCCAAAGGCGGTTGCTCAGGATGCAATTTGGCGGCACGGCGGCGGCGTTTGCGTTGGTTCGTCTCCGCGAGGTTGGTGAGTTCGAAATAGATTGAGAAGGCTTTGGTCACGCGATACGCGTCCTCGACTCCGAGGCCGGTAATGATGTCTCGCGCCCGGCCCATGCGCTGGTCTTCCAGGGAGGACCGACTGGTCCCAATCAGGTGCTGCTTGCGATTCCGGATCAGCAAATGTCTCAATTGCTCCACCACATCGAAGAGCGGCTCTCCCGCCTGTTCCACCAGCACTTTGCCCAGCAGCATGCCCAAAGAGCGGACATCGCGGCGCAGCGGCAGCTCTTTCCAGGGGTCGGCGGTGCTGGCAGTCAGCTCCGCGAGCCGGCTGTTTTGATCCTCGGCGCTCCAAAGGGGCTTATAAGCCATGGCATTCATATTATCGAAAGGCGAGTCGGCGTGCCTTAGCGGGATGTGAGAAGCGCTTGCAGAATGTCCGCGGGTTCCGGGCGCTCGGTATAGTCCTCGTTGGCGGTAGCATTGAGTACCGTGCCGTCGCTAGCCAGAATGTAAGTCGCCGGAATGGGCAGTTCCCAGCTATCGTCGCCATTCACGAAGGGCAGGTTGATGAAGACTTTGCGAAAAATGGCCTGCTGGTAATCGGGGACTCGATACGCCAGTCCGAACTGATGCGCGACTTGGTTGCCGGCATCGCTCAGCAGGGGAAAGCGCAACTGGTGCTGGTCGCGCATGAAAAACGACTGCTGGACCGTCTGCGGGGAGATCGCCACCAGTGACGCTCCAGCCTGCGTGATCTGAGGCAAGATAAGGTTTAGGGCTTCCAACTGGCCGACGCAGAACGGACACCAGCGTCCGCGGAAGAAGCAGATCACGTGGCGGCACTTGGCCAGGAGTTCGGCGGAGGAAACTAGCTTGCCGTCGTGATCTTTGAGTTCGAGCGCCGGAGCCTTGGCTCCGGCAGGCAGAACGTTTGCGGCGAGATGCTGAGCCTTCAGTTCGGCAATAGCGCGGGCGTGAATGGCCTGAGTCTCAGCGGGCACATATTTGGCAATCAGCTCCTTCCGCTCAGCGTAGATTTCCCGCAGCGGACGGAGGTCCGTCGTGGGGCCCGATTCTTCAAGGGAGCGCCATTTCATGGAGGCGATTCCTCAAGCTCCAAGTAGTTGTCATCCTGAGCGAAGTTGTCGTGCGCCTCGCGCACGACAACGCAGTCGAAGGACCCCGCGTTCGCCGGATTCTGCACGGACGTTTCAGGGAATTCTTTCGGTCACTTGTTGACCAGCGAGAAAACGCGCTCGCGGCTCATCCCGTTTATGCCTATAGGGATCCTTCGACCCCTGGCTGCTGCGGTTCACGCAGCGGCCACTCCGCTCAGGAGACGAAACAATCACGTCCCCGGCAGCTTCATCCCCGCCAGCCGACGCGCAAAACTGGCCTTGCCGATCTGCTTGAACATTTTGCGCATCTGAGCATACTGACGCAACAAATTGTTCACTTCTTGCACGCTGGTGCCGGAGCCACGGGCAATGCGCTTGCGGCGGCTGCCGTTCATCACTTCGTGATGAAGGCGCTCATGGGCGGTCATCGAATTGATGATGGCTTCCACGCGGTTGATTTGCTTCTCGTCCACTTTGTCAGCCGCTTTTTGCAACCCGGAAAAAGGGCCGGCGCTGGGCAGCATGCCCATCAGACTCTGAATCGAACCCATTTTCTTCACCTGCCGCAACTGGTCGCGGAAATCCTCCAGCGAAAAGCCGTCCCCGGCGAGAGCGCGGCTGGCCATCTCCTGTGCTTTCTTCTTGTCAACATTCTGCTCGGCCTTTTCGATCAGCGAGAGGATATCGCCCATGCCCAAGATCCGGGAGACGATACGGTCGGGATGGAACGGTTCCAGCGCGTCGTATTTTTCGCCCACACCGATGAACTTGATCGGCTGCCCGGTGACCTGGCGGATGGAGAGCGCCGCGCCGCCACGCGCGTCGCCGTCCATTTTGGTGAGTACCACGCCGGTGAGCGCGAGCTTCTTGTGGAACTCGTCAGCGGAGTTCACGGCGTCCTGCCCAGTCATGGCGTCGGCGACGAACAGAATCTCCTGCGGATTGAGCAACCGCTTGAGCGACTGCATCTCATCCATGAGTTGCTCGTCGATGTGCAGGCGGCCGGCGGTGTCCACGATGAGCACGTCGGACCCGGTGTTGATGGCCTCGCGGCGGGCTTCTTTGGCCAGGCGCTCGACGGTCGCGGTGTTCGCCTCGCCGACTTCGCCTTCGTACAAGTTGGCCTTAATCGCCTGCGCCACAACTTTCAATTGCTCACGCGCGGCAGGACGGTAGACGTCCACCGAAACCAGCAACGGCCGGTGCCCGCCATTCTTCAGCCAATGGGCCAGCTTGCCGGAAGTCGTGGTTTTACCGGAGCCCTGCAGCCCGGCCATCAGCACCACCGTCGGCGGCTGCGATGCGAACTTCAGGCGGGCGGTGTCATGGCCTAACGTCTCGATTAACTCATCGCGGACAATCTTGATGACTTGCTCGCCCGGCGAAAGCGCCGTCGCCACCTGCTGGCCCACAGCTTTCTCTTGAATGTGCTCGATGAGCTGCTTGACCACTTTGAAGTTGACGTCAGCTTCCAGCAGCGCCAGCCGGATTTCGCGCAGCGCCTCCTGAATGTTCTCTTCATTGAGGACAGCCTGCCCACGCAGGGTCTTGAACGCCCGCTGCAGTTTTTCAGAAAGATTCTCGAACATAGTATTTGGAAGTATTCTAGCAGCCGCCAAGTATCGCCCGCCGGGCCCCTTGGGACATGACAGTGCCGCAGGCACGGGATATGAAAGCCCGGCACGGGAGTGCCGGGCGGGAAGCCGAACAGCGCGAGTCCCGCCGGGACGGCACCCCTACCCGAACGCTTCCTGCGTTGGGATACTTGTGAGCCACTTGAACAACATTCACAATCGCACGGCCCTTGTCTGTGCCGGATGTCAGATGGGGTAGTATCGTCCCTGGCGGGACTCGAGTCCTTCGTATCTGCGGACCCGGCATTGCCATGCCGGGCTCTCATATCCCGTGCCTGCAGCACTGACGCGATGCTGGCAAACCGCCGATGGGAATACGACTATACCTGAACATCAACCGACCACTTCACCCAAACACTTCCTTCGCCGCAATCACCGTATTGCAATGAATCGTCACCGTATCGTCCACCTCCCGCGCGTAGCCGCCGGCGTAGGTCACCATCACTGGGATATCGCGGGCGCGGGCGACCCGGAAAACCAACTCGTCGCGCCGTTTGAGTCCGGCGATGGTCAGAGCCAGCCCTCCTAACTGGTCTTCGCAATAGGGATCGGCGCCGGCGATGTAGCAAATCAGCTCCGGCTCGAACTGTCGCAGCCCGGAGCTGAGCGCATTGTCGAGCCAGGCGAGATAGTCGTTGTCACCGATGCCGTCGGGCAGGTCGACATCGATCGAAGACAGCGGCTTGTGCATTGGGTAGTTGTTGTGCTGGTGCAGCGAGATGGTAAAGACGTCCCCCGCATGGGCATTGCGCAGCTTGCCCGCTCCTAAGATGAGCGCGGATTTCGAAGGCAGTGCGTCAGCGTTTTGGGGCGTGCGCGTGCCAGCGAAAATCGCCGCCGTGCCGTTCCCGTGGTGGACATCGCAGTCGACTGTCATGGCGGTCCGAATCTTTTCATCGCGCTGCATGCGGCGGATGGCGACGGCAACGTCGTGAATCATGCAGAAGCCCTCGCCATGATCCGGGAAGGCGTGATGGAAGCCGCCGCCAATATTGATGGCGATGCCATCTTTGAGAGCATGGTCCGCCGCCAGGATCGACCCACCCGCCGCCAGCCAGAACGCATGCACGAGTTCCGGCGAATAGGGGATTTCCATCTCCAGTTCCTCGCGCGAGGAGAGCGTTCCCGTCTTCAGCTTGTGAACGTATTGCGGCTTGTGGACCAGCAGAATGTCTTGGTCGGAAGCCGGTTGCGGAGCGAGGAAATCCGACGGTTCGGCGACTCCGGTTTCAAGCAGGCGGTCATGAACGCGCCGATACTTTTCCGCCGGAAATACGTGCTGCCCGATCGGGAGATAGTATTCGGGGCTATAGATGAGCTTGAAGGGCAGCATGGGCGTGCTGCCATGATACTGCGGACGGCCAATGCCGCCACCTTCCCGGTCTGTCCTCCTGAGCGAAGTTGAGGCGTTTACGCGGCCCGTTCGACAACTTCGCGTTGCTCAGTTGCTCAGGGCGGGTTAACAACCGAGCCGCGCGCCGAAATCCCGAGCGAAGCCGAGGGAGCTTTCTCGATCGATCCGGCAGCTGCGTTGCAGGGAATTCTTCCGCGCATCGTGAACATTCCCGTCCGGGCACATGCGAGCGTCGGCGAGTATGCGATCCTTCGACTCCGTAGCTGCTGCGCTACCCGCAGCAGTCACTCCGCTCAGGATGACAGCATGGTTAGAGTACTCACTTCTTCTTGGCGAGCGGCACCGGCGGCACTTGCCTCCGCACCGGGACGATCGCGCCCTTGGACGCGTCCGTCGCGGCGGTGGCGCGGGTGAGCACTTCCTGCTGGATGTATTGCACAAATTCCTGAATCTGGCGCTGCATTTCCTCCATGCGCTCGCGCATTTGCAGGATGATGGCCATGCCGCTGATGTTCACTCCCAAGTCGCGAGCCAGGGACAGGATGAACTCCAGCCGTTGCAGGTCCTCATCAGTATAGAGGCGCGTATTGCCTTCGGTGCGGGAGGGCTTGAGCAGTCCTTCGCGCTCGTAAAGCCGCAGGGTTTGCGGATGAATGCCGTACATCTCGGCCACGGAGGAGATCATGTAAGCCCCTTTGGATTTCCGTTTAGTCACGGGTTCCCACGCTCCCCTCGGGATTTCGCCTGCGGGCTCCCGCTTCGCTCACGCCCGCAAACCAGCTCAACATGTAGGCTCCCTTTGACTTTCGTTTCGTCATCGCCCCTACTTTACAACAAAAAGAAAAACGCCACGGATTCTCGCGGATTTTCGCCGATCAAGACCAAAAAGAATAATTCTTGATCCGTGCGAATCCGTGGAAATCCGTGGCTAAGGTTTTCTCATGCGACCGGCTCGGGCTTTTTCGTGCTTGCTGTCCATCCCTCCGGCTTCACTGCGTGATTCAGGAGATACGCCACCACGCCTGCGCCAATTAGGATCATCCCGAAGGCAAAGGAACTCATGCCCCACACTTGCTCGGTCTCGCTGCGAACCACCGAGAAACCGAGCAGCAAGACAGGCATGACACCGATGGCCACCGCTCCAAACATCCCGCCGGGAACGCGGAAGGCTCGCGGCAGTTCGGGCTCGCGGATGCGCAGGACCACCAGCGCCACAAATTCGAGGGCAAGGCTTGAGCCGTACAACAGGATGTCAATCGTCACCAGTCGCTCGAAGCCCAAGCCGAGGCACATGGCCCATCCAACGGCGCAGGCCAGGATAGCGATCCAGGGCGCGCGGCGCCGGTTCAGCTTGGCAAAAAAGCGCGGGAGCATGCCGTCCTGGGCCATGGCCAGAGGCAGGCGCGAATAGCTCATCACCAGGGCGTTGAACATGCCGAAGGCGCTGACCATGCCTCCGATGACCAAGCCAATCCGCAGAAGCGGACCGCCGAGGAGACCTGCGATCTCCGCCCAGGAACCCGTCTCCCAGGCGCTCGGAGCTAGTCCGGTCATCCACAGCGCCGCCACCGGCAGGACGTAGCTCAGGGCGACAATGGCCACCGCGACCAGCATGGCTCGAGGGTAAGTACGCTGCGGGCGCTCGACTTCGGTTGCGATGGTCGAGGCGTTGTCCCAGCCCATATAGTTCCACATGGCAATGAGCAGGCCGCCAATGATATCCACTTTGGACGTCGTCGGCGTGGTCACCGCGTGCAGCAGAGCGCTGTACTTGAACGGCGCGAGAACCACGATCAGGGCAAACGGCGACGACAGGGCAAAGAACAGCCACAGAGATGTGGTTGAGACCACTCGGACCCCCGCGATATTGAGCAGCGTACAGGCGGTGACAACCACCAGGCCCACCACCCAGCCACGATATCCCTGCGCGAACCACGGAAATAGGCGCGTGAGGTAGACAACGAACAGCGTGGGGTAAATCGCCATGTCAAAAATCGAAGCCACCAGCGACAGCCAGGCTTCCTGGAATCCCCAGAAATTGCCCATGGCGCGGCGTACCCAGGCGTAGTAGCCGCCCTCATAAGGAAGTGCGCTCGAGAGTTCGCCAATCATGAACGCCGTGGGCAGGCTCCAAAGCAGGGGAGTCAGCAGCAGAATGAGGATGGCCCGGCCATAGCCGGCGCCGTGCACGATGTCTTCGGTGCCATAGGTGCCGCCGGACACCATAAAGAAGGTAGCGGCGACCAGGGGCCAAAGTGTGAGGCGAACGAATTTTTTCCGGCTGGGGGTATTCCGGTCAGAGACGACGGTGGGCGGCTGGATCTGCTGACGAGGCGCGCTGGCGGTTGCCAATTTCTATGTGTTCCTCCCTTGGGGCGAATCACTCTCAGCCACGCCATTGCCCCGCCCAACGAGGCTTTGGGTCTTCTGGTGGGTTGGATTCCAGAAGCTGCGCTGAAGTTACTTCGCAGTCGAAGAATACGGGAAATTTGGGCCAGCGCAAGATATTTTTTGAAAAATCTTCGTCACCAGGGCAGCAACGGAGGTAATGGAACAAAGCGGACGTGCACGACAGGGGACCGCCGCAGATTATAGGGGCTCTCCCTCCCAAGCGATCTCTGAAGATTCCTGTAAACTCGCCTCGCAGTTTCTGATATATTCTGCACCGAATTTACCGCATTCTCAGGAGCCAATGCCATGAAGAGATCTCTGGTTCTCGCTTTTGTCTTCGCGGCTGCCGTTTTGATGGCGCAATCCGGCACTCCGCACAATGCTTTCACACCCGATCAGATGGGCTGGGGGCCTGCGCCTGCGTTCGTCCCGGCCGGAGCCCAGCTTGTAGTTCTCGAGGGTGACCCAATGGCTGCATCCGGCGACTACACGGTCCGGCTGAAAATGCCCGATGGCTACAAGTTCCCGCCGCACTGGCATCCCAAGCGCGAGAACGTCACCGTCGTCTCGGGAAGTTTCAAGGTGGGGATGGGCGACACGTTCGACGCCAGCCAGATGGCCCTCTTCCCAGCGGGAAGCTTCGCCTATCTGGACCCCGCGATGCATCACTATGCCATGGCGGTGGGAGAAACCGTGGTCCAGATACAGGGCATGTCGCCGTTGCAGATTAACTACGTCAACCCCGGCGATGATCCGAGCAAGGCGAAATAGGAACTACGGAAGACTCTTCAGCACGGAGAACACAGGCAGCACCGAGTACCTGTATTGCCCTGCGGCTAAAGGTCCTTGAACAGCTCCGCCCGTGGATCTTCGGGGTTCAGCTTCGCCAGCTCGCGCAGCAGCTCTTTGGTCTTTTCGTCCCGGGGCATGGGGACGGTAATCTTGACGTCCACAATCTCATCCCCGCGAGCGCCGTCCTTGGTCGCGGAAGGCACTCCTTTCTCCCGCAGCCGCAGCTTCTGGCCGGACTGGGTTCCCGGCGGAATCCTCAGCAGCGTCCGCCCATCGATGGTTGGGACTTCCACTTTGGCTCCCAATGCCGCCTCGGTGGCGGTCACGGGTACGGTGAGATAAATGTCGTCGCCCTCGCGCCGGAACACCGGGTGGTCGCCGGTGCGGATGATCGCGTAGAGATCTCCCGTAGGCCCCCCGTGCGAGCCGGCGTTGCCTTTGCCGGCAAGGCGGATGCGCTGGCCGTCCCGTGTGCCAGCCTTGATGCGCACCTCCAGCGGTTCGGTGCGCTCGACTGTACCTTCGCCGTGGCAGGTGGGGCAGGTGGAGATGTTCTTGCCTGTACCGTGGCAACGGGGACAGGGCACGTTGAACTTCATGCGCCCGCCGGTCTGCGTGATTTGGCCTTTGCCGCCGCACTGCGGGCAGGTTCCGGCGGCCTCGATGAATCCCTGGCCGTGGCAGTTGGCGCAGGTATCGTGACGAGTGATGTTCAGCCGCATGACCCCACCTCGAATCGCCGTCCAAAAGGGCACATTGACCTGGTATTCGAGGTCCTGGCCAGGCTCGGGGCCTTCTTCAGCGGCGCCGCCGCGGCCTCCGAAAATACCGGAGAAAATATCGCGAAAACCGCCGCCACTGCTGCTCTTGCGGCCGCGGGCGCCTTCGACGAGATCGGAGAAGTCGAAACCGCTGAAGTCGAACTGGCTGCCTTGGGGTCCGGAGCCCGTCGGTTGGCCCGCGGAGAATCCGCCGGGGAATCCACCGGCTCCCCCGCCGGCGCGGGCATAGGCATCGGCGGTGGCAGGGTCGATATTGTCGGAGTAGAAGCCGACCTGATCGTAAATCTTGCGCTTCTTGGGATCGCTCAGGACGTCGTTGGCCTCGGAGAGGGCCTTGAATTTCTCTTCGGCAGACTTGTCCCCGGGATTGACGTCGGGGTGATACTTGCGCGCCAGCTTGCGAAAAGCCTTGCGGATGTCCTCCGCGGAGGCGGATTTCTTCACCCCGAGGATTTCGTAGTAGTCTTTTTTGGTGGTGGTTGCCATGAGTGGTTGCGATTAATTAGTGGTTGCCATTAACAGAAGCTTACTTCAAACCGTGTCATCCTGAGCGAAGTTGTCGTGCGCAAAGCGCATGAAAACGCAGTCGAAGGACCCCAAATCTGTCAAAATCGGCAGCGGCCCTTCAGGGAATTCTCCCCGTACGCACTCAGGAGCATCGTGAGAATCCCTTTCCAGGTTCAGGGTAGCGCATGGGGTATGGAGTCCTTCGACTCCGAATCTGCCGCGCTTCGCGCAGCAGATACTCCGCTCATGACAGGTCTATCGGTTCTTGATCGATTCCCCCACAAATGCCATCTCCGCTCCCCACTTTTCGGCCAGGTCCCCCCATCTCGGGTTCACCGACTCAATCAACGCAATCTTCTTGCGCCGCACCCAACCCTTCAGCTGTTTCTCTCGCCCAATCGCCATGAGAACGTCATCAAAGCTCTCGTAATACACCAGCCGATCGCAACGATACTTGCTGGCGAAGCCCGCGAACTCACCGCTCTTGTGTTCCCACATGCGCCGCTCGATGCTGTTTGTTATTCCGATGTAGAGCGTACCAGAGCGGCTGCTGACGATATAGACCCAATACTTCTTGTGGTCCATCACTCTCTACCCCGCGTCATCCTGAGCGAAGTTGTCGTGCGCAAAGCGCATGACAACGCAGTCGAAGGACCCCTTGCCCGCGTGCATCTAGCTTGGACGCATCAGGGAATTCTCACTGTGACCTTGATTCGCGATACGCCGACAGCCGCGACCCCTTGGAAAGTGATGGCTGCATGAGAACGCCTTTCCGCATTCGCCTTACTACGTGGACTCGTTGGGATCCTTGAACTCCGCCGCTACCCTTACGACCTGCTTTGATGCCTGCCGTTCTCAATAAGGCCCGTGCGCTCGTACTTCACCGCATCCACATACACCGGAGTGCGCTGCAGCCCCGTCGCGGTCGGGGCGAACACGTACCAGCGCCGCTCGTCTTCCACGAAGCTTAGAAAATACTCCTGATCTCCAATCTTGAATTGCAAATTTCTACCTCCCCTGGGTCACACCTAAAAAGCAAGCCACGGATTGCGCAGGCCATCGCAGATTGGTTGATCCGTGATGATCCGCGCCAATCCGTGGCCAGGCTTTAGAGCGCGCGAGAGATCCCTCGACTGCGCTCGGGATGATCGCAGCGGGGCTCAGACGCCCCGCTAAACGCGATCACTTCTTGTCCTCGACGTCCACGTATTCGGCGTCAATCACGCCTTCATCCTTCTTGGCCTGGCCGTCGCCGCCCGGAGCTGGGCCTGCGCCCGCGCTCGGGCCTGCGCCGGGAGCGGCCTGCGCCTGCGCTGCCTTGTACATCTGCTCGGCCAGCTTGTGTGAGGCCTGGGTCAAGGCCTCGCGGGCCTTGTCCATGACGGCTTTGTCGCTTGACTCCAGCGCCTTCTTGGCGTCGGCAATCGCGTTCTCCACATCGCCGCGTTCGGAGCCGGAGATCTTGTCACCCTGCTCCTTCAGCATCTTCTCCACGCTATAGACCATGGAGTCGAGCTGGTTCTTGGCCTCGATCTGCTCGCGCTGCACCTTGTCCTCCGCCGAGTGCGCGTCGGCCTCCTTGGCCATGCGCTCCACTTCCTCTTTGCTCAGACCGGAAGACGACGTAATCGTGATCTTCTGGTCCTTGCCCGTGGCGTTGTCTTTCGCGGTCACGTTGAGGATGCCGTTGGCATCGATGTCGAACGTCACTTCGATCTGCGGCACCCCACGCGGAGCCGGAGGAAGCCCGGTCAAGTGGAACTTGCCGAGCGTGCGGTTCTGCGCCGCCAGCGGCCGTTCGCCCTGCAGCACGTGGACTTCCACCGAAGTCTGACTATCCGCCGCCGTCGAGAACGTCTCCGTTTTCTTGGTCGGGATGGTCGTATTCCGCGGGATCATCGGCGTCGCCACGCCGCCCAGCGTTTCAATCGCCAGCGACAGCGGAGTCACGTCGAGCAGCAGCAGATCTTTCACCTCGCCACCCAATACGCCGCCCTGGATGGCCGCACCCACCGCCACCACTTCATCCGGGTTCACACCCTTATGCCCTTCCTTGCCGAACAGCTCCTTCACCAGCTGCTGGATACGCGGCATACGCGTCTGCCCGCCGACCAGCACCACTTCCTGGATTTTGCTGGCGTCCACACCGGCGTCCTTCATGCACTGTTTGCAGGGGCCGACCGAGCGCTGGATGATGTCTTCGACCATCGCCTCCAGCTTCGCCCGCGTCAGCTTCTTCACCAAGTGCTTGGGCCCGCCGGCATCGGCCGTGATGAACGGCAGATTGATCTCGTGCTCCATGGTGGTGGAGAGCTCGATCTTGGCCCGTTCCGCCGCGTCGCGCAGGCGCTGCAGCGCCATCTCGTTGCCCTTGCCGCGCAGGTCGAGGCCTTCGTCCTTCTTGAATTCGTCGATCAGCCAGTCCACGATGCGCTGGTCGAGGTTGTCGCCGCCCAGGTGCGTGTCACCGTTGGTGGCCTTGACTTCAACCACGCCTTCCCCGACTTCGAGAATCGAGATATCGAACGTGCCGCCGCCGAAATCGTAGACGGCGATCGTCTCGTCCTTTTTCTTGTCGAGGCCGTAGGCCAACGCGGCTGCCGTAGGCTCGTTGATAATGCGCTTTACATCGAGCCCGGCAATCTTGCCTGCGTCCTTGGTAGCCTGCCTCTGGGCGTCGTTGAAGTATGCCGGCACGGTGATGACCGCGTCGTTCACCTTTTCGCCCAAGTAGTCTTCCGCCGCCTTCTTCAGCTTTTGCAGAATCATGGCGGAAACTTGCGGCGGGGTGTACTCCTTGCCCTGCGCCAAAACCGCTACGTGGTCGCCGGACTGAATAACCTTGTAGGGGACCATCTTGATTTCTTCCGTCACCTCGTCATAGCGGCGTCCCATGAACCGCTTGATCGAGTAAACCGTGTTTTCCGGGTTGGTGATGGCCTGCCTTTTGGCCACCTGCCCCACCAGCCGTTCCCCAGTCTTAGTGAACCCAACGACCGACGGAGTCGTCCGCCCACCTTCTTCATTCGCGATAACCGTAGGCTCCCCACCCTCCATAACCGCCACGCAGGAGTTGGTGGTGCCCAAGTCAATTCCAATAATCTTGGCCATAGTTGGCTCCTTTTGTATCTATAAGTGCTTTGTAATCAATGCCCATGCCATTGCAAGTAGGAGCATGATAAGACTTGAGTTAGTTGCTGTCAAGGTTTAGATGCGGGAGGAGCGGGTGAGGATGCGAGGGGATTCGCCGAGTCCCATGTGTGGCGACAATAGAAGCCGTTCTCCTGCCCGTGGTTTTGGCCGGTGACTGGGTTGCTCCCCTTACATCGGGGTCAAGTCAAGGACTATAGTGCTGGCACATTCGCAGCGTCTCTGGAACTCGCCAATTTAAGATTCCATGAAGCA
>Ga0209415_10009582_pt1 | contig 16624 bp, 15 predicted proteins | sample PeaSoiSIISIP2007_FD_187696 | JGI IMG/M metagenome (GOLD analysis project Ga0209415, IMG submission 187696) | Peat soil microbial communities from Weissenstadt, Germany - SII-SIP-2007 (SPAdes) (version 2) | ecosystem: Environmental > Terrestrial > Soil > Wetlands > Peat | place: Germany... | reverse complement strand
GATCGTGGCAACTTGCGCCTTCTCAAGCCGGCTGGCGACGGGCCGGGAGAGGCCTTTCAAAGTCTTCACAGCCGCAAGAAGCCCCCGGTCGAGACCGCGCTTGAGGTCGACGGCGCTCGCCCCCGCCGCCAGATTGTGTAGTCCTTCCGCAAAGATGGCATGCGCCAGAACCGCGGAAGTGCTGGTTCCATCGCCGACGGCATCGCCTGTGCGCTCCGCTGCCTCGCGGATCATCTGCGCTCCAAGGTTCTCTTCCGGATCTTCGAGCTCGATTTCTTTTGCAATGGTAATCCCGTCATTGCAGACAAGCGGCCTTCCCCACTTTTTCTGGATCAGCACGCATTTGGACTTTGGACCGAGCGTGATGCGCACAGCATCGGTAAGCGCGGAAGCACCGGCCAGAACTTTCTCTCGCGCTGCAGATCGGAAAAGCAATCTTTTCGAAGCCATAAAACCTCCTCATCAAACAAGAACGATTCACCCGGCTTGAGCATGGGCCTTCAATGCGAAGTGGCGAGAAAACCACTCCGCTGCGACCCTCGCCACTTCTTCCAGCGCTCCTGTTTCTTCGAACAAATGCGTGGCTCCGGGGATGACGAGCAATTTCTTCTCGTTGCATCCAAGCGCAGCCAAAGCCTGCTCGTTCAAGTCGATGACTGGCCCGTCATGGCCGCCAACGATCAGCAGTGTTGGTGCAACCACCGACCCGAGAGCATCTCCCGCCAGGTCGGGCCTGCCGCCGCGAGAGACGACGGCCGCAACCTTGCCGGGTAGCTGGGCGGCAGCCACGAGCGCGGCGGCAGCTCCTGTGCTCGCACCGAAATAGCCGAGACTGAGCCCGCGTAAGTCCGGCTGGCGCAGGGTCCATGTTGTGGCCCCGGACAGCCTTTTGGCCAGCAATCGAATGTTAAAGCGAAGCAAAGATGTTCGCCGGTCGATCTCTTCTTCGCTTGCCGTGAGCAAATCCATAAGCAAAGTGCCAATCCCGTGCGCCTGGAGCGTTTCAGCGACAAATCGATTGCGGGGGCTGTGGCGGCTGCTGCCGCTCCCATGTGCGAACAGAACAATCCCGCAAGGATGTGGAGGGAGGGCCAGATCCCCCTCCAGGGTCGCTTTGACTAATTCAATGGTAACTGGGCGCTCGTAGGAAACGTATTCGTTCACGCGGGTGGGGGTCATGGATGAACTCCTTTTCGAACGCTCCGGCCCGTTGGATCAACTTTGTGAGCGCGTTGTTCACTGTTGCGCTGGAGCAGGGTCGTCACTTCCTCGTCCGATACTTGTGAAAAATCGTCGTAGAATTCGCCAATCGCGTAAAAGGGTACAGGCGTATCCAGGCAAATCAGATCGTGCACCTCGGGTCGGAGGTGTCTGCACGTCGAAGCGGGAGCGATTGGGGCTGCGAGCACAATCGACGCGGGCTTTAACTGCCGCAGTGCAAGGATCGCGGCGCGCGTGCTCGCTCCAGTGGCGATCCCGTCATCGACGAGAATGACCGTCTTGTCTTTGAGATTAAGAGGAGGGCGGCCGCCCCGGTAGAGCCGCTCCCGGCGATCCAGCTCTTGTCTCTGCTTCGCCACGATCAGTTCAATCTCCAGATCGGAGATTCTGGCCTCCTCCACAATCTGTGGGTCAACTACTCGAATTCCCCCAGTTGCGATTGCTCCAAAAGCGAGTTCCTCGCGCCCGGGGACGCCGAGCTTCCGCACGACAAACACGTCCAACGGAGCTTCCAGTTCAGCAGCCACCTGGAAGGCTACAGGGACTCCACCCCGCGGTATGCCCAGAACAAGAACGTCTTTTCGCCTGGCGTATGCGCCAAGTTTCTTCGCAAGCCTGCGGCCGGCGTCTACACGATTCAGAAAGTTCATCGCCGTGTCTCCATTCCGCCTTCTCAGCCTCATAGACGCCCCGAGTGGCGGAAAGCCTGATTCCCTTCATGCTAATTGTCAGCTGGAATTACGGATGGGCCTATGACATCCGTCACTTTTTCGTGTGACGCAGGCCACACTCGCAAGTCCCGAAATGGCACGTTATGACAAGAATCACTAGGCCCTGTGATGCAGCGCATAGCCGCGAAGATTGCAATTCATTAAAGAAGAGAAAGAGCGGGGGGCTGACACCATGAGCCACGCTAGAGAATTTGAACAACCAATGACAATACCGGGGGCTGAGCCGTGGAGGCATAACTTGAATTCATTTCGCACATCGTTGCAGGTCACGTTTCACCATATTTTATTTGCCACGGATTTTTCAGCCACGGCAGACCGCGCACTCCCATACGCCGTAGAAATGGCTAGAAGATCCATTGCCACCATTCATGCTGTGCACGTGATTTCTCCGGACGGCTCTCCTCTATTGCCTCCCGCGGATGGGACTGAAATCGCGCATGACCAGGAGGAATTTCGCGCACGGAAGAAGAATCAGCTCGAACTGGAATTGCAGGAGCTTCCGCACGAAATTTTCTTTCTCATGGGCGACGTTTGGGAAAATCTTGAGGATGTGATCAGAGAAAAGAATGTGGACTTGCTGGTGCTTGGCACGCACGGAAGGTCCGGAATTGCAAAGGCGCTCATGGGATCGGAGGCCGAGAAAATCTTCCGGCAGGCATCTTGCCCGGTTCTGACCGTAGGACCAGGAGTCGCTCCCAGGGCCAGCCACGCTGCCGCCGCGGAATTGAACAGCATTCTCTACGCGACGGATTTCAGTCCGGAATCGCTCGCCGCTGCGCGTTATGCGATTTCATTAGCCAAGGACCATCGCGCGGAACTCGTTCTGCTGCATACAACGAAAGACGGAGTTAAGAGAGATGAGGATCTTGCGCTCGAGACTCTGAAAGATGTGGTGCCGCTGGGCGCGGGTCTACTGTCCAAGCCATCCTACGTTATGGAACACGGTGCTCCAGCCGATGCGATATTGGAAGTCGCGAAAAAAATGCATGCGGATTTGATTGTTATCGGCGCACGCGGCGTCGAAAAACATCTCTCTGTGGCGACTCACTTTTCAGATTCGATTGCAAGCACTGTTGTCGCCAATGCGGGCTGCCCGGTCCTGACTGTCCACGGTTGAAATTTTATAAACAGCGGTTATGCCGCGGAAACGAACTGAGAAAGGTTTTCTTTGGACGACTCTTGATGGCGTGATTTAATTTTTACGCTGATTCCCGATTCATATTCAAACACAAACAGCCCTGCACATTTTCCGCAAAGCCAAAAATGCCGAATCAAAGTGTGGTTCTCCGCAGGTTTGCTAGTGGTCGCCTTGGCGGAAAACCGGACTAACCGGCCTTCGCGATAGTCAAATGGCGCTTCGCACTCAGGATTGCAGCATTTTATGAACATTTACCCTCCCTTCCGTCGTGCGATGCAATTCTCTTCTCCCTACCTAGGAGGGCGGGCACCGGATAAAGCGTTGCCCACCCTCTAAATTCTTTTTATTTCTAATCGGCCGCCTTCGGTTCAATTCGCACACTCTTTGCGTGAGGCGCTTTGGGAAGTTCAATATTGAGGACGCCGTCCTTCAACGTCGCGTTGACTTTCGTGCCGTCCACAGCCGACGACAGGTAAACGGATCGAAGGATCTCATTCGCGCATCGCTCGGAGTAGATCGTTTTTCCTTTTTTGCTCTCTTCCTTGGATTCGTGTTTGCCGGCGATGGTGAGCCGGTTCCCTTCTACGCGGATGTCGAGTTCCTTGGCCGTGAATCCAGGCACTTCGGCCCGGACGGTCAGGGCTTCCTCGGTCTCCGCAATTTCCAGATGGAGCGGATGAAGAATTTCAGACTCGGCTTGGAGCCAGTCCGACAAATCACGGCCGAACCACCTGCCGTTGCTGTTGAAGATCTCGAACGCTCGTTTCTCGATCGAATCGAACACTTGTTGGAACCGATCGATAGCATTCTCGGTCCCAGTCTGTTTGGCGACTACCGATGTCTTGGCAGGTTGCATTGCTGTAGCAGTTTGCGCGGTCATCTTAATTCTCCTCAATCTTTTCTAGTGTGGTTGGCGGCGCTGGCCTGAGAAAAATGATTGTCATTCCCGCGGCGAGCGAAAAGCATCCTTCCCGCTGGGCGAACGTAACCAACTCTTTTGTGATGCTCCTCCATCTTGCGCCGCATCTCCGTGATTCAGATCACAATCCAATGAAATCTGCGTCACGATCGGAATTGTTTGTTAAAATAACCGGGTCGGGTTATCCGTCACTTTTTGGTGCCCTCGAACCTCCAAAGCACTGAGCCTGTAAGTGTGTGCCTGCGAGGTCCGGTCTGGATCGTAGGAATAGGTCGACTACGCAGTTGACCTGGAGACAAATGAGCGGGCCTTCTCCCAGCATACCAGAATCCCCTGAACCTCACACCTTGTTTGAGAAGCTATTCGAGGCCTCTCCTGACGCCATCGTTGTAACCGACGCGGAAGGACGGATCACTTCGATCAACTCTCAAGTCGAGCGGCTGTTCGGGTATGGACGCCAGCAGCTCATCGGCCAGTCCGTGGAAATCCTCGTCCCCGAACGATTCCGCCCAAGGCATCCGAGCCACCGAAGCGCCTACAAAGCCCACGCCAGCGTGCGCCCGATGGGAGCGGGTTTGGAGCTCTTTGGCAGGCGCATGGACGGAAGCGAGTTCCCTGTCGATATCATGCTGAGCCCGATGGAGACAGCGGAAGGCCGCGTTGTGATCAGCGTGATCCGCGACATTTCCGATCGAAAGAAGGCCCAGGAAGCCGTCCGCCGCAGCGAACAGCAATTCCGCGCGCTGTTCGAGTTCTCGCCAGACGCGATCATCGCGAGCGACCGGGAGGGGCGCATCACCGAAGTCAATGCCCGCGTGGAAGGCATGTTCGGCTACCAACGCGGCGAGCTCGTAGGCCAATCCATTGACATCCTCGTCCCAGAGCGGTTTCGCCACACGCATCCCGCTCGCCGCAAGGACTATGCCTCCGAAGCTCGCGTGCGCCCAATGGGAGCTGGGTTGGAGCTTTACGGCAGGCGCAAAGACGGGAGTGAATTCCCCGCAGACATCATGCTGGGGCCGGTAGAAACAGATGATGGACGAATTGTGTTGAGCGTGATCCGTGACCTCACAGAGAAAAGAGAAGCCGAGGAGGCCTTGCGGCGCAGCGAGCTTCAGAAACGCTATCTGGAAGAAGAACTGAACACCGAGGCCAGATTTGAAGAGATCATAGGCGAGAGCATGGGCCTCAAGCGCGTCTTGAAACTCGTGGAAACCGTTTCGGCGACCGACGTCACCGTATTGATTCTGGGAGAAACAGGAACGGGCAAAGAGGTGATCGCGCGGGCCATTCACCAGCTCAGCCCCCGGAACGAGCACGTCATGGTGAGACTGAATTGCGCGGCGATTCCCGCCGGCCTCCTGGAAAGCGAATTGTTTGGCCATGAGAGGGGCGCATTTACAGGAGCCGTCGACCGCAAGATCGGCCGCCTTGAGTTGGCGCATGAAGGCACACTCTTTCTCGACGAAATTGGCGATCTCCCCCTGGAACTTCAACCGAAAATCCTTCGCGCGTTGCAGGAAAAAGAATTTGAAAGACTGGGAAGCAACAAGCCGATCCCGGTCAATGTGCGGCTCGTGGCCGCCACCAATCGCGACCTTGCGAAAATGGTGGCGGAGGGACAGTTTCGAAGCGACCTCTATTACCGGCTGAGAGTTTTTCCAATCCTGCTCCCGCCCCTTCGCGAGCGCCGCGAGGACATCCCTCTTTTGGTTCGATACTTCGTCGATCGCCATGCCCGGAAGCTGTATAAGAAAATTGAAACCATCCCGGAGGAAACCATGCGGGCCCTGACCCGCTGGGATTGGCCGGGAAATATCCGTGAACTCGAGAACTTCATTGAGAGGGCTGTCATTCTCACCAGGGGGCCGGTCTTGCGCCCTCCCCTCGGCGAACTCGAGATGCTGGAAGAACCTAGCGCTGTACGAGAATCTTCCCTGGAAGCAACTGAGCGAGAACATATCCTCCGCGTTCTCCGTGAAACCAGGGGGAAAATCGGCGGTTCAGATGGGGCTGCCGCCCGCCTCGGCCTCATCCGTACTACTTTGAATTCCAAGATGAAGAAGCTTGGAATCGAGCGGAAAGACTATATTTAGTCAGTGCTGACGATTAGTCGCCAGTGATCTTCGTCACTTAGACCTGTGCGCTAGCCCACACAAAGCCCCCTTCCCAGCTAAGCTATTGTTCCAGAATGGGATACCACAACTCCCTCTCGAATCAGAGATTTGGCTCCTAGATTGCGTATATATGTGTGACAACAAAGGATCAAGAAATCCAGTGAGAGTGACGATACACCAAGCGGATGGTAAGGGCGTAACCATGAAGATCGAAGGGAAGATCGCCGGCCCCACTGTTCCAGCGCTGCAGCAAGCGTGGCAGGTATTGGCGCATTCCCTTGGAGAAAGAAAGCTTCTGGTGGACCTTCGAGGGGTTACGCGTGTCGACGGAACAGGCCGTGATTTGCTGGCTGACATTCATGCCGAATCGGGGGCCGACTTCCTGGCCGACACGCCGCTCACGAAGCATTTCGCGGAAGAAGCGCAGCAGGGCATTCGCACGAGATCTGAATACTAAGCTGAGGAGGCAACAATGAAAGGTCCATACGGATTAGAGCTGAACGATGGTTGCAAGAATTGCAAGGTGAAAGGCTCAGGATTCTTTTGCCAGTTGCCACCCTCCGCGGTAAAGGACTTTGATGCGATCAAGTCGACGGCCACCTATCCAAAGGGCGCCCTGCTGTTCGTGGAAAGACAGGACGCACGCGGGGTCTATGTCCTGTGCGAAGGCGAAGTAAAACTCTCCATCAGCTCACCTGAAGGCAAGACCCTGATCATGAGAATTGCCCGGGCAGGTGAACTGCTCGGACTGATGGCCGCCATGGCGGGCCAGCCCTATGAAGTAACGGCCGAGACGATCCACCCCTGCCAGGTCGCCTTTGTGCGCCGGGAAGACTTCCTGCGCTTCCTTGGAAGCCATCCCGAAGCCTCTCCAAACGTGGTGAAGCAGATGAGTTCTCAGTACCGGGGCGCGTGCGAACAATTGCACACGATCGGACTCTCGGCTTCCGCGCAGGAAAAACTCGCGCGCCTCTTGCTCACGTGGTCGGAAGGAATTCAACAGACGAAAGAAGGCACGCGAATCAAGCTGCCACTGACGCACGAAGAAATTGCGGAATTCATCGGCACCACTCGCGAGACAGTCACGCGCACCTTGAGCGAATTCAAGGGACGCCATCTGGTTACCATTCAGGGATCGACGCTCATGATTCCGAACCGCGCCGCTCTCGAAAGTTTCGCCAACGCGTAGAAACGGAAACTTCTTCCGAGGCCGTGCAGGAGTGGGTTCTCCGACATAGCCACTCCTGCACGGCCTCATTTTTCAGGAAACCATCTCGGCACTTCTTCGCGTGGCAGGCAATTTCGGGCGCAGGGTTGGCACTCTCCCCAACCTCAAAATTACAATTCCTTCCGTTTAGCTTACGCCTCTACTAAAACTGCTTGGTGCTTCTTCACTTGGCCACGTTGGCGGCGCGCAAAGTCCTGGATGCGGCGTCCCGCGGCTTTGAACGCATCATGAATCACCAATTGAAGATCCGCGTGCGCCGACTTGGATTGCGCGTGACTCGAAGCAGCCAGTTCTCCATTCACAATAGTCCTGTGGATCGCAACGGGCACGCGTTTGATGACAATTTCCTTCCCGGGCAAAGTCACGTCGATCCGAATATGGATGGGTTTGCCCTTCTTGTGATGGCGGTGCGGCACCTCAATCGCCACGCGACACGCGGTGATGCGATGGTAAAACGTTTCGAGTTTCTCGGCCTCTGCTCGAATCCAGTCTTCTACTTCGGTGGAATGTTTCATGTTGCGAAATGTGACTTGCAGTGGAAGCGTCATGGCCGTCTCCCTTGAGTGAATTATTTCCACAAGCTCCATAAACATCTCTGCCGATCCATGCAGCAAGTTGATTCTGACTGAAAATCTACATTTCGATGTGACGGGCATCACTTTTGGAAGTGACTAGACACACTGCGCTACAATACGCAAGTCGCCCAAACTGAAGATTAAATTGGATGTTCGTTGAGCATGGGCCCGGCAACTGGAGGCGGAGATGAAGTTCGGAGTATTGGCACTGGACTATGACGGGACGATCGCTCGCGACGGCGTTCTTGATTCCGAAGTACGTTCCGCCATCGCCGAGGTCCGCAAGCGTGGTATCGCTGTCGTCATCGTGACAGGCCGCATTCTCGCGGAACTGGAGCTAGTAGCGGGAGATCTTCACTTCGTGGACGCGGTAGTCGGGGAAAATGGCGCCGTGATGTGGTTCGCGAACGGCCACACAAGACAGCTCGCCTATTCGACCTCCATTCAATTCCTTCAAGAACTCGGGCGGCGCGGCCTCGAATTCAAGGCCGGACAATGCGTGGTCGAGTTGGACGCGGCCGCCGCACCTCAAGTTCTCTCCGTCATTCGAGAATTGGAATTGCCTCTCGTGCTGCTGTTTAACCGCGGCCGCTTGATGGTGCTTCCCCAGGCCGTCAGCAAAGGCGCCGGCCTGCGTGAAGCGCTCGCGACGCTTCGGCTGTCGGTTCACAATGCCATCGCCATTGGAGACGCGGAGAACGATCACGATCTGCTGGCGACGTGCGAGCTCGGCGTTGCCGTCAGTTGGGGCAGCCGCCTTCTACAAGAAGCCGCCGACGAAGTCTTGCAAGGTGACGGACCAACTTCGGTGGCTGCGTATATCCGACAAGCCGCGGTGAATCTGCGACTGCCTCCGGAAAAGATCGGACAGCACCGGTTGTCGCTGGGAACCGCGGAAGACGGCCGCGAACTGACGCTTGCCATTCGCGGCTTCAACGTGCTCATTGCCGGCGATCCCCGTTCCGGGAAATCCTGGGTAACGGGGCTGATGTGCGAACAACTGATTCTGCAAGGATACTCTGTATGTGTGATTGATCCAGAGGGCGACTACCGCACGCTGGAAACATTGCCGGGAGTGGTCGTGTTCGGGGGAGAAGATCCGCCGCCGGAATTACCCGACCTCGCGCGGGTGCTCCGCCACCCCGATATGAGCGTGGTGATCGATCTGTCGCACGCGCCCTATCAGGAAAAAATGAATTATATGAAATCGCTTCTGCCGATGCTGGCGGCGATCCGGAGGAATACCGGCTTGCCGCACAGGATCGTAATCGATGAGGCCCATTATTTTTTGCACGAGCCGAATGTCGGTGAGTTGCTTGACCTCACGCTGGGCGCATACACCCTCGTCACTTACCGGCTGACTGATTTGGAACCGAATCTCCGCAATGCATTGGAATGCATCATCGTGAAGCGCACGACTGAGCCGCGCGAAAATCAAACTTTGATGACCATGCTTCAAGCCAGAGGCGATTGCTCCACGGTGACGTCCAATCTTGCGATGCTGGGCTTGGACGAAGCCGTTCTATTGCCGGGAATGCGAGAAACCGGCGGGCAATGCCTGAAATTTAAATTGTTCCCGCGTTTGACGTCGCACGTCCGGCACAAGGCAAAATATCTCGATGTGCAATTGCTCGTGGAGCAAGGATTCTGGTTCACGGATGACGTTGAGACGGTTGCCGGTCCGGCGCGAACTCTGAAGGATTTCCTTGCGCTCCTGGAACATGTTCCGCCCGGCGTTCTTACGGGACACGCCCTTCGGGGCGATTTCTCGCGATGGATCGCGGATGTATTTCACGATCACGCACTCGCCTCGGAGATCCGAAAAGTGGAGCAGCGCTTTCGCCTCGGCCATATTCACGACCTCACCGAGTCGATCGCCAAATTAGTCCAGGAGCGGTACGAATTTTCGGCGGGACGCGCCGGCGAACCGCAGGTTAGTTCCCCTTCTCATGGGCTTGAATCGTGGAATGCACTTGTGGCCCATACCGGCAAGGGCTAGACCACGAGTGACAACATGACTTGATGAAATGAAACCGTGATTCGTCCCGCCAACGAATTACTAGGTGCATGCGAATTGTGTCAAGTTCCCAGTTTTGTTAATTCCATGTGCCCGTTTGCCGAATTTCGAGCCGCGCATGAAGAAACATGAAGTATGATAACGGCTAAATGCGCATGCGCTGGGTGATTGTCAGCCTCCTTTTCTTCGCGACCACGATCAACTATTTGGACCGCGCGATTCTTGGCGTGATCCTTCCGGAGATCCGCGACGAGTTCCACTTTGGCTTGCAAGCGTATGGCTTGATCCAGATGTTTTTCCAGCTCGCTTACGCGGGGGGATCGCTCCTCGGCGGCTACCTTCTGGATCGTTTCGGCACACGCATCGGTTACGGTATCGCCGCGACGGTGTGGTTCCTGGCGGCGACTCTCAACGCATTCGCGGGCAGCGTGCTGCAATTCGGTGTGTATCGGACCGTGCTGGGATTCGGCGAATCCGCCAATTTCCCCGCTTGCAGCAAGGCCGCCGCGGAATGGTTCCCTCCCGACGAACGCGCCACGGCCATGGGAATCGTCAACGCCGGCACTAACCTGGCCAACATTTTCGGGCCGCCGCTCTTCATTTTCATCGCGTTGACGCTTGGATGGCAGGCGTGCTTCGCCATCATGGGCGGTCTCGGATTTCTGTGGCTGCCGTTTTGGTTCCTGACCTATCGACTGCCCAAGCAAGCTGGTGCGCCAACGACGCCGGGGGCAAAGCTATCCATCAGCGAGGTGATGAAGTACAAGCAGGCCTGGGGTTATGGCCTGGCGAAATTCCTCACAGACCCCGTGTGGTGGTTTTATCTGTTCTGGCTGCCGACGTACCTCACGGACGTGCGCCACTTTACACCGCATCAGCGCGGTAACGCGCTCATGATTGTGTACAGCATTTCGGCGGTCGGCGCCTTGCTGGGAGGCGTTGTCTCCAGCTTCCTGATGAAGCGCGGGTGGACGGTCGGCAAAGCGCGCAAGATGACGATGTTGTTTTGCGCCGTGGTCATGCCGGCGTGCACGATGGGCGTCGTGGTTCAGAACGCGCAATTCGCCGTTTTGCTCTTCGGATTGGCCACTGCGGCACATCAGGCCTGGATGACAAATCTTTTTATCTCGCCCGCCGATGTTTTCCCTTCGCAAGCCGTGGGCAGCGCCAACGGATTTGGCGTGTGCCTCGGAGGGCTGGGCGGCGCGCTATTTTCAGGAATCATTCCCGGAACCGTGATCCCGCATGTGGGCTACGTTCCGGTACTGATGGGCATGAGCTGCTTTTACATCATCGCATGGTTCATCATTCACCGGATGATGGGCGATCTGGAAATGGTCACGCTGCAGTTGGACGAACCTCGCGCCGCTTCGCTCGCGCCTTCCCGCGCCTGATCGTCGCCGCGCAACGATCCATTACGTTGCAGCCGCTGAAGAGGATTGATTCTCGCGCCGCCAGCGAAGATGAGAGACGACCAGGCGAATCTCCTCGAAAGTAAAATCCAGCGGCAGGGCATCCTTCAACGGCCGCAATTGCCCGAGGCCGTGAGTGGCGCAAGCGGCTTCGATCTTTGCCTGCCTGCCCAATTCAACCCAGTTCGGATCGAATCTAACGAACCCGCGCTCCACGATATCAGAGACCATGCTGACAATGGTGTTGTACCGCCGCCCTCGAATCTGTGCAATTTCCTCCAGCGACTTGCCTTCCTGCAAGAGGCGCATCGTTTCAGCGGCGGGTTCGAGCCGAGCTTGCGGCCTTGGCGCCGCGCGCTGGCCGGACTGAAATCGCTTCAGTGCGTCCAGAATCTGCGCACCGTATTTCTCCGCTTTGCGCTCTCCGATTCCGGATACGAGCATTAATTCCTCCATGGACCTCGGGCGCCGCCTGCACAGGTCATCGAGGGTCGTATCGTGCATGACAATAAAAGGAGCGATGTCCTGCTCGTTGGCTGTTTCGCGCCGCCATTCGCGCAGAAATTCGCGGAGATCGGGATCCGTCTTGGCGCCGCCGTTTTGCGCGTTCTCCCGCACCGAAAGTGCGAAGGGTGGAAATGACGGGGCGGGGCTTTGAATCTTTTGCTGCGACTGGCGGCGCTTCGGGCCAGCCTCGACGGCATGGTCAGCGAGCCATGCAGGCATGTATCCGCAGGCGTCACACGCGCCGCACGACGCCCACTTCTTCGTCTCGCCGAAATGCTCGCAGATGCGGCGGTGGCGGCAGAAATTCGATTCCACGAAACCGCGAATTTCATCATAGCGTTGCCAGGCTCGGCTCTTTTCTTGCGGATCGTTTATCTGGCCAATGAAGAAGGCGTGCAAGCCGGCGTCTTTCTTCTGCCAGAGAAGAACGCAATCTGCCGGGAGGCCGTCGCGCCCGCCGCGGCCCGCCTCCTGGTAAAACTGCTCGATGGATTTCGGAAGCGACAGATGAATCACGGCGCGCACGCTGGCTTTGTTGATGCCCAGGCCGAATGCAATCGTGCCCACCATGACTCGCGCTTCGTCCGCCATCCAGCGCTCCTGATTCCGCTTCCTCTCGGCAGCTTTCATTTGTCCGTGATACGGGATCGCGGGAATTCCGCTGGCTTCCAGAATGGCCGCGGTCGATTCCACGGAGTTAATCGTCGGCGCGTAGACGATGATGTTCCCTTCCTTGTAAAACTGTAGCGCGGTCATCAGCAGATCCATCTGCGTCGCGGCATGGTATTGCCGGACGACGTAGCGCAGATTCGGCCGGTGAAAGCTGGCGATGTATTTATCAGGTTCGCGCAACCGGAGCTGTTCGATGATGTCGTGCCGGACGCGCCGCGTGGCGCTTGCGGTGAATGCCGCAATCGAGCGGTCCGGAAAATGAACGCGCAGAAGGCTCAGCTGGCGATAGTCTGGCCGAAACTCGTGTCCCCATTCCGAAATGCAATGGGCTTCGTCAATCGCGAAGAAGAATACCGGCACGCCCTTCAGCCAGTCGCGCGTGTCCTCGCGCGCCAGCCGCTCGGGGGAAAGATACAGGAGACGATATCCGCCCGCGCGCGCCTTCTCGATCACTCGAGACTGCCGCACAGGCGAAATCGAACTGTTCAACAGCGCCGCCGGAATTCCCATTTGGCCGAGCTGCGCCACCTGATCCTCCATCAGCGCGATCAAGGGAGAGATGACGATGACGGTCTTGTCCAGGGACATTGCGGCGGGCAATTGGTAACAAAGCGACTTCCCGCCTCCCGTGGGCATGACGACGCAGGCGTCGCGCCCTGCCAGCAGGCTGCGCACGATGCTTTCCTGCAAGGGACGAAACGCGTCGTATCCCCAGTAGCGGCGCAGGGGCGTCAGCAGATCAGGCTCGGAATTCACGGCAAGAGTATAAGGCTCCGGAGAGATTCAGTCCATCTGTGAGTTGGCACCAATCGTGACAGAGACTCTCGCGCTTCGATTTTCACCAGCGGTGACTGGGATTCAAGGTCACTATTTCCGTGAGTTTCTGCCTACTGGATCAGCGCCGCCTTGTCGAGATCGGATACTCTGAAAATGAGGATGCCCTTCTTGCTCCCCTTTGGCGCCGTCCCGTAGGCATTCGTGACATTGATATTTTGCGCCGCAAGCTTTCCTGTAAAGTTGGCCAGAGCTCCGGGCAAATTCGGCAATTCCACGTAGAGCACATCGTGCTCGGTGTAGGACGTATGCTCGTGGTCGAGAACTTTTTTTGCCCGCGGGAAATCATCCACGACGATTCGCACTGCTCCTTGCACGCCCGACGTCGTGCAACTCGTCGCCACGATATTCACTTTTGCATCGCCAAGAAGCTTCGCAAGGTGAGACAGTGTCCCGGGCCGGTCCTCGCAGATGATGCTGAGCTCGCGCTCCTTGCGGGACACAATCCGTTTTTTTGCCATGGGCGTTTCCTCTTGCCGGTAACCTAGCAGCCTTTGAATGTTTCGAGATGTGATTGCCGTCACAAGCTGACGTGCGCGCCGTCATCGCTGCAAAATGCATTGTCTTATATACGTTGAGCTGTCGACAGCACATTGAGGCCCATGCTTTCAAAGAAATGTCGGCGAGCGCCACTGAATGGGCCCGGAGGCGAGTAGATCGGCAAGACCCGATATTTGAGGAAATGCGAGGTACACGACAATGAAAACCAAAGTAGCCCGAAAAGCGATGCACCACGCGAAACCGTTTAGGAAAGTCGTCCGCGGCAAGAAGCAAGCTCGTGCAGCCGAAACTATCAACAAGAAAGAGACAATCCAAACGGCTCCAGCTGAACCAGAGATGGTGGTGGCCACATTTGACGCTCCAGTTGAATTCGTGGAGTTTGACCTGGAACCGGAAGTTGAGGTGATCGAAGTATTCGAGTTTGCGGTGCCCGGCGGCGAGGGCAGGGCGTGAACCCGGCCCAGCTTCTAGAGTCCAGTGGATAAGACGACTCGGAAGCGCGCCTTTCCGCTTAGCATTCGTTCGTAGGCCTCGGCGGCGCGCTCAAGGGGGAAAATTTCGATCATGGGTCGCACGCCGGTTTGCGAACAGAAGGCGAGCGTGTCCTGGGAATCAATTGGTGAGCCGGAGGGCCAGCCGCTGATTGAGCGGCGCCCGGCAATCAGGAGGCGTCCTGTAATCTCTAGCGGCTGATCGGGGTTGCCAACAAGAATTGTCTTGCCATTGATTCCCATGCCGCCCAAGACCGCGTTGACCGCTTTTCCGCTGGTGACCGTGGAGAGGATCACTTTGGCCCCGCCCATTTTTTCCAGTTCGGCAGCAACGTTTTGGGATTCGCTATCGAGGTAATGCTTTGCGCCGAGCTTCTTCGCGAACGGTTCTTTCTCTTTTCCGCGCGCGATAGCGACCGTTTCAAAACCCATCGTGGCCGCAAACTGAACGCCCAAATGGCCTAGACCGCCGAGGCCCAGAATGGCGACCACGTTACCCGTCCGCGCACCGCTGTTTCGCAACGCGTTGAACGTGGTGACGCCGGCGCAGAGGAGCGGAGCCGCATCCGTGGCGGAAAGCCCGTCGGGGATCCTGGCCAAAGCCGCAGCGGAAATAATCACGAAATCGGCGTAGCCACCGTCGCAGGTGAGACCTGTAATTTGCCTCCCTTTGCTGCACGTCACAAAATCGCCGCGGCGGCACGAATCGCAGTAGCCGCAATGCCCGCCGTGCCAGCCTACTCCGACGCGCTGTCCTATTTCCCAACCAAGAACGTTTGGGCCGACGGCGTCAATCACGCCGGCGATTTCGTGTCCCGGAACGCGCGGGTACGTGATGCCCGGCCGCGAACCTTCCTTGGCGTATTCATCGCTGTGGCAAATCCCGCAGGCTTGCACCTTGATGCGCACCGATCCGGCATTGGGTTCCGGGACTTCGCGCTCCATCAGTTGAAACGGTCCCTTGGCAGCCGGGACTTGAACGGCGCGCATCTTGGGCATGATTCCTCCGGTGTGAGATGAATGTGATGAGAAAACTGGACGGCAGGATCAGTAGCACAGGCTTCAGCCTGTGGGGGTTTGTACCTGCAAGGACTAAACCCCACAGGCTGAAGCCTGTGCCACTAGTTCTTCTATTGCGTGACGCTCGTCTTTTGGGTCTCGCCCTTCGCGGCCGCGGCGCGCAGCCTGCGCAACTCGGCGTGGAACACGATCACGCTCATCCACATGCCGAGCGGATGAGCACCCGCCTTCACCAGCGGGTGAACCGTGCCGTTGCGGAATTTTTCGATGTCTTCGTCCTGCAGTGTCTCCAGAACTTTGGCTTCTTCCATCGGCAAACCGTACTCGGCAGCCACCGACGGAATGTCGTTGATCAGGCGCACACGCAGGCTCGGCTTAAAACGCAAATCGTAAAGGATCTTGTTCAACTTGTAGGCTGAAGGCGAAGGATGCTTGTAGAACTCATATCCTTCCGAGCCCTTGAATTTGTAGGTGGCCGGACCCTTGGTCCCTTCCTCGGAAAGTTTCCCGGTTCTCTTATCCGGCAGGAAGCGCATCACGGCGTGGCCGTGGTGCCAAGTAGGCTGATAGGTAATGAGCTCGCCGGGCTGGTCCCCAATCATTCCGAACATGATCATCCAGGAAAGCATCTCGGTGTTTCCCACGACATCGAGCTGCTCCGAAGTAAGACTCAACAGAGCTTCGTTGTTTCCCTTTTCCATCTGGGCGATGGCCCAGTAGTCGAACTCAAAATCGGGCTGCGGGTATTTCCACGTGCCGGGAAAGTGCGACATTCCGCCACTCGCGATCACGGCGACCCGTTCCGGCCGGGCGGCAATCACTTTGGCAATGGCTTTCCCAAGTTGTTCGCAGCGCCGCGCGGTCGGCAGCGGCGGCAAGTAGGCGTTCACGAAAATCGGGACGACCGGGATTTTACGGTCTTCGATGATCCACTCATATACCGCCGCGAACGCATGCCCGAGGACCGCATCCTGCGAATACGCCATGTCGAAGTCGGCGTTGACCAGCTTGTCGAGCAGGTCTTCGGCGAGTCCCTGGTGGACCGGAAGATCGTACGTCTTGCGCGCAAATTCCGCGCGGGCCCGCTCGCCGGACATAATGGCGAAGGTCGGGACGGAGGAGAGGAAAAAGGTCTCCATGTGGTCGTTGCCGATCACGATCGCAACGTCCGGCTTGGTTTCGTCCAGGTCCTTGCCGAGCAGGCGCATCGCCGCAACGTCCGCGTCGAGCTGAGCGAGGTC
>Ga0209415_10009581_pt1 | contig 16625 bp, 13 predicted proteins | sample PeaSoiSIISIP2007_FD_187696 | JGI IMG/M metagenome (GOLD analysis project Ga0209415, IMG submission 187696) | Peat soil microbial communities from Weissenstadt, Germany - SII-SIP-2007 (SPAdes) (version 2) | ecosystem: Environmental > Terrestrial > Soil > Wetlands > Peat | place: Germany... | reverse complement strand
GGTTCGACGGCCACGGTGACGATTTTCCTGCCCTTGGTGCCCTTGATGTATCGCGATACGCCGGTCAGCGTACCGCCGGTGCCGACACCGGATACGAACACATCGACTTTGCCCTGCGTATCGTCCCAAATCTCCGGCCCGGTGGTCTTTTCATGGATCGCGGGGTTTGCAGGATTGTCGAATTGCCTCATCAGCACGTAGCGCGCGGGCTCCGCAGCAGCCAACTCTTCAGCCTTGGCAATCGCGCCCTTCATGCCCTTGGCGCCCGGCGTCAAGATCAATTTGGCGCCGAATGCGACCAACACCTTGCGCCGTTCCATGCTCATCGTATCCGGCATGGTGAGCACACAGCCGTAGCCGCGCGAGGCGGCCGCGAACGCCAATGCGATGCCGGTGTTTCCGCTGGTCGCCTCGACGACGGACATCCCGGGCTTCAACGTACCGCGCTCCTCGGCGTCCCACACCATGGCGGCGCCAATCCGGCACTTGACCGAATAAGCGGGGTTGCGGCCTTCGATTTTGGCGAGAATGGTCGCCGCACCGCCGGCATTCAATCGATTGATTCGCACCAGCGGCGTGCGGCCGATGGATCTGGTGTTGTCTTCATAAATGGGCATGCTGCACCTCAGGATTTTTCGAGCATGCTCGAATTTTCCTCCTAAGCGCAGCACAAGCGCCAGAGTAGTTTGTTATGAGGGTCTGCCGGACGGTTATAAGGACCTGAGTTATAACCCCTTGATTTATAGGGGGACGGGCATTACCGACAGGGGTTTGGGGCGGCCGATGATGAATCCCTGCACGAAGTCGATACCCATACCCTTCACGGTATCGAGCGATAGCTGATCCTCCACCTGCTCGGCGACGACGCGAAAGCGCAAGCTGCGCGCCAGCTCTATCATGGCGGTGACCAATGCCCGATTCACGGAATCGGCGGCGAGGTTCGAGATGAAGGACCCGTCGATTTTCAAGTAATCGATCGGCAGCGTCTTCAGGGTTGCGAACGAACTCAGGCCGCTGCCGAAATCGTCCAGCGCGAACTCACAGCCCATGCCGTGCAATACCGCGATGAACCGGCGCACATGGTCCATATTGGCCACCACCGCACTCTCGGTGACTTCGAAGCAGATATCGCCCGGGTTTGCCCCCGTGTGATCGAAGCAGTCCGCGACGAACTCCAGGAAATCCGCATCGCCGAGGGTTTGTCCGGCGATGTTGATCGCCACGCTGCGTCCGTGCGGCAGCTTCAAACCGCCGCGGCCGAGGGCCGCCAGCACGGCCTGCACCACCCAGCGATCGACCCGCGGCATCAAGCGGTAGCGTTCGGCGGCACGAATTAATTCGGCCGGCGATGCGGCGGGTAGGCCGCTTTCGCCGTCCAATCGCACGAATACCTCGAGCGCCGGACCGCGTGCGCCGGTGCCGTGCGTATGGACGATGGGCTGGTAGTACAGCTCGAATTTGTTGTCGCTCAAGGCGCGCTGCAGCTTCTGCAGCCATTGAATCTCGCCGCTGTGGCGCGCGCTCGCCTCCTCGCGCGACGAATACACGTGCACGCCGCCTTGGCTCTTGGCCACGTAGCAGGCGGAATCGGCCGAATTCATGATGTCCTCGATTGATCCGCCGTCGCGGCCGATTTCGACCAGCCCGATACTGACGCCGACATTGAAAATCTTGTCCTTCCACACGAAGCGGTAATCGTTGACGGCGCGCACCACGTCGTCGGCGATCTGCCGCGCTTTATCGAGCGGACAACCCACCAACAGCAGCGCAAATTCATCTCCGCCGATGCGCCCGGCCGTGTCGGAATCGCGCACCGCGTCTTTGAGAATCGTCGCCACTTCGCGCAGCATGTTGTCGCCCGCGGTATGCCCGCAGGTATCGTTCACGAGCTTGAACCGATCGAGGTCGAGGTAGCACAGGGCGTGCGTCGCGTCTCCCGTCTGTGCGGAATCGAGCGCCTCGTTGAGGCGCCGTTCGAATTCCCGTCGATTGACCAGGCCGGTCAATGCGTCGTGACTGGCCTGATAGGTAATCTGGCGGGTAAAGCCGCGCAGCTCGCTGGTGTCGTGCAATACCAGCACCAGACCCAGGGTCTCCTTGGCCTCGTTCTTGAGCGGCGTGACGCTGATTTCGACCGAACGCTCCAGGTCGGCATTGGCTGGCACCAGCACGGCGCGCTTGCCCATCGTGACCCGTCCGCCGGCCGCAAGCGCCTTGCGCACCGGATCCCCGAGGGAATGGCGATCCGATTCGTCGACGAACGAGGCCACGTCGGCGAACAGCTTGCCCACCATCTGATCGAATGGCTGACCGAGCAGCGCCTCCGCCGCGTGATTGGCGTAGTCGATTCGGCCCTCCGCGTCGACCGTGATGACGCTCTCGCCCATCGCATCGAGCGTCACCATCCCGCGAGGCCGGACCACCGGCCCGTTGGCCGGCGTCGCGCCCGGCAGCATCTCCAAGGCGGTCAGCAGCAATGCCGGCTCGCCGGCACTGTCTATCAAGGTGCTCGAGAGCTCGACACGGGAGACTTCGCCGTGTGTCCCGACGAGTTCGACCTCATAGCGCTCGGCCGAAGGCTCGCCCGCCAGCCGCCGCCTGAGGTTGTTCTCCACCAACTCGACATATTCGGGCGCTACAAAGTCGCTCAGCGATTTTCCGACCACATCGGATGCGCTCGCGCCCAGCAGCGCCAGAAACCGCTTATTCGCGAACATAATGTGCTTGCGGTGAACCAGAACCGCGTCGTGCGCCGTCTCGACCAAGCGTTGAAACAGTTGCTCTCGGTCGTGCAGGCGAGCGCCGCGCTGCTCGAGATCTTCGAGCAGCGCATTTACTGCCGAACTCAACTGCGTCAGCGCCTCGGATTTACCCTCGAGCCCAACGCGCGCCGCCGCGCCCGCGTCGTGCGTAAGGCGCGATATCTGCTGCGAAAAATCGCTGACCGCGCGCTCTTGGCGCTGCTTCCAAACGAAAAGCACACCGATACCCACGGCTAAAACAGCGGAAGTCAAGAACCACAGGATTACGGGAGACAAAATCAACGGACCTCGATAACGATACATTCCGACGACGCTTGGACCGGGGACCCCCATCGGGTGGGCGCGTCATGAATCTTCGTGACCGTGAGAATAGCGCACAGACGTGGCGCCGCCTGTAGAAATTGACCATAATCAACGGCCTTATCGCCAAGAGACACTATGGACACAACCGCAGCTCGACAGCAAATGGTGGATCAACAGATCCGCACCTGGGAGGTTCTCGACCGGCGAGTGCTCGATGCGCTCTCGGCGGTACCGCGCGAAGCATTTGTGCCCGAAAGCTACCGCGAGCTTGCGTTCGCCGATACGCCGATTCCCATCGGTTTCGGTCAGTCGATGCTGGCGCCCAACATTCAAGGGCGCATCTTGCAAGCGCTCGGGATCAACGCCTCCGACAGCGCGCTCGAAGTCGGCACCGGCACCGGATATTTGAGCGCTTGCCTGAGCTTACTCGCCGCCGCGACGCATTCGATCGATATTCATGCCGAATTCACCGCCGCTGCCGGCGCCAATCTTCGCGCCGTGGCGCAGGCGCGCGTGCGCTTCGAAACCCGCGACGCATTCGGCCCGGCGCCGTTGGGCGAATTCGATGTCATCGCCGTTACCGGATCGATGCCGATTTACGACGCGCGCTTCGAGCAGGCGCTGCGCCTTGGCGGCCGTTTGTTCGCGGTGGTCGGCTCGGCGCCGGTGATGGAGGCGATACTGGTGCGCCGGGTCGATCAGGGTGAGTGGATTCGCGAAAGCTTGTTCGAGACGGTGATCGATCCGTTGATCAATGCCGCCGCCGCGCCGGGATTCGTGTTCTGATGATCGGCGAAATGAGCCCTCGGGAGTTCCTCGAGCGGCGCGCCGCGGGCGTCGACATGACGCTGCTCGATGTCCGGGAGGAGTGGGAGACCCAATTGGCCCCTGTGCCCTCCCCAGTGGTTCACATCCGCATGGGGCGGATCGCCGAGCGTCTCGAGGAACTCGAACCCAGCGCGACCACGGTCGTGATCTGTCGATCCGGCGGCCGCAGCCGCGAAGTGGCGCGTTTTCTCGATTCGCAGGGTTTCCATTCGGTGTTCAACCTCGCCGGCGGGATCTTGGCGTGGTCGCGAGACCTCGATCCCAAGATCCCGCAGTACTGAATGCCAAGTATATGAAACGCATCGTGTTTCTGCTCATCTGCTGCGTGTGCTGCCACACCGCGCCGGCCACCGATTTGCTGGCCGTGTATCAACGAGCCTTGCAAAACGACCCTCAACTCAGAGAAGCGGACGCCAATCGCCTGGCGGCGCTTGAATCAAAGCCGCAAGCGCTGGCGGCATTGCTGCCGCAGCTTGCCGGCAACGGCACGGCCACCAAGGAGCGCGATGTGGGGTCATCGAATACGGTGGAGTCGGTAGTGCTTGCGAACGGTACGACGATTCTCGAGAGCTTCCCCTTCAACGGTCACGTCTCGACCACCACCCATCATTACGGCGTCGATCTGAAACAAAACCTGTTTCGCTGGGAGAATTGGCTGGCGCTGCAGCGCGCGGACGCAAAAGTCGCGCAGGCAGAGGCCGATTACCAGGCGGCGCAGCAGGACTTGATTGCGCGCGTGGCGCAGCGCTATTTCGACGTCCTCGCCGCGCAGGACGACCTCGACGCGCAGAAGGCCAATTTGGCTTCGGTCAATCGGCAACTCGAGCAGGCTGAACAGCGTTACGAGGTCGGGCTGATCGCCATCACCGACGTCCAAGAGGCGCGTGCCGCACACGACTCCGGCGCCGCGGCGGTCATTGCCGCCAAGCGCCAGCTGGCGTCCGCACAGGAGTTGTTGCGCGAAATTACCGGCGACGTCTTCGAATCCCTGGCACGTCCCAATGAACCATTCGAACTCGCCACTCCCGACCCGAACAATGAAGACCGCTGGGTTGAAATGGCTCTGCAGCAGAACCTATCCGTGGTTTCCAGCCGTCTGGCGGCCGACATCGCCCGCGACAACGTGAGTGCGGCCCGCGGCGGCCACCTGCCGTCGCTCGATTTGGTGGCGAGCCGATACAAAGCCTCGACCGACGGTCAGTACACCAACGCGGACGGCACGCCGTACGGCAGTTCCTCGCTGGATCAATATCAAAACACGATCGGTCTGCAATTCACCATTCCGCTATATTCGGGCGGCATGGTGGCCTCGCAGGTGCGCCAAGCCGTCTACCAGCATCGGGCGGCCAAGGAGAGGTTGGAGCGCGTCGCTCGCCAAACGGAACACGATGCGCGTGACGCTTATCTCGGCGTTCTCTCCGAGATTTCGCACGTCAAGGCGCTGCGCCGCGCGGTCGAATCGAATTCGACCGCGCTCAATGCCACGGAAGCCGGATACGAAGCCGGCACGCGCACCGCCGTGGATGTGCTGGAATCGCGGCGCCAATGGATTCAAGCGCAAACCGACTACTCGCGCAGCCGTTACGATTACATGATTAATGTGCTCAAGCTGCAACAGGCGGCGGGCATCCTATCGGAACAGAGCTTGAACCGGCTCAATGGATTGCTCAGCGATCCGCCGCAGCCGGCCGATGTTCCCGCGGCGCAGGCGCCGCCAGCAACGGATCGATGAGATCGATCAGCCGCTCGACGCTGCCGCGGTGCGCATCGACGAACTCGCGGCCGCGCGCGCCCACTCGCTCTCTTAAGGCCGGGTCGGCGAACAGCCGACTCAGCGCGCCGCTCAAGGCCGGAGCATCCGCGACCTCCAGCGCCCCGCCGGTCTCGAGCAACAATAGAGCGATTTCCTTGCTGTTAGCATTGTAGGGTCCCGTGATCACCGGCACGCCGAGCACGGCCGGTTCCAGCAAATTGTGGCCCCCGACCGGCACCAAGCTGCCGCCGACGAATGCCACGTCGGCTGCGGCGTATAGCGCGGCGAGTTCGCCCACCGTGTCGACCAACAGAACCTGCGCCTCCGGCCGCACCGCAGCGGCGAGGCTGCGGCGGTCGAAGCGCACGCCCCTGCGCGTCAGCAGGCTCGACACGCTGTCGAACCGCTGCGGATGCCGCGGCACCAACACCAACAACGCATCTGCGAGTTCGGACAACAAGGCCGCATGCGCGTCGAGCAGCTGCTCCTCCTCACCGGCATGAGTGCTGCCCGCCACCCACACCGGCCGCGGGCCCAAGTAGCGCAGGCGCAAGGCGCGCCCCTGATCGATGATGGCCGCGCCCAGCTGCATGTCGAATTTCACATTGCCGATGACGTGCGTGCGGGCTCGAGCTGCGCCGATGGCGATGAAACGCTCGGCGTCCTCCGCAGTCTGCGCCGCCACCAGCGTGCTGCTCGCCCATACGCCGCTGAACAGGCTGCCGAAGCGGCGATAGCGCGATACCGATCTTTCCGTGAGGCGCGCGCTCGCGAATACCACGGGCACGCCGCGTCGCCGGCATTCGTGCAGCAGATTCGGCCACAGTTCGGTTTCCAAGATGATTGCCAAGCGCGGGCGTATTCGCGCCAAGAATCGCGCCACCGATCCCGGCGTATCGTAGGGCAGGAAGCGAATGTCGGCCTCGCCCGCAAACAGCTCCTGCGCGCGAGCCCGGCCGGTTTGCGTCGCGGTGCTCAGTACGAACGGAATTTCGGGATAGCGGGCGCGCAGTGCACGAACCAGCGCGGCTGCGGCGGTTACCTCGCCGAGCGACACCGCGTGCAGCCAAATGCTGGCCGCTGCGCCCGCAAAGGGCCCCCACCCGAAACGCTCGAGTAGGCCGGTCCAATAGCGCCGATCACGCAAGCCGCGGCACAGCACCGCCGAGAAAGCCAGCGGGGCCAGAACCACCGCCAAGAAGCTATAGAGGCGGCGCACCGTCTAAGCCATAGGATTCATAACCGGCCAGCAAGCTTGCCCATGCCGCGGGCGGAAATCGATCGGACGGCCATTCGCGCGACACCTTCGTGAGGGAGTGGCGCAGCCGGTGCAAATTGCGCGTGGCCCAAGCGCCGCGGCCGCGAACACGAGCGCGATCGAAGTCGATGATGCTGACCGCGTCATTGCGGTCGAGCAGAATATTGTGCGCATTGAGGTCGGCATGGTCGACACCACTGCGGTGCAGGCGCGCGATGGTCGCGCCGATCGCGCGCCATGCGCTCTCGCTCAACGCGGCCTCGGCCAGCAGCGAACTCAACGGCACCGCATCCGCTATGCGCAGCATGATGAGATCGCAGCGATAGCTCATGCCGTCGCGCCGATAGCGCGCCGCGACCGGTACCGGCACCGGCAAGCCGTGCCGCACGAGGCGCGCCAGCAAGCGGTACTCGGCGAACGCGCGCACTCGCGACTCGCCGCTCCAGAGGTACCGATCCAGTGAAATCCGCGCCATGAAGCCGCCGCGCCGGTAGTGACGCAGCACCCACGATCGGGACCCCGATGCGATAAACCACACGGCACCGCGGCCGGCGCCCGCGCCGATCAGTTCGCCCCGCGCGGCCCAGAAATGCGGCTCGAACAGGCTCTCCCCGCCGGCATCCGGCGAATTGCCAAGATAGGCGGGATCAGCCAGCATGGCGCCTCTCGGTGTGGCAAAGCGTCGTTCCATAAGCATGATGACACAGTATGAATGAAATTTTGGTGCCCGTTTCGCCCGGCGAAATGCTCGATAAGATCACTATTCTGCGCATCAAGTCGCAGCGCATGACGGACCCGAATAAATTGGCCAATGTGCGCCTTGAACTGAATGCGCTGGAAGCGACGTGGAAGAACTCGGCGTACTCCTCCATCGACGTGGACGGCGAGGTGTGCGCCTTGCTCACCGTCAACGAGCGCCTATGGACGATCGAAGACGCCATCCGCGACAAGGAGCGTGCGCAGGTCTTCGACGCCGAATTCATCCGCCTCGCCCGCTCGGTCTACATCGAGAACGATGAGCGAGCCGCCATCAAGCGGCGCCTGAATCTCAAGCTCGGCTCGAGCCTCGTCGAAGAAAAATCCTACCGCGACTACAAGAGCTAGCCGGCGCTCGGGAGGCGCTTACTGGTCCGGCAGTTCATGTGAGTGCGCGCCGCGGAGCAGGGTGTACTCGGCTCCGCAGTACGAGCACTTGGCCCAGCCGGAAGCCTCGATGGGCAGGTACACCCGCGGGTGCGAGTTCCACAAAAACATGCCGGGCATGGGACATGACAGCGGCAAATCGGCCATGGTCACTGTGTATTGATGTTGTGCATTGGCCTGCATCATGGTCATCGCTCCGCTTGCCTCAAATGTCCGCGCTATCGAATGTTTTGCGCCAGATGTCTTGAACACGGGCCCGCGTCTCGGCAAAGGGGCCCGCCTCCACCACACGCAAGCCGCCTTCCAGCGACTGGTGGTGCAGCACGCTACGATAGCCTATGTAGGCTTGCTTGAGCCACAGGGCCGTGGCTTCATCGAGCACCCCCACCCGCGCAAGAGCCTCGAGCTGGCGAATATTGTCGCTGAATGTCACGACTTCCGGGTACACGCTCGCGGCCGCCAGTACCCAGTATTGCACCAGGAATTCGATGTCCGCGATACCGCCGGCATCCTGCTTGATGTCAAATTGCCCCGGCCCCGCCTGCGACAGCTCGCGGCGCATGCGCGAGCGCATCTGCGACACATCCGTGCGCAGGGTGCCGCGCCGCACGGCGGTGCACAGCGCCCGGCGCCGCACCGCCTCGAAGCGCGCGCGCAGACGTTCATCGCCGCCTACCGCCCGCGCCCGCAGCAGCGCTTGATGCTCCCAGGTCCAGGCGTCGTGTTGCTGATACCGTTCGAACGCATCGATGCCGGTCATCAAGAATCCGCCCTTGCCGTTCGGCCGCAGGCGCATGTCGACCTCGTACAGCCGCCCCGCCGCCGAATGCATCGTGAGCAGATGGACAATGCGTTGTCCCAACCTCAAGAAGAACACGCCGTTGTCCAACGGTCGTTCGCCCGCGGTTTGTTGAAATTCGCCGCTCGAGTCGTGCAGAAATACCAGATCGAGATCGGAACCGTAGCCAAGTTCCAAACCGCCGAGTTTGCCGTAGCCCGCCACCGCCACCTTGACGATTCGCGCGCGCGCCGCGTCATCCCCGCAATACGGCACACCGTAGATCCTGGTCATCTGACCCCAGGCGAGGTCCATGCAGCATTGCACGATGAGTTCGGCGATGTCGGTCAGCCGGTCGCTGACCCGCATCAGCGTGAGGCGACCCGTGAGGTCGGCGAGAGCCACCGCGAATATCGCAACCTTTTGGAATTGCCGCAGCGCCTCGACCTGCCGTTCCGGATCGTCTGCGGACAGCCGTTCGGTCCGCGCGGCGAGCTCTCGGGCAAATCCCTCGCGCGAGGGGACGTCGGCGAACGCCCTGGCGTCGATCAATTCGTCGAGCAGCAGTGGAAAATCGGCGATTTGACGCGCCAAGAATCCGCTGATCGCGCATACGTCGATCAACCGATCGAGAGCCGCGGGCTGCTCCTTGAGGAGCGCCAAATAGGACGAACGGGCGCCGATCGCATCGAGCACGCGCAGCACCCGCTGTATGACCATCGCGGGGTGCGCCTGCCCGGCGGCCGCTTTGAGCAATCGATCGAGGACGACATGCAGGCGCCGCCGCCCGGCTTCGTCCTGCCTGCGGTAGGGAGCCGATTTGCGATAGGTTTCCAGCAGCCCCGCGACCGGCGGGATCTCGGGCGCGGGAAATCCGCCGCCCGCCAATTCCTCCTCGATGGATGATGCCTCGATGGCGAGCCAGCCCAACGGCGCCTCGCCGTTTGCCCGCTTCGTGTCCGGGCTCCCGAACAGCAATGCTTCGAACTGCCGCGCCACGGCTCGGCGCGCGCCATCGATGCGCGCGCTCGCCGCTGCCCAATCCAGGGCGCCCATGTTCAAGCTGAGGCGGGCGCGGTCGGCCGCGTCCAACGGTATCAAATGGGTCTGTTCGTCGCGAATCATCTGCACCGCGTTTTCGGCCTTGCGCAGCACCAGGTAAGCGTCGTGCAACTCGGCGACGTCCGCCGCCGACAAAGATTTGGAATCGGCCAGCTGCGGCAGTACCTCGAGCAGCGCGGCATTTTGCAGCCGGCGGTCGCTGCCGCCGCGAACCAACTGCATCGACTGCACGATGAATTCGATTTCGCGAATGCCGCCCGACCCCAATTTGAGGTCTTGCCCGAGATCTCGGCGCGCCACTTCACGAGCGATCAGCGCCTTCATTTCGCGCAAGCTTTCGAACACCCCGAAATCGAGGTAGCGCCGATAGACGAATGGCCGCACGAACTGTTGGTTTGCGTCGCTGTAGGCCTCGGCACCGACGATGGCGCGCGCCTTGATCCACGCATAGCGTTCCCAGTCCCGGCCGTGCTGCTGCAGGTAATCCTCGAGCGAGGCGAGACTCACGACCAGAGGCCCGCTCTCGCCGAAGGGGCGCAGCCGCATGTCCACCCGAAAGGCGAAGCCGTTTTCGGTTCGCGTGTCCAGCAATCGAATCAATTCGCGGCCGACGCGGGTGAAGTATTCCTCGTTCTCGGTCACGCGCACGCCGTCGGTTTGGCCGGCCTGCGCGAACAAAAACACGAGATCGACGTCGGAGGAGAAATTCAACTCCATCCCGCCGAGCTTGCCCATGCCGATCACGATCAGCGGCACATCGGCGCCGGCCGCGTTTCGGGGTCTACCGAAGGGATTTTCGAGGATCGCCTGTGCGGCTGCGGCCGCCGCCCGGATGCAGCCATCCGCCAGCTCCGAGAGGGCATGCAAGGTTTCGACCACACCGGCGCGGCCGGCGATGTCGCGCCACTCGATGCGCAGCATCTCGCGTCGACGCCATTCCCGCAGCAGCCGCTGCGCGTCGGCGGCTGTCGCGGCCGAGGCGACCCGTTGATGGTAGTCGCGGTTCGCAGCGCCTGCGATCGACGGCTCGATGTGCCGGCTCACCCAGCCGAGCGCTTCCGGATCCTGTATCAATGCCGATGCGGCGAACTCGCTCGCCGCCACCAGCCGCGGCAGCTCGGCTTGCAGCGCGCCGGGCAGCGCCGCATAGATCCCGGGCAGTACTCCCTCCCGGCCGGCGCGCTCCCACCAGCGCGCCACGGAGTCGTGCAATATGTCAGGCACACCATGCAGGAAGTGGCTGGGAAAGCTCATGCGGGCCAATTGAATCACATTCCAATCAAGGATACCTTTCACCGTCAGGTGCCACGGAAGCCCTTGGGGAGATCGATCTGATCGATTCGTCGCAACGCGCTGCTCACTCTCCTGCAATCACAATGCTCAGGATGTCGCTCGCGTTCGCGGCGATCTTCGCGACCGGCGCGCTCGGCTTTGCGCTGACGAGCATGGGCGCCAATCTGTCGCTGCCGCTATTGCCAAGCGGCTTTGCGGTGGCCGCGATGTATCGCTGGGGGCGGCACATGTGGCCGGCGGTGTTGACCGCCGGCGTCGCCATCGACTTGTCGACTCACCAACCGCTCATCGGCGCGATCGGTGTCGGGGTCGGACTCGCCGGCGGTGCGGCGCTTACGGCGTGGATTCTCGAAAGGCGCGGCTTCGACCCGAGCTTCAGCCGCGCCAGCGACGTGCCGCTGTTCATCGTGGCCGCGGCGGTCGGCATGACGCTTGCGCCGGCGGTGGGCTATTTCGGCTTCTATCTCGCAGATTCCAAGGCCGAAGTGACGGACCCGGTCAACTGGCTACGCTGGTGGATCAACACCGCCGCGGGCGTGATCCTGGTCGGCCCGATTCTCGTGGCCTTAAGCCGGCGGAGCCTCTCGCAATTCATCGGACATTGGAAATCGGGTGCGCTGTGGGTGCTCGGGGTGGCGATTTGCGGCTACACAATTTTAGGCGTCGGCAACGACCCGCTCAGCAGGCCGCCGATGGCCTTATTCGCCATCCTGCTGGTCGTGGTGGGGGCCATCCGCTTCGGTCTCGTGCCCGCGGCCAGCGCGTCCTTTGTAATCTCGGCCGTGACCGCGTACAGCATCGCCTTCGGCCGCGGCGCCTTCGGTCACATCGACGAGCTGCACGGCCTCGTTACCATCTGGACGCTGAGCGCTGCGCTCACCGGTCTGACGCTCATCGTCACGGCACTGCTCGCGGAGCGGGATGCGGCGAGTCTCGAAAGACTGCGCGCAGAACAGCGGTATGCGCAGATATTCAACGGCAGCCCTCAGCCGATTTGGGTGCACGACCGCGACACGTTGAGATTCCTGATGATCAACGAGGCGGCGGTACGCCAGTATGGTTGGAGCCGGTCGGAATTCCAGTCGATGACCGTCGCGGCGCTGATTCCGCCGGAGGAGAATCCGCTGCCCGCGCAGTCGGGCGACGTCGCAGCGTGTTCGGCCGCGGAACCGTTCGAGACGCGCCATGTGACGCGGGACGGCCGCCTGCTCCAGGTTGAGGTCTGGGCACGCTCGATCAATTTCGGCGGCCAACCCGCGGAACTGGTGTTCGCGGTCGATGTGACTGAGCGGCGAGCGCTCGGCGATGCGCTGGTCGAAGCGATCTCGAGCGAGCAGCGCCGGATAGGCCAGGAGATGCACGACGGTCTCGGCCAGGAGCTCACGGGACTCGCGCTCTCGGCGCGCGCCTTGGCGAATCGCGCAGCACGAGAGCGGGATGCGATTGCCGGCGATCTCGACCAGTTGGCGCTGCTCGCGACCAGCTGCATTCAGGACGCCCGCCTCATTGTGCAGGGACTCTCCCCCTTGACCGACGCCGACGGCAGTCTCGAGGCGGCGCTCGAGGCGCTGGCGCGAAATAGCTCCCTGAGCGGCATTCCGGTGCGGTTTCGGGTCCGCCACGAAGAGCCGGTTTCCATCGATCTCAAGGCGCGCAATCACCTGTATCGGATTGCTCAGGAAGCCGTACAGAACGCCCTGAAACATTCCGGCGCGCGCACGGTCGAGATCGATCTTTGTTCCGGCGACGGCAGCATCCGGCTTGCCGTCAACGACGACGGCCACGGCCTCTCGAGCGAGAGTGCCAGCGGTGCCGGTAACGGGCTCGGCATGCGCACCATGCGCTTTCGGTCCAGCGCCATCGGCGGCAGGCTGCGATTCGTGCGCGGCGCGAACGGCGGCTACATGGTCGTGTGCGAGGCGCCTCAGGCGCGAACACCCGCGCAGAGGCGGCCCGCCTAGAGAGCCTAGCGGGTCGCCACCATGAACAATCTGGGGAACGGCAACAGCACTGCGCCGGCCGGCGCAAGCTTTGCGACCAGCGACGGAAAGACCGCGGCGTGATTGGGCACCCACTGCAGCACGGCATTCGCCAGTATCACATCCGGCGGCCCGCGCCCGGCATCGATCTTGATCCACGCCTCGATGTCGGTGACTTCGAATCGCAGCTTGGGCAATCGTTTGCGAGCCGCCGCGATCATGTCGGCGGAACTGTCGAGCCCGCTCACCGCAGCATTGGGAAATCGTGCCGCGAGCAGTGCGGCCAACAAATCGCGCACCGGTCGCGTACGCTCATCCTCGAACGCCAGGTATTGCGCTGCCGACCAAGTCACGAACGCCGACCCAGCGCACCCAGTTGCGCAATAGCCGGGTGCGCCGCGCTCATTGAAATGCCGCGCTGTTCGCGGCCGATCACCGCCATCACCGCAATCACCACGGCCACCGTACCCACAACGCTCGCCATTGCCATCCCATAGTCGTTGCCGTGGGCCTCGGCGATCGCGACCTGCAGATTCAAATTGACGGCGGCCAAGAGATTGCCGAGTTGGTAGACGAACCCCGGAAAGGTTGCGCGAATCTCAGGCGGAGACAGTTCGTTCAAATGAGCGGGAATCACCCCCCAAGCCCCCTGCACGGAGAATTGCATCGCAAACGCCCCCGCGGCCAGGATCAGAGGAGTCGAACCGAACGCCCAGAACGGCAGTGCCGGCAGCGCGATGAGGGCGGCAAGCACGATGGCCCGACGCCGCCCGAATTTCTCCGATAGCGTTCCGAAGAACAGGCCTCCGCAGATCGCGCCGATATTCGCGACCGCCGTCATGAGCGAGGCCGATTGCGTATCGAAGCCATGCTGGACCTTCAAAAACAAATTCGGGTACGCATCCTGGGATCCGTGACTGAAAAAATTGAACGCGGTCATGAGGATGATGGCGTACAGCGCGAGCTTCCATTCGCGCCGCAGCACCGCGAGCAGCCCCGAGCGCGGAATGGATTTGCGCTCCTGCCATGCGGGCGATTCGCTTACGCCGCGCCGGATGAAAAAGACGAGAATCGCGGGAATCACGCCGAGCACGAACATATAGCGCCAGCCCAGCCGGTCATAAAAGAGGTACACGGCCAGAGATGCGAGGAAGTAGCCCGAAGGGTAGCCCACCTGGAGCAAGCCGGACACGAAGCCGCGCGCCGCCGGAGGTATCGTCTCCATCGCCAAAGCGGAGCCGACCCCCCACTCCCCGCCCATGGCGATACCGAACAAGGCGCGGACGATGAGCAGCATCGACATGCTTGGCGCAAAGCCCGAGGCCATTTCCAAGATCGAATAGGCCAGGATGTTCCAGACGAGCGTGGGCTTGCGGCCGAAGCGATCGGCTAGCCGGCCGAAGAGCAAGGCGCCGAGGGGCCGCATGGCCAAGGTCAACAGCACCGCGGTCGATACGAGTTGCATGCTCGAATGCAGCTCCGCCGAGATGTCCTTGAACATGAACACCATGAGAAAAAAATCGAACGCGTCCAACGTCCAGCCCAAATACGCGGCGATCACCACGTTGCGCTGGCTTTTGGTCCACGTCATTTGGGAGCTGTGTCAAACGCCTTCGCACGCTGCCATGCCGGACGCGCCTGACAGCGCGCCGCGTAGGCCTCCAAGACCGGATCGTCCTCGATGAGCCCAAATTGCTTGAGGTAGAACGCGCTCGTTCCGAGCAACACGTCCGCTGCGCAAAAGCTTTCCCCCAGGATCCACTCGCCCCTCGAAAGTTCGGATCTCAAGGTCGCCAGCATCAGATCGAAGCTGCCCCAACCAAAGGAGGTAGGCCTGGGTTCGAGCTTGGCGAACTTCTCGGCCATCGCCGGTTCGATCACCGAGTTCGTGAAGGTGACCCACTGCAGAAAACGCGCGCGCTCCGCGTGTCCGACGGCAGGCCCGAGCCGCGCTTCGCTGTATTGGTCCGCCACGTAGATGCAAATCGCGCCTGAATCCGACAGCCGCGCCGCGCCGTCTTCCAGCGCCGGGACCTTGCCCATGGGCGAGACGGCACGAAACGCGAGGTCGCTCTTCGCAGCCGCGTCGTGGATGTCGATGCGTACGCGCTCATAGCGCACGCCCGCCTCTTCGAGCAGCCACGCGATGCGAAACGCGCGGGTATTTGCACACCAATAAAATTTCATGTTGTTCCCCTCCCGACGCGCCGTCTTCCGGATTGGTTGCCCACCCGTCCGGCGATGCGGGCGGAGCACGGCCGATCTTTTAGCGCAAAGAGCCGCGCATGGCCATCAAAAAAAAAGAGCGGGCCGAAGCCCGCTCTCTTTCAGACCGTAACCGGCAATTGCAGGGGTCGCCTGCAATGGCGCGATATTACATGTCCATGCCGCCCATGCCACCCATGCCGCCGCCCGGCGCGCCATGTGCATGCTCATCTTCCTTCGGGGCCTCCGCGACCATGACTTCCGTCGTGAGCAGCAGTCCCGCTACCGAGGCGGCGTTCAGCAGCGCCAGACGCGTGACCTTGGTCGGATCCAGGATGCCCATCTCGACCATATCGCCGTACTCGTTGGTTGCGGCATTGTAGCCGAAGGTGCCCTTGCCTTCCTTGACCCGGTTCAACACCACCGCGGCGTCTTCGCCGGCGTTCGCCACGATCTGACGCAGCGGCTCTTCGATCGAGCGGGCCAGGATCTTGATGCCCGTCGTCTGGTCTTCGTTCGCGCCGACCAACTTCTCGATGGCCTTGAGCGCGCGCACCAGCGCCACGCCGCCGCCCGGAACCACGCCCTCTTCGACCGCCGCACGAGTAGCATGCAGCGCATCTTCGACGCGGGCCTTCTTTTCCTTCATTTCGATCTCGGTGGCGGCACCGACCTTGATCAAGGCCACACCGCCGGAGAGCTTGGCAACGCGCTCCTGCAGTTTTTCCTTGTCGTAATCGGAGGTCGCTTCCTCGATCTGCTGGCGGATGCTCTCGACCCTGCCTTTGATGTCCGCGGCCTTGCCGGCGCCATCGATGATCGTGGTGTTCTCTTTCTCCACCAGGATCTTCTTCGCTTCACCGAGATCGTTCAGCGTCGCCTTCTCGAGCGACAAGCCGACTTCATCGGAAATGACCGTGCCGCCGGTAAGGACCGCGATATCCTGCAGCATCGCCTTGCGCCGATCGCCGAAGCCCGGCGCCTTGACGGCGGCGACCTTGACGATGCCGCGGATCGTGTTCACCACCAGCGTGGCAAGCGCCTCGCCCTCGACGTCTTCCGCGACGATGAGCAGCTGACGACCGCCCTTGGCGATCCCTTCGAGCAGCGGCAGCAGTTCGCGAATGTTGGAGATCTTCTTGTCCACCAATAGAACCAGCGGTTTCTCCAGCTCCGCGCTCTGGCTCTGCTGATTGTTGATGAAATAAGGCGACAGATAGCCGCGATCGAACTGCATGCCTTCGACCACTTCGAGTTCGTT
>Ga0209415_10009580_pt1 | contig 16626 bp, 7 predicted proteins | sample PeaSoiSIISIP2007_FD_187696 | JGI IMG/M metagenome (GOLD analysis project Ga0209415, IMG submission 187696) | Peat soil microbial communities from Weissenstadt, Germany - SII-SIP-2007 (SPAdes) (version 2) | ecosystem: Environmental > Terrestrial > Soil > Wetlands > Peat | place: Germany... | reverse complement strand
GGCGGCACGAATTGCCGCACGTAGGCGTGCGCCACGCGGAAGCCTTCTTTGAAGGCCTCGGTGAAATCGGCGCCGTCGTAGCTTGGGTAGTAGAACTGATCCTCATTCTCAATGTTCAGCCCGCCGGCGTATCCTGCATCGGCCAAGGCGGTGAAAAAGCCTTTCCAATCGATCGCGCCGGAGCCCGGCAGGCGGAAGCGCCACCACCTCGCGTTGTCGACCGGCTGAATGCCACCGTGGCGCACCAGAGGCCAGAGGATTTCCGTGTCCTTAAGATGGACATTGAAAATGTATTGGGCGAATTCACGTGTGGCTTCGACGGGGTCGATCATCTGCCAGGCGAGATGCGAAGGGTCCATCTGGATGCCGACGTACGGCGAATCGTTGAACGCGCGGAGCAACGCGGCGAAGGCCACGGGGCTCGTGGCGATATTGGCGGGATTGACGTAGGGCTCCCAGAGGATCCTGACTTTGTGTTTCTCGCACGCGGGGAAGTACTGCGATTCGTATGCCTTGACAATCGCCTGCACCTGCTTGTCCAGCGGCTGGCCGGCGATAGCGCCAGAAGAGCCGCCGATGAGCGAAACGCCCAGTCGCCCAGCGAGCTCGATGATTTTCACGAACCGTTGCTGGGCGGCGGGTTCCAGATGGTTCCCTCCTCCGTTCAGCGCCACCAATGTCAGTCCACGGGCTACAAGCGAGCGCTTCACTTCCTCGAGTTGCTCATCGGTCGAGTCCGGTGAGATCGGGCCGCCGGCGGCCAGTTGCAGGCAGGTGAATCCGTCCTGTCCGGCGAAGGCAATGTTGGCGGGCGAATAGCGGCAGTAGATGCCCAGTTTAGGCTTCCAATGGGCGGTGGCGGCGCGGGCCGCAGCTACCGCGACGACGGATTGGAGAATCACGCGGCGCGTCGTGTGGGTGTGGGCGCTTGATTTCACCGGGGCCTCCCTTCAATTCGGCTGCTCGATGAGCGCATCATATCAGAACGCTCTCTCGGGGCGCTGGCAAAGCTCGGTTGTTGACCTCGGTGGAGCGCGCGGCGTAGGGTCGCGGAACACGTTGCGCCAAGAGCGGATCGAACCCGGGCCACCGAGTCCGCTTCCTCGACCATAGGCGCCGGGGGAATTGATTCCCCCCGCCCCGGTGGCAGCCGGCGGCGTAACGGCGAACATCGGGCTGGATTCGCCGCTCGAAAGTAGCTGCCGATATCTCGACATATCGGGGCTGTCAGCGCCGGCCGCCGCACGGACACGGACCACGGGCGCTTGTTTTGCGGATGGCTTGAGATCGAAAGCGAAAAACCAAGAACAAGCCCGTCAGCCCTTTGGCTTGTTCTTCGAGACTTCGCCTCCGGCTGCGTGCCGCGCAGGATGCCATCCCGCAGTTGCGACACCGCGGCGGTCCTGGATCTCACTGGAGACCAGCGGGACGAGGCCGTGCTCTGGGACGAGAAGCGGGTCTGGATTCGCAAGACCGCCCGTTCCGTGGCGGGAAATCAAGGTCAAGCGCGGTAACGGCCGCGCGGTTACCAAAAGGTCAGTACTTCAAGCTCAAATGCAGCATGTGCCAGTGGTATAGGAACCACGCAAACCCGGCTGAGGCGAGGGCGGCCGCAACGGCATGCACCCGGCTGAACCACCAGCGCTGCCGGTCGCGGACCGCGAGATACGCGTCGTACAATGCGACGATACCTCCGGCCGCGCCCACCCACCCAGCTACCTGAATGAGACGAAGAACCGGATTCAACGAGTCATTCAGTTTGCCCGGGTCGCTGAGGGAAGCAAGTACGCCTGCCCATGCCAACACGAATGCCAGGTCCACCAGGCAGACGACCCTGATCAGTACCCGTCGCCGCCCGCCGCCGGCGGCCAACTTCAACGGCAGCGAATAATGCCAGCGCACCAGCGCGCCCACCGGCCAGAGCACTGCCGTGAGAACCAGGATGCCGAGCGCTCCGTAGAGGACCGTGTTGGTGAACGGTCCGCTCTCATACCAGGGTGTTTTCCCGAAGTCCATGAACGGAAAATCGATGCCCATGATCAACCGGCCAGCCGGGTCTCTCTTGAACGCCACGCGATCCTGGCCGTTCTCCTGTCGAAACACCAGCGGCGCAATTTCGCGAAAGTGCTTCGGCTGGCCGTTCAGGTCGAGCGTTCCGTTGCTGATGCTGCCGTCGCTGTTCACCGAAACCTTGGTCACGCCGGCTGCCGAGAGGAAGGAGAAAATCGTGGTGACCGGACGGCGGCTGACGTGATAGCTGCCGGAGACCGTGCGCGCATCCTCCGCGCTGGTGGCGGGCGCCGCCGCGCCGGGCACGCGGTATGGGAAGTAGCGGTCGAGAAACTGCTCCCACACCGCGGTGCGCGGACTGATCTGCCCTTTGCCGGCGCTGTTATAAGAGATGAAGAAACCCATGCCGGCCGCTGGAATCAGGTGCAAGTCGCTGTGGAAGCAGATTGTGTCGCCGGCGTGGCCGATGATCCGCTGACCGTTGCGCGTCTCTTCATAAAACCCCAGCGCCATCGAGTTCAGAGGCGGAACCGCGGCGAACTGCGCCGAATGCATCATCCGGGCGGTCTCGGGTTGCAGAATCCGGGCGTCGTCCAGTTGCCCGTCCTGAAGGTGCGCGATCATGAATCGCGCCATGTCCGTCGCGGTTGTGGACACGCTGCCGGCCGGCCAGGCTTGCACCACCTCGAAGGCTTTGGGAGGTTTAGAAGCGAGTTGGTATCCGTTCGACATCATCGGGCGCAGGTTCTCGGGAAGCGGCTGGCGGAAGGTGGTGTGCGTCATGCCAAGCGGATGGAGGATGTGACGCTCCACATACTCGTCGAAGGCCTCGCCGGATACGCGCTCGACGATGTAGCCGGCGAGCGCGGTCGCGTAATTGGAATACGCGGGCGTGGTTCCGGGCGGATAGACCCGCTCCGGAAGCGAAGCCTTGAGGTACTCGTCCAGCGGCTTGAGGCGCTTCGCGTCCGCCACGAAGAGATTCTTGATCGCCTCCTCGAAGCCCGGAGTGTGCGTCATGATGTGGCGCAGCGTGATGGCCTGTGTATACGTCGCGGGGATCCTGAAATCGAGGTAGCCGTTGACGTCGCGATCGAGGTCCAGCTTCTTCTGCTCGACGAGTTGCATGATCGACGTCCAGGTGAATAACTTGGAAATCGAGCCGGGCCGGAAGAGCGTCCCTTCTGCCGACACGGGCGTCCGTGCCGCGACATCGCGATAGCCGTAGCCCTTCGCGAACAGGAGTTTGCCGTCTTTGACCACTGCGATGACCGCGCCGGCGACGTCCTCGCGCTGCAATTGCATCGGCATCACGCCATCGAGGAAAGCCTCCACATCGGAAGCAGTCATCGTCTGCGCGTGGGCGGGAAGAATTCCCAACCCGACAATCAGGACGGGAAGGAATCGCATGACGTTCACCTCCTTTACTGCAAGACCTGCTGCAAGACCGCGACCGATGCGGGTCGCGCAGAGTAGCTTTCGTGGCGCACCGTAAGATCGCGGACGCGCCGCTCGCGAATTCCGTAGCCCAGGCCGGCGCTCTCGGGCGCGGGAATCGTGCCTTCGCGCGTAACCTCCACTTCGGGCTCGATGATATCTTCTTCCCAGTAGCGCTGGCTGGCGGAGACGTCCCCCGGCCAGATGAATCCCGCCTGCGTGGACATCGCAATGTTGTGCGCCCTTCCGATTCCGGATTCGATCATCCCGCCGCACCACGCGGGAATCCCGGCGACGGCGCAGTACGCTTGAATCCGGCTCGCTTCCCCATGCCCGCCCACTCGCCCCAGCTTGACATTCACCACCCGGCAGGCGCCCATTTCGACGGCGGCCTGGGCATCGCGCAGATGGTGGATCGATTCATCCAGACAGATCGGCGTCGCGATCTGCGCCTGCAGACGCGAGTGGCGGACCATGTCGTCCCACTCGAGCGGCTGCTCCATCATCAGCAAACCGAATTCGTCGAAAGACTTGAGGTGGTCCGCGTCGGAAAGCGAATACGCGGAGTTGGCGTCGACGCTGAGGGCGATCTGCGGAAATCGCCGGCGCACCGCGGCGATCGCGGCCACATCTTTGCCGGGTTTGATCTTCAGCTTGATGCGCCGGTATCCGGCCGCGAGCTCCCGTTCCACGATTTCGAGCAACCGGTCAATCGTGCCCTGAATACCGAGCGAAACGCCGCAAGGAATCTCCGCGAGCGTCCCTCCGATCAGGCGATGCAGGGGGACTCCGCGAGCCAGCGATTCCAGGTGCCAGACCGCATTCTCCAGGGCAGCCTTCGCCATCTGGTTCCCGCGAACCGGCTTCATCAACTCCGCCATGCCCTCGGCGCGGACGTCCTTTCCGAGGGCCAGCGGGATGAGGAAATCGCGCAGGATCGTCCAGGAGGTGTCGATGGTTTCGGAATTATAGAACGGACCTGCGGTGGCTGTCCCTTCGCCCCAGCCGGAAATCCCTTCGGAGTGCGCCTCGACCAGCAGGATGCGCCGATTCTCCACTACCCCGAAACTGGTTTCGAACGGTGCGCGCAAGCGCATCCGGATTTCACGAAGCTCGATCCGCTCAATGTTCATGATGTTCCGTCCGGCTCATGGAGGTACCATCGCGATCCGGAACGCTGCTCGGCGTCCACTTCGCGAAGCATCTTTAGCGTTTGGCTTCGCCGCACATTGGCGCACTCCATTACTAGTGCATTCAGCAGCGCCATCGGGGCGACGTAGGACACTCCGAATGACGGCGTCTCGACCGCTGCGAGAAAACAGACATTCGCCAAACGCGCGAGCGGCGACAGCAGCGTGTCCGCGATGCCAACGCAATATGCGCCCTTGCGGCGGGCGAGTTCCAGACCTTCGACGGTCATGCGCAACCCGCGGCGGAAACTGATGGCGATCGCGACGTCGTTCTTGTTCGCAGCGCGGGCCAGGTGCCCGATGCGGCCGTGTCCGGTGCCCGCGAAGACGGGGAGGCCCAGCAGACTGAGAGTGTATTCGAGAAACACCACCAGCGCGGTCGCGGCGTCTCCGCCCAGAATCAGGACTCGTCTCGACGATTGTATCCTGGCCGCAATCTCCGCGATCTGCTCCGGGTTCACGCTGCTTCGGAGGGCGCTCAGATTTTTGAGGTCCTGATCGATCGACGCGCGGGCGCCCTGGAGTCTCCCATTGCTGCCGGCCACGCTCGCCTGCATCGTGTCGAGCGAAGTCGCGTATGCGATGGAGGCTTCGTGGAGGTGATGCTGAAAGGCCCGGTAATTCTCGAATCCCATACCGCGGACGATGCGCACGATGGTCGCCGCGTCCGTTCCTAAGGCCTTGGCCAGATCGCGCACGCTGAGCAGGACAAACTGCCGTGGATTCGCCAGCACGGGGCGAATGATCTGTTGGCGCCGGTCGCTCAGGTTCGTCAGGCGGGCGCCGAGGTTGCCATCGGAGTCCGCGGCGCGGCGAGCTTTTCCGGCCAGCATTGCTCAAGCATCGCCGAAGCAGGTCCCTTTGTCAATTACTCAAACCGCAGAAACATATATTTCTCCACGGTCTGGATCGCGACAAAATACGCGACAAAATATCGCTTGACAATTGGCACTATATGTCCGAGAATCCGAGAATCTGGTGGCCTGAAACGCCTGTTTCATAAAACTGCCGCGTGTGGATGCTTCCACAGAAGGAGTTTCCTATGTCTCACTTTCCGATGGCGCTCAACGGATTGAAGTCGCGGGCTCTCCTCGCTCTGCTGCTGTGCGTTGGAGGTCCCGCCGCTCTGGCCCAGACCGCGGACACCGGGGCCATCGGAGGAACGGTCACCGATCCGGCCGGCGCCCTGGTTCCGCAGGCGGAGATCAAGGCGGCCAATTTGGCAACCGGCGAATCGCGCACCGCCATCACCGCTCAGAACGGCACATATTCCGTTCCGCTCCTTCCGCCGGGCTCCTACAAGGTGGAAGTTTCCAAAAACGGATTCAGGCTGCTGAACTACCCAAGCGTGCGCGTGGTCGTCGCGGAGACTGAAACGCTGAACGCGCAACTCGAGGTTGGCGCAGTGACCGAGTCTGTGACCGTCGCCGACGAGGCGGAGCAGTTGCAAACCGCATCGAGTTCGCTCGGCCGTGTCACCAGCGAGGAGATGGTCGCGAATCTGCCGCTGGTCACGCGAAATTACACGCAGATTATCGGATTGAACGCGGGCGTCGCGACCGAAGTGACCAACGCGACCGCGCTCGGGCGAGGCTCCGGTGGCGAGCGCAGTTTCTCATCCGCCGGCGGATCGCAGGCAAGCAACAACTACCAGATGGACGGCGTCGTCGCCAACGATCTCCAGAATAGCGGCGATTTCTCGGGCGGCGTCGCCATTCCCAATCCGGACACCATCCAGGAGTTCAAAGTCCAGACCAGTCAGTATGACGCGACGTACGGACGCAATGTCGGCGCGAATGTGAACGTGATTACCAAAGGCGGTTCGAATACGCTGCACGGCAGCCTGTTCGAATACCTGCGGAACGAAGACCTCAACGCCAACGATTTCTTCTTCAACCGGGCCGGCCAGCCCCGCGGCCTTCTTCGCGAGAACCAGTTCGGCGGCGCCGTCGGCGGACCCATTCGCAAAGACAAGCTGTTCTTCTTCGCTTCGTATCAGGGCACACGGCAGTTGAACGGGGTGAGCACCGCGTGTTCGACCAGTTTCGTGGAGCCTCCGCTCACCGGCAATCGCTCCGCCGCCGCAATCGGCGCGTTGTTCGCCGGGCAGCGAGGGCTCGAACAAACCGCTCTCGGCGGGGTCGGTCCGGCGATCCTTGCCGATGGCTCCAACATCAGCCCCCAGGCCCTCGCGTTGTTGAATTTCAAGCTGCCGAACGGCCAATACGCGATCCCGTCTCCGCAGCAGATTAACCCCAGCGCTCCGTTCGCCACGCGGGGCCTATCGGTCTACAGTTCTCCCTGCACGTTCAACGAAGATCAGGGCATGGCGAATTCCGACTACCTGCCGTCGGCACGAAGCAAGTTCGCGTTCCGCTTCTTTGTGGCGGACAGCAACGAGATCGAAACGTTCCCGGGCGCCAATATCGGCGGCCCCACCGCGCCCGGGTGGCCGGTTTTAATTCCCAACAAATTCTACAACGCCTCCATCAGCCACACCTTCATCGTCTCGCCCAGGTTGCTCAACCAATTCGAAGCCGGCTACCATCGCACCTACGTCAACACCGATCAATCCGAGCCGCTCAAGTACTCCGCCGTCGGCATCAACGCACCCTCCTATGACGACGGAATCCCCGCCATCAGCGTCAACGGTGCGCTCAGCCTGGGCGGTAACGGGCAATCTCTTCGCAATACGCAGAACACCTATGTTCTCCAGGATGGCGCCTCATGGACGTGGGGACGGCATGTGATCCGCTTCGGCGGAGGGGTTACGCGTACGCAGAATAACCTGGAGGGCTTCCACTACATCGCCGGGATGATTTTCCTGAGCTTCCCCGACCTTCTGCTGGGCTTGAACGCTACGCAATCGGGCACCGCTGCGGTCGGCGTTCCGGTCGGCAACGTCTATCTTTCCATCGACCTGCCCGGGTTGTTCGACCGCGCCTTCCACACCTGGGACGGCAACTTCTACTTCCAGGACGACATCAAACTCAGCCGCCGCCTTACGTTAAACGTGGGTCTGCGCTACGAACGTCTCGGGGACATCAGCGATGGCTTGGGCCGCAACGGGAATTTCAACTACAACATGGCCGCCGGAACTCCTCCCGCCTCGGGCACGCTCGCCGGTTACGTAGTTCCGTCCAACTACAGCGGAGCGTTGCCCACCGGCGTCACCAAGCTGAACAACAACCTGGGATATAACGGAATCGGGCAGAACAACTGGAATCCGCGGCTCGGTTTCGCCTACCAGTTGCCGGGAACGAACCGCCTGGTGTTGCGCGGCGGCTATGGCCTCTATCACGATCGCACCACCGGGCAGCCTTTCTTTCAGTTGCTCACCGATCCGCCGTTCTCGGTGCTGAACCAACTCACCGCAACACAGAACGGGGCGGCCACGCTTGCCAATCCGTTCCCAGCGGCGATCTCCGTCCCGGCGTTCCCGCCCTATTCGCCCACGACGAGTCAAAGCCTCATCATCATCGATCCGGATTACCGCGCGCCGACGCTCCAACATTACAGCTTGGGACTTCAAACCAAGCTGATCCGGGACCTGGTGCTCGACGTGACTTATAACGGCGCGCGCGGCACGCACCTGCTGGAGGTGCGCAGCGTCAATGAGGCGCAACTCGCCAGCGCGTCCAACGCAATTCGCGGCGTCTCGACGAACACCGTCGCCAACATTCCTCTGCGTGTGCCTTATCAGGGCTTCACTGCCAGCGGCATGAACGATATCGGGTCGAACGGTGAGTCGTGGTACAACGCGCTGGATGTCAGCCTCGAGAAACGGATGAGTCACGGCCTGCAGTTTCTCGCCTCATACACCTTCGCCCGAGCTCTCGCCACCGATACCGGCTCGGTGAGCGGCGCCAACGGCGGCACCGCCACGGGCGACCAGAATTCGCGCACCCAGCGTTACGGTCCGGACAGCTTCATTCGCGACCAGCGCTTCGTGATGAGCGCCTTCTACGCCATACCCGGCTTTGCCAACAACAAATCGCTGGCCGGACAGGTCCTCGGCGGCTGGAGACTGGCAGGGGTCGTCACCGTGCAAGCCGGGCAGCGGCTAACCTTGACCACCAGCACCGCCACCAACGTATTCGGCGTCACCACCGATCGCGTGCAGATCGCCGCGGGTTGTACATACCCGGAGCTGGCGACTTCCGGATCCAACCAGGCGCGGTTAACCGGATACTTCAACAAGAGCTGCGTGACCACCGCACCGGTCATCGGCGCCGACGGCAAGGGCACGACCTTCGGCGACGCCGGAGTCGGCATCGTCCGAGGACCCGGCCAGGCCAACGCAGATCTCTCGCTGATCAAGCAGTTCGTGGTTCCCGGCTGGTCCGACCGCGGGCGGCTAGAGTTCCGCACCGAGTTCTTCAACGCTTTCAATCACGCCCAGTTCGCGAATCCCGCGTCGAACTTCGCGTCCGCCAGCTTTGGACAGATTCTGACGACTTCCGTCAATCCACGTGTCATTCAGTTCGCGCTGAAACTCAGCTTCTGAGTTCGTGAACAGTGGTAAAACTTTTGAGGAACTCGCGCAAAACGGCCGCGGCGCGACCAGTTCCTGTGCCGTAAGGTGCCACGCCGCGGCCTTTGCGCTTCAAGGTAACCGACCATGAGATTTTCGCTTCTTCTGATTCTCGTCTCCGCCCAGCTTCTTCCCGGGCAGGGCACACGTCTTCTCCGCCACCCGGCGCTTAGCCGCGACTCGATCGCATTCGAATACGCGGGCGACCTCTGGATCGTAGCTAGATCGGGCGGCGACGCACGGCGCCTCACCTCCACTCCCGGCGCCGAAACCGAGCCGTATTTTTCCCCGGACGGATCGCAGATCGCCTATACGGCGACGGTCGCCGGAAATACCGACGTTTACGTGATGCCGGCGGCCGGAGGAGATCCCAGGCGTCTCACATACCACCCCGGAGCGGACCGGGTTCGCGGCTGGACGCCTGACGGACATCGCGTGGTCTTCGCGTCGGGCCGCGACTGTGCGCCTCAGGAATCGTTTCTGCGCCTGTGGACTGTCGGCATCGAGGGCGGTCCGCCGGAAGCGCTGCCGCTGCCGCGTGCCTTCAGCGGGGCCTACTCGCCCGATGGCCGCCGCATGGCCTTCGACGAAATCTCCACCGCCTTCATCCCAGACTGGTACGAAAAGAGCATGTGGCGCCACTATCGCGGCGGCCGCACCCATCCCATCCAAATCGTCAACCTCGCCGATAACGCGGTGGAGAAGCTGCCGTGGCAGAACAGCGTCGATACCGCGCCCATGTGGGTCGGCAACACGGTCTACTTCCTCTCGGACCGCAATTTCACGGTGAATCTCTTCTCCTACAACACCGCCGCCAGGCAGATCAAACAGCTCACGCATCACGACGACTTCGATGTCATGACTGCCTCGGCCGGACCCGACGGCATCGTCTATGAGCAGGCGGGCTACATCCACCTGTACGACCTCAAGTCGGGGCAATCGCGGCAACTCGCGATCGAGGCCCGCGGCGATCTCCCGTGGGCGCGTCCCCAATTCAAAAAAGTGGCGAGCATGATTCGCGCCTCCGCGCTGTCTCCCACCGGGACACGCGCCGCTTTCGAGGCGCGAGGCGAAATCTTCACCGTTCCCGCCGAAAAGGGCGACATCCGCAATCTCACGCAAACTCCGGGAGCGCACGATCGCAGCCCGGTATGGTCGCCCGATGGCGCGCACCTGGCCTGGCTGTCGGACGCCAGCGGCGAGTATGAGCTCATGATCGGCGATCCCGCTGGGTCGGCCAAGCCGCGCGCCATCGCGCTTCCCTCCACAGCCTTCTTCTCCGGGCCGGAATGGTCGCCCGACGGGAAGCAATTGCTCCTCCAGGACAACCATCGCAGCCTGTGGGCCATTGAGATCGCCGGCGGCAAGGCCGCGAAGCTCGACACCGAAGCGAATCCCGATCCAACCCGCCAGTTCGACGCGGTGTGGTCGCCGGATTCCAAGTGGATCGCTTACTCGAAGAATCTCCCGAGCCACCTGCGCGCGATCTTCATCTACTCGATGGAGGACGGGAAGTCGCACCAGATCACGGACGGTCTCGCGGATTCCATCTCCCCTGCGTTCGACGCCGGCGGGAAGTACCTCTACTTCCTTTCGAGCACCGACTACGGCCCACGCACCGGGTGGCTCGAGATGAGTTCCATCGACCGGCCCATCCGCCGCGCCATCTACCTGGCCGTGCTCGGCGCCAAGGACCCCTCGCCGCTGTTGCCCGAAACCGGCGATGAGCCGCAGCGCGCGAGCGTGGGCGAATCGAAGGCCGAGCCGGCTAAGACGGTCAGTGTGCAAATCGATTTCGACAAGATCGGCCAGCGGATTATTTCGCTGGAAGTGCCGGCCGCCGATTACAGCAGTCTCACCGCCGGCGCCGCGGGCTCGATCTTCTGCACCCAGCCTGCTTCCACGAATCCGGGCTCGCCGCTGCGTTTGCAGAGGTACCAATTGAAGGAACGCGCCGCCGCGCCGTTCCTCGAAGGCATTCGCTCGTACACGCTTTCCGGAGACAAGAAGAAGCTGCTCTACCAGGCAGCCGGACCCGGCGCTCAGTGGGGCGTAGTCGCGGTGGATCGTCCCGCCAAAACAGGCGACGGCGCGCTCAAAATGGCCGACCTCGAGATGCGCGTCGATCCGCGCGCCGAATGGGCCGAGATTTTCCGGGAGTCGTGGCGCATCGAGCGGGAGTATTTTTACGATGCCAACATGCACGGCGCGAACTGGAATACCGTTTACGAGAAGTACCGCCCGCTGGTTGCTTCGGTCGGACATCGCGCCGATTTGAGCTATCTGATGGCCATGGTGGGCGGCGAGCTGACCGTCGGCCATTCCTATATTCAGGGCGATGGCGACATGCCCGGCGAGGAAGCCGCGGAGCATGTCGGCCTTCTCGGCGCGGACTACAAGATCGAGAACGGCAAATATCGCATCGCTCACATCTACACCGGAGAGAATTGGAATCCCGACCTGCGCGCGCCTCTCAGCGCTCCCGGAATCGACGTCGCCGAGGGCGACTATCTGCTCGAAGTGAATGGGCGCCCCCTGGCCCCATCGATGGACGTCTACAGCCTCTTCGAAGGCACGGCGGGCCATCAGACCATGATTCGCGTGGGCAAGACGCCGTCTGACGACGGGTCGAAGCTGGTTACTGTGATCCCGGTGGCGAGCGAGGACGCGTTGCGGACGCGAGCCTGGATCGAGGGGAACCGACGAACCGTGGACCGGCTCTCGGGAGGACGCCTGGCTTACGTCTGGCTGCCTAATACGGGGGGCCCGGGCTACACTTCCTTCACCCGCTACTACTACGCGCAGCAGGAAAAGCAGGGCGCGATCGTCGACGAGCGCTATAACCACGGCGGCATGGTGGCCGACTACATCGTCAATGAGCTCGACCGCAAGGTGATGGGGTACTTCGCGCTGCGCGACGGCGAGCCATCCACCTCGCCCGAGGCGGGCATCTACGGGCCCAAGGTGATGATCGTCAACGAATCCGCCGGCTCGGGCGGCGACGCGCTGCCGTACTATTTCCACCAGCGCAAGATTGGCCCGCTGGTCGGGACGCGCACGTGGGGCGGGCTGGTGGGCACGCTCGGCACTCCGCAGACCATCGACGGCGGGGGAATCACCGCGCCTTCCCTGGCGTTCTACGATCTGGCTGGCAAATGGGCGGTCGAGAATGAAGGAATCCAGCCGGACATCGAAGTGGAATACACGCCCGCGGCGGTGATCCAGGGGCACGATCCGCAGCTCGAGCGGGCGGTCGCGGAGGCGTTGAAGCTGCTCGATCAGAGTCCCAACCGGAAAATGCCTCGTCCCGCGCCCATCGACCGCACGTCCAAGAAGTAGAGGGAGAAACGCATGCAAGCCAGGATCCGGATCGCCGCGCTGGTCATCGCTGCCGCATTCCCGCCGCTGTTTGCCGCACCGCTCGAATACACGCGCCGTGACGAAATGGTGCCGATGCGCGATGGCGTTCGCCTCTACACGCAGGTCTTCATTCCCAAGGTGTCCGGTGAGAAGCTGCCGTTCATCCTGATCCGCACGCCCTACGGAGTCGGCCAACTCGATTCCGCTCGCTTGAACGCCGCCATGCCGGAATTGACGGCCGAGGGCTACATTTTCGTGAACCAGGACATTCGCGGCCGCTTCCAATCGGAAGGCCAGTTCGTGATGCTGCGCCAGCCGCGCGATCCGGCCGACAAGAAGGCGATCGACGAGAGCACCGACACCTACGACACCATCGAATGGCTGCTCAAGAACATCCCCAATCACAACGGGCGCGTGGGCATGGCCGGGACCAGCTATGGCGGCTGGCTCACTGTCATGGGGATGCTCGATCCGCATCCTGCCTTGAAAGCCGCGGTGCCGCAGGCTTCGCCCGCGGACATGTGGATCGGCGACGATTTCCATCACAACGGCGCCTTCCGCCTGAGCTACGGGATGGAGTACGCCTACATGATGGAGTCTTCGAAAGAGATGACCGATCGCTCGCGGCTGATCGATCGCTTCGACGCTTATGAGTGGTATCTCGGTCTGGGCGCGCTCTCCAATGCCAACGAGAAATATTTGCACTACAAGCTTCCTACCTGGAACGATTTCGTCAACCATCCGGATTACGACGCGTTTTGGAAGCGGCAGGCATTCGCGCCATGGCTCAATCGCGTCACCGTCCCTACGCTCAATGTGGCCGGCTGGTGGGACCAGGAAGACTTCTACGGCCCTCTCAAGATCTACGAGCTCCTCGAAAAGCACGACACAGCCAATCGGAATTTCCTGGTGGTGGGCCCGTGGAATCACGGCGGCTGGTCGCGGAGCGACGGTCAGAAGCTTGGCCGCATCGAGTTCGGCAGCGCCACGTCCGAGTATTATCGCCGCGAGGTGCTCGCACCCTTCATGGCCTATCATCTGAAGGGCAAGGGAAAGCTCGACCTTCCCGAGGCCCTCACCTTTCGCACGGGCTTGAATCGTTGGGAACGCCACGACACGTGGCCGCCCCAGTCGGGTGTCTTCGAGCGGAAACTCTATTTGCGCCAGGATGGCAAGCTCTCGTTCGACGCTCCCACGGGCGACGACCGGGGCTCTGCGGACAGCTACGTTTCCGATCCCGCCAACCCCGTTCCGTACCGGCCGCGGCCGATCGACGTCGCCAACGGATGGACCACCTGGCTGGTGGAAGATCAGCGCTTCGTGGATCATCGTCCCGACGTGCTGTCCTGGGAAACGGAAACGCTGACCCAGGACGTGGGTGTATCGGGAAAGATCGCGGCGCACCTGTTCGCCTCGACGTCCGGTACCGACAGCGACTGGATCGTGAAACTGATCGACGTCTATCCCGAAAAGGGCGCGGCGAATGCGCCCCTGGATCCGAAGATGAGCGGCTTCGAGCTGATGATCGCCGGCGACGTCCTGCGGGGGCGCTATCGCAACAGTCTCGAAAAGCCCGAGCCGGTCGAGCCGAATTCCATTCAGCACTACCAGATCGTGTTTTCGGGCAACGACCACGTCTTCTTGAAGGGCCATCGCATCATGGTGCAGGTCGAGAGCACGTGGTTCCCGGTGATCGACCGCAATCCCCAGCGCTTCGTTCCGAACATCTTCAAGGCGGTCGCCGCCGATTTTCAGCCCGCGACGCAGCGCATCTACCGCTCCGCCCGGCACGCCTCGTATCTGGATCTGCCGGTTGTTAGCGGGCCGCTGCGGTAGTAAAATCACTCACTTGCATTCCGGCACGCTCAACCTGCTTCCCGTTTCTCTCCACGCATCCGTAGACCGCACCATTCTCTCTATTCCACACCGTAAACCGTAAACAGGACTTAATTAACTCAACATTCAGAGCAAAATGCTCCAAGATTACTGCGCCGCCGGCAGAGGTCCCGCGATTGTTTGTTGGGCAGTCCGAAGGTCTCCCGCGCGATGGTGCGCCGCGCGTCGCGCGCGTCAAACGCCCTCTCGCAGCCGGGAGGCGCCCGCGCCGGGCCCCGGCGACGGGCTTCTCATGCGAGCCCGCCTGGCGCGGAATTCCGCCTCTGTGTCTCACCTGCCGTCGTTGGGGCTATCCGGCAGAGCCCGGCCGCTCCAGGTCTATATCGAACCCGCTCATACGTGCTGGCCCAAGGGTGCTTAACCGATGTGGGGAATGTAACCCACGCTGAAATCAGCATAACCGCAACGGAGCCGGGCCCAGAGGGCACCCCGTTAGGGAGCGGTTTTTTGGCGACTGAGCCGCGAATTCCCCAATTAAGCACCCCTGGCCCAAGTAGCTGGCGCGAGAAGGACCGGCATATAATCCCCTTAGGGAGTGGCGATGCTGGAGTTTGACTATCTGATTCTGGGTGGCGGGATGACTGCCGCGGCTGCCGTTAAGGGGATTCGGGAACTGGACCGTGAGGGCAGTATCGCGATAGTCGGTACAGAGCCGCACGCCCCTTACGCGCGGCCGCCGCTCTCCAAGGGACTGTGGAAGGATGCTCAGCCCGACAGCGTGTGGCTTGGCGTTGAGGACTCAGGTGCGAAACTGCATCTTGGCCGCCGTGCCTCGGAACTGGACATCCGGAACCAACGCGTCACAGATGACCAGGGAACCATTTATTCCTACGGCAAGCTGCTCCTCGCCACCGGCGGGACACCGCGCCGCCTGCCGTTCGGTGGCGATTCGATTATCTACTACCGAACGCTGGACGATTACCATCGCCTGCGCGCCTTGGCGGAACGGGGGCGGCGATTTGCGGTCATCGGTGGAGGATTCATCGGGTCCGAGATTGCCGCGGCGCTCGCTATGAACCAGAAAGCAGTCTCGCTGATCTTCCCCGGAGCCGCCATCGGAGGCCACATTTTCCCCTCCGGCCTGGCCCAATTTCTCAACGGATATTACAGCGAAAAAGGGGTTGAAGTGCTCTACGGCCAGCACGTGACGCTGGTAGAGACGCGCGGCGTCGAGACCGTGGTTACAACCGGGAGCGGCCGCGAGTTGTTGGTCGATGGCGTAGTGGCGGGTCTGGGTATCGCCCCGAATGTCGAGTTGGCGAAAGCGGCGGGACTCGAAACCGGCGAAGGGGTGGTCGTGGACGAGTCGCTGCGCACCAGCGATTCGCATATCTTCGCCGCGGGAGACGTAGCGGAGTTTTTCAACCAGGCGCTCGGCAAACGGCTGCGCGTGGAGCACGAGGACAACGCCAATACCATGGGCCGCATGGCAGGCCGCTCCATGGCCGGCGAGGCCGTGCGGTACGATCACCTTCCGTCTTTCTACTCCGACCTGTTCGATCTGGGTTACGAGGCCGTAGGTGAGTTGGATTCGCGCCTCGAAACCATAGCGCACTGGAAGCAGCGCTATCGCGAAGGAGTCGTCTACTACATGCGCGAAGGACGCGTTCGGGGAGTTCTGCTGTGGAATGTCTGGGGCAAAGTAGATGCGGCGCGCGAGCTGATCGCCGAGCCTGGGCCGTTCCGTCGAGAGGATCTGGAAGGGCGTCTGTAGGGCCTGTCTGGAGCTTCACCTGCTCATCCCGCGGCACGCCCACGGAGCTTCTCGAAACAACCGAGGTGCGTGTCCTGCGAGACAGAGCCACACGCCTCCGAATCGATGGTGTGCGTGTCAGCACCGGAGCCGTCGCGCACACTTGGCCCAGGGTGCGCCCCGACGCGGCAAGAAGCCCCGTCTTATCGGGGCCTGGGCTACGGCCCAAACGGGCGTTGCACGGCTGTTGGCGAGTCTATTGGGAGGATTCTGCTGGCCCGTTGCGCGTCAATCCGGCGCCTGCCGCTTGCCGCCGGTGAATGAAGGCCAGGGCCACGGTTGCGGGTGTTGCAGATTTGCGGGGGCGGTGAATGCCGCGATCTCGAGCTGGTTTTGCCGCCGCGCAAGCCTACGTCCTCCGTTGTTTCGGCTTCCTGTAAGCTGCTCAATTTAAAGGAGTTTGGAGCGGGAGACCGGATTCGAACCGGCGACGTCCAGCTTGGGAA
>Ga0209415_10009579_pt1 | contig 16627 bp, 15 predicted proteins | sample PeaSoiSIISIP2007_FD_187696 | JGI IMG/M metagenome (GOLD analysis project Ga0209415, IMG submission 187696) | Peat soil microbial communities from Weissenstadt, Germany - SII-SIP-2007 (SPAdes) (version 2) | ecosystem: Environmental > Terrestrial > Soil > Wetlands > Peat | place: Germany... | reverse complement strand
GCGCACCTCGTCGAGATGCTCTGCCACTGCGGTGGACGACGGGGGCTCAAACTCGATGCGAGACCCTGGAGGTGCGGTCATGTCGCCGGTTCGCCGAGCCAGACGAAGAGCGCCTGTCGCTCCTCGTCGTGGCGTGCACGAAACGAAAAGGCGTCGCCCTGGCACGCCGTGCACGTGTCGACGTCGATCTCGACCCTCGCCCCCGCCCGACCTAGCGCTTCGTGAACTGCACGAGGCAGATCGAGCGCAGGCTCCCCCCGGGAGGTAAGAGCGCGCACTTCCTCGCCGTAGCGCTCGGCGAGGAGATCCACCTCAGGAGCTTCGAAGCGGTAACAGCAAGGATGTATGCAAGGACCGATTCCCGCGGAGACCTCGCTGGCACCAACAGCAGACAGGGCTGTCAGGGTGCGCTCGACGACCCCGGCGAGGAGTCCGCGCCAACCGACGTGCACCGCCGCGAAGACTCCCTCGGGTGTTGCGAGGGCAACTGATGCGCAGTCAGCCGTCAGGATCGCCAAGCAGTTCCCAGGACCCTTGGCGACCAGAGCGTCGCCTCTCGGCGCTGCCCCGCGCGGGCCCTCTGTCCAAGGCTCGAGCAGGCCGCCGGCGCGAGGCGTCGGATCCATCGCCGCCACCACCACTGCTCCGTGCTCCTGGACCAGCCGCTTCAGGACGAGGTGCTCCGGGACAGGCGAAGGAGGGTGACCTCCTGCCTCTAGCTGCCTCTGGTCGCCGTCAGCCCTCTCGGTCCAGAGCACCCGGGCGCCGCCCGCCCCGAGCGGGATAGAGCTGGCCGATGGCCGCGCCGACTGGCGCAAGGCGAGGTCTCCCTCAGCGCAAGAAGGACGGGACGTCGAACTCGTCGTCACCCAGTTCCAGGTCGTCCTCAGCCGGCGTGGCGAAGATGTCCTCGTGCACCGGCTCGTCGCGCGTCGACACACCGAGGACCTGGCTGCGCTCCTCGGGACGAGGCTCTCCCGAACGCGGCTCCTCCCAGCGCTCGAACCCCGCAGCGATCACCGTCACGCGCACCTCGTCGCCCATCGTCTCGTCGATCACGTTTCCGAAGATGATGTTCGCGTCCGGATGCGCGACCCCGTGGATTATCTCCATGGCCTCGTTGACCTCGAAGAGCCCGAGATCGGGGCTCCCCGCGATGTTCACGAGTATCCCGCGTGCACCCTCGATCGAGGACTCGAGGAGCGGGCTCGTGATCGCACCCCGGGAGGCGTTCACCGCCCTGCCCTCGCCCGAGGAGAGCCCTATGCCCATGATGGCGGTCCCCGCGCTGCTCAGGACCATCCGCACGTCGGCGAAGTCAGTGTTGATCTGTCCCGGGATGGTGATCAGATCCGTGATGCCCTTGACTCCTTGCAGGAGGACTTCGTCAGCCATCTTGAAAGCGTTGACCATCGAGGTCTTCTCCGTGGAAACGGTGAGAAGCCGGTCGTTCGGGATGATGATGATCGCGTCGACCTTGTCCTTCAGATTTTGGATGCCCGATTCCGCTTGGACGGAGCGGGTCCGGCCTTCGAACGAGAAGGGACGAGTGACGACACCGATCGTCAAGGCTCCGACGGACTTGGCGATGTCCGCCACGACGGGAGCGCCGCCTGTGCCGGTGCCTCCACCTTTCCCCGCGGTGATGAAGACCATGTCGGCGCCTTTGAGCGCCTCCTCGATCTCCCCCCTGTGCTCCTCGGCGGCCTGGCGTCCGATCTCGGGGTCGCTCCCGGCTCCGAGTCCCCGGGTCAGCTCGCGTCCTATGTCGAGCTTCAGGTCGGCATCGCTCATCAGCAGGGCTTGGGAGTCGGTGTTCATGGCGATGAACTCGACGCCCTTCAGGCCGACCTCGATCATGCGGTTCACCGCGTTCACCCCGCCGCCGCCAACGCCGACAACCTTGATCACGGCGAAGTAGCTGTTCTGCGATGGACCGGTCATCGACTCTCCTAGTTCACCCGATTGAAGGGCATCGCCGTCGGGGCCCAACCCGTGGGGCCCCTCCGGGTGGTCGGGCTCCGACGAGCCAGGACCGAAGCAGTGACCTCACCCTCGACAACAACTTCACGCTGTGTAAAGGGTCTCCTCACGATACGGCCACTCCGTGAAGCGGTCAAGCAGGTTGAGGGAAGCCGCCCCTGGTCACTACCCTCCGGGAGGGGCTGGGGAAACAGAAGGTTGGTCTGGCACGCTCAGATCCACGGTCGCCGGTGCCCCGAGGACGTCGGCCGCAAGCAGGCTCTCGAGCGCTTCGAACTTGGCGTCGAGCTGAGCGTCGGGACCCAGGCTCACCTTGACGCCACCAGCCAGATCGAGGTCCACTCCCCCGCCGGGAGCCGGGGTCACCTCTTGGACGTGAGCCCTGAGAACGACAGGTAGCTCCCGTGCCACGGCGACTTCGTAGGCTGCCGCATTCACGAGCGACGAGCCGGGGCGCCCGGGCGGAGCCGGCACACTCATGGCGAGCGTCCCTGGCGGCGCAGAGGGCTCATCGGCGAGCACACGCCCCGTGCCGTCCACGACTGCAACCCCGCCCGCAGGAAGTGAAATCGAAGCGACCGCAAGGCGCTCTACGATCACGACGGTCACTGAGTCCGGCCACTCACGCTCGACTACCGCGCTTGCGACCCAGGGCAGCTTCTCCAGGCGAGCCGAGGCGCGCCCGGGATCGAGGTCGACGAGCGGCGGATGGTCCGTCAGAGCGGCCGCTGACATGACAGCGGCCACGCTGGTGTGGAGGTTTCCGCGCACCTTCACGTGCCTTGCGGAGAAGAGTGGACTGTGAAGCAGTGCGAACGCAGCCACGCACAAGGCCGCCAGGCAGACGAGCACTACGAGGACGCGCAACCGACGGCGCCCGAGCTCGCGAGTGACAGCCGAGCGCCGCTCACGAATCCTCGGGTTGATCGCAGGCCGCATGCGGCTCGAGGTGACGGTCATGCTCGCCTCGCCAGAGAACCCTGAACCTCGAGTCGAGGTCGAGGCTCAGTGGGACGTCGAGTAGCGGTCCTCGAGAAATCAGGCATGTGCCTCGACGAGCGGAGGCGGTACGTCCTCGAAGCCCACCAGCCGCAGTTCGGTCTCGAGGCGTACACCCGTGCGCCTCTCTACCTCCGAGCGCACGTGCTCGATCAATCGTCGGACGTCCTCGGCCGAGCCACCTTCGTCCGCCTGGATGAAGTTGGCGTGCTTCTGAGAGACCTGGGCCGTCGCAATTCTCAAGCCCTTGAGCCCCGCCTCCTCCACGAGCCTTCCAGCCGAGGCCTCGGGAGGGTTGGTGAAAACCGACCCCGCGTTCGAGCCGCCCGGCTGGTGCTCGCGTCTCCAACGCACTATCTCTGCGAGTGTGTCTTGGGCTCGAGCCGGGTCCCCTCGTTCGAGAGCGAACTCCGCCCAGACCACGACTTCTCCGGCGCCGAGTGCCGAACTGCGGTATCCGAAATCGAGTCGCTTCGCATCGTGCTCGGCTTCTGTGCCATCGGTCAGGTCGAACGACCTGTAGTGCGCGAGCACCGCGGCCGTGTCCGATCCATGCCCCCCGGCGTTCATCCGGAGGGCTCCCCCTACCGACCCGGGTACCCCGACCGCCCACTCGAGGCCGGTCAAGCCCGCTGCTGCAGATCTGCGTGCGAGGACCGGAAGACGCGTCGCTCCCCCGGCGCGCGCCGCCTCACCCCTGATCTCCACCCAGTCGAAGGATCTCCCGAGGATCGCGACGACTCCTGGGAAGCCACCCTCGGAGACGAGAAGGTTCGAGCCCTGGCCGAGCACGAGCAGCGGTATCGGCCCCCCTGCCAGAGCAAGCGCAGTCCGAAAGGTGTTCAAGTCGTCCGATGACTCGACCTCCACCAAGACCGCTGCAGTTCCACCGACCCGATAGGTGGTGCGCGAACCGAAAGGAGCGTCTCGGGCCGCCCTGGCGCCGAATGACGCTGTGAGGGCTTCGATCACCGCCGCGAGATCTCCCCGTCGCGCTGCGGGTGTGGGTCGGCGGCTCACCAGGACGGGTCCGCCTGCATCTCGTCGGGGAGCGTGGTCAGGTCGCCCGCACCGAGCGTCAGGCAGATGTCACCTGCTCGAAGCACCTGAGAGAGGTGGTCTTGCAGCTCCGAGCGACCGGCCACGTATGTCACGTCGAGCTCGGGATGCGCATGCTTCGCGGCTTCTGCCACGAGCCGCCCCGTCACACCCGGAAGAGGCCGCTCGCCGGCAGCGAATATGTCTGTGACGACAACGACATCGGCGCCGACGAACGACTCTGAGAACTGCTCCCCCAACAGGGCGATGCGGCTGTAGCGGTGCGGCTGGAACACGACCACGAGGCGCTCCCCCTCGAGCGCCCGGGCAGCACTGATGGCAGATCCCACCTCGGTCGGCAGATGCGCGTAGTCGTCGACGAAGCGAACCCCCCGACTCTCTCCGCGCGCTTCGAATCGACGTGCCACCCCCGCGAACCGCTCGAGCGCCCTCTGAGCGGCCTCGAACGTCGACCCGGCACGCATCGCTGCCACGGTCGCCACGGCGGCGTTGTTCGCCATCTTGGCGCCGATCACCGGGACGGCGAGACGCCCGAGCACGCTCCCGCCGTGGCGGAGATCGAACGAGACCCCCGCGGGCCCGATGTCGTGGCGCTCGATCCTGTAACTCGATGCCGCCGACACTCCCACCAGGTCGGCGCCGTGCCGGAGCCCGATCTCGAGGCAGACGGGCTCGTCGGATCCCGCTACCACCCCCCCTGGCCGATCCGAGCAGAAACGGTCGAACGCATCGACGAGACGCTCGAAGCTCCCGTAGTAGTCCAGGTGGTCCGGCTCCACGTTCGTCACCACTGCGATCTCGGGATCGAGCTCGTTGAAGGTCCCGTCGCTCTCGTCGGCCTCGACCACCAACCAGTCCCCGGCGTCCCAAACGGCGTTGGTGCCGATCTCGTTCAAGTCCCCTCCGATGAGGAAGCTCGGCCGCATGCCCGCCTCCACGAGGATCAGGGCGAGCATCGAGGTCGTGGTGGTCTTCCCGTGGGTTCCCGAGACCGCCACGCACCGCTTCAAGCTGCACAGCTCGGCCAGCAACTCGGCACGAGAGAGCACGCTGAGCCCAAGCCGGTGCGCCTCCAGGACCTCGGGATTGTTCGTCGGGATCGCCGTCGACACCGTGACGAGCTCGGCGCCCGCAAGATTCGACGGGTCGTGCCCGAGCGACACCGATACACCGGCCGCCGACAGGCGCTGCATCGCCGACGATGCCTTCAGATCGCTGCCGCTCACCGAATGACCCATGGACGCGAGCACCGACGCGATGGCGCTCATCCCGGCTCCTCCGACCCCGACGACGTGGATCCTTCTCGCCTCGGACAAGGCAGAGCTGTGCCGGAGGGCGTCACCCTCGACGGAGTCGGCGCTCATCGGGGGGAGCGCGCCTCGGCCTCGACGACGGCCACCACCGACGTCAAGGCGTCGGGCCGACCGAGCTCTGCAGCCGCACCACGCATCCTGACGAGCAGGGCCCCGTCCGCCAAGAGCCGCTCGAGCTGTGCTCGAAGGCCCTCGGGAGTACACGAAGCATCGTCGAGGACGACCGCCGCACCAGCCCTTTGCAGTACCGCCGCGTTCTCGGCCTGATGGTCGCCCGGCGACCGTGGAAGCGGCACGACCACTGCCGGTACTCCAACGACAGTGAGCTCTGCGACGGTATTGGCTCCCGCGCGGCACACGACGACGTCAGCGGACTCGTAGAACAGCTCCATCTTGTCCTCGTAGTCCACCTGCCCGTACCAGAGTCCCGCCGGGCTCTCGGGCAGGTGCTCTCTAGCCCATTCGAAGTCGCGCCGGCCCACCACGTGGTAGAGCGCCAGGTCCGTGCGCGCCCGCCATAAGCCGGCGAGTCCGATGGCCGCTTCGTTGATCCGCCTCGCGCCGAGCGAGCCTCCCACCACTCCCACGACCAGGCGATCGAGAGGGATCCCGAGGCTCTCTCTCGCCTTCCGGCGCGCAGAGTCACACGGCCGCGCCGCCGCGAGAACCTCCTCGCGAACCGGCACGCCGGTCACGACCGCACGAGGAAGCGGCGTCCCGTCGAAGGCAACCGCTGCCGCCTTCGAGAAGCGTCCGACGAGCCTGTTGGCCGCGCCTGGCACCGCGTCCACGTTCACGAGGACGACCGGAACCCTCAATGCAGCCGCGGCGAAGGAGGCGGGCACACAGGCATAGCCGCCCATCGCCACGACGACCCTAGGGCGTCGCCTGACCACCAACACGAGCGCCATCAGCGCCGCCAATAACAATTGCGCGACGGCCGACAAGTTCTGTGCTGCGCCGAGCGGGGTCGCGCGCCTCGAGAAGCCGCGCCCGGGCAGGAGGGTGACCGGAAGGCCGGTGCCCTCGACCAGTTGCGAGTCGAGGCCGCGGCGTGAGCCCACCAGCTCGACTGCCAGGGGGCCATGCTTCGCGGCCAGCTCGCGCGCCACTGCCAGAGCCGGCACCACGTGGCCGCCCGTTCCTCCCCCGGCGACGAGGGCGAAGCGACGCTGGCTCACCTGGCAGCAGGACGACGCGTGGGTGCTGGCCTGTGCGGACGAGCTGGCGGGACAGATGTGGGCCTCCCCGCGCCCTGAGCGAGCGTAGGGCGGCGCTCGTGCGCGGCGATGTTCGCGAGGATCCCGGCAGCGATCATCGTTATGACAAGAGACGAGCCGCCGAAGGAGATGAACGGCAACGGGATCCCCGTCACGGGCAGCACGCCGATCACCGCACCGATGTTGATCACGGCCTGGCTGGTGATCCAGCAGGTGCACGCCACCGCCAGGAGTCCCGCGAAGCGATCGGGTGCTCGCGTAGCGGCGCGAACCCCGAACCACGCCAACGCAGCGAAGAGGCAGAGCACCAGGATCGTGCCTATAAGGCCCCCTTCCTCACCGATCACAGAGAAGATGAAGTCGGTGTGCGCGTTTGGCAGGAGGCCCCATTTCTCCCGGCCGCCGCCGAGACCGAGGCCGTAGAGATGGCCCGATCCAAGGCCGACGAGAGATTGAACCACCTGATAGCCCGATCCCTTGGCATGCGCGAACGGGTTCAAGAAGGCGAGCAGCCTGGCACGGCGGTAGGGCTCCGCGAAGCCGACTATCAGCCCGACGAGAAAGACCACGGCGACAGCCTTGAGGACCGGCCGAAGCGGGACTCCCCCGGCGTAGAGAAGCGAGAGCGTTATGCACGCGAGAACGAGTGCCGTTCCCATGTCGGGCTGCTTCAACACGAGGATGCCCGCGACTGCTAGCAGAAGGAGCAACGGCGCGACCACCGCCCTCGCCTCGCGCACGCGCTTGGCACGTCTGGCGAGCAGATCGGCCGCGAAGACCGAAAGTGCGAGCTTCATCAGCTCCGACGGCTGGAGTCGGAACTGGCCGAAACCGATCCACCTGCTCGAGCCGCCGGCGTAGACACCCACGCCGGGGACGAGCACGGCCAGAAGCAGCCCGATCGTTCCGATCAACATCACCAACCGGAGCTGTCGCCAACGCTCATAGGAGACCCGGGAGCTGACCGCGAGGGCGATCGTCCCGAGTGCCATCCATAGAACCTGCCGCTCGAAGATGGTCCAAACCGATCCGTAGTACTGCAGAGAGGTGTAAGCCGAAGCCGACAGGACCATCACGAGGCCCACCGCGCACAGAGCACCGGTCAACGTGAGGATCGCCGCCCGGGTGGACACGCGGTCCTTCCTACGAACTTCGCGCGAGACCGGGCGCTCACCCCGACCCCCTTCGAGCAGGCGCAGACGACGCTGACCGCCGCCGGCGTCCTCAGCCGCTCGCGCCCGCGTCGAACGCGCTCCCGCGGTCAAGCGAGCCTCCGCCGTGACGAGCCCCTCCGAGCACGAAAGATCGTGTCAGGAGGCGGGCATCGCACCCCACCAGCCTCCCGCACCCACTGCACCCGGTGGTGGAGCCTCCCCGACATGGAGCGAGCGAATCGTCTTCGAGACCGGGCGCCATCTTCTCGAGTGCTCGGCAAGTACGCGGCGCTTCGTCCCAATTCGCGTCTCAATGTGTCGTGGCCGCGAGGAAGTCGGCGTAGAAGAGACCGAGGCCGAGGGCTGCGAAGAGACCGCCGAGGATCCAGAACCGAACTATGACCGTGGTCTCGGGCCAACCGAGGAGCTCGAAGTGATGGTGAAGGGGAGCCATCAAGAAAACGCGGCGATGGAACAGCCGGTAGCTCACGACCTGGATCACCACCGACAAGGTGACGATCACGAACAGACCGCCTATCACTGGCAGGAGGAGCTGCAGGTTCATCTGGAGGCACAGCGCGGCCAGGGCGGAACCGACGGCCAGCGAGCCCGTGTCACCCATGAAGATGCGAGCGGGGGCGGCGTTCCACCAGAGAAACCCGAGGCAAGCCCCAGCGGCTGCGACTGAGAAGAGTGCCAGGTCGAGAGCCGAGGTCACGTTGTACAGCGAAAGGTGGCGGAACTGCCAATACCCGATGATCGCGAGGATCGCGAAGCAGAAGGTCGCCGAGCCCGACGCCAGGCCGTCGAGACCGTCGGTCAGGTTGACCGCGTTGGCCGTTCCTACGATCACGAAGACGGCCCAGATGACCCATCCGACACTGCCGAGGTCGATGCCGATGGAGTCCCAGCGCGTGAACGACAGGTGGGTGTTGGCCCCAGCCCACTTCTCCGCAGCCAGAGCGAAGCCGACCGACATGAGAACGAGGGCACCGAACTTCCCGCGCTTCGTGAGACCCAGGCTGCGCCGGTGACGGACCTTTATCCAGTCGTCGAGGAAGCCGATTGCACCGGCGCAGACCATGACGAGGACCATCAGCACGCCAGCTCTGCTGAACGCCACGTGAGTCCCGGCGTGGGCGAGGAGGTACCCGGTCACCGCGGCGGCGACCATCGCCACTCCACCCATCGTCGGTGTTCCCGCCTTGACGAGGTGCATGAAAGGACCGTCGTCGCGAATCTGCTGTCCGAGGCGCTTGCGCAGTAGCCATCGAATCAACACCGGGGTTCCGAGTCCCGCAAGCCACAGGGCGATGCCGCCCGACGCCATAAGGCTGATCACCGGCCGCTCCGCGTGCCCGCACGACGTGCCTGGAGGCGCTGCGCGGCTGCTCGCGCCTCTTCGCGGTCGTCGAATGCGACCCGTCGTCCGGCCACCTCGATGTCGGTCTCGTGACCTTTGCCCGCTATCACCACGACGTCCCCCGGCTCGGCGTGCTCGAAAGCCACCTCGATCGCTCGTCGCCGCTCGGGCTCCACGATCACCGCGGAGCGATCGACCACCCCCGAGACCACTGCTTCGATGATCTGCTCCGGTTCCTCGGCGCGTGGATTGTCGGAAGTGACGACGACGATGTCCGCTCTTTCGGAAGCCGCTGCCCCCATCGCCGGCCTCTTGTGCCGGTCGCGTTCCCCGCCGGCCCCGAAGACGACGAGGACTCGCCTCGAGTGCGCCAGCCGTCTGGCGCTGTCGAGCGCGACCCGTATTCCTTCGGGGGTGTGCGCGTAGTCGACTACCACGGTGAACGAAAGGCCGGTCTCTACGACCTCGAAGCGCCCCGGCACAGGGAGTGCCTCCGAGAGCCCTGCCGCCACGATGTCCTCGGGAACGCCGAGGGCCGTCGCGGTCGTCGCTGCAGCCAGGGCGTTGGGCACCTGGAACAGACCGGCGAGGCGAAGCACGACACGCTCGCCGCGCCAGGAGAAACTCGTCCTCGTGGGATCCGTCTCGACGTTTGTCGCCTCCGACAACGAGAAGGGGACGAGGTCGACGAGACCTCTTTCGAGCAGCCGGCCACCCCAGGGATCGTCGCTGCGCACCACTCCGATGGCGGCGCGTTCGGGAGTGAAGAGCGAAGCCTTGGCTTCGAAGTAGTCCTCCATCGTTCCGTGATGGTCCAGATGGTCGTGGCCCAGATTCGTGAACACGGCGGCATCGAACTTGATCCCCTCGACGCGATCTTGCGTAAGCGCATGGGAGGAGACCTCGAGAGCAGCTGCCCGGTGTCCGCAGTCGCGGGCCTCAGCCAGGAGGCGCTGGAGAAGCGGGGCCTCGGGGGTGGTGCGCGCGCCACCGAGGGTTCCGATGACCGTCGTGGGAAGATCGAACGCCTCGAAGACCGCAGCAAGGAGGTGGGTCACCGTCGTCTTCCCGTTGGTTCCCGTCACGCCAACTGTAAGGAGGGAGCGCGCCGGGTGGTCGTAGAGGGTCGCCGCAGCCCTTGCCATCGACCTGCGCGCCGCGCCGCCTGCCACTACCGCTTGAGGGATCTCGAGGTCGAGGGGCCTCTCGACGAGCAGGCCCGCCGCCCCTCGGGACACGGCGTCCGGAGCGAAGTCGTGACCGTCACGCTCCGACCCGGGAATGCAGCAGAAGAGTGCCCCTGGGCCTGCGTGGCGACTGTCGTACTCGACCGACGTCACCTCCGCGGCGCTGAGACGGCCGCGTTGAGACAAGACCTCGACATCCTCGAGCAAGCGGTCCATTCGCACAGTCGGGGGCCCGCCGGGGGGTTCACGGCCCTTCCGTGGCGTTCCCGGCCGTGGCGCCGATCGTACCTGCCCTGAGCGCTGCGCCCGAGGAGGCCTTGGGTCCCCGTCGTTGCGACAGGCCCCCTCTGACCGAGATCACGGTTGAGGGCTTGGGAATGAGGGGGTGCCCGTGTTCGAGGACCCCGAACCGCCGACGGGCGACGTGGGCACCCCATAGCGGTGCAGGGCGTACTGCATCACCTGGGAGAACACCGGTGCCGCGACCACCCCGCCGAAGATCGGCGTGGGCTCGTCCAGTACGACGATCGCGCTCAGGGCCGGATCCTGGGCGGGAGCGAATCCGGCGAAGGTGGCCATGTAGGCCCCTGGGATGTAGCCGCCGTGGACGGGGTCCGGAATCTGCGCCGTCCCGGTCTTGCCGGCCACCGTGTAGCCGGGAACCCCTGCGCTGACAGCGGTTCCGTCCTGGACGACCTGTTCCATCATCGTGGTCAGCTCCGAAGAGATGCCCGGCGAGAGAACTCGGTGTGTGGCCCCCTTGGGAGTTGCCGACACCGAGCCGTCGCTAGACACCGTCGCACGGACGAGGCGCGGGGGTACGAACACCCCGCCCGTCGCGACGGTGTTGACCATGTCGAGGACCTGTTGTGCCGTAACCGCGTCGTCCTGTCCGATCGGCGTGGAGCCGATGTCCGACGGCTCCCATTGGGAGGGGTCGGTCTTCACCAGCCCCGATGACTCGCCGGGGAAGTCGAGGCCCGTGGGCTCTCCGAACCCGAGGGCGTGGATCTGTGCGGCCAGGCGGTCCTCGCCCAGAGCTTGTGCGATCTCGATCGTGCCGATGTTGGAGGACTGAGCGAGCACCTGCGTCGCCGAGAGTTGCTCGGTCGGGTGGCTCTCGGCATCGTGGAAGACCCATCCGTCGATGGTCAGTGAATTGGGAACAGTGAGGACCGTGCCCGGGGACACGATGCCGTCAGTTAGTGCGGCCGAGAACGTAACCAGCTTGAAGACCGAACCCGGCTCGTAGACCTGCGTAAGGGCAAGATTCTGTGCCGCCTGCGTCACGGTGCCCGCGGTGGGTCCCACGACCAGGTTCGCCATCGCCAGAATGTCCCCGGTCCGGGTGTCCATGACCACTGCGATGCCGCTCTTTGCATGCGAGCTGACGACCTCTGCTCCGAGAGACTGCTCGGTCGCGTACTCGAGCGGTTGGTCGATGGTCAGTTCGAGACCAGTTCCCGCAGCTACAGGCGAGCTCTGCTTGGTCGAACCGGGAAGGGCAACACCTGCGGGCGACTGCTCCTCAGTCAGAGTCCCTCCCTTCCCCGCCAACAGCGAATTGAATTGGTATTCCAAACCGGATTGGCCGCTGTTCTCCGAACCCACGGCTCCGACGACCGGTTGCGCGAGCTGGCCCGCCGGGTCCACTCGCTCGGTGTCGGCCAGGAGGCTGATTCCGGCGAGGTTGAGACCTTGAACCTTGTCCGCGACGCTCTTCGTGACTCGATGCGCCAGGTAGACGAACCCAGAGTGCTCCGACAGCTGCGTCTCGATCTGTGCTTCGGGCAGGCCGAGGACCTGTGCCAGACCGTTCGCCTCTCTCCCGGGATCCTTGATGAGGAACGGGTCTCCGACAACCGTCCAGCGCGGAACCGAGATCGCGAGAACGGCCCCGTTTCGGTCGAATATGCCTCCTCTCTGCGCTGGCACCTGGACTGTGTTCACGAGCTCCGAGGCACTCTTCTTCGCGTAGAAGTTGCTGGAGAAGGCCTGGACCGCGACAAGCCTCAGCCCGAGCCCGACGAACACGACGACGAGCACGATGCGGATCACGGCTGCTCGGCGCCTCGGCACTCCGCTTTTTGCGACGACTGGAGAAGTCGCCGGGCGCCGCGTGTGGCTGTTCGTCGGTCGTCGCTCGTAACCGCGCGGGCTCGTGCGCGTTCGAGCGCCTACGACCCTCTCGGTGCGGCGCCCGTCTCGAAGACCCGGGGCCTGCGGACCGGGGCTCACCCACCCCCGCTTCGCTGAGCCTTAGTGCTGTTGTCAGCCTCGGCTTGTGCAGTGGAGACCCCTGCGGAAGGTGCGCTAGGAGATCCACTGTGGCCGGCTGACACCGAAGAGGAAGGGTTCTGCACCTGCGGAACATCTGTGACCGTTCCCGGCCCCGGCAGCACCAGGCCCTGTTTCTCGGCCTCGGAGAGGACGTTCGCAGGCTGTTCCAGCTGTGCCACCCGGAGCTCGAGATCGCGATGCTGGCCGAGCTGGGTGTCGAGCTTCTGCTGGAGCTGGGTGAGCCGGAATTGCCCCTGGGTCATGTAGGCATGCGCTCCTGCCACCGCCAACAGGCTCCCCACCGACAGAACTACCGCAATGACTACGAAATGCCGCCGAGGTCCGCTACGGCTCCGTCGTCCTTCGACGACTTTCAGCCGACGTCGTCTAGAGGTAGGGCTCCCACGCCGGAGCGGCTGGCTCGTCCGATAGGCGGGAAGAGCCATCAGCGCTCCTCCCCCTCTTCCTCAGTCCTCGACGAGCCGGGCGCAACATCGCCTGGAGCCTTCTCGAAGGCTCTCAGCCTTGCGCTCTCGGCACGCCGGTTCCTCTCGACCTCCGCCGGCGTCGGCCGGCGGGCGCCGCGGAACACGAGCCGACCACTCGGCCGCGCCCCGCAAACGCATGGCAAACCCGGAGGGCAGGTGCACCCCCCGGTGACGGCCAGGGCGAACGACGACTTGACGATACGGTCCTCACCGGAGTGATACGCCAAGGTCGCACAGCGCCCGCCAGGGGCAAGCGACTCGATCGCCACGGGCAACGTCTCACTCAGCAAGGCGAGCTCTTCGTTGACGGCGATGCGTACCGCCTGGAACACGCGCCGGGCTGGATGCCCGCCGTGGCGACGCGCGGGCGCGGGAATGGCACTTCGCACCACCTCCGCCAACTGGCCGGTCGTCTCGATCGGTCGGGCACCGACCACCGCCCGGGCGATTCGCCTGGCGAAGCGGCGCTCGCCGTTCTCGGCGAAGAGCACAGCAAGCGCCTCGACACCCAATTCGTTCACGACGTCCGCGGCGGTCGAGCCTCGTGTGGGGTCCATCCGCATGTCGAGCGGAGCGTCATGCCAGTAGGAGAATCCCCGATTCGGGGTGTCGAGCTGAGGCGAGCTCACTCCCAAGTCGAAGAGCACCCCGCTCAATTGCCCCGGTGGAACTCCGAGGCGAGAAGACTCGTCCGTGAGAGCGTCGAAACGTGCGTGGCGGACCACCGCTCGGTCGCCATATCCCGAGAGTCGCTCAGCCGAGGCAAGGACGGCAACTGGATCGCGGTCGAGGCACAGCACGCGCAGATGTCGGTGGGCTTCGAGCAGCGCGGCTGCGTGGCCCCCCATTCCCGCCGTAGCGTCCACCACTAGTCCCGGCGGAACGGGGGCGAACAGCGCGACGACCTCGTCCACCATCACCGGTTCATGCGAGTCGACCTGGGCCATCCGCAGCCCCTCGACCGGCGGGATGCCGTCGGGAGAGGTTCTCCAGCGACTCGGTTGGAAGCGGGCGGAGGAGGAGTCTTCCACCGAACCAGTCGAGGGGCTGCGCATGTACCAGGCTCGAGCGCCGGCGTCCGTTCGACCCACGCCCGTGTGACCGTCCTCTGCGAAAAGGGTGCCCGTCAGTCGTCGACTCCCTCTATTAGACGTTGCTCCTCGGGGCCGACCTTCTCGAGCCATCGCGCCGGGTTCCACAGCTCGATGCGGTCGATGGCGCCGAGGACGAGCACATCTCCCTCCAGGGCGGCGAACGCACGCAGGGGCGCGGGAATCATCATGCGGCCCTGGCGATCGATCTCTGACTCGTTCGAGGTCGACGCCCAGTAGCGGGCCTGGTTTCGCTGGTTGCGGCTGGACCCGGCTCGCTCCTGCATCCTGAGCAGCTGCGAGTCGAACTCCTCGGGTGTCCACAGGGCCAGGCAACCGTCGTGATGCTGGCTGAGGTAACCGCCGTGTTCGAAGGGTGCGCGGAATTTCGCCGGCAGGATCACCCGACCCTTGCCGTCGAGCGTGTGCTCGAACCTCCCGAAGAAACGTGCCACCGATACGAGCTCCCACGACTCTCCCCCGCTCCGTAGGGGCCCTCCCCTTTAAACCACTTTGCTCCACTTTATGCCCCATTGCCCCACTCGTCAACACGAAACCCCCATCGGGACCTGACCGATCCCGATTGCCACGGGCATCGCGGCCACGTGCCCGTAGTGTCGGGCCGTGAACCGGCACGGCTCGGACAGGTGAGCCCGCTCGAGCTCACCCTGGTGCTGTTCGTGATCGGGATCGTCGCCGGAGCGTTGGGAGCTCTGCTCGGGCTCGGTGGCGGCTTCGTCGTCGTTCCGGTTCTCACGCTCTTCTTGGGGGTGAACATCCGCCTTGCGATCGGCACCTCGATCGTGACTGTGATCGCCACTTCGAGCGGTGCCGCCGTCGCATACGTGCGCGATCACATGGCGAACATGCGGATCGGGATGTTCCTCGAGCTCGCCACGAGCACAGGGGCCGTGACGGGCGCCTTCCTCGGGTCGATCCTCGTACCGAAGGTTCTCTACGTGATCTTCGCCGTCGTCCTCGGGCAGTCAGCGATCGCGGTGGCCCGCCGCAAGAGCCTCGAAGACCGTCCACCGCTGCCGGCAGATGCCTGGGCCGACAAGCTTGGACTGCACAGTTCCTATCCGGACGCGGCTCGCGGGCGGGTGGTGACCTACCACGTCGCGCGCTCGAAACTCGCCCTTGCCCTCATGTACGTGGCCGGGACCATGAGCGGGCTCCTCGGGATCGGTTCGGGAACTCTGAAGGTGCCGGCCATGGACCTGGCTATGGGCCTTCCCATCAAGGTCTCGACCGCTACGAGCAACTTCATGATCGGCGTGACAGCAGCGGCATCTGCAGGGGTCTATTTCGGGCGGGGCGACGTGAACCCCCTCATCTCAGCTCCCGTCGCCGTCGGCGTGCTCATCGGGGCTTTGGGTGGAGCACGTCTCTTGTCGGGCATCAACCCGCGTCGCCTTCGCGTCCTGTTCGCAATCGTGGTGCTCGCAGTGGCGATCGACATGCTCGTAAAGGGGGTCTCTTGAAGGATCGCGGAGGCCTCCAGGATTCACCGGGAAGTCCGGGTGCCGAACAAACCGAGCCCGTCGTCCCGGGGCTCGAGATCGCGGTATCCATCGTTCTTCGGGCGGGTGTGATCCTGAGCTCGCTCCTGATCGCTGCGGGCACCGCCGTGGTGCTCGCCACTCCTTCCTCGCGATCGTCGGCTCGTCGAGCGATACCTCAGCTCAGGCGCGGGGCTCTCGCTCCGACTGCTCTTCGCACCCCGCACACCTTGGCAGCGGTCTTCAGCGGAGTCGGCAGGGGACACGGGCTCGCCATAGTCATGCTCGGCCTGCTGCTGCTGATCGCAACTCCGGTGCTACGAGTCATGGTCAGCGTCGTCGCATTTGCTCTCGAGCGCGACCGGCGCTTCGTGCTGATCACGGGGGCAGTCCTCTGCGTGCTGATCGGATCGTTCGCGATCGGGGGTTGACCCTCCCAGGCCCTCGTGGCTCGAGGGTGCCTCCCCTTTCAGGGCAGATGGCGCTCGATCGCGCGCTCCCATTCGTCCGTGAGCGAGTAGGCCCGGTCACTAGACCAGTCGCCACCAAGCACGTCACCGAGGCCGGCGGCTGCGACAGCGAGATCCGAGGCGGCGGCGACTTTCGAGTCCTCCTCGAGCGATAGGAGCTCGAGGAGCTCGACTGGCTGCCAACAGATCGCGGCGACCGTGAAGAATCGCGCTCCGCGTCGCGTGCGTCGTTGGGCGATCCCAACCACCTTCTGTCCATTGACTGTCACCTCGCCGGGACCGAGCCCAGCGAAGCACACGAGTCGGGACCATCTCGCGTCGACCGATCGGCCTTCGTTCACCTCTGGGCCGCTCACCCCGAGCTCGGACATCGCGGCGGCCCAAACCCTGCCTACCCAGGTCGACGAGCGAACGACGTCGTCCTCCCAGAGATCGTCACCCCTCGGTATCCAAAGGTCGATCCACACCTGCTCCTCGGGAGCGACGAGAACTGCTCCTCCTCCGGCAGGCCTGCGCAC
>Ga0209415_10009578_pt1 | contig 16627 bp, 15 predicted proteins | sample PeaSoiSIISIP2007_FD_187696 | JGI IMG/M metagenome (GOLD analysis project Ga0209415, IMG submission 187696) | Peat soil microbial communities from Weissenstadt, Germany - SII-SIP-2007 (SPAdes) (version 2) | ecosystem: Environmental > Terrestrial > Soil > Wetlands > Peat | place: Germany... | reverse complement strand
GTCGACGGCGGTTCCGTGGCAGGCCGTCATCGTCGCGACGAGCGCCGGAGCGCTGCTCTCGGCCGTGATCGTCGGCGGGTTCGTGCGCCCCGGGCCGTTTGAGGCGGCGGCCGCCCGGCTCGACCTCGGCTGGGCGCTGCGCTCGTTCCGCTCTCCGGCCCTCCGGCTCGCCTACTTCGGCTACTTCGGCCACATGTGGGAACTGTACGCCATGTGGGCGTGGGTGCCGGCGTTCCTCCTCGCCAGCCTGCGCGCGTCGGCGGGCGCCGTGGACGTCGGCGGCGTGACCCGCGCCGCCCACCTGGCCGCCGCCGTGGTGATCGGGGCGGGTGGATTTGGGTGCGTCGCGGCCGGATGGGTGGCGGACCGGGCGGGGAGGACGCTCACGACCGCCGGGGCGATGGCGCTCAGCGGCGCGAGCGCCATCGCCACCGGACTGCTGTTCGGGCGCGCCCCCGGACTCGTCCTCGGGGTGGCGATGGTGTGGGGGATCACCGTGATCGCCGACTCCGCGCAGTTCTCCGCGGCGGTCAGCGAACTCGCGGAGCCCCAGCGTGTCGGGAGCGCCCTCGCCCTGCAGACGTCGCTCGGCTTCCTGCTCACCGCACTCGCGATCCAGGTTCTGCCAATGATCGAGGGGTGGATCGGCTGGGCCGGAGCGTTCGCCGTCCTCAGCGTCGGGCCGGCGCTCGGCGTGGCGTCGATGTTCCGGCTGCGCGCCAGGCCGGAGGCGGTCCGCCTCGCGGGCGGGCGCCGCTAGCATCGTTCGCCGTGTACCGGCCGACGACCGGTGCATGTGGCCAATCCTAAGGCCGGCTTCCTCTTCTTCCTTGTTTTCCTCCCCGGGTTGTCGTCCCCGCGAGGGGGCCGTGGCGGAACAGATGCCCGTACCTGGGGCGCTGCCGGCTGGCCGCGCGCCCTCACGGCGGCACGCGCGGCCCCGGACGCCACCCTCCGTTCGCGGCCCCTTCGGCGCGGGCGCGCCGGGGGGCCCCCTAGCGGACGATCAGCTCACGCGTGCAGTTCGTGAGGGTCTCGACCCCGGTCTCCGTCACGACCACCGTGTCCTCGAGCCGGAAGGCGCCGATCGAGAAATCGTAGATGCCCGGCTCGATCGTGATCACCATCCCCGGCTCCATCACCGTGGTGTCGCCCACGGCGACCGACGGGATCTCGTGGACGTCGAGGCCGAGGGCGTGGCCGGTCCGGTGAAGCATGTACTTTTCGTACCCGAGCTCCCGGGTCGTCGCCTCGGCGACCTTGTCGACGTCCTGGATGGCCACGCCGGGCTTGACCGCGCGCAGCGTCCGCTCAAAGATTTCCGTCTCGGCCTCGTAGAACTCCCGCTGCCGCTTCGAGACCTCGCCGATGAAGATGCCCCGCGTCAGGTCGCCCCAGTAGCCCTTGTAGATCGCGCCGATGTCGAAGTTCAGCATGTCGCCGCGGCGCATCACGCGGGACGAGGCGTACGGGTTCAGCATGTCGTACCGGTCCGGGCCGGATGCGACAATCAGAAAGCCCGGGGCGTCGGCGCCGTGCTCCATCATCGTCACCCCGAGCACGCGCTGCAACGTCGCCTCCGACACGCCCTCTCCGGCCGCCTCCACGGCGACGACGAACGCGGCGTCGGTAGCCTGGCACGCCTTGCGCAGGTATGCGGTCTCCTGGGGGGACTTTTTGACGCGCAGCTTCCACATGATGTCGGCGGCGTTGACCAGCTTCGCCCCGGAGAAGATCTCGCGCAGCGCCTCGAACTGATCGTACGTCATCGCCAGCCGCTGGCCGACGCCGAGCTCGAGGCCGATCGGCGTAGAACCCTTTCCCCCACCCCCGCACGTCCTGGATCCACGACGTCTTGCGCCCGTCGCCCACTTCGAGGTTGGGCAGCACCAGCACCGGGTCTCCCTCCGCCGGCACCACCGCGAGGAACGGCCGAAACTTGCTGGCGAACAGGATCGTGCGGTACCCGGTCAGGTAGATCAGGTTGGCCGGATCGCTCAACACGAGCCCCGCCACGCCCGCCTGCCTCATCAACCGCTGGGCGCCTGCGTAGCGCTGCTTGTACTCCTCCACCGAGAACTCCAGAAACTGCATCTTCCCACCTCCGTCGCCCGTTCGTCTGTCCGCGCCGCCTGCCGTCATCTCGTCACCCTCTCTGCCGTGCGATCTCGTCAGAGCAGCAACGTGCTGGGATGCTCGCGCCTGGTCTTGACGTCGTTGAGGAGGAGCGCCGCGTCCAGGGGACGGTGTCCCCGCCCAGGCTGACAACCTGGTACGGGATTGCGCAGTACCCAGCCCCGTCGCGTCTATGGCGTCGCTCCCAAGCGAGCGCAGATTGTGCCCGTCCCGGTACCACGCTTACGCAAGATGATAAGTACGCCAACGCTTGGGGTCAATCAGGCCGCGACCCTACGATCGAGATTTGTATGAACATTGAACGTATAGAAAACAAGCTCGGACCCAGTATGGGATGAGACCCGCGGGACGTCAGTTCCACGTGGAGTATCATCCCTATCATGTCTGGCGGCTCCTCCACAGCGTAGACTTCAGTTGCCAGAAGTAGAGCGGCGTGCCTTGCAACGGAACGAAGCAGAGATCGTCCACTGGAAGCGGTACCGTGGCCGCATATGTAAGGAACGCCGCAAGGTGTGGCGTCCATCTCGTCTTCCTTAGATGCGACCGCATCTCGGAGATCAGCGAGCTCGCGATGGCCCCGCAGGGAAGCGCATCGCGCTCGCTGAAACCAAGGTGGAACCTTCCCACACGGGAGGACCGGGTGTATACTAGTCAGCAGGATGGGATCTGATGGGCAAACACCTGCATCAGTCCGGTTACCGGCTGTTCGGCGGGGCATGACAGGAACCAATTGAAACCGGTCACACGGTCAAGGAAACCCGGGGGGTACGTCTGTGTCGACGGCGGCGCGGGTTTGGGCGCCGATGTCGCATGGACGGAGGGCCAGCGGTACGTCGTTGCGACCACGCCGGCGTCTGTGATGGATTCGTGAGCCATTCGCGCCATGTGACGGTTGTCGGAGCCGGCATTGTCGGAATCTGCTGCGCGCTATATCTGCAGCGCGATGGCCACGCGGTCACGGTTCTGGACCCCGCCGGTCCCGGGGAGGGCGCCTCGAAGAGCAACGCTGGGTTCCTTTCCTCTGGCAGTTGTGTTCCGATCAGCACGCCCGGCATCTTGAGGCGTGTTCCCAAGATGTTGCTCGACCCGCTCGCTCCGCTGGCCATCCGCTGGACGTACTTGCCCCGGCTTACGTCTTGGCTCATCCGCTTTGTGCAAGCCGGCTCGCCCGCCCGTGTGGAGGCGATCTCGATCGCGCTGGCGCGCCTGCTCGAACTCGGGCCGGAGAGCTTCGCGGTGTTGACCACCGGAAGTGCCGCAAGCCGGCACATTCATCCCGGCGGCGTTCTCTACACCTACGAGAATGACGCGTCGTTTGCCGGGGCGCAGTCAGGCCTGGAGTTGCGCCGCCGCCGCGGCATCGACTTTGACATCCTGCACGGCGCGGAGTTGCACCGGCTCGAGCCGGCTCTCGCGCCAACGCTCAAGCACGGCGTCTTCTATCCCAAGACGACGTTCTGTATGGATCCCCGCGCCCTGGTGTGCGCGCTGGCCGAGGACTTCACGAGCCGAGGGGGAGAACTCATCCGCGAGGAGGTCGCCGACGTCGAGATGGGCCCGAAGGGGCCGCGCTCGGTGCGGACCGGCGGCGGCCGGCGAGATGTCGACGTGCTGGTGATCGCCGCCGGAGCCTGGTCGCGGCGTCTCGCCGCGCGCGTCGGCGCACGCGTCCCGCTCGACACGGAGCGCGGTTACGTCGTTGCGCTCCCGCAGCCTGGGGTCGCGCCCCGGATCCCCCTGCTCTCGGGCGATTACAGCTTTGCGATCACGCCGACGGAGGTCGGCCTCCGCCTGTCGGGCACGGTCGAACTGGCGGGCCTGCATGCGCCGCCGAACTACGCTCGTGCGCAAAGGCTGGTCGAAGCCGCCAGACGGGTGCTCGTGCAGGTGAACTCGGAGGGCGCCACCTACTCGATGGGATTTCGTCCGTCGATGCCGGATTCGCTTCCCGTCCTCGGGCGCTCGCCCCGGTACCCCTCCGTCTTCTTCGCCTTCGGGCATGGCCATGTGGGCCTGACGCTCGGCGCGGTGACCGGCCGGATCATCGCCGATCTGGTGGGCGAACGGCGGCCGCCGGTCGACGTGGCACCGTTCCGAGCGGACCGCTTTTGAGGCCGGACGGGTGAGGTTGGGAGCGAGGCCCCGATAGGGGCGGTCGCGCGCGTCGAAGTTGACGTCGGGACATGAACGCGGACGGCACAGCGGCCGTGGTGTCGGTGGGGGGGCGCTGGAACAGCCGGGGAGGGGGCCGAAGGGCGTGCCGGTTGATGTCGCGCGGATTGTCGGCGGGATTGACGCCGAGGATGCGATCCGGACGTTGCGTGAGCTCGTGCAGATTCCCGGGACCACGGGACACGAGCGAGAGATGGCCGAGTATCTCGCCGGCCAACTCCGCGGGCTCGGGGCGGACGTCACGGTCGACGAGCACTGGAACGTGCTCGGCGACCTCGGGCCGAAGGACCGCCCGGGCGTCCTGTTGCTCACGCACACGGACTCGGGGTCCGCCGGCACGATGAAGGATCCCTACAGCGGCGCCCTCGTGGACGGCGCGCCGTTTGGGAAAGACGGCCAGGTCGTGTACGGCCGCGGGGCCTGCGCGCCCAAGGCAACCATCGCGGCGATGCTCGCCGCGATGGCCGTGCTGGCGCGCCACCGCGACGCGCTGCCCGCGCGCGTGCAGTTCGCCGGCGCCACCAAGGACCTCTCGGCCAACCACGAAGGCGTGCGCGAGATGGACGCCGCGGGGATGCTGCACGCGCGGCTGTGTCTCGCGGGCGAACCGTCGAGCAACGCCATCGTGCTCGGCGCCCGCGGGATCGGGCACTACGACGTCGAGTTCGGCGGGGTGCCCACCCATTGGGGCCGCCCGCAGGACGGCGTCAACCCGCTCTACGCGCTGGCGGCGTTCTTGTTGAAGATCGAGCACGTGGACCTCCCGAACGACGCGACCCTGGGGGCCGCCACGCTCTCGCCGATCGCGGTCGATTCCACCGCGGCGGCCCCGCGCACGCCGAGCGTGTGCCGCGTGGTGCTCGACCGGCGCGTGCTGCCGCGGGAGTCCCCCGAGGCGATCGCCGAGGTCCTCCAGGGGCTCGCCGACCAGGTGGCCGGGGCCCGCGCGGGGGTCACGGCGCGCGTAACGCTCGCGCGCGGCATGTTCCCGTACCACGTCCCCGCCGACGCCCCCATCGTGCAGGCGCTGGAGCGCGCCGGGCGCGCGGCGCTGGGCCGCCCCGCGGAGCACACCTACATCACCTTTTCCAGCAACGCCGGTTACCTGATCCGGGAACGCAAGATGCCGAGCGTCGCGTTCGGCCCGGGCCGCATCGTCGATGTCGGCGACCGGGAGCACGTGGCCGTGGGACAGGTTGCGGACGCGGCGAAGGTGTACGCCGCGGCCGCGGTGCTCGCCGGGTCAGCGTGACCGCGTACATCGTCCGACGGGTCCTCGCCCTGGTGCCGCTCGTGCTGGCGGTGTCCGCGCTCGTGTTCGTGGCGCTGCACGTCACCCCGGGCGACCCCGCGGTGCTGATGTTGGGACAGGACGCCACGCCGCAGGGCGTCGCGCAGCTCCGCCACCAGCTCGGGCTCGACCGGCCGCTGGTGGCGCAGTACGTGGGGTTCGTCGTCCAGGCGTTGCACGGGGACCTCGGCCTCTCGTTCGAGACGAAGCGTCCGGTCGCGGGGGAGCTCGCGCGGACCTTCGCCGCGACGTTCGTGCTGGCCACGCTCGCCCTCGTTGTCGCGACGGCGGCCGGCATGGCGGTCGGCTGCGTGTCGGCCCTGCGGCGGTTCAGCTGGCTGGACTATCTCGTGCGGGGGATCGTGCTCGGCGGCGTCTCGATGCCGATCTTCTGGTTGGGGCTGCTGCTGATCTCGTGGTTCGCGATCAGGTTCCCGGTGTTCCCGGTGTCCGGCTGGGGCACGCCCGGTCACGTCGTCCTGCCGGTGATCACGCTGGCGGCGTTCCCGCTGGCCTCGATCGCGCGGATGACGCGCTCCAGCGTGTTGGAGGTCGTCGCGTCCGACTACGTCCGCACGGCCTACGCGAAGGGCCTGGGCTCCGCCCGCGTCGTGGGGCTGCACATCCTGAGGAACGCGCTGATCCCGGTGACGACGGTGATCGGTCTCCAGTTCGGCGCGGTCCTCGCCGGGGCGGTGTTGACGGAGTCGGTGTTTGCGCTCCCGGGGCTGGGGAGCCTGCTACTGACGGCCGTGCTGGCCCGCGACTACGCGATCATCCGGGGCGCGATCCTGCTCGTGGCCCTCGTCTTCGCGACGATCAACCTCATCGTGGACCTCGCCTATGCCTATCTGGACCCGCGGATCCACTACGCGTAGCCCCGGCGTCCCGCGCGCCGCGGCACCGGCCTTGAGGTGGGGGCCGCAGGCGGTGAAGCCAGATGTGGGCCCGCCTACGCCGTGACCGCGCGGCGGTCGTGGGCCTGGCGGTGGTGGCGTTCGTTGCGACCATGGCCGCGGCCGGGCCGTTCGTGTCGGGCTTGAACCCGACCGCGCAAGTGCTGGCGCTGCGCGCGGCGCCCCCCAGCGCGGCGGCGCCGTTTGGGCGTGACGCGCTCGGGAGGGACGTGCTGGCCCGCGTCGTCGACGGGGCGCGGTTCACGCTGGGCGGGGGGACGACCGCGACGGCGCTGGGGCTCTGTTTCGGCACGCCGCTCGGCATGGTCGGCGGGTACTACGGCGGCTGGCTCGACAGCGGCATCATGCGGTTCACGGACCTGCTGCTCGCGTTCCCGTACTTCCTGCTGGCGATCCTGATCGTCGCCATTCTCGGCTCGGGGCTGTGGACGGCGGCCGGCGCGGTGGGACTCACGAGGATGCCGCAGTACATTCGCGTGGTGCGCGCGTCCGTGCTCTCCGTGCGCCGGGAGGAGTACGTGGAGGCGGCCCGCGCGGTCGGGGCGTCCGACCTGCGCGCGATGCGGCGGCACGTGCTGGCGAACGTGATGGCGCCGATTATCGTGCTGGGGACCGTCGGGCTCGGCGGCGACGTGCTGGCGATCGCGGGGTTGAGCTTCCTGGGCCTCGGCGCCCAGCCGCCCGTGCCGGAGTGGGGGCTGATGGTGGCCGAGGGGCGCAACTACCTGTTCGATGCGCCGCACATCATGGTCATCCCCGGACTGTTCCTGCTGACGCTGGTGCTCGCGCTCAACCTGCTCGGGGACGGGCTCCGGGACGCGCTGGATCCCAGGCTGTACCGGTAGGCGCGCAGGGGACGACGAAGGCGGAGGCGTTGGTGTGATGCGATTTGGCCTGGGGTTGATGCCCGTCGAGCCGCACGACGAGACCGTGCGGCTGGCGGCGCGCGCCGAAGCGCTGGGGTTCGACAGCGTCTGGGTCCCCGATGAACGTTTCTACCGCGACTGCTACGTCACGCTGACCCACATCGCGGCCGCCACGACGCGGGCGCGTTTGGGTCCCTGCGTGACCGACCCGTACTCGCGCCACCCGGCGTTGACCGCGGTGGCGATGGGCACCGTGGACGAGTTCGCGGGCGGGCGCGCCGTGCTGGGGATCGGCGCGGGCGCCGCCGGGTTCGACGCCATGGGGGTGACGCGGGAGCGCCCGGCGACGGCGATCCGCGAGGCGGTGACCCTGATCCGCCGCCTGTGGGCCGGCGAGCGCGTGACGCAGGAGGGCCAGGTCGTGCGCTTTCACGACGGGTCGCTCAACTTTCCCGCGCGCGCGTCGATCCCCGTCTTCGTCGCGGGGCGCGGCCCGAGGATCCTGGAGCTGGCGGGGGAGATCGGCGACGGGGTGATCATCGGCGCACTGGCCTCCCCCCCGACGTTCGACTACGCGATGCGGCACGTCCGCAAAGGGGCCGCGCGCGCGGGCCGCGGCCTGGAGCGGTTCGAGACGATGCTGTGGCTGCACACGTCGCTCCACGCCGACGCCGCGCGAGCGCGGGACGCGGTGCGGAAGATCGTCGTGGGCGTGCTGGTGTCGTCGCGGCCCGTGCTCGACGACCTCGGGGTCACCCTCCCCGAGGCGCTCCGCCGGCAGCTGGACACGGTCACCTACGGAGCCCACTCGGAGAGCATGGGGCGCGTCGCGTCGAGCGTGCCCGACGACGTGGCCGCGCACTTCACCATGGCCGGCGACGCCGCGGCGTGCCTGCGGCGCGCGGCGGAGCTGGAGCGCCAGGGGGTGACGGAACTTGCCGTGCTGCCGTGGCTGGTCCCTGGCCAGTCGCTCGAGGAGTTTATCACGGAGTTCGCCGGTGGCGTGATCGCGCCGCACCGGAGTCGTTCCGGTCAGTCGTAGACGACGGAGAACCGAGAGACGGAGGTGGGTCAGATGTCAGATCGTGTGGTACGCCGCTCGTGCTGGGTCGTGGCCGCTGCCCTGGTGGTTGCGCTCGGGTCCCTCGGGCTGCCCGCGGGTTCGTTCGCGCAGACCCCGGCGCAGGGAGGCACCGTGACGATCGCGGTGGGGACGGATGCCTTGACGCTCGATCCCCACAACTACAAGGCGACGACCGACCTGATCGTCGACAATCTGATCTACGACACGCTGGTCGCGTTCGACCTCCAGTTGCGTATCCGGCCCAGCCTCGCCACGGGCTGGCTGGAGCTCTCGCCGACCTCGTGGCGCTTTGACCTCCGCCAGGGCGTCAAGTACTCGGACGGGACGCCGTTCAACGCCCGCGCCGTGAAGGCGAGCCTGGAGCGCGCCGCGGTGTCGTCGCGCGGATCGGGCTACGTCGGGGTCATCGCCGGGGTGGACGTCGTCAACGATGCCCGCGTGATCATCCGCCTCAAGCGCCCCTTCGCGCCGTTCCTGCGCACGCTCGCGGCGCCGATCGCCGCGATCATCAGCCCGAGCCTGCTGCAGGCCGGCGCCCAGGACCCCAACACGCACCCGGTGGGCACCGGGCCGTTCATGCTCGCCGACTGGCTGCCGAACCAGCATCTCCGCATCGTGCGCAACCCCGGCTACTGGGGGCGTCGGCCGAACCTGGACGCGGTCGTCTTCCGCCCGATCACGGAGGACAGCACGCGGTTTCTCGCCTTCCGGGGCGGGGAGGTGGACGTGATCTCGAACCCGCCGGCGAACCTGGCCCCGCAGATCCGCAGCAACCCCAACTTCCTCCTGCAGATCAGCCCCTCCACCCGCGACGTGCGAGTCGGCTTCACCGTCACGAACCCTCCGTTCGACAACCTCAAGGTGCGGCAGGCGGTGGCGATGGCAATCGACCGGGGCCCGATCGTCAAGTTCGTGCTGAACGGGCTCGGGCGCGACGCGGCGTGCGGGATGATCCCGCCGGAGATCATGCCGACGTCCCCCTGCGTCGACATGCCCTACGATCCGGTGAAGGCGAAGCAGCTGCTGACCGAGGCGGGGTTCCCGAACGGCCTGTCCGTGCAGTTCTGGACGCCGGAGGGACGCTACCTCGGCGACCGCCAGATCGCGGAGACGGTGCAGCAGCAGCTGCAGCAGATCAACGTGCGCGCGCAGATCAAGGTGATGGAGTGGGGCGCGTACCTCGACGCGCTGGCCCGGCACGAAGCGCAGATGTTCATCATCGGCTGGGGGTGGGTGACGGGGGATCCGGCGCAGGCCCTGCGGCAGAACTTCCAGTCCAGGACGGCGTTCGACTACTGGAACTACAACAACCCCGACTTCGACAAGATGCTCGACCAGGCGGAAGGGATGGACAAGCCGGTCGAGCGGCAGAAGATGTACGTGCAGATGGAGTCCATTCTGCTCGTCCGCGACACGGTGGCCAAGGAGATCTACTTCACGAACAACCTCTACGGCGTGAACAAGCGGGTGCACGACTTTCACGGGACGCCGGTCGAGCTCATCGACCTGAGCCAGACCTGGATCGCCCCGAAGTAGCCGGCGGCGGGGGGGAGAGCGGGTATGGACGACGTGTTCACGAAGGCTGAGTACGAGGGCCGCCTCGCGCGGGTACGGGCGCTGATGTCCGCGGCGGGGCTCGACGCGCTGCTGCTGACCTCGCCGCGGAACCTCACGTACCTGACCGGGTACCGCACCAACCTGTTCAGCAGCACGTTCCGCCCGTTTACGGCGGTGATCCCGCTGCAGGGCGACCCGGCGCTGCTGCTGCCAAACCTGGAGGTCTGGCAGGGGGAGACCACGGGCTGGATCGCCGACGTCCGCGGGTGGGGCGTCGGCATGGGGTCGGTGGCCCGCGATCCCCTGGAGCTCGTCAAGACCGTGATGGAAGAGAAGCGCCTGGCCGCGGGGCGGATCGGCATCGAACAGACGCGCGGGCAGCGCGTGGGCATGACGCTGGAGCAGTACGGGCAGCTCCAGCGTCTGCTGCCCGGCGCGACGTGGCTGGACAGCGCCTCGCTGCTGTGGCAGGTCCGCATGGTCAAGTCCCCGCAGGAGGTCGCGTACATGCGCGAGGCGTGCCGGATCACCGACGCCGGCATCGTCGCGGCGCTCGAGGCGGCGCGGGAGGGCGTCACCGAGCGCGAGCTGCAGGTCGTGATGGGGACGACGATGATGCGCGAGGGCGCGGACACGGTGCGCTCGCTGAGCATCGCCTCGGGCCCCAAGCGCTACGCCCTGCTGAACGCGCCCGCGACCTCCCGCGCGCTGCAGCGCGGGGAGATGTTCACGTTCGACTGCGGGGCGGTGTACAAGGGCTACCACGGGGACCTGACGCGCGGCTACTTCATCGGCGAGGTCAGCGCCCGCCAGCGCGAGTTCTACGAGGCCAGCGCGGAGATCTTCTGGGACGCCGTGCACGCCGTCCGGCCGGGGATCACCTGCGAGGAGCTGGACCGCGTCGTGGAGGAGTCGATCAAGCGGCGCGGCTATCGCGAGTACATGCTGCACCGCACGGGACACAGTCTCGGGTCGGAAGTGCACGAGGAGCCCTCGATCGGCCCCGGCGTGTCCGTCCGGCTGGAGCCCGGGATGGTGCTGGCGATCGAACCGGGGATCTACGACTTCAGCATCGGCGCGTTCCGCATCGAGGATAACGTGGTGGTGACGGAGACGGGCTGCGAGTTCTTGTCCAACGCGCCGCGCGAGCTGATCGTGCGATGACCGCTTCGCCGATCAGCGTGGGCGTCGGCCTGCTGCCGGCGCTGCCGGTGCGCGAGCTGGCGGACGCCGCCGCGGAGGCGGAGGCGCGCGGGTACAGCTGCGTGTGGGTTCCGGACGAGCGGTTCTTTCGCGACGTGATGGTGACGCTCGCCGCGGTCGCGCGGAGCACGCGCCGCGTCCGGTTGGGGCCGTGCGTGACCGACCCGTTCGTGCGGCACCCGGCGGTCACCGCCGCCGCCCTGGCCACGCTGCAGGAAGCGGCGCACGGCCGGCTCGTGGTCGGCCTCGGCGCCGGGATCAGCGGGTTTGGCGCGCTGGGGATCACCTCCCGCCGGCCGGCGGCGGCGATCCGGGCCGCCGTCCGCTTGATCCGGGCGCTGTGCGCGGGGGAGACGGTCGCGATGGACGCCCCCGTCCACTTCCACGGCCGGATGGATTTTGGGCCCGTGCCGGTCCCGCCGATCTACGTCGCGGGGCGGGGCCCGCGGATTCTCGAGGTGGCCGGCGAGGTCGCCGACGGGGTGATGCTCGGGGGGTTCGCCAGTCCCGCGGGGGTCGACCGGGCGATGTCCCACGTGGACACGGGGCTCGCGCGGGCGGGACGGTCTCGCCGCGACCTGGCGGTCGCGGCGTGGACACACACGGTGATCGGCGTCGACGCCCGGCGCGTCTGGCGGCGGGCCAGGCTCGTCGTGTTCGGGATGCTGCTCTCGAGCCGGGAGGTCCTGCCGACCTTCGGGATCTCGCTTCCCGCCGAGCTGGAGGCGGCGATGGCCCCGGTCCGCTACGGCGACCACTGGACGCTGCCGGACGAGGTCCTGGCGCTCGTGCCCGACGAGGTGGTGCAGGCGTTTACGGTATCGGGAACGCCCCCGGAGTGCCTCGCCAAGCTGCGCGGCCTGGCTGCGGCCGGCGTCACCCACTTCGCGCTCAGGCTGTGGCCCGTCGACGACGCGAGCCCGCTCGCGCCGATGCGCATCTTCGCCGACGAGGTGCTTGGGCACCTGGTGCCGCGGGGAGCCGGCGCGTGACCGGCGTGCGCGCCCGCACCGCCGGCGGGATGGCACGCGGCTGATCGGGGGCGCGGACGCGGAGACCCGGCCGGCGATCGAGGAGACGGTCGACTGAGACGTCGTGGCCGCCGCGGCGGAGGCCGGCATGCACCGCGCGGCGGTCTCCCCGCGGCGGTTCGGCCGGCCGGTCCAGCGGGAGCGCGCGGCGTTTTGACCGCCCGCCGCCGCAGGTCATACGCCCCAGCTGCGGACGCGCTGCGGCCGGGCCCGGTAGGCGCTCCGGCCCGGCACAGACAGCATCCCCTCGGCGTACGGCGGGCCTTCCACCTCGCCCAGGTACCGCACCGCGAGCATCCGCGCCACCCGCTCCGTCTCGCCCGGGACGAATTCGACCACGGCGTCGATCTCGATGCCCTGGCGCCCCTCCGGGGTGGCGTCGTCGACGACAAACGTCATGCGGGGATCGCGCACCAGGTTCCTCGCCGCGCGCCGGGTCATTACCGTGGTGAAGTAAAACGCGTCGCCATCCAGCGCGTACCACACGGGCACGACGTGCGGCGCGCCCGCCGCGCCGACCGTGGCGAGGTGCGCCAGCCGCGGCGGCTGGAGAAATGCGCGCTGCGCGTCGGTCAACGTCGCCATGGCCCTCTCCCGGTCGCGCGCCACGTGGTCTAGGGTACCATACGCGCCGCCGGCGATCGAGAGGCGGGCGCGTCGGCGCTCACGACCGGTACCTTCGGCGGCGGGCGAAGAACGGATTTCTCCCTCTCGCCGAAGCGGAGCACGCGGTGCTCCGGTTGCTCAGGGGAGCGGCGAGCGGGTCGCCGCCGTAGCCGTTCCCGGCGCCTTCGGCGGCGCGCCGGGGGGCCTCCAGCGGACGGTCCGCTGGCGCGTGCAGATGGCGAGGGTCTCGAACCCGGTCTCCGTCGCGACCACCGTGTCCCAGAGCCGGAAGGCGCCGATCGAGCCATCGTAGACGCCGGTGTCCTGGGGACGGGGTACATTGGCCGCTTGAAGCGGCGCCAACGGATGGCAGGGATATTCCACCGGGAGTGCAATGCTACTGTTCAGTTCGCGACGAAACTACCGGCGACAAGTTCTCGATCTGCAGGTGGTCCGCACCGGCATGGAGATGGAGATCGACCTCGAGGGGACACGCGCGATCGCCCGGCTGGATGCCGCCGCGGCTCCCGCCACGTGCGAGGCGCTCGCGGGGCTGCTCCCATTCTCCACCACGGTCCACTACGCCAAGATCGCGGGGGACGAGTTCTACCTGCACGTGCCGCTCGTGCTGGACGTGGAGCGGGGGCGCCGCGTCCCGGTCCTGCCCCGTGGGGCGGTGGCCTTTTGGCCTGAGCGACAATTGTTCTGCGTGTACCACGGGCGCATCCAGGACGAGGATGCCACGGTCACCTTCCTGGGGCAGATCGTCGGCAACTTGGAAGGTCTCGCGGCCGCGGGCGACAGGCTGCGGGAGGGCTCGCCCGCCGGCCCCCGGGTGGCGCACCTGAGACCGGTCGGATCCGAGGCCGCCCCCCGCGTCGCGCCGCACGATCTCGTGCAGAGGAGCACGCCGTTGGCGGGCAGGGTCGCGGCGGCCTACGCGGCGATCGCGGAGCGCGCCCCCGGCGAGGTGCGCGCGCTGCTGGCGCAGCGCGGCGTGATGCGTCCTGCGGGCCCCGTCCTGTACGCCGAGGCGGAGACGCGGAAGTTGCATGAGACGCTCTGGCTCATCCGCCAGGAGGCACGCGCGTCGGGCGTGGTCCCGTCCCTGGCGTCGACCATCCTGCGTCATTGTGCCGGCCGGCTGCGGGGATGGTATCAACTCGGCGACGCGGCCGCGCTCGTGGACGAGGTCGCCGGAGCGCTTCCCGGTCTGCCGTGCGCACAGGCGACCGAGGTGGTGGAGGCCTTGATGCTCTACGTCGGCCGGCTGAACCTGTGGGTGGACGCGAGCATCCCGTGGGATGGCCTCAACCGTCTGCTCGCGCGTTCCTGACCCGGGCAGCGACCAGCGCGATCAGCGATGAAAACGGTCGCGCGGCTGTGTGCGTTGGCGAACGTCCGCTGCCGGTGCCGGCTGATCGCCGCGGCGCCCGCCCTGCGAGCGCGCGGTCCCAGAAGGAGCGGCGCAAGGCTGCAGCGGGTGGTCACGTCGTGCGGGGCGATCGTCGCCGTGGTTCGTACACGGTAAGCGCGGCGCCGGACGCGACGCCCGCCTCGACGGCATCATGGTCGGATCCTTCCCGTTTCCCGGTGACGTTGAGTGCGTGAGTTCCGTTTCGGAAACTTGGTCCCTGCCGATGGCGGGCGGCAGCACGGTGACCGGCTCCGACGCGCCGGCGGTCGCGCCCGCGGCGCGGGGCGGCTTGGCTCCGCCCGAGCCGCGCGCGAACAGCGGCAGGAGTCTGCACGCCGTTTCCGTATCAGTTGAGGCGGAAGCGGATTGAGGCGACGCGGACGGCACGCGCTGTCGCGACCGCGCCGAAGGGGGCTCGAGATGGCAACGATCGGCATGGTTACCGTTGGGCAGGCGCCCCGCGACGATTTGGTGCCAGCGATGGAAGCGATGTTCTCGCGCCCGGCGCGGGTGCTCCAAGCGGGCGCGCTCGACGGTCTCGGCGCAGACGAGATCCGGCGGTTGGGGCCTGGTCCCGGAGAGACCGGGATCGCCGCGAGGCTGCTCGACGGCAGCGAGACCCTGCTCTCCCACGCGAAGATCTTCCCCCGCGTGCAGCAGTGCGTCGACCGGCTGCGGGCGGACGGCGCGGAATTTCTCGTCATCCTGTGCGGCGCGGACTGGAGCGCGATCCGCTCCGACGTGCTCGTCGTCAATCCCGGCCGCGTGTTTCCCGCGATCGTCTCGGCGCTCGCGACCGGCCGGCGGCTGGGCGTCATCAAGCCGTCGGGTGGCCAGATCGAGGCGGCCACGCGCCAGTTCGCCGAGCGCGGCGTCGAGGCGGTGGTGACGGCGGCGTCTCCCTATACGGGCGAGCAGCGGCTTGAGGACGTCCGGCGCGCGGCTGAGCGGCTCAAGGCCGCGGGCGTCTCGCTGGTCTGGATGACCTGCGTCGGCATGGACGAGCCGATGCGGGACGTCGTCAGCGCGGTCGTGGGCGTGCCGGTCCTGCTCGCGCGGTCGGTCCTGGCGCGCGTGATCGATGAGTTGCTCGCGGCAGGACGGATCCCTGCCGCCGCACGCTGACTGGGGCGCAGCCCCGGGACCGGGCCACCCAGCTGACGATCCACCCGATGTCTCCCGACGGCGACGTCGAAGGCCAGATCCGCACGTTCGCAGAGGAGGGCGCGCCGCGCGTCCGGCGTGCCGGCGCGTAGACGGAGTGCCCATCGTGAGCGCGCTCCTGGCGCCTGGCAACCTGGTTCCGGCTCGTCCCGCCGGGGCGCAGGCCGGACGCGCGCCCACGCCTCCACGACCGGATTGCTGATATCGCTTTAGGCGATACTTGGATGAATCTTTGAGCTGTTGGGAAGACGAAACGGTGGGGGCGGTCGCATGTCCGATCCAGACGCCAAGATCAAGGTCACTGATCAACATGGGGAAGTGGAGATCATCGGAAACCGAGAGGGTCTTTTGTGGCTCTCCGAGATTTGTGCGGGTCTTGCCAGCTTGACCGAGGCAGAAGCAAAGACGCCGGCCAATCACTACCACATCAACCCCTCGATGGGACATGGAACACAAGACACCGTTGATGCGATCATTCTTTGCCAGCTTGACCTGAGCTGAGGACGCCGTGATGAGGAGAGACAACGGATGATTTGCATTCGCTCGGTCAAACATCTCGCTGACGAGAGTCTCGCGGCCACGATGCGGTTTCCGGCGACGGCTTTGGCGTCCGTTGTCGCCTTTCTTACCATCGTCCTAGCCCAGCAGGGCTACCTTTTTGATGATCCCGTCCTAGACCACTCAAATGCACCGGGTCGGCTGTGGGCTGTGCAAACGCATGTTCGTGAGTTGACGCGACGAGGTGAGATCGTCCAGACTGTAGGCGTGAAATCGTTTGCGGTGACCGCGTGCACGGGCGTATGCCGGTGACCCCAGCCGCGCGCGAGCCAGCGCCTGTACCGTTTGTCGCTCAACCGGCAGTGGCTCGATCCCCGGTCCGTGTCGGCGTGGTCGGCACCGGGGCGATCGCGGCCGCCCAACACATCCCGGAGTTGCACGCAAATCCAGACGCCACGCTCGTCGCTTTTTCCGGACGTCGCGAGGCGCAGACGCGGGCCATCGCGGAGCAGTACGGCGTGGCCGAGGTGTGCTGGGGCGAAGAGGGATGGCGCCAGCTGATCGGCCGGATCGACATCGATGCCCTGCTGATCTGCACCCCAAACGCGCTCCACGCTCCCATCGCGACGGCCGCAGCCGAGGCAGGGCACCACATCCTCGTAGAGAAACCTCTGGCTTCCCCCCT
>Ga0209415_10009577_pt1 | contig 16631 bp, 19 predicted proteins | sample PeaSoiSIISIP2007_FD_187696 | JGI IMG/M metagenome (GOLD analysis project Ga0209415, IMG submission 187696) | Peat soil microbial communities from Weissenstadt, Germany - SII-SIP-2007 (SPAdes) (version 2) | ecosystem: Environmental > Terrestrial > Soil > Wetlands > Peat | place: Germany... | reverse complement strand
TGCCGAAGTCGACGAAGGTGACCGATGTCCCCAAGGGTACGAAGGTCCCCAAGGCGGTGGTGGAGGTGTGCGAGCTCACCTGGTACTGCCAGCTGGGCAACATTCACGCCAACACCAAGGGCTACACCGAGATCGGGAAGCTCATCACCAAGGCGGCCAAGTAGGGCCCCTCGGCGGGGTCGTCGGCCGTTGTGATCACCCCCGCGTCGAGGTGAAGGCCGGCAAGAGATCTGTTGGACCTGCAGGCCGAGACGTCTGGGGAGCGCACCAACCGGGGGCCTCGTCGGGACCGAGCCGTTGAGCGACGAGCCCGCGGCCGCGGTGTGGGCGTACTGGGAGGACGGCCCCCGGGGGCGCCGCTCGGTCTACCTCGACCTCTGCCTGGAGACGATCCAACGCCACGCCGCACCCCTGGAGCTGCGCCTGCTGTCGCGCCAGGACGCCACGACGTGGCTCCCCGACCTCGACGTCGAGCGTTGGGAGCAGCTGCCCGCGCCCAATTACCGTGCCGACTACGCCCGCTCCCGGATCCTCCAGCGCTACGGAGGGATCTGGATCGACGTCGACACCGTCGCCGTTTCGCCTCTGACGGAGCTGCTCGAGCATCTCGACAGCAGTGGGATGGTGTGCTGGGGACAGGAGCTGGGCAGGTGCTTCACGGGTCTCTGCGCGGCCAGCCCGGGTTCCGCCTTCGTCGACGCATGGGTGCGTAAGCAGGACGAGGTGCTGGACCGCAGCCCCATCTGGTCGAACCTGGGGTACGCGGCCTTGGCCCAGGACGTGAGCTGGGACCTCGCCCGGAGCTTCCCCTGGACATCGGTGCCGATCAATCGCGTGGCTCCCATCCCGTGGTACCAGTGGCGCCGCTACCTGTCGCGTATCGAGTCCCCGAGGCACCTCATGGGCCCGCGCCCGATCACGTTCGTGTTGTGGAACGCCGTCATGTCGACGCCGATGCGTCGCTACGACCGCGCCCAATTGCTGACCAGCCGGATCCTGGTGGCGAGACTGCTTCGAATCGGTCTCGGGACCACGGAAGTCAGGGAGGAAGAGGACGCCTGGACCCGGCTGCACGGACTCTCCGCGCTTCGTTTCTCGACCGTGGGCCAGAAGGTGGAGGCGACCTCGAGACGCATCGCCGGTGGCAGGCCGGCCCGGCGATCCGTGGAGGGGGCCCCGACCGACAGGTAGCCGACGCACCGGCGCGGTGTCTCCTCACGCGGTGTCGGCGCGGTGGTCAGCCGGTGTTCAGGTTGCGGGAGTCCGCCACGTGGCGAGATCACGATCCAGGAGGCCCTCGAGGCGCCGGACGTCGTCCGCGAGCTCCTCCTGGATGCGGCGGCGCAGGGCGGGGTCCAGCATCGGCCGGGGACGCTCCTTCGTGTTCACGACATGGAGCCACCTTCGAAGCCGTCCCCGGGCGCGATCGCTTCGGACCACGAGGCGCCCGAGGCGACGAAGCGTCGGGCTGGAGTCGGGGGTCGTTGCCCTCAGGACGTCGCGGAGCGCGGCGTTGCGGACCGCTTTGTTGGGATTCACGACCCGGAACTCCGGTTCGTGTTCGGGATCGACCTGAAGGAATTCGAGAACATGGTGATATGCGCCCGGTGTGTCCCGGACCAGGTCGTCATGCACAACCACGCACACACGTTCGGGGCCGAACGTCTTGAGATACCGCTCTACCTGGTCGTGGTAGCGCGCCACCGCCCGATACTGCAGAGCAAAGGGCTTCCGGCAACCGGGAGGGATGCGCTTGCCGAGGGCGCGGTCCTTCTCGGCCTCGAGCGCGGTGGCGAAATCGGGGATGTTCTCGTCACCCTGGTACAGCAGCTCGCTGTGCTCCGAGTACATCTGGTCCACAGGGTTGCGCAGGATGACGACGATCCGGGCCTCAGGCGCGAAGGCGCGGATCTCCTGGGCCGCGTCGCCCGAGTAGAGATAGAAGACGGAGTGGTCACCGCGATAGCGCTGCGAACCATGGGAGGAGAACGTCGACAGGTAGTCCTCGAGTCGAATGCGAGAGGGGGCTCCCGTGGTCGTGCGGAAGCTCAGGTCGGTTCCGAAGTAGTTGAGCTCCCAAGGCGCCATGAACACGTCGGGATGCTCACCCAGGTAGGTGGCAAGGGCGGTGGTCCCGGACTTCGGAGCGCCTACCAAGAACAGGTTCGGCCGAGGGCGCGGGTCGAAGGTGGAATCAGGCTCCGAGGAGATGCTCACGTGCTGTCGCGAGCCACAGGGGGGCATCTGTCCCTAGCCATGACGACAACATACCGCCGGGCAATTCTGGACGGGGAAGGGCGCTCCCCAGCCGCCGTGAGCGACGTACCGTCTCAGGGACCTGTCGAGATGGCAATGGCCTCATCTGCCGTGGCCGAGATCCGCTGAAAGCCATTTCCGGCATCTCGGGGCGTGGACACCACGCTGCCGACCTTGTTGGTCACGCCCAGATCACCGGTTCCGTTGTACCCACAAACCCACAGATTGCCGGCGTTGTCGATGGCGAAGGTGTCTCGACCACCAGCGGCGACCGATGCCAGGGTGACTCCGGACGGAATGTCGACACGCTGTGGAGTCGTGAAATTCCTGTTGCTGACGCCGTTGCCGAGTTGACCCCACTGGTCATTGCCCCATGCCATCATCTCGTTGTTGGACAACAGGACCACGACGTGGCCGTCGTAGGAGAAGTCGCCTCCGTCGTATACCTGCTTGGCAGGGGCCGGAAGCGTCACCTTCTGGGGGATGTCCTGGCTGACCGTTGAGCCGATCCCGAGCTGACCAAACGTGTTGCGCCCCCAGGTCCACACCGACCCGTCTGATTCGAGGGCTGCCGAGAACAGGTCTCCGGCGGTGATGGCCACGACATTGGTCAGGTTGACCACCGCGACGGGCTTGGCCGAACCCTTCGTGGTGCCGTTGCCGAGCTGCCCGTACTGGTTGACGCCGCATGCATCGACGGTGCCGTTGGCCAACAGGATGAGCAGATGGGCTCCCCCGCCTTGGACCGCGGTGGCGTCGAGCCCGGGGAGCTTCACGGGGCGGTAGATGCTTCGTTTGTGACTGACGCAGAGCGTGCCATCGAGGTTGTCGCCCCACACCCACACACTGCCTGACTTGTCGACGGCCGCTGCGAAGTCGTCTCCCTCACCGATCGAAACGACATTGGTGGGGCCCTGTGCCTCGATGGCGGTATTCCGGGACGTGCCCGGTTTGCCGTCGCCGAGCTCGCCGTACTGGCCGTGCCCCCAGTCCCACACATGACCAGTGGCGTCGAGGGCCATGCCGCCCCAGTTGCCCGCTTGCACGGCGACGATATGGGAGGGAAGACCACCCACCAGTCTCGGGACGAAGTGCCTGTTCGTGGATTCCTTTCCCCACTGATACACCGAGGCCGCCGTCGCATTGGCGGTGCCGGCCAGACCGACGACGCCGAGCGACAGCGACAGGACCACAAGTGACAGGGCGCACGTGACCGGAACCCGTCCCCGGACACGGCGGGAACCATGCCCCCCGACCTGGTGTTTCGACACCATTACCCCCGTCAGTCCCGAGTTGCCCCGGTGGTCACCCAAACCCACTTACCTGCAGCGTAGGTTCATTGAAGCACCTAGGTTTCACCCAGAGCCTCGTCAGAAGTGAGGTATTGCGCGGCGCCGCCCCGCGGCGGTGTCGGTCGGGTCGGTCGTGGACCTCCCCGGGGGCGACAGCGGCCTGTCACCGGCTGTGACCTGGAAGAACTCGGGGCCACCTGGTCCCGGCGCACCGTGAGGCGGCGTGCGAAGCTCTGGCCATGAGGGGCGGAACGCATGGCTGAAGAGCGTCGGGGCGCCGGCGCGACTCCCTGGAGCAGGTGGGCGCCGGACATCTTGGGTGTGCTCTGGGTCCTCGGTGCTGCTGCTGCGGTCCTGGTCCCCGCGGTCGTGCACGGCTCGTCTCTGGGCTCCTTCGACCTGCTGTCGCGATTCGGCCTGACCCAGCAGGCCGGCGTGGTCGTCCACAACGGCCAGGCCACGGACCAGATCTCGGAGATGATCCCCTGGACGTCTCTGGCCTGGACTCAGGTTCACCACGGTCAAGTCCCGCTGTGGAACCCCTACAGTGCGCTGGGCCTGCCGTTGGCTTTCAACTGGCAGTCGGCGACATTCAGCGTCCCGGCCTTGCTCGGGTACCTGGCGCCGATGCGGTTGGCGTACACCGTCCAGGTCTTCGCGTCGCTCTTCATCGCCGGGACCGGGGTGTACGTCCTCGGACGTGTGTTGCGCCTGGGGGTGCTGGGGTGTGTGACTGCGGCCACCATCTACGAGCTCAGCGGTCCGATGATGGGGTTCCTGGGATGGCCCATCGCCGGGGTCATGTCCTGGGCCGGTTGGATCTTCGCCGCTGCGGTCATCGTGATCCGCGGCCGCCATCGGCTCCGTGCGGTGTCGTTCTTCGCCGTCGTGCTCGCGTGCGCCTTCTACGCCGGCCAGCCGGGAACCGTGGCGCTGCTCGTCGTGGCCACGGCGGTATTCGTGGTGGTGCTGTTGGTCCGGAGGGCCCGCGACTCCGGGCAAGGCGATCGCGGCGTCCTGCGCCCCGTCGTAGATCTCGCCGCGGCGTCGGTCATCGGCATTGCATTGGCAGCACCACTCATCCTCCCGGGTGCGCAATTGTTGTCGCAGTCGGTCTTCCGCGACGTCCAGAGAACCAATCAAGCGCTGCCCGCGCAGGACCTTGTGTACCTGGTCGTGCAGGGGTTCAACGGCCTGCCCCTGTCCCACATCCAGTTCTTCAGCGTCGGCACGACTGCCTACGTCGGTGTGATCGGCCTCGTGCTTGCGGTCATGGGGCTGGCTCGCCGCTGGCGCCGGCCCGAGGTGATGGCGATCGGTGCCGTAGCGGTGGTGATGATGGCGCTCGCATTCTTCCCGCCGGTGGTGGCCCTGGCGAACAGCCTCCCCTACCGGGCGCGCCTGGGTGTCGCCGTGGTCCTGCTCGCCTTCTCCATCGCCGTCCTGGCCGGGGTGGGGACGGACGCGCTGGTGCGCTGGCGCGGGGAACGGCCGGTTCTGAGCTGGTGCGCGGCGGGATTCGGAGCGGCCGCCTTCGTCCTGTTGGAGCTGTGGTTCTTTGGCCGAGGGACGCTGCACCGGGCCAATGCCCATCTCCGCAACGAGAGCTTCATCTGGCCGGCGATCGAGATCGTGGTGGGGCTGGCGGTGATGGCGGCCTTGGTGGCCGCCGCAAGACGCCCTGGACATCGCTCGGCCGTGCCGGACCGGAGGCAGATGCATCGCGGCGTGTGGGCCGCGTGCGCGCTCCTCCTCTGCGAGACTTGCTTCCTCGTCGGTGTGGGCGCATCCCGGTTCCCATCGAGCTCGACGTTCTTTGCCCCGACGCCTGCGGTCACTGCCCTCCAACACTCGGTGGGGTCCTCGGTCGTCGGCTTCGGGGCCCGCTCGTGCCAGGTGCCACCGACGATAGGGATCGTGCAGGAGGCAAACGTCGGGTACGGGATCCACGAGTTCGCCGCGTACGATCCGATCGCGCCACGGACACTGTTCAACTCGTGGCAGGAGACGACCGGCCAGAAGGCGAGTAAGGGTCTCCCTGTATCGGTGTTCTGCCCAGTGGTCACGACGGCGGCACTGGCGCGGTTGTACGGCGTGGCATTCGTTCTCGAGCCACACGGGGTCCCGGGCCCGCCCGGGGCGGTCTTCGACGAGGTGGTCGGCGACGAGGAGCTCTATCGGATACCCGATTCCTCACAGGCCACCGTTGTGCCTCTTTCGATCACGGGGAACATTCCGCCCACGGAATCGACGGGTGTGGCGGTCCCGGTCTCTCATCCCGACCCCGCCACATGGAAGATCGCGGTGCACGCCAAGGTCCCGACCGTGCTTCGTCTCCGTCTCACCGCCGTTCCTGGTTGGCACGCCTCCATCGACGGACGCACGTTGCCCCTCGGACGCTTTGCAGGGGTCATGCTCCAGGCTCGCATCCCGCCCGGTCGACATACCGTCGTGTTGCGCTACTCACCCACGTCGTTCGCGGTCGGAATCGGGCTCGCCTTGGTGGCCGTGTTGGCCCTCGGGTCGGCTCTTGTGGTGGGACGCACGCGCCGACGTGGGAAGCCGGGGATCTGAACTCCGGTCACCGCCGGGGGCCGAGACCGATAGCACGGACGAACTTGTTGATCTGGCGATTGCCGTGCCGATAGATGCTCCGTCGCACTTGGCGCTCGACGGTGCCGCCTGCAGCACCGGAGAGCCCACCGCGCTTGTAGCCGTGTTCGACGGCCTCGATGTTCCCCAGGTCCCGGGCGAAACGGTAGAGCTGCGAGCGGGTCGTGCTCATGGCGACACCTCTTCCTTGGTGGCCCGGTCGGCGAGGACGACCCGCTCGACGATCGCACGCAGGTCCTCGGCGTTGGACGTTGACTCCATGGCCGCCAGATCCGCGGGGGAAACCGGTGCGCACCCCAGTCCCCCGTCCTCGTGTGTGGCGCGCCACGCCAGCCATGCCGTGCCTTCAGGGTCGTGCCCGTCCTCCTCGACGGCGTTGACAAGGGCGACGAGCTCGATCTCTCCGGCTGTGTTCACGTCGTACTCGATGAAGAGCAAGGGCCCTCCTTTCGGGTGGCGTCCCTCTCCGAGTCGCCGCCCGGAGACCCGTCGCCACTGTAGGACCTGTTGCCTGGGACACGGGGCGCCCGGTTGGCTCGGCCCCGGCACCCGCCCGCCCCCGGGGGGAGAGCGGCGAGGCTTGGGAAAACCTGAGAGACCTCGACCGATTCCTCGGGCCGACAGGTCGAGAACTCCCTGGTCGCCCAGCTCCATCCGGTGGCGTCAGCACGCCACGGAGGGTGCCGGCATCCTACCGGTGCATCCGGGGCCGAGCGGCGGGGAGGATCCTCAGAATTGACGGTGTTTCGAGGCCCGCGCCGGGCCCTATCGTTCCTGCTGAAGGCCTGTTGTGCACTGTAACCTCCTGTTGGCATGGGGGCGGGGACGGAAGAAGAACTTCATTCATGACGAACTGTGAGCGGTGAGTCTGGATGGGCTTTCTCCACAACTATCGCCAGCGTCATGTCGGGGACCGGTTGGTGGCGATCGGCCTCCTGGCCGGCGGTCTGGTGATCGCGACGGCGGGTCCGGCCTTCGGCGCGGCGGCGTTGACCCTCAGCAAGTCCTCGGGCCTCAGCCAAGCGCAGGTCGTCTCTGTCAGCGGCAGCGGTCTCAGCGGTGGTTCGTACGGGTACCTCCTCGAGTGCAACGACACGCCGGGCGAGCCGACGGTAACGGTCGGTCCCCCCTTCGACTCGATCCTCCCCGTCGGGTGCAGCGCGCCGAACCTCAAGCACATCGTGCACACCACGGCGGGCGGCACCCTGTTGACCAGCTTCAGGGTTCACGAGAGCAGGAAGCTGGGACCCCCCTGCGGCCTGCCCCAGGTCCTGGGGCCATGCGGCCACCCCGACAGCGCTCGCAAGGGCCCGAGGGGTGACGCGCAGAACTATCCCTGCCCACCGTCACCGGCTCAGCAGGCGGCCGGCATCACGTGTTCGATCGTCTTCTTGGACAATTCCCAGGACGTCGTGTCGACACCGATCGCCTTCGTGGGTGGCGGCCCGCCCGTGAAGACGTCACCGGGGGCGCCCGGGGCGACGCCCCCCGGAGCACCGGGAACGACCTCACCCGGCTCGTCACCGGGAACGACCTCACCGGGCGGCTCCCAACCCGGAGCACAGCCGGGCACGCAGCCCGCGGGTGCATCCTCAGGCGGCACACCTTCGGGGGGCTCCTCGTCGGCGAGCGGCGGCTCCGCCTCGTCGGGGACTCCGGGGGTGGTGAAGGCGAGCTCGGGCAGCTTGGCGTTCACCGGTCTGGGAAAGCCGGGAGTTCTGGTCGCCGTCGTGGGCTTTGCCCTCGTCCTCATCGGACTCCTGTTGTTCTTCTTCGACATCCGCAAGATCGCTTGGTGGTTGTTGGGTCTCTGACGACCTGACGTCCAATCGTTGTGCGTGCAAAAGCGCGCCGCTCCCGGGCGTGCCATCCTGCGCCGACGAGGTCCGATGCTCGGGGATCGAGGTCAGGACCGCGACATGCATGGCTGCCAATATGGCAGTCCGCGCTGACACAAGCGGTTGCCCAAGAAGGTCCCGATGCCCCTCCGTCGGATGTCGATACCCGGGCTCCCGAGGGGGGCCGGCGCCGGGCCGAAAAGTCATCAATTTTGGTGGTGCACGTGCCCGTTTGCCCGTTCTAGTGTTCCCGCAGGGGAAGAGCTTCACGCCTCATTGAGAGGCGGGCGGGGGGAGCGACGGTGAGACAACGCTCGTTGTGTGTTCTTGGGGCAGTGGCGGTAGCCGGCCTGGCATTGATGGTGACCACGCCGAGCGCGTTTGCTCGCACGCCTACCAGCCCGTCGATCCATTCGACGATCGGTCATTCCGCGACCCGGGTGCTGGGGAACGGCAAGACGTTCAGTCTGGCGAGCTGTGTCTCTTCCTCGCCTTCGTCGGTGCCCTGTGAGATCTCGCAGTCTCCTGTCCAGCACTTCATCCGGGTCTGGTGCCTGACCGGGACAGCACCGGCTGGCGTGGGCGTCACGGTGAGCTACCTGGCCAACACGCCCCGAACGGCCATCCCTCCGACGACAGTGACGGTCCACTGCAAGGTCCCGCCGGTGGGAGGCATCTCGACTCCGGGATCCAAGACCACGACGGCGCTCAGTGCAAGCGCACCCAAGTTCACGGTGGTCGGTTGCAGTACCGACGTCGTCGGGACTGCGTGTACCTATGCGGGCGAGACGATCACCAAGGTGTGCACGTTGGCCGCTTACAGCAACACCCTCCCAGTGACGGTCACGGCGACGGTCAAGCTGGCGGGTTCCGCGGTGATCACCGGAAGGACGATCCAGGTCCCCTTCGAGTGTAAGCCATCAGTGGGTTAAGCAGGCCGCCCGTGTCCCCGGGGGCGCGGATGATGAGGGTCCTCGGTCATCTGGTATCCAAGAGCGTGGCGCGCTCGCCGATGGAGAGCAGCACGCTCGGCGACCCTCTATCAGGGGCCACCCGCGGACGAGCGAAGTCGGCGTGATCCGGAGGCTCTGGGCCACTTCACGACGTCGATGCGGCCGTCCCCGGGTCCCGATTCTGCGACCTGACACAGTCGGCTGGGCGACTCGCGTTGGCCCAAGCGCGGTCATGCGTGATCCAATGCCAGGACGTGGCACCGGCTGTGCGCAACCCGAGTGACCCGGCCGGAGCCGGAGGTCGGGCAGAGGAGAGACCGACATGAGTCGTCGAAGCCCGAGGTGGGTTCGTCGAGCCGAGGCGGTGGCCGCCCTCGCCCTGGTGGCCGCGGTGGTCGTCCTGGTGACGCGGTCGACTCCCACCAAGGCAAGCCACGCCGACTCGACCGCGACGACCAGCAGCGCGCCGCCCCCGGTCTCGAACGCGCCCCCGACTTCGGCGCCGGCTGCACCGGCCGCTTCCGGCCAACTTCCTCAGCTGCAGCAGAAGGCGTCGTCGGCGACAAATACGATCTTCAAGGCCACGTACGAAGCCAAGAGTGCCAACAGCACCATCGTGTTCGCGCAGAAAGGCGCGAAGACCGCCTTCCTGACCGGCACCACCTCCTACTACAGCGAGGGTGCGTCCAGCATCGTGTGCGACAGCAGCAGCGGCGTGCCCTTGTGCTACACCGGAGCAAAGCCGCTGGGGGGCCTGTTGAGTCTCATAGACCCGGCGCGAGAGTCCAGCGCCATTCGAGCCGCAGCCGCGGCAGGATCGCCGGTGAGCTACTCGGAGGAGAACCACGACGGGCAGCTGTCGTCGTGCATCTCGTATGCGAATGCGGGCCAGCACGTGAAGTACTGCATCAACGACCAAGGCATCTTGACCTACATTCGAATCCCGGCGGGCGCATTCGAACTCACCGCGTACACCACCAACGTGTCCGATGCCGACGTCTCGGTGCCGGCCAACGCCACACTGCAGTCGGCGCCCTCGACACCTTAGGACGCGGGGCTGAGGCGGCGGGGCATTACAGGGGCAGTACCCACTTCCGCTCGAAATCTGCCCGGCACGTCTCGCACGACAGGTGCTGCATCACTATGCGCCGCCACAGCCACCTGAATCTGCCCACGTGGGGAAACGGCTGGCCACAGTCTCGACACCGGGCTTCTGCCACGGGCCACCTCCCACACCTTTGGGGAGCGTACGTCGTCGGACCGTGTCGCATGCGGGACTCACGATGGCAGTGTTCGGTGACATGTCCCGCGCCGAGCGCGTCGCAGGCGGGCACTGGGATCGAGCTGGGCGAGGACTTAGGCGCGGACACTGTCCACGCGGTGGGATGGAGCAACGCGCCGGTCGGAGAGGTGTCGGAGAGACGTTCACCTCCATGAACACGCAGGCCGCATGGCGGAGGGAGTGGGTAGCCTGACGGGCATGCCCTCCGGACCTCTGGAAGGCCGCCAATTGGCCCTCAGCGGGTCCCTGGCCCGGGTCGGGCGTTGAAGCCCCATCATGCTCCCCACGACCCCAGAAGAGGGTTCCCAACTCCCCCACCAGGCTCCGAGTCAGCCGTGCCGGTCCCGACATACCCGACCTGCCGAGCACCCCACTGGGAGCTATGGAACCGGGGTCAGAGACAGTGGCCAGGCGGCATGTGCTGTCGCCCTGGGTCCCGTAGAGGGGTGTCTGGGTCCCCGCGTCGTCGGTGCTCTCCCTCCGCCTCGCTCGTGCGGGGGAACGCGCCCAGGGCTTCACATGCGCAACAGGCGTAGGGTCGGGCCATGCCTGTTGACGAGTCGGAAGAGATCGAGGAGCGGCGGCAAGAGTTGGCCGATGCCGAGCGGGAAGCCCGCGAACGTCTGACCGCCGCCCGGGCCGCACTGAAGGCGTTCAATGAGGAGCACCCCCCGGAGTCGGTTGTGAGTCACTGACCGATCCCGACCCCACCGGAACTGGCGGGGGTGGTGCAGGGCCCTCCCCTCGGCGAACCCCTCACTGGCTTACGTGTCCAGATGGTCACCGGGGTGGCGCAGCCACCAGTTGCCATTCCAGCGGTGTCGCAACCGAGGGCCGAGCCGCTGTGCAGGAGTCGACAAGTCCGGGGCCTCGCACCATGTCGCACCCCGACGGCCCAGAGACGTAGTCAGTCGGGCCTGATTCAGGATTCTCGTTCGTTCACGACCTCATGGTGGAACGCCTGGAGCCGCTTACCGGCCTCGACCACGTCCGGGGCGATGTGGGCATCGAGGCGGCCGAGGTGACCTTCCGTCACCACGAGGGCCAGGTCGATGAGAGCGTCCTCAAGCCGGGTCAGTCGGTCGTTCATGTCCATGTGCCCTTCCCTCGCCACGCTTACTCGGCCTCCGATTCAATCCATGATGGTTAGTGCGGTGCTGCTCAAGAAAGGAAACGATCGACTCACCTCAGAGGCCTTTCTTCGTCAAGAACGGGGTCAGAACCCATGGGCAGACCCCGTCCGGCGCCGTCACGGGGCGAAGCCGGTTTCGCGGCCGGAATCGGCGGTGACCGACCCATCAGCGACCATCTGGTCGAGCTCGTCGTCGACGTAGGTCACGCAGATCACGTCATCCCGCTCGTGCCACTCGACGCTCACGGTTCTCGCGCTCAGCCACCGGGGGTCCCGGATCTCTCTGTGACTGCGTACCTTCGACTCTTCACTGGTATACGTTCCAGAACAATGAAGAGGTCGTGTCGATACAACGATGCGATCCCATACGGGATCCAGATCGCCGGATGGGGCCGTGGTCGACAGACGAAGTGCACCGTCCTTGCGTCACTCACGGTAAAGGCGCGGGTGGGGCTAGCCCACCACCGGTGACCGACCCGCAAAGAGTGGGAACCACATTCCACCAACAGGTCAGTCGTCTGGCCATTGGCAACAGCACCGGCCACCTCCCCGTCGAGCACGATGTCCCATTTCCGGAGCCGGTCCAATACCCCCGGTAGCCGAGATACCCGAAGCCGTGCCGCCATCGTCCCCCGTCCTCATCAGGTGTGATCCCGGGGACCTGACGGGTAGCCACCAGGTCGCGCCGGGATACACACCCACACTCGGCAAGCCCTCCGGTGGGCGCTGCGACTTGCAGCACTACCCACTCCCTCGCCCGCTCCAACGCCGCTACGCGGCCTTGGTAGAACTTCTCCCTTGTCCTCGTCCAGAAAAGGGTGGTCGAAGTACGGCTCTGGACTTCCCGCCGTTGGCCATGAGGTTCATGGTCAACGAGTGCACTTTCGTGCCCAGCACCTGGGGAAAACAAGAGGATGACGTTGGGGATTATGGGCTCCGTAGGGTCATGCATCACGAGACCTGGACCCTCCCGAAGTGGTGGGAGTCCTACTCGACGCGGTGTAAAGAGCCTTGATCTCCTTCTGCTCGAGGAAGCGCAATACGCGCTTCCTCGAGCAGACCGCTGCCCTTGCCAGGGATGATGTCGACCAGCGGAGCCTTGTTCTTGTTCTCCACGGCTCCGGCGATGACTCCACGGAGGGCTCGATCGATGTCGTCACCTCGGTTGTAGAGGTCGTGCAGGTCCAGCTTGAGTTTCAATGGGTCTTCCTCGGCCGCGAAGGGAAGGTGAAGACCCAGAGGCAATCGGGGTTCGTGCAGATCAGGTGCCGGTGCTCGTCGGGTGGGCAGTCGTCGCCGTGGCTGCCCCAGTCCTCGTCCAACTGAGACGACTGGCACTTCGGACAGCTCGGGGGCGACACGGTTTCCAACGTAGTGCTGTTTGGGACGAGTCGATGGGTCGACGATTCCACGATTCCGGATCGATTCAGTGATCTTCAGAATCGATTCCAGAACCGAGGTGCCAGGACTCGGGGCCTTCACCCAGTGAGTCACGGCGAACGATGACTTGAGGACGCTCATTCCTGCGCCCTCGGCCACGGCCGTGGTCGACCTGAGGTCCCCATTCATGTGCTCGCGCCCGCCTCCGGCAAAGGTGAAGAAGACGTGCTCGCCGAATCGCCTCCAGAGAACGGCGACAAGCTCTGGATCTCGCTCGATGGAACTCCCCCCCGACACAGACCCGTCGTCCTGGCCTAGGCAGTCTCAGGACCAGGGCCCTATGGCCATGAGTCGGGGATACCGGGCGTGGGATTCAGCCGAACACGGTCAACGCGTCCCAGAGGACCTCGGTCACCTGTCCTCGTCTACGGGGACTACAGAGGGCGCGTGGAGCGACTTGGTGGCCTTCCTCTCAGCCGGGCTCCCCACCCCTCGCAACCTAAACGCGCTGTCTGATTAGGCACTCCACTCGGCCAGAGCGTCCTGCTGACGGACGCCGATCTCAGCCGAGTTGGAGGCGCTGCTCGCGGAAGAGGTGTGCGCAAGCATCGACGACCTTCGGGTCATAGAGTCGCCCGCTGTTGACCTCGAGCTCGGCCAGAGCGGCGTCCAAGCCTCGGGCGGGACGGTAGGGGCGATGCTCTGACATCGCCGAGACCACATCCGCCACAGCCAGAATGCGTGATCCGGTGAGGATCGCACTCCCCATCAGGCCGTTGGGATAGCCGGAGCCGTCGAGGCGTTCGTGGTGTTGGAGGATCATCTCCGCCACCGGCCAGGGAAAGGCTACGTCAGCAACAATGTTCGCCCCCGCTTGCGCGTGCGTCTTGATGATCTCGAACTCGGCGGCGCTCAGCCGACCGGGTTTGACCAGTATCTCGGCCGGGATCGAGATCTTCCCGCAGTCATGGAGCGTCGCCGCCACCTCGATTCCCTTCCTGTCATTCACGGGTAGGGCGAGTTCGCGGGCAATGCCTGTGGCGATCTTTGCCACCTCACGCTGGTGGCCAGCCGTATACGGGTCCCGCAGTTCGACCGCGTTGGCGAGCGCAAGGGTCAAGGAATCAAAGCTGGCCTCCAAGGCCGTGACGTATCCATCGCGCTCAGTAACGTCCCGAGCATTGATGACGATGCCAGCGACGGAGGATTCGTGCAGGTAGTTGGTCGCAATGGCTTCGAGCGCTCGCACCTGGCCAGAAGCCGACACAAAGCGGATCGTGTCTGTCATCGACGCGCCTGGCGATTGCACCAGCTCGGCGAGCCTGGAGACGAGTCGGTCGCGATCATCGGGATGGACGTAATGCAAGCTGGAGGTGCCGGCAGCATCGGCAGAGGGGATGCCAAAGGCTGCTTCGGTAGCCGGATTTGAATAGATCACGCTCCCACGTTCGTCGAGGACGATGATCAGATCCGACGAGCGTTGCACGAGGGCCGAGAACCACTCCCGGGTCGACCCGTGCTCCTCTTGGGTCAACACCACCATAGGAAGTACATCGGCCGCAACAGGGCTCGCCAACAGCGTTGAGTACCGCTATGGAACAACGAGCAAACAATATTGCCCACCCTCTGGCGTGGGAGGCTCGAGCCATGCCCAGCCACGAAGAGTTCAGGATCCCGAAGAGGCCGTTTCCGCCGGCTACACCGTTTGATCGCTGCCACTGAAACAGCCCTGCGACAAGCCGCATGGGGCGCGCCGGGTTAAGGCAGAGATGAGGATCGGTGGCGGGGACCTGACGGGGATCTCCAATGTCATCATCGGGCTGGCCCGAGCGGTTGATCGACTGGATCGGACCCTGGTAGCGCTAGCGGGGTGGATGGCCGAGGTGCAGGGTGAGCAGCTGAGGGCCGAGATCGACATGGGCGAAGCCGTGCCTCACAGCAGATGACGAAGGAGCAGGTACGCACGCTCGTGCTTGTCCTTCACGACGTCGGCGCCGTGTACAAAAGGACGTGTCGGAGATGCGTAATCGACCATTAGTACACGGTGCCTGGCGCACCGAATGGGCTGCCTAGCTTCTCTCCCCTACGCCCTTGCGGGCACTAGCCCCTCAAGACGGCCAGCGGTCCTGGTGAGCGAGTCGCCTCGGCGTTTCCCCTGCACAGTGCGACACCTCGTGCCACGTCAAGACACGTCGTGCCGCACCGGGATAGCACGCGGATCGCGCGACCCCTTATCCCACGGCCCGTCTCAGTCGAGCCCGCTGACGCCCGCTAGTACCACCCCACCACCTGTCGAGATCCTCGTCGGCGTCGGCGTAGCTGAGGCACTCCCCCATCACCGGACAGCCGGTACAGAGCTCCCGGGCGCGCGTCATGCTCCCACCCTTTCCGGGGAAGAACAGCTCGATGGGTTCACCTCGACAGGCGGCCTCGGCCATCGACGCCCGGCCGGTGGACGACCTCCTCGAGCCCGAGGGGGCCGTCGAGGGCGCCTGGTGCCAGCAACCAAAACGAGCACCTCGGACGTGAGCACGACCACTGCTCCGACGGTACCGACCGCCCTCCCCCCGAGGGAGTAGGGGGCCCTAGTGCGACCTGCCCGATAGCGGGTCATGTCGGTCACTGCTTGAGCCATAGACTGCCTCGCGCGCCGGGACTGGCGTCGGAGGAGAACTCCGAACTATGGGTAGCCTCTGCTCCCGGATGTGCAACACCCGGCGCTCACCGGAGATCACTGACACTCCAGTTAGTGATGGGCGTGACCCGGACGATCCAGCACAGCGTCATCCTCGCTCACGTCGCGAAGACGGCCCGACCTCGTTGCGGGGTGCGACCTCACTCTGCGTCGACTCCACGGCGCCGCCGAGTGAAAGAGGCTTCCGGCCCTGAGACTGACGCCTTCGTTGTCTTAGGTTGGGAAGCACAACGAGCGTAGGGGGCCGGTTATGTCCATCCATATCAGCAGACGCAAGGTTTTCATGGGGGTCCTGGCAGTGGCGCTGCCACTCACGAGCGTGGCGTTCCTGGAAGGTACCGCTGTGGCCAAGACGGCGCTCGGCACGGGGACGGTGACATGCAACGTGGGAGGAACGGCCAGCTTCAACCCGGCTCTGACACCCGCCGGGACCAAGGCGAGCAAAGAGGTCGTGACGGTCAGCTTGACGGCCAGCCACTGCTCGGGAGGAGTCCCGGCGCAGACCTCGGGGTCGACTCTCACAAAGGCGATCAAGATCAAGGCCACCAAGTCGGGGAAGACGAAGATCGCCGGCTCCTGCTCTTCGTTCGCATCTAACGCCAAGAACGTCACCGTCAAGACCAAGTGGACCTGGACCGGTGCGAAGCCCTCCAAGACAGTCATCGTCGGTCTCGACTTGGCCGGCAACGGCGTGGGTGAGGTCGGCTTCACTTCGGGCACCTTTACCACTTCCGGGTCGTACTCCGGATCGGGCCATGCCGGTGTCTACTTCAATTCCGCTGGGTCAGAGGCAATCACCGCCTGCATTGCGGGCACGTCGCCCGCACAGGTGAGCAGCCTGACCTTCGACTCTACCCAAAGCACGATCGCGGTTGGTTGATCGCGGATCCCGCACGACGCGGGTGCCACAAAGTTGCACCGTATCCTGTCGAAGGAGGGTGGGCTTCCGGCCCACCCTCCTTCACGTCCGGACCCGTTGCCCCAGTGCCTCTCGGCGTATTCTCGATGTCGGCCTATCTCCTCGGGAGCGGTGGCTGAGGCCGCGTGCGCTGAGATGGCAGCGAGCCTGTCAATGCTTATCTCTGCGGCATGACGATGGAGTATCGAAAGCAACTTCGGAAGGGATGCCTCGTCTACATCCGTGCCTTCTGCCACCGGCCTGAGAGCCGGGCTGAGCGGGAACTCGGGGA
>Ga0209415_10009575_pt1 | contig 16633 bp, 12 predicted proteins | sample PeaSoiSIISIP2007_FD_187696 | JGI IMG/M metagenome (GOLD analysis project Ga0209415, IMG submission 187696) | Peat soil microbial communities from Weissenstadt, Germany - SII-SIP-2007 (SPAdes) (version 2) | ecosystem: Environmental > Terrestrial > Soil > Wetlands > Peat | place: Germany... | reverse complement strand
CCCGCATCATGAGGAACAACACGGCGACCCCGGCCAGCAGCCCGAGCGACGACCCCACCCCCACCAACTCCGGCGCGAAGGGCCGACCCGTGAAACCCGTGAATTTTGGGCTTTTCATTGGGGACAGATTGCGGTATTCTGAAAGGTAGCCGGACAAGGGCCGCTTGTCCGGCTACCGGCAGCGGGTCTACGAACCTTTGTAGATTCGCAACCGCGCTACCACCGTGCCGAAGTAATTCAGCACGATTTTCAGGTAGAGCGTGATGCTCTTCACGAGCCTCACCTCCTCAGCTTCAACAGAGTCGGAAGCCCGGACCTCTAGCCGGGCTTTCCTTTTGAAGCCTCAAGTGGCTTCGCGAGGGAACCGGCCTTTTCCGAGACGCCGAAGCTGAATCTCGATTCCGAGACACTCAGTTCGTGCCGACGGAGCGCCCGGCCTCTCGGATTTTTTCGGGCCGGCTTTGTAGCGACGGAGAGCCCTGCGGGAGCGTCTCTGGCGGCAGAAACTTCGCGGAGCGAGCGGGCCGGCTTGGAAAGCCGTCAGCAGGATGAAATCCTGCCCCACGGAGGAGGTTGGCAGGCGAAAGTGCCGGCGAGGACGCCTGCCCCACCTTGAGTGAGTTACCCCTGCGCGAGCCACTTGCCGCGATTCGCCCGCATCATGAGGAACAACACGGCGAACCCGGCCAGCAGCCCCAGCGACGACCCCACCCCCACCAACTGAGGCGCAAAGGAATGTATCCGCAGAGTCAAAGTCACATTCAGCAGCACCGGGATCACCGCCGCGATCACCGGCAGCCACGGTCGATTCAGCGCGAACAGCGAGCGCGAGCCGATCTCCATCAGGCTCCATCCCACCAGGCTCGGTCCCAAGCCCAGGAACACCGCCGAAACCAGCACGGTGGATTCCGCGGTGAAGTTGCCGTGCTGGAAGAACAGCGCGATCGCCGGGTGGCGAAACACAATCGCAAACGTACAGCCCGCCACTGCGACCAGCGCGGTCAGCGCCATCGTGCGATCGATCAGCCGGAACGCCTCCTTCAGCCGGAAGTGGCTCCTCAGGCGCGCGATCTCGGGGAGCAAAGAATTCGAAATCGGATTGACCAGGAGCGCCATGGGCACTCCCACACCGCGCATGCAGTAGTCCAGCGCCGCGGCCATTCCGGGTCCCACGTGCGTGGCATAGGCGCGGGTGAAGGTGATGTTGAGGGCCAGGGCGGCGGCATAGATGACGAAGAATGCCGGCTTGGCCAGGATGTCGCGCCAGTGGATCTCGCACTGGGTCCCGTCCGCGGGCTCCAACCCCATCCGCGCGGCGAACCAAACGATGCCGAGTTGCGCGCAAACCCCGGCAGTATAGCCGAGCGCAAACGCATAGACGCCGAAAAACTTCCACAAGCTCAAGGCCGCCACGATGGTGAGGATGTTGATGGTCGCCTGGTAGAATGCGGTCGGCGCAAAGCGGCGCTGGGTGTACAGCAGGGCGCACTGCACCGCGCCGGTGCCCGCCGCCAGGGTGGAAATCGCCATGATGCGCAGAACGTTCACCGCCGTCGCGAAGTAAAGCGGATCGAGCCCCGGCGCGAGCGCCCGCATCAGCCACGGCGCGCTCAGGATCACGGCGGTGGCAATCGCCAAAGAGATCCACCAGTAGCAGCGGCTGAGCTTGAGAAACAGCGCGGTCCGCTCCGGTCCGCTGCGCGCGGTCAACATGGGGACGAAGGCAAACACCACGCTGTTGATCAGCATGGAGTTCAAGGTGTCCATGGGTCCCATGGCCACGGCCAGGGAATCGGCGCGGGAATGTGTCCCCAGCAGGTAGGCGGTCACGGCCACGCGCCCGAATCCCAGCAGGTTGCCGGTGAGGACTCCGGCGACCAGAGTCAGACCGCCGCGCACCAGCGGGCTTTCCACCGCGCGCGTGAGAACACGCTCGGGAGTTACCGCTGGAGTTGGTTGCGTCGTAATCGTGGCTCCTAGGCGGTAGCAGCCCCGGTGCTTCGCGCGGCTGCCAGGGCCGCTTCGTAATTGGGGTGGTCCGCCACTTCCTTCACGTACTCCGCATAGCGGATGTGGTTGTGGGGATCGATCACGAAAATCGCGCGGCTTTCGATACGCAACTCTTTGATCAGCGTGCCGTAATTGGAGCCGAACGACGCGTCCTTGTGGTCGGAGAGCATCTTGACCTTGTCCACGCCAAAGGCGCCGCACCAGCGTTTCTGCGCGAACGGCAGGTCCATGCTCACGGTGATGATGTCCACATTGGGCATCTTGGCCGCTTCCTCGTTGAAGCGCTTGGTCTGGGCATCGCACACGGGCGTATCCAGCGACGGCACCACGCTCACAATGCGAACCTGGTGTCCGGTGTCTTTCAGACCGACGGGCTTCATGGCGTTGTCCACCACGGCGAAATCGGGAGCCGCATCGCCGGCCTTCAGCTCGGGCCCAATCAAGGTGAGGGGATTACCCCTCATCGTCGTTGCTCCTGCTCTTTCCATGATTCCTCCAATTATTGTGGGTGAATTCAATATTGTATCAACTCGGCTAACTGCTCCGGCTCGGAAACGGGCAGTTGACACGTGTAATTGCGGCAGACGTACGCGCTGGCGCGGCCCTGCAGTTTCTCCATCGCGGCGATCGTGGGGATTCGCGCCGCCAGCGCCTGGCGTGTTGCGGGAGAGTCCACCAGCAGCACGATGCGATGGGGCACGAAGCGGGAGTAGAGGGTGCGAACGAGCGCTCGCGTGTCGGCCTCATCCCTCTCGCCCACAAGAACGATCTGGCGCGGCTCTCCCGAACGGAACTCGCAGGCCGCCAGCATCTGGGGAAGAGCCACGGGCGCCGCGATCAGCCGCGGTGCGAAGGCCGCCAGCGTCTTCTCGGCCGTCTCGCGAAACAGCTCGCGGTCCGTGAACCAGGCGAGCCTCAGCAGGTTCATCAGGGCCACGGAATTGCCCGAAGGCTCGGCGCCGTCATAATCCTCTTTGACCCGCATCACCAGGCTGGCATCGCCCTCGGCGGAGCTGAAGAATCCGCCGCGCTCGCGGTCTTCGAACAGCTCCATCTGCTTCTCCGTGAGGCGCACCGCGAGTTCCAGGTGGCGCAGGTCGAACTGCGCTTCGTAAAGGTCGAGGAGCCCCTGGGCAAACAGCGCGTAATCGTCGAGAAAGCCGGGGATGGCCGACTCGCCCTGGCGGTAGCGGCGCAGCAGAACGCCGGATTGCGGGTCGTGCATGCGGGCGATGAGAAACTCCGCCGCACGGCGGGCGGCCTCGGCGTAGCGGGCTTCGTCGAGCACCGCCCCGCCCAGCGCGAACGCCGAAATCATCAGGCCGTTCCAGGAAGTGAGGACCTTGTCGTCGAGGTGCGGGCGCACGCGCATGGACCGGGCCTCCAGGAAGATACGTTCCGCGCGGAGCAGTCCTTCGCGGATTTCGTCTACGGGCCGGTCGAACTGCTGGGCGGTCTCCTCGATGGTGAGGGCGCGGTAGAGAATATTCCGGCCGGTGAACTCGCTGTGCGGATCGCTGGCGACGTTGCCGCTCTCCGCCACTCCGTACCGGTAGCAGAACCAATCCGCGATGGGCGGCTGGAGCAGCGCCGCATCGGCCAGGCGGCGAATCTCTTCCGCGGTCCAGATGTAGAACGCCCCCTCGCCCTTGACATGCGGCTCTTCGGGGTCGATGACGCTGTCGGCATCTTCGGCGGAATAGAAGCCGCCGTCGGAGTCGGTCATGTCCCGCAGCACGTAGTCGAAAATGCCGCGGGCGGTCTCCGCATACTGCGGGTCGCGGGTGATCTGAAACGCCTCCAGGTAGGAAATCGCGAGCTGGGCCTGGTCGTAGAGCATCTTTTCGAAGTGCGGCACGAACCAGCGCTCGTCGACGGAGTAGCGGTGGAAGCCGCCGCCGAGCTGATCGTGCATGCCGCCCTTGGCCATCTCGCGCAGGGTGAGCAGCACCATGTCCAGGGCTTCTTGATTCTTCGTCCGCGCATGGTAGCGCAGCAGAAAGTTGTAGACCGAGGGCCGCGGAAACTTGGGAGCGCCGCCGAAGCCGCCGAGGTGTGAATCGAAGGTGCGGCGGAAGACGAAGTAGCCGCTGTCGAGCACGCTTTTGTCGACGGAACTTCCGCGCCCCGGCTCCACGGCAGTCTGCTTTTGAAGCTGCGCCACCACGTCGCGCGCCGAATCCTCGATCTGCGCGCGGTCGTTGCGCCACGCCGTCGCGATCTGGCCCAGGATGGAGCCGAAACCCGGATGCCCCCAGCGATTCTGCGGCGGAAAGTAAGTGCCGCCGAAGAACGGCTGCAAGCCGGGCGTGAGCCACACCGACATGGGCCATCCGCCGCCTCCGGTGGTGGCCTGCACGAAGGTCATATAGATGCGGTCCACGTCGGGGCGCTCTTCGCGATCCACCTTGATGGGCACGTAATCGCGGTTCAGCAGCTCGGCGATTTGTTCGCTCTCGAAGGACTCGCGCTCCATCACGTGGCACCAGTGGCAGGTGGAGTAGCCGATGGAAAGGAAGATGGGCTTGTTTTCCGCGCGGGCCTTTTCGAATGCCTCAGGCCCCCACGGAAACCAGTCCACCGGGTTGTGGGCGTGCTGGAGCAGGTACGGACTCTTCTCGTTTCCCAGCCGGTTCATCAGACCGTCACCGGCTTTTTCATATTCTCACTGCTTTGGGGAGGCTTCGACAAGTATCCCTGTGCTTGCAGTTTGGCGACCAATGGGGCGAGGGTTTGGCGCGCGGCCTCGGGCACGGGTCCCACGGGCCTGCGGCAGACTCCGGCGGGCATGCCGGCCATCCGCATGGCTTCCTTCATGATGCTGGGGAAGGTGTGCAGCGCGTGCGCCGCAGTGATTTCACTGGCGAGAGCCTGCAGACGCTCCGCCTCGGAGCGCCGGCCCTCCCGGATGGCCTTGTACAGATCCACGAACAACTTCGGCGCCACGTTGATGCATCCGGTGATGGCGCCCGCGCAGCCGCGCTCCAACCCGGCAAGGATCAATTGGTCCGGCCCCAGAAAGACGGCCAGCTCGCGGCCGGGCACGCATGTGCGGTAGGCCACGGACTGCTCCAGGTTGCCGCCGGAGTCTTTGATGCCCACCAGGTTTTCACACTGCGCCCCGATCCGCCCCAGAGTCTCGGGCTGCAGATCGACGCCGCCGTGCAGCGGGTAGTTGTACGCCATGACCGGAAGCCGTACGGCGCGGCACACCTCCACGTAGTGATCGACGAGTTCCTGGAGCGATGGCTTGAGGTACCACGGCGTGACCGCCACCACCACGTCAACCCCCATCTCCTCGGCCAGGCGCGCCAGTTTGACGGTGTCTCGGGTGGTGACGCATCCCACGTTGCCGAAGAGCGTCACGCGGCCGGACGTGGCCTGCCGGCAAAACCGCATGGCCACCTGGCGCTCCTCCATGCCGAGCGAGGCGAACTCACCCTGCGATCCGCCGGCGAACACGCCGTCCACGCCGGCCGCGATCTGGGCATCGATGAGGATCTGCCACGCGTCGTAGTCGATGCGCTCGTCTACTTTAAAGGGCGTCACGAGCGCGGGAACGATCCCCTGCAGGGAGCGATTTGGCACGTTTACAGAATAGCAAGCGGGACAGAATAAGGTATGAGCGAGTTCCGAATCGAAAAAGACACCATGGGCGAGATGCGGGTGCCCTCCGCGGCACTCTGGGGCGCCCAAACGCAACGGGCCGTCGAGAACTTTCCCATCAGCGGCAGGCGCTTCCCGCGGCGGTTCATCCGCGCGCTAGCGCTGATCAAGAGCGAGGCCGCCAAGGTCAACGGAAGGCTGGGCCTGCTCCCCGCGGTCGCCGCCGCCGGCATCGAAGCCGCCGCCGACCAGGTGGCCGCGGGCGAATATGACGGCGAGTTTCCGGTGGACATTTTTCAAACCGGCAGCGGCACCTCCACCAACATGAACGCGAACGAGGTGATCGGACGGCTGGCCGGCGCACATCCGAACGACGCTGTGAATCGCGGGCAATCCAGCAACGACGTGTTTCCCAGCGCCATGCACATCGCGGCGGCCGAATCGGTGAATGACCGGCTGCTGCCCGCCATGCGCCAGCTTGCGGCGTCGCTGGCTCGAAAAGCCGGGGAGTTCCACGGCATCGTCAAAATGGGCCGGACGCACTTGCAGGATGCGGTTCCCATCCGCATGGGGCAGGAGTTCAGCGGCTACGCGCGGCAGGTGGAAGCGTGCTGCGGGCGCGTGGAGATGGCACTGGGCGGCATCTACGAACTGCCGCTGGGCGGGACCGCGGTGGGCACGGGATTGAACGCGGCTCCGGACTTCGCCCGCGAGACGATTGCCGAGATCGCCCGGCGCACGGGCCTGCCGTTCGTCGAAGCGCCCAACCATTTCGAAGCGCAGGCCGCGCGCGATGCCCCGTGCTTTCTGAGCGGAGCTTTGCGAACCTATGCCGCGGCGCTGAGCAAGATTGCGAACGATATCCGCTGGCTGGGCTCCGGCCCGCGCTGCGGTCTGGGAGAGTTGCGGCTTCCGGAGGTCCAACCCGGATCTAGCATCATGCCAGGGAAGGTGAACCCGGTGATCGCGGAGAGCGTGCTGATGGCCTGCGCGCAGGTGATCGGCTACGACGCTACGATTGTCTGGTGCGCGGCGGCTGGCAATTTCGAGTTGAACACCATGATGCCGGTGATGGCCTGCGATCTGCTGGATTCGATCGAACTGCTGGCCGCCGCCAGCGGGAATTTCGCAGGCAAGTTGGTGGATGGGATCGAGGCGGACCGGGAGCGCGCCGAGGGGTACGTCGAACAGTCGCTGGCCATGGGGACGGCGCTGGCTCCGGAGATCGGCTACGAGCGGGCGGCGGAGCTGGCGAAGAAGGCGTACGCCACGGGGCGGACGATTCGCGAAGTGGCGCGTGAGGAGTCCGGGCTGGCGGAAGAGCGGCTCCGGGCGCTGCTCGATCCGGAGAGCCAGGTTTGAGGCGCGTGGGAAAAGTGAAATTAAACTTTCACTTTTGGGGAGGGGCTGGACGGAATCTAAAGGAGTTATGCGATTTGGAGTGAATGGAAAGTTTCGGTTTGGGTTCGAATGCGGGAAAAGACACCGGCGACCAGTGCGCCCACGTTACGGAGGGCGGGAAACCGTTCACTTTGAACGGTTTTGCGCCGGGCCACCCCAGGTGCGGCGACACCTCTGGCGTTGCTTCTGTTCCACATAAGTCCCTCCAAAATAAAAGCCGCTCGAGATGAGCGGCCGGACTGCATTTTTTTCCCTCGACTATATAGTAACTCGCCGACACCAAAAAACGGCTCCGCCGAGTGGTCTGAAAGTTAAGTTAAGTCTCGACGTGTGAGTGAGTTACGATATATTCTCAAATCACGTGACTCGGTTTTCCGGCGGACTTCGGCGATTTGAGGATTTCCGTGTAAATGACTGGGTGATAACAGGTTAGCGGACCAGCTACTGTACGTCGCAGTTTCTTCCGGAGGGGAATGCCGGGTTTTGGTATATATAAGGTCCGTATATCTGTTTTTGTGCTATAGATAAGCATAGAGGTGGAGACGGATGGCCACAATGGAGTTGATGGAGCCCACGGCCGTGGCGGATCGCGCGGATGAGCCCCGCGTAATCGAGGCGCTCGCGGAACAGGAGCAGGAAGCGGCCGAATTCATCGCCCGCCAGGTGCTGGATCGGGGCGCGACGTTCTTTGACGGATAGGGAGCGTTCGAATTGGGTTCGTTTCCCGGGGGAAAACGGCACTTTGTCCGGTTTCTCAAAACTTCGCCGATTAGAATCAATAGTTTTCGGGCGGACGGGCGGACAAGTTGACCGGTTTGGCCGGCGGTCGTTGCGATTTGCTCCATGGATACTCCGTTTCAAGTGAGCGGCCGCTAACTAAAACTTAGAAATCTTCGTCGCCGGCAGAGCCCACAGACGTTTTTACCATTCGAACCCATTTCCTGGGTTCGCCTGGTATTTTCAGCCTTTTGTACTGTGGATAAATTGTGGATAAATACGGTCGTTTTCGGGAGTTCGGTAATTGGTCGTCCGCGTTTTCTTTCCCTCAACTATATGGTAACTCTTGAGCACCAAAAATCTGCCCTTCCGGGAAGGCCTGGATTGGATTTAAGTGGTCATGGAATGAGTGTGTTCCGAAATATTTTCAGGCCACGTGACTCGGTTTTTGGGTGGACTGCGGCGATTTGGGAATTTCGACGTAAGTAACTGGGTGATAGCAGGTTAGCGGGCGCGCGAGTATTCCGGAATCACAGGCCGCGAAACAGTGTCACGATTTCGGTCCTGACTTCAGCCGTCTCGCTTCTCAGAAGTTGCCGTTGGCCCACACCTACGGCGGTGACCGGGCGAGCACCGATTGGCGTCACTTGGGCCGCCTGGCTGGGTTCACCAATCAGAAGCCCCGGCGACGCAATGAGCACGGTTACCCTCCTTGGGTGAAGGTCTGGCACGCTCACGCAGGCTTGGCCGCCGAAGGTGCCGCTTTGCTGCGGATCGCCGAACGCCACTGGTGCAACCGCGCCAACGAGCCTCCGTCTCCACGCACCCGTCTCACTCCTCTTGCGGGTGACCCTGTATCGCACCCACACCTGTCGACGAGCACTGCCGCAGCGGCTGAGGCAGCCCATCTACCGCGGTTGGTTGCAGCGCTTGCGCATTGTCGAGCGCTTCCCACAGCCCGATTGGAGCATCGCCGACAAATGGATCGCCAAAGAATTGCTCCAGCGCGGCACGCCCACCGCACGGGTCGCAACCATCTTGCATTGCGGCAGTCCCGGCTTTCCACGCCGGCATTCGAACCCCGAGGATTATCTTCACCGGACGATCGCGCGAACCACGCTGGAGTTGCTGGCCATCCCTTAGCGCGATTCTTTTCCCCACACCGCTGCCGCCCCTCCACCGAGCTCGTGACCGCGCCCCGCGCGCGCCCCTGTGTGAACCCCTCATGCCGAAATCCTCACTTCCTGCTGCCCTGCCAGCGTACGTTCAAATTGCACAGGCGACCGGTAGTCCAGCGCCGAGTGCAGCCGCTTTTCGTTGTAGACTTTTTCCAGAAACTCGCCTATGGCGTTGCGAGCATGTGCGATATTCCGATATTCCGTTCTGTATACCTCTTCATACTTGAGTGTCTTCATGAACGACTCACAGGCGGCGTTGTCCCACGGGCTCGCTTTGCGACTCATGCTAATTGCGATCTGATTATCTTTTAACACCTGCGTGTAGTTGCCACTCGCGTATTGCACCCCACGATCCGAATGGTGGACCAAGCCTGGTCGGACCCGGCGTGCGCCGAGCGCCATACGCAGCGCCGCGATGGTCAGCGAATCCTCCATGCAATCGTCCAGGTGCCATCCAATTACGCGGCGAGAGTAGGCGTCCAGAATCACTGCCAGCCGATGGGTCCACCCCATTTCGCTCCCCAAGCTGTTTACTGGACGGAGACCGGTCTGTTTCTGATGCCCCTGCGCGACCATACCTTGCGGCCGGACGTTCCCCCGTTAAGCCAACTTCACCTACCAGCTTCGACCAACAGCCTTGCCGAAAACTCACCCAAATACGAGGTGTCTTCTATCGCGGAGTTGCCCGGCGCAACGCCGCAACCGTGGAGCGACCCTCGGCCGGGCGTCCCGGCAGGGGAGTTGCACAAGCATCGGGTCGAAAGCGTGGTGCTCGGCAACCAACGGAGCGTGGCGGTCTACACCCCGCCGGGCTACCGGAAGGAGGAGAAGGGTTACCCATGGCTGCTGCTCTTCGATGAAGCTACCTATCAGTCCCAAGTGCCCGCCCCGGTGATTCTGGACAACCTGATTGCCGAGCGGCGGATTGCTCCGATGGTCGCGGTCCTACTGAACTATCCGACCCAAGATGCGCGGGAGCGCGAGCTGTTTGCGAATCCCCGCTTCGCCGATTTCGTTAGCCAGGAACTGGTTCCTTGGGTTTCCCGGGAGTATCACATCTCGACCGATTCCACCAAGAACGTGGTTGGCGGGCTGAGCGCCGGAGGATTCGCCGCCGCCTGCCTCGCGGTTCACCATTCCGAGATCTTCGGCAACGTGATATCTCAGTCGGGCGCATTTTGGTGGGCGCCCAAGCGCGATGAGGGGGAAGAACCCAAGTGGCTTGCGCGTGAGTACGCCTCCAGCGCCCGCCAGCCGGTTAAGTTCTATCTGGAGGCTGGAATGTTTGAGAACGACATCAAAGGCAGCGGGCGGCCAAATCCTGGAGACCAGCCGACATCTACGTGACGTTTTTCGAGCCAAGGGTTACCGAGGGCGTATATAGCGAATTTCCCGGCGGGCATGACGACCTCACTTGGCGAGGTTCCTTTTGCCGACGCGCTCCTCGCGCTGGTGGGCGCTCGACAGTAGTTCTCCGGTCGCGGCGACGGGTACACCAAAGCAACCGCGCCAAGTTCTCCACGAGATCGTCCGCATACGACGCTTGGTGTTCTTCAGAACTCGCGAGATACGGGCATCTGGGAAGATGGAGCCATCCGAAGCCAAGTGGACGGGAACGTCGTTAACCATTCTGACGATAACAGACCCGCCAACAGATCGTCACAAGATCGTAACGGCTCGTAGCGCCTATGCGGGCCGGGGCGTGGTAGACTGGCTTCCGGCCATGAGCGAACTCGTTAGCTTATCCCATGAAGGCGATGTAGCAGTTGTTACCATTGCGAACCCGCCGGTGAATGCGCTGAGCCCCGGTGTTCCCGAGAGCATACGGCGGGCGATCGCTGCGGCCGCGAACGACCCCGCAGTCGCTGCCATCATCGTGATCGGCGCAGGACGCACCTTCATCGCGGGCGCGGACATCCGCGAATTCGGCAAGGTGGTCAGCGGCGAGAAGCCGCGCCTCACGCTGCTGCCGCTGCTGCTGGAGATCGAAGACTGTCCCAAGCCGGTGGTCATGGCGATCCACGGCACGGCCTTCGGCGGCGGGATGGAAGTGGCGCTGGCGGGACACTATCGCGTGCTGGCCGCGTCGGCGCAGGTGGGACAGCCCGAGGTGAAGCTCGGGATCATTCCCGGCGCGGCTGGAACGCAGCGGCTGCCGCGCCTCGCCGGTGTCGCCAAGGCCGTCGAGATGTGCGCGTTCGGAGAGCCCGTGGGTGCGCAGGAGGCGCTCGCGCTGGGCATCGCGGACCGGATCATTGATGGCGACCTGCTGGCCGGCGCGGTGGCGTTCGCGCGCGAGGTTGCGGGCAAGCCTTGTCCCAAGACGCGGGAGCGCGAAGAGAAGCTGCGCGGCGCGGATCCGGCGATTTTTGCGCGCGCCCGCGAGCAGGCGGGCAAGACCAAGCGGGGGCAGACGGCTCCACTGGCCGCCATTGAAGCGGTGGAAGCGGCGACTCGCCTGCCGTTTGACGAAGGCTGCGCGCGCGAGGCGGAGTTGTTCGGCGAGTGCCTCTACTCGACGCAATCCAAGGCGCTCATCCACGCCTTCTTCGCGGAGCGCGCGGTATCCAAGATTCCCGACGTGCCTAAGGACACCGCGGTGCTGGAGATCGGGCGCGCGGCGGTGATCGGCGCGGGCACCATGGGCGGCGGCATCACCATGAATTATGCCAATGCCGGAATTCCCGTGATCGTGAAAGAGACCAGCCAGGAGGCGCTGGACCGCGGCATGGCGATCATCCGGCGGAATTACGCCGGCAGCGTCAAGCGGGGCAAGTTGTCGCAAGCGGCGATGGATCAGCGGATGGCGCTGATCACGCCGCAGCTTACCTACGACGGCTTCGACCAGGCGGACATCATCGCGGAGGCCGTCTTCGAGGGCATGGCGCTGAAGAAGCAGGTATTCGCGGAGATCGACGGGATTGCCAAGCCGGGGTGCATTCTGGCATCCAACACGTCCTACCTGGATATCGACGAGATCGCGTCGGTCACGCGCCGCCCGGAGATGGTGCTGGGACATCATTACTTCAGCCCGGCGAACGTCATGCGGCTGCTGGAGATCGTGCGCGGAAGGGCCACCAGTAAGGCGGTGCTGGCCACCTCGATGGCGCTGGCGAAGCGGCTGAACAAGATCGGCGTCCTGGCCGGGAATGCCCGCGGCTTCATCGGCAACCGCATGTTGGGGCCGTACCTGCGGGAGGCGCAGTTCCTGGTGGAAGAGGGCGCGGCCGTCGAGGATGTGAACCAAGCGCTCTACGATTTCGGCATGGCGATGGGGCCGTTGGCCATGAGCGACCTGGCGGGCCTGGATGTAGGCTGGCGGATCCGCAAGGAATTCAAACACCTGGAGAAGCCCGGCGTGCGCGTGCCGCTGGTGGCCGACCAGCTTTGCGAGATGGGGCGGTTCGGGCAGAAGACGGGGCGGGGCTGGTCGCAGTACGACGAGAATCGCCAGCCGTCGCACGATCCCGAAACGGCGGCGATGATCGAGCGTGCGGCGCGTGAAGCAGGCATCGAGCGGCGCGCCATTTCGCGGGAGGAGATTGTCGATCGCTGCCTATTCGCGCTGGTGAACGAGGGGGCGCACCTGCTGGGCGAAGGAATCGCGCTGCGCGCCGCGGATATCGACATCGTGTATTTGAACGGCTACGCATTCCCGGCATGGCGCGGCGGTCCGATGTTCTACGCCGATACCGTGGGGCTGAAGACGGTGCTGGCGCGAGTGGAGGAATTCCGCGGGCGCCATGGCGCGGATCTATGGACGCCGGCGCCATTGTTGATGCGCCTGGTGGAGAGCGGCGCGGCGTTTGCGGATTTCGACAAGCGAGGGGCAGCGGCTAGCGCTTGACGGAGCGGGCCGGCTGTTTCGCGTCAGCGGGCCATTGAATCAGCGGGCGCCGTTTTTGCTGGGCGCAGTCTCGCAGGAACAGGTTGATGAGATTCTGGTAAGGTATCCCCAGGTCGGCGCCCATTTGCTTGAAGTAGTCGACCGCAGCGGTGTCCAGGCGAATGGTGATCTGGCGTTTGAGCCGTTTGATATAGGGATTCTTGCGGGACCGGGAAAAATCGTATTCGTTCCTCATAGAAAGCTCCAATACTCTTCCTCTTCGTGGGGCGTAGCGGGGCGGGCGGAATCAGTCGGATGACCGCACCCTCTTCCCGGTAGGAATGACTGACGATGAGACACGTCGCCTGAAGGCTGTACCCCAACAGAAGGAATCGCTCTTCTCCATTGGAATGATCCGGATCGTCGATCAAGCGGGCATGCTCGTCGAGAAAAGCGGTTTGCGCTTCCTCGAATGAGACGGCATGTTTGGCCAGGTTGGATCGGGCCTTACGCCGATCCCAGGCAAACTGGATATTGCCCACAGCATTATCTTAGCAATATCGGCGGTCGTAACGCCCGCATCCTGGGGCGAGTTTTCGTGCCGCCGGCTGAAAGCCGCCCCCAGAGGGGACCCCGAGCCAGGATTGGCTGCCCCACCATTTGTGCAGAATGGCCGTCGGATTCAAAGTAAGCGCATTGGGCGAGAGCGCCTGCCCCACCTCACTCGAATCTTCTGCGGAATTCTTCGAACTCGCGGCGGAGCTGGGCGAGGCCTTCCTCGAGCGCGGCGATCCGGTCGCGATCCGGCGAGGCGCGCTCGGGAGGGGCCGCGGCCACCACTTCCGCGGACATCTCGACGTCCCCCGAAAGCAGTTGGGCATACCGCTGCTCCTTGAAGCCCGGCTGGCGCGGCAGTTGTTTGACGAACTCCATCTCGGCCAGGCGATGCAGCGTACTCTCCACGCCCTCCAGGTCGTCGAACGTGTAGAGCCGCTCGGTGCGGCCGCGCAGCTCGCCGACCGTCTGCGGGCCGCGCAGCAGGAGGGCGCACATCAGCGCCGCCTCGCGTCTTCCGAGGTTGAACTTCTCGGTGAACCGCTGCTCGTGTTTGGGCACGCGGCTGTCGCGGCCGCTGACGCGCATGGCCAGACCCTTCTTGCGCAGCTCTTCGAGCGCCTGCTCCACCGTGTCCTCGTCATAAGAGACCACCGGATCGCGGTTGGATTTCTGGTTGCACGCGTTCACCAGGGCATTCAGCGAGAGCGGGTAATATTCCGGTGTGGCGATCTCCTTTTCCAAAAGCGATCCGAGCACGCGCGCTTCGGCAGCATCCAGTTGCCAGTCCATAATTCAGGACGGGCCTCCCGGCCCGTCATCTTTACAGTCTACGTTGTTACCATAAACCTTTCGGTCCCTTCGGGTCGAGAGGAAAATGTCTTACGAATGGTTGGAATCCGTCACTGAGCGCTCGCGCCGCCCGGCCGAGCGCACCGGCATTTCGCGAGAGCAGATCGCTTCCGCGCTGGAACGTTCTTCCGCCGCCCTGTTTTCGCAGCAGACGCCCGAAGGCTTCTGGTGCGGCGAACTGACCGCCGACAGCACCCTTGAATCCGACTACATCCTGCTGCAATTGTGGCTGCACCAGCCGGAGGGCGCCGGATGGAATCCGCCGGCGCGGGCGCGCATCGCGAAGGCGGCCCGCTCGATTCTGGAACGCCAACTCCCCGACGGCGGCTTCAATACGTTCAGCGGCGGCCCGGCCGACGTCAGCGCCACGGTGAAAGCCTATTGCGCGCTCAAGCTCGCGGGTCACGATCCGGACGGCGAGCCCCTGCGGCGGGCGCGGGAGCGCATCCTGGCTCTGGGCGGCCTGCAGGCGGCCAACAGCTACGTGAAGATCAACCTGAGCCTCTTCGGGTTGTATCCGCGCAAACACGTGCCCTCGGTGCCGCCCGAGATCACCATGCTGCCGGGCAACGTGCTCTACGAAATGTCGTCGTGGACGCGCTCCATCCTGGTGCCGCTTTCCATCGTGCAGGCGCGCGGATCGAACCGGCGCGCGCCGGCCGGCTTCACGCTGGACGAGCTGCTGCTGCCCAACGTCAGCATGGCGCTGCCCAAGCGCAAAGGTCTCTCGATTCTCTTTCACCATCTGGACCGCGTGTTCAAGGTCTGGGAGAAGCGCGGCTCGGAGCGCATCCGCGGGTCTGCTATTCGGGAGGCGGAGCACTGGATCCTGGACCGCACGCGCCACACCGAAGGGCTGGGCGCCATCTACCCGGCCATGATGTACTTCATCATGGCGCTGGATGCGCTGGGGTATCCCGCGGACCATCCCGACCTGGTGGAGGCCATCCGGCATTTCGAATCGCTGCTCATCGAAACCGAAGACCGGTTCCTCTTCCAGCCCTGCGTATCGCCGATATGGGACACGGCCATCTGCGCGTTCGCGTTGGGCGAGGCGGGCGGGGGCGGCGATCCGCGGATGACGCTGGCGGCCGATTGGCTTCTCAGCAAGGAGGTGCGGCGCAAGGGCGACTGGTCGATCAAGCGGCCGGACACCGAGCCTTCCGGATGGGCTTTCGAATTCGCCAACGAGTTCTACCCCGACATCGACGATACGGCGATGGTGCTGCTGGCGCTGCTGGATGCCAAAAGCTCGAATCCCAAGGCGCAGGCGGCCGCCGAGAAACGCGCCATCAACTGGCTGCTGGCCATGCAATCGGAAGACGGCGGGTGGGCGGCTTTCGACGTGGACAACAACTGGGCGGTGCTCAACGAAGTGCCGTTTGCCGACCACAACGCGATGCTCGACCCCACCTGCCCCGATATTACCGGGCGCGTCGTGGAATCGCTGTGCCGGCGCGGCCTGGCGGACCACGACGCGGTGCGCCGCGGTGTGGCGTACCTGCTGCAGGCGCAGGAGAAGGATGGGAGCTGGTACGGCCGCTGGGGCGTGAATTACGTCTACGGATCGTTTCTGGCGATGCGCGGGCTGGCTTCGAGCGGCCTCGCGGGAACGAAGGACGCGGTGGCGAAGGGCGCGCACTGGCTGCGCTCGGTGCAGAATCGCGATGGCGGCTGGGGCGAATCGTGCGCCAGCTACGATCGCGACGGTTTTGTGGCGGCGCCGAGCTGCGCCTCGCAGACTGCCTGGGCGGTGTTGGGCCTGGTGGCGGCGGGGGATCGCGAATCGGCGGCGATGCGCCGCGGGGTGCAGTTTCTGCTGGAGCGCCAGCGACCGGACGGCACGTGGCCGGAGACGGCTACGACGGGGACGGGCTTTCCCCAGGTGTTTTATTTGACCTACGGGATGTATCGGGACTACTTTCCGCTACTCGCGCTGGCCTGCTTTGGGGAGAAAACAGGGGGTTAGGGGTTGGGGGCTAGGGGTTGGGGAAGGTGGCTCGCTGCGCTCGCGTCGTTTCTTAAATGAAAAAGCCGGGCGGCTTGGGACCGCCCGGCTCGGTACTGCGTTACTGGGTCTACGTCACCTGACGAATACGGAGATGGTGACGCTTACGGTTATGCCTCCTGCACCGTAGGCCGTCAAGGTGTACGTCGAGTTGGTGATCGGGTTCACGGTGAAGCTGCCGTTCACGGGCAGGTTCTGCGGCCCGAGCTCGGCGCCGATCAGGACTACCGACAAGGCGTTGGTCGTGGTCCACGACAGAATCGACGGAGCGCCCGCCGCGCCCGTGGTCACGGGATTGGCCTGGAACGAAGTGATTTGCACCTGGCCGACGCTCACCGTCACATTGGCCTTGATGGTGCCCTGTGCGTTGGTCGCGGTCAGCGTGTAAGTTGTGGTCACGGTCGGCTTGACGGTGGCGCAATCGTTCGCATTGAGATTGCTGCCCACGCCAGGATCGATCTGAATCGAGTTGGCGCCGCT
>Ga0209415_10009574_pt1 | contig 16636 bp, 14 predicted proteins | sample PeaSoiSIISIP2007_FD_187696 | JGI IMG/M metagenome (GOLD analysis project Ga0209415, IMG submission 187696) | Peat soil microbial communities from Weissenstadt, Germany - SII-SIP-2007 (SPAdes) (version 2) | ecosystem: Environmental > Terrestrial > Soil > Wetlands > Peat | place: Germany... | reverse complement strand
GGAATCGGCCAAGTAGAGTCTTCATTCCGCGCTCCTGAACTCGATGGTTTCCAACATTGCCAAACTTATCGGATGCCGGGTGGATTCGCTGGGCAATTCCAGCCCGGATCCAATTGTCACGACCGACCCAATTCCCGCGAACGCTCGGTGGCGGCCACTACCGCCGACATGACCGCGGCGGCGAACCCGTTGTCCTCCAACGATTTAAGCCCATGGATGGTGGTGCCGCCAGGGGAAGTCACCTGACCCCGTAGCACATCCCACTCCAAATGACTTTCCTGGGCCAACCGGACCGTTCCCGCCACCGTGGCCAGAGCCAATCGGTGGGAAACCGCCCGGGGCAGCCCCGCCAGGACCCCGCCGTCCTCCAGCGCCATCAGGAATTTCAGGACATAGGCAGGCCCGCTTCCGGAAAGACCCGTCACCGCGTCCAACTGGGATTCCGTGACGTCCACGACCTCTCCCGTGGGTGCCAGGATCGCCCGGGCCCGCGCCAAGGCCGCCTCCGAATGGCCATCGGTGGCGATCGCCGTGGCACCGGCTCCGACCGTGGAGGCCAGATTGGGCATCACGCGGACCACCTGGTCGGTGCCCAACGCGGCTCTCAGCCTGCTCAGGGGAACTCCCGCCAGGATGCTGACCACCGTCACGTCCGCGCCCAACCGCGACTTCAACTGGGCGGCCACCACTTCCAGGAGTTGGGGTTTGATGGAGAGGAGCAGGACTCCGTGTTCGAAGCGGCTCGTGTCCGGAAAACTTTTGAGCACTCCCTCTCGTTCCAGGTCGTGGATCTTGGTCTTGTCGGGGTCGATGCCGAAAATGGATGTCTCCGGGTGCGCCCTTCGCAGGCAACGCGCGATGGCCCCCCCCATGTTTCCGACGCCAAACACCAAGACAGGAAATTCGAACGACATCCACGGCCTCCCAGACAGGCTCGACCGGACGGCCCGCACCACCTTCACCGTTGTTTTGCAGCGGTCGAGGGGTGCGAAAGAACCGATGAGCCGTCCCTTTTGCATTCCAAAGTTGCATTCACTCCCGCGTTTCAAGCAATCGAGGAAAACATCCGGGGTGGAATCCGTACCCCAGCGGAGTCCAGCCCGACATGGCCCCGTTCCCCCTCCGAGTACGGGATTCCCCGCCGCAGCGCATCCCCATCCATGCGGGTTCCGATCGGCGTTAACTTGGAAACACGATGAACAAGGCCATCGCCACGCTCCCGCTCCCGAATTCGGGCAAGCTGCCGGAGGTATTCTCCTTCCTGGACCACCGCGACTTCCTCAGGGACTGGTTCGACGCGAAGAGGAAGGTTTCCCGGGCGTTCTCCTACCGGACCTTCGCCCGCAAGGCCGGGTTCGCTTCCCACGCCTTCCTTTCGGAGGTCATCCAGGGACGCCGAAACCTCTCCACGGAATCCGCCGAAAAGTGCGTGACGGCGCTGGGACTCGCCGGAGACGCCATCCGTTATTTCCTGCTTCTGGTCCAATACGGCCAGGAGGTGCACCCGGAGAAGAGGCGCGACCTGCTGGCGGACCTCCTGCGGCTGCAGGCCACCCGATCCGTGGAGAGGGTGGGCGGCAAGAAGACGGAGTATTTCGCGCATTGGATCCACATGGCCGTCCGGGAACTCGCGGTCCTTTCCGGGCTGGACGTGAAGGGGATCGCCTCCATGCTGCGTCCTCCGTCCACGGCCGCCGAAGTCGGCGCCTCCCTGGATCTCCTGGAAAAGCTGGAGCTGTTGCGGCGGGGACCCGGCGGCGCGTGGGAGTATTCCTTCCCCAGGCTCACCACGGGGGACGTGGACCCGGTGGTCCTGCGCACCTTGAAACGCCAGATGATCCTCCTGGCCCAGGACAGGCTCGCGGAGCCCGAGAGCACGGACACCCACATCTCCTCGTTGACGGTTTCCGTCAGCCGTCGACGGATCTCCCGGATCCGGGAGATCCTGGACCGCACGCGCCGGGAGCTCCTGGCCGAAACCGCCGCCGACGAGGACCCCGCCGACCAGGTCCTCCAGGTCAACTTCCAACTGTTCCCCCTTTCGGAGAGCCTGGAAAGGTATCGTTCCCGGCATGCGTGATCTCCGATGGATCCTCCTTGCCGCGGGCCTCCTCTCCGGTTGCTCCCAACTGGGCGGAGGCACGGAACTTCCCAGCCCCATCCAGGTCTACATCTTCGCCGCGACCGATTCCACTCGCCCTGTATCGGCCCGACAGACCCGGATATGGTCGGTGGATTCGCAGAGCACGGATTCGGTCCACCTCACTTCGCGCGGACTCCTCTCGGATTCTTCCGGGATCCTGGAATTGGCTCCCGATTCGGGGACCTTCCTCTTGGAATCCTGGATCCTCCGCGACGGGCCAGAGTCCCTGTCGTTGCACGCCACGGTCCCCGCGAATTCCTTCCCGGGGAACACCTGTCTGCAGGTTCTGGGAAGCGGCGGCTCGCTCCAGAAATTGCGCTCGTGCGCGGACACGCTTCAAAACCCAAGCGCCGAACCGGGTTCCGCCCGCCCCGAGCTGGTCGCCCTGGTGAAGGTTTCCGGAGGTGCGACCCACCCCTTCCGGATGCTGCACGGTGGGGACACCGCCACATTCCAATTGTCCGAAATCAGACTTTGGTCCTATTTGTCCGCAAAGGATTCCCTGGTCTTCCGCGGAGTGCTTCGCACCGGTGGTGGATTCGTTGGACAGCTCCCGACTCTCATGGAATCCGACAAGTTCGTGATCCAAGGCTGGTCCCGGCCGGGTGTGGCACCTGAACGAATCCGGGTCCAGCGCGAGGCCACCCTCCCCGACTCCGTTTGGAATGGAGTCCACGCCTGCGCGCTCAACCTCGCTGCATTCGGCTCCGGAGTGACGACTCTCTACAGTTGCCCCGAGGGTGGCACGCCCATGCCCGAGGACAGCGCGAACTTCTGGAGCGCGGTCGACTTCGTTCCCTGAACTCTCCCATTTCGCTCGAGCGGGCGAAATGGGAACCCTGAACTCTCCCATTTCGCTCGAACGGGCGAAACCTTCCGAGGGGTTCACGACCTTGCCAGGAACTCCTCCACCTTGTCGCCGGGCAAGGGTTTGGAGAAGAGGTAGCCCTGGCCGTACTCGCACCCCAGGGCCAAAAGCCGTTCGCGCTGGATCTCAGTTTCGATCCCCTCGGCCACCACCTCCATCCCCAGGGTGTGGGCGAGACTGACGATGGCCGAGGTGATGCGGGTCTGCTTTTCGTCGTGTCCCAGCTCGTCCACGAAGGACTTGTCCACCTTCAGGGTCTGCACCGGAAACCGGCTCAGGTAGCCCAGCGACGAATACCCGGTCCCGAAGTCGTCGAGACTGAAACCGAGCCCGGTGGAACAGAGCCGTTCCAGCAGCTCCGCCACGCGCTGCGGGTCGTCCGTCAAGGCGGATTCCGTGATTTCGAGCTTGATCCCCCGGGGATCGGCTCCTGTTTTCAGCATGGTCTCCCGGATCCGTTCGGAGAGGTCGTCGTGGCGGAACTGCCGGACCGAGAGGTTGATGCTCATGAAGGGTGCGGCATCGCCCAGCCGCCTTTGCCAGTCGGCTTCCAAGCCCATCGCCTCTTCCATCACCCATTGGCCGATGTCGTGGATGATCCCCGACCTCTCCGCGATCGGGATGAAGAGGACGGGAGAAACCAGTCCCCGCTCCGGATGACGCCACCGCACCAGGGCCTCGAATCCCGCGAGCTTGCCGGTGGAGAGATGGACGATGGGTTGGTAGTGGAGTTCCAATTGGTCCGGGACGGCCTTCCCCAGGTCCATCTCCATGTCCACCCGATCCTTCGCCTGTCGACTCCGTTCCTCGTCGAAATAGGAGACGCCATCTCCGCCTCGGAGCGTCGCGTGGAACACCGCCGACTCGCAGCGTGCGAGGAGTTCCTCGGCCATGCACTCGCCCGGCTTTGCGGAGGCGATCCCGACGGACCCGGTCAGGACCAGTTCCCTGCCTTCCAACGGCAGCGGAGTGCGCGCCACCGCGCAAAGCGTTCGCGCGATCTGGTCGATGTCCTCCGGGGAATCGTCGAGCAGAACGCCGAATTCGTGGTAGGAAAGGCGGCCCACGGATGTGCCTGGAGGCAGAGCTCCCACGAGTCGGACCACCAGACCCAGGAGCAGCCGCTCGCCGACTTCCCGTCCGATGGAGGCCTTGACGGCACCGAACCTGTCCAGATCCAGGATGGCCACGCTGCAAACCTTCCGAGAAGTTCCTGCATGGGCGAGTCTGGACGCGAGACGATCCATCAGGAGTTTCCGGTTGGGCAGGCCGGTGAGCGGATCGTAGAGGTTCCCGCGGAGCAGTTCGTCTTCCACTCGGCGCAGTTCGGACACGTCGCGGGCCACCAGGAACAGGATCCTCTGCTCAACGGGGTGGCTGCGGCAGGCCGAAGAAAGGTGGCGAACTTCCCCGGCCGCGTTCACGGTCCGGAAGTCCACGCCCCTCTCCCCTTCCACATCGCAGCTGGTCTTCGCGCGTTCGGCCCACGCTCCGAGGCGGTCGCGGTCCTCCGGATGGACGCAGCGGACCAGGTATTCGGCGAAATCCAGATCTTGTCCCGCAAGGCCGGTTTCCAAGCCGACCACCGCCGTATTTTCCGCCGGAATGTGGACCCGCATGGTGTCCAGATCCAGGTGCCAGAAGCCCAGCTTCGCGAAGTTGCGGGCATCCGCCAGGTCGCGACGCGAAGCTTCCAACGCATCGAGGGTCGCATTCAGCTGATGGGCGACCACCCCGATCTCGTCGTCCGGAGGTTCCGGCACCCTTCGACCCGTGGATCCTCCGCCAGCGGTGACCGCAGCGACATCCGCGATCAGCTTTCGGAGTCTGCTGCGTAGCGATCGCCGACTCATCCACGCATTCTCTCATTACTGGATTGGGTTAGAAAGAAAATGGAGTATTCAGTATTTTATCTAGTCATCAGATGTACTAGTCCTCTGAATCGGAGGTATTTCATCCACAATCCCGAACAACCAACGATTCTTGCCTCAAACCACTTGTGATCCGACGGTTTCGTTCTCAAACTTGGGGGGTATGGTGACGCGAACAAAGGCAGACTCGGCGATTCGTCACATGGACCGGTCGCTGGGGCAAGCCCGGAAGCTCTCCTACCGCACCGAGGACAGGACCTCGGATCTGGTGGCGGTCCTCGCCGCCGCCGAGGAATTGGTCGGAGCTCCCGACGTGGACACGCTCCTGCGTCGCACCGTCGAGATCGCCCGCGACACCATCGGACTGGAGCGGGTGTCCATCTATCTGGAAGACGAATCCGGAGCGGTGCTGCGCGGAACCTGGGGAACGGACCTCGCGGGAGCCACCACCGACGAGCGCCAGTACGCCTACGCGAAGGGAGAACCCGAGGAAAAGGCGCAGTCGGTGCACAAGGAGGGTTCCCGTTGGCTGGTGCTGGAGGATGCGCCCTTGATGTCCTCCGAGGACGGCGAGAGCCGCATGATCCGGAGGGGCTGGTTGGCGCTGACCCCCATCCGGTCGCTTCGGGGTCCCATCGGGATCCTGTTCAACGACGCGGCACGGTCCGGCGCGGTCATCGACGTCGCCCGGCAGGAACTCGCGGCCCTGCTCTGCTCGCTGGTGGCGAACATCATCGAGCGCAAGCGCGTCGAGGAGCAGTTGCTGGGCAGGGCGATGTTCGACGATTCCACCGGACTCCCCTCCCAGGCCCTTTTCCTGGACCGGCTGGAGCGCCGACGCCTGCAGGAGCGCGACGGGAGCTTCGCGGTGTGCACGCTCTCCCTGGACCGATGGACCACCATCTCCGAGAGCTATTCGCCGCACTTCCACGAGGCGCTTCTGACCCTGGTCGCGGACCGGCTCAAGGCCTGCCTGCGAGCGGGAGACACGATCTGTCGCCTCTCCACCAACGAATTCGCCATCCTGCTGGATCCGGTCTCCGACGCCGACGAGGCCCGCAGCCTCCTGGAGAACGTGCTTCAGGAATTGTCGAAGGCGATGTCCGTGGAGGGAGAGATCATCCACACCACCGCCACGGCCGGACTGGCCATGGACGGCGATTCCGAGGCGGGCGCAGAGGAGCGGTTGCAGGACGCCCGCGCGGCGCTGGCGCGCGCGAGGTCGCACATGCCGGGACAGGTGGCGAGGTTCCAGACCAGGGACCGCGACCTGCTGGCTTCCGGGTACCGGCTGGAGAACGAACTCCACCAGGCCGTGGAGCACGGGGACTTCATCCTGCACTACCAGCCCATCGTCGAGTTGGCCACCGGGGAACTGCACGGCTTCGAAGCCCTGGTCCGCTGGATCCACACCACCCGCGGGATCATCCTGCCGGGCATGTTCATCCCGATCGCCGAGGAGAACGGGCTCATCCTGCCGCTGGGGGAATGGGTGCTCGCCGAAGCCTGCCGCCAAGCGGGGCAGTGGCGGATGGAACTGGGCGGGCGGGCCAGCGGAATGTCGCTTTCGGTCAACCTCTCCGTCCGGCAGTTTGTCCAGAAGGATCTGTTCGACCGCGTCGAACGGATCCTGGAGAAATCGGGGATGCCCCCTCGCCTCCTGCACCTGGAGATCACGGAATCCGCCGTCATGGAGGATCCCGAACAGGCGCGGACCGTGCTGTCCCGCTTGAAGTCGCTGGGCGTGCTCCTCTCGCTGGACGACTTCGGAACCGGATTTTCCAGCCTCTCGTACCTCACCCGCCTGCCGCTGGATTCGCTGAAGATCGATCGCTCCTTCGTGATGCGCCTGGGCCAGGACGCCAGGACGGAAGCCGTCGTGCGCGCCGTCTGCGACCTGTCCCGCGACCTGGGCATGGAAGTGATCGGGGAAGGCGTGGAAACCCAAGTCCAACTGGACGCGCTGCGGAGCTTCTCGTGCCAGTACATCCAGGGACATCTGGCCGCCCGCCCGATGGATCCGGTGGAGGCCGGACGGGCGCTCGCGACGGGAGCGTCCCTGCTTCCCGGCATGGAGATCGGCTTCCGTCCCACGCGGAGGATCCCCATCCTGCGCCAGGAGCCCTGAAGGCGGAATCGGTTCCGCGATCAGTTGGAGAACCTGTTGGCGATCTCCAGCGCGATCCTTCGACCGCCCTCCCCGACGAACCAAGCCCCCATGGCGATGGAGATGATCCTGGCGGCCTTGCGAACATGGACCTTCCTCGCCGCCAGTCCCGAAAAGAAGAACGGGAGCATGTACACCGAGGTGGATAGGAAGAACACGAAGAAGAAGAGGATGCCCTTCAGCACTCCGCCCAGGTCCGCGGCGACGGAGAAGGCCAGCACGAACGGAGGGCAGAGGTTCAAACCCGTCAGGAATCCCAGCACCAGCATGTAGGTGGAAGTCCGGAATCCCCGGGACATCGCCGCGCAGGCCTTGGCGTGGGGGAAGCTCTCCACGATGCCGTAGGTGGCCATCAGGCCTCCCGAGACCAGATAGACCGTGGAAACGAGGAGATCCGAGGCGGTGTGGAAACGCCCGAGGAAGAAGCCGGCCAGGCCGGCCAGGGCGCCGACGATCAGGTACGCCGTCAACCGACCCAACAGGAATTGTCCCACCCCCTTGGCGGTGCCGATCCAGCCGTTGTCCGTCCGCGAGAAGCAGGCGGAGATCAGCATGGGAAAACACGCGGTGGCGCAGTAGAGCCCCGTGGAGAGTCCCAGAAGCGCGGCTTGGATCACCATTTTCCCATCTCCAGGAAGATGCGGCGCCCCTCTTCCGTGATGAAGTCGGAGCTCCAGTAGACACCCGGAATCTCCCGGATCTCGATCGAGTTGAACAGGGCCGATTCGGCCAGCAGGGTCCTCATCCGGCCCAGGAGCCATCCGTTGTTCGGGCAGGTCGGGGTGGTGAACACGATGGCCACGGAAATGTTCCTCTGCGAGTCGACCGCGATCCGGCGGACGAGCCCCAGGTCGAACACGTTGATGTGCAGCTCGGGATCGTGGACCTGGCGGAGGATCTCCGCGATGGCGCCGTCGGCCACTCCCGAACGGTTCTCGAATCGGACCGCGTCGGCGGAACCGTCTCCGGAGCTTTTCGAGTCCCGGCCGGCGGACAGGACGCGTTCGACCTCCTCGCGCAACGAGGCCTTGGGCCTCCGGGCGGGCGAACCCACCACGGTCGTGGACACCGGAGCCTTTGGCGAAACCTGGGAATCCCGCGTCGAGGCCGCTTCGATGGAGGTCTTCGCCGAGGAAGCACGCGTCCAGGAGATCTCCGCCGGGACGCTGGCGTCCCCTGTGGTCAGTCGAAGCACCACCGTGGGAAGCGCAAGGAGGAAGGAGAGCGCGGCCAGGGACGCCACGACCTGTGGCCAGGAATTGTCGGCCTTCAGAGCCCCCGCCCACCAGGCCTTGATCCTGCCCAGGAAGTAGGGAAGCCGTTCCACGGTGTGTCCGGCACCCGCCGCGAGCAGTGCCGCCCCGGTCTGGTCGTGCAGGTGCTGGATCGCGCCCAGATCGGGGAGCAGATGCTTGAAGGCCAGCAGGGCTCCGGTGCCGGCGCAGGTCGCGAAGCAGCCAAGCAGAGCGAAGTTCCAGACGGACCTGTGCACGTCGCGTCGGAGCAGGCCTCTCCGTGCCACCAGCGCGCTGGCCGCGTAGGCCACCGACACCGAGAACAAGGGCACCACGAAGTTGGGAAGGATCTGTTCAGTTCGCATTGGTTGACCGTCCGTTCGGTGCCGCAAACCTAGGCCTGGATTCCGGATCGTCCGGTCCACCAAACGCGGATGAAACAGACGATGGCGAGGTCTACAGGGAATCCACGCAGCGGAAGCCCAGCGAACTGCGGTTCCTCTTGCCGCTGAGACTCCCCCGGACCGTGGGTCCCGACCCCTGCGCCGCGCTGAACCATCCGCCTCCGCGGTACACCCTGTAGGCTCCCCCGTCGGGGCCGCGCGGGTTCGCGACGGGGCTTTCGCCGTAGTAGGTGGCAGCATACCAATCGTCCACCCACTCCCAGGCGTTGCCGAGCATGTCATGGAGACCCCAGGCGTTGGGCCGCTTTTTCGCCACCGGGTGGGTGGATCCGTCGCTGTTGTCCCGGAACCAGGCGTGGCGACCCAATTCCACCGCCGAGCTCCAGGACGAATCCCCTTGGGTTCCGGCCCGGGCGGCGTACTCCCATTGGGCCTCGGTGGGCAGGCTTTCTCTGAGCTTGTGGCAGTAGTCGCGCGCCTGCTCGTGGTCCACGCAGACCACCGGCTGGTCGGGTCCGGTGAAATTCAGCGGCAGGACCCCGGGACTCCAAGCCGCACCCTTCCAGACATAGCAGGTCCCATCGTCCACATGGGGATTGCGTCCCACGATCCGGGCGAATTGCGCGTTGGTGACCTCCGTTCGGTCCATTCGAAAAGCGTCGAGGCAGACTTCGTGCACGGGCTTTTCGTCGCGCTCACCCGACGACGAGCCCATCTGGAAGCAACCTTTTGGAACGGAGACCATCCCGGGGTTGGATCCTCGCCCTGGAGCCAGCGAGGCGATGGACAGGACGAAAATGGCGAACGCGTTCCCGCATCGGATCACAGACACCTCCACTTGAAAAACGAATGATTAGAAGATCTTCATATCCATGCGATGGTCGGAAACCAAAATGGTTGGTCGACGAAATTCGCTTGAATCAAAGGGCTGGGAAATAAACTGATTTAACAGATGGAAATATCCGTGAATTGGATTGGAAATGGTCGGCGCCCTAGATTCCGCTTCGGTTCTCACACCCCCAACCCAGGATCCGAAGATGACCAGACGCTCGTTGCTCAATCCCCTGCTCGCATTCGCCTGCTGTTGCGCGGCGACGCCGCATCGTGCCGAGGCCGCACCATGGAAGTTCGGACTCATCAGCGACACCCAGTGGGAGACCGACCTGGACGCGGAGAACCCACACACGGTCGCGGTGGGCATCGTCAACCAGGTCAACAAGGAGATGGTCCGCCAAGGCGTGAAATTCGTGGTCGCCGTCGGCGACCTCGCGGACATGAGCGGATCCAGTCCGGACTCCGCCGTCCCGTGCGAAGACACCCGCGCCACCTACGCGCAGGAACTGTACAACGCGGGAATCGGCTTCTTCCCGCTGCGCGGCAATCACGACGATTCCAAGTGGGCCGCTACGGAATTCCTCCGGGTGTTCCCCCAGACCCGGGACGGCGTCCAGAACAGGACCCCCGACAACGCCTTCGTGTGGACCGACAGCGCCGACATCAAGCCTGCCCTGCGCGCGAGCACCTCGACATTTTCCATCGGCACCGGATTCTCCAGCCCGTCGGAGCTCTCCGGGCTGTCGTATGCGTTCCAGTACGGGAACGCGAGCTTCCTGCTGATCGACCAGTTCACCAATCCCGACAGCGCGAGCATTCCGGTCGACACCCAGGAGGTCTGGATCGACTCGATCCTTTCCCATCGCGCCTCGGGCACGCATGCCTTCCTGTTCGGCCACAAGGGCTTGATCATGGGCAACCACAAGGACGGACTGTTCGGATCCGACGTGACGGCGGATCCCGCCGGGGTGGACGCGTTCATCAAGTCGATGAAGGCGAACAACGCCCGGTTCCTGTTCAACGGCCACGACCACATGCACGAGTACTCGCTGGTGACGACCACCGACAGCGTCTCGGCCAACGTCCACGAGCTCACCCTCGCCTCCGACAGCTACAAGTTCTACACCCCGGGCAAGCCCTACAACGACAGCGCGGACGTCACGGCGTACCATGTGCATCGCCAGATCCCGGTCTCCCAGAGGCTCTACGACGTCGGATACTACATCGTGACCGTGGACGGCGCCAACGCGACGGTCGATTACTACTCCGTCCCGTCGGGGAGCGTTTCCACCATCACAACCACCCCGGAGCTCACCGGCAACTGGAAATGGAAGCAGCGCCTCGGCAACAGCCTGAACGGCAAGGAATTCCTGGTCCCGCAGGGCGGGCCCTACAACGTCGTCGCCGATACCTTCCAGGGAACCGCCGCCCGAATCCTGGACGGAATCAACACCGCCACGGACACCGACTACGTGGGACGCCATTTCCGCCAGCTCGTGAACACCGGATGGTCGGGTGCCGACTCCCTGCCCAGCCAGTCCAGCCACATCCTCAGCTTGTGGGGCCTCGCGCTCGCGCTGGGCAGCGACACCACCGCGCCCTTCGTGCTCGCGCTCTCCTACGACAGCGTCCACACCAACCTGGATTCCCTGAAGACGGGAACAATCCAACTCGTGGCGCGCGACACCGCCGGGAACTGGCAGCTCGCCGCCGCTCGCAACTCTCGTGGAACGGCCGCCTTCGTGGTCCGTCCCTGGAAGAACGGCGATACCCTGGGCGTCTACGGCCTGGACACGACCACTCACCAGGTTTGGGCGGTACTCGACCGTTCCGCGGACTTTGCCGTTGCAGGCGTCGGTCCCACCACGACCTCGATCCGATCAGGCTCCAAGAAAGCCGCAAACTCGGTTCGGATCGAGGGCAGGACTCTGACCGCGAACGTCGACGCGACAGTCCAGTTGAAGGATCTGGAAGGACGCACGGTGTTTTCCAAGAAGATGTCCGCGGGACAGAAAGCCGCCCTAGCCTGCCCGGCTGGCATGTACGTGCTTCGCGTGCAAGGCCTGGAAAGCCGCGTTCAACTGGTCCGCTGAGCCGCGATTCCCCGCGAATCCCACCCCCGCCCCTGCCGGGAGCGGGGCTTTTCGCGTGCCGGGACCAGATCTTGAATATTTTCAGAACAGCAGGACCCGCTCCAACCTCTCGCCTCCGGAGGAACGCATCCTCACCAGGTACAATCCCGGGGGAATCTCGGGAGGCACTTGGAGGACCTTCGGGTCCTGATGCAGGCTGGGCTGGAGGTTTCCCAGCCACTTCCCTTCCGGGGTGTGCAGGGACACCTCGAAGGGCAGGTCGCAGTCCACCGCCAGCAACCGTTCTCGCGGATTGAACCAAGCCAAACGCGGAGTCGCCTGGGCCAAGGCGAGCGATGCGGCGAGCAGGATGGTCGTGGCCCAGCGGGACATGGTTCTAACCTAGCGGTGCATTCCGGGGCGCGCCGCCGGATTCTCCGCTTTGACAGAATCGTTGCCCAGCACTTTCGAATCGAGGACAAAGAACGCCTCTCCCCCACCCGGCAGGATCGATTCGATGGCGATTCCCGCCACCGCCCCGGCATCGGTGCTGGTGTCCAATCGCAAGCGCCAAATCCCCGGGGGCAAGGGAATGGGGCGATCGCCTGGTTTCCTGCGTGCCAACAGCAAGCGCCGTACCTTGGCGGAGCGCAAGAACACTCCGGAAACGTCCGGATGGTCCCCAGGCAACCAGGTTCCGTCCAAGACCGGTTCCTTCAATTCCCGACGCAGAGCCAGAACCGACGAAGTCCACTCCGTGTCCGGCCAGGGAGAGGACTCGTGCCAATCCAGCCAGGAAACGGCGTTGTCCTGGCAATAGGCGTTGTTGTTCCCCCCTTGGGTCCGGCCCATCTCGTCGCCGGCCTGCAGCATGGGGGTTCCCAAGGACATCAAGGCACCGGCCAGAAGATTTCGGGCCCGGAGGCCGCGACGTTCCAACAACAGGGGATCCGAAGAATCCCCCTCCTGTCCCAGGTTGTCGGAATGGTTCCAGGCCGATCCGTCCTGGTTGGCTTCCCCGTTGGGTTCGTTGCGCTTGTGGAGATAGCTGCATAGATCCCGGAGGGTGAACCCGTCGTGGCAGGCGGCATAGTTGACGGAAGCCCAGGACGCCCTCCCTGCGAACAGGTCCGGGCTTCCGCCCATCCTGTCCGCGAAGGCCGCCGGATCCACTTCCCCCTTCCAGAAAAGCCGGAGGTCGTCGCGGAACCGGTCGTTCCAATCCATCCACCCCTTCGGAAACCGGCCCACGGCATATCCCCGCCCGGTCGCGTCCCAGGGTTCGGCGATCAGGACCCTGCCCGCCAACAGCGGGTCCGCGGCCAATTCCGCGAAGAACGGGGCGTCCGGATCGAATCCGGTTTCCGTCCGGCCGAGCACCGAGGCGAGGTCGAACCGGAATCCGTCCACGTGGAAGATCCGCACCCAATGGCGCAGGCTTTCCAGCACCAGCCTCCGCACGTGCGGCATCCGGAAGTCCAGGGTGTTGCCGCAACCGGTGAAGTCCTGGTAGCGCCCGGGATCGGCGGGATCCGGCCGGTACCAGCTCCCCAGCGCCCGGAGCCCCGTCACGGGTCCGTCCGGGCCGGATTCGCAGGAGTGGTTGTAGACGACGTCCAGGACCACCTCGAGCCCGACGCGGTGCAGCTCGCGGACCATGTGACGGAATTCGTCGGCCCCTCGGCCGTCGGAGGCGAATTCGGGATGGGGGGCGAACCAGGACAGGGTGTTGTAGCCCCAGTAGTTGACCAGACCGCGTTCCAAAAGGAATGCGTCGTCCAGGTGGGCGTGGACGGGCAGCAGTTCCACCGTGGTGATGCCCAACTCCTGCATGTGGCCCAGGACGTCGCGGTGCGCCAGCCCCGCCAGGGTGCCGCGGAGCTTCGACGGAATCGAAGGATGCGATCTGGTGAAGCCCTTGACGTGCAGCTCGTAGACCACCCGTCGGGAGGGCGGAACCGCAGGGGACGAGGTTCCTCCCCAGTCGAATTCGGGATCGACGACCCTTGAAAGTCCGCACCGGTCGGCGGTGGGCATCCGGCCGATCTCCCAGCCCGCAGGATCCAGCAGGAACCAGCCGGGTTCGAACCGCAGGCCGGGCAACGCGGGACCAGACACGGACCAGGCGTACAACGCTCCCACGCCCACCTCCGGGGCGGATGACGTCCAGATCCCTCCCGGGCCGGGCATGGCCGGAATGGTCCGTTCGGGCTTGCTCGAACCCAAGTCCGCGAAGACGCCCAGCGAGACCGAGGTCGCCTGCGGTGCAAGAAGACGGAACGACGTTCCCTCCTTCCCGACCTCGGGTCCCAACGCCGGGCCCAAGATCCCGTCCGTCAAGGCCAGGACCCGAGGCGGTGGCTGGAGGGACGCGACGGAACGGAATCCGTCGGAAGCTCCATGCCTCCGAGGCCGCGGTGCAGGACGGTCCATGCGATGCGCTCGTGGCCCACGGGTCTCGGATGGACGCCGTCGTAGCTCCATTTGACCTCTGGATGGGCGCGCACGGCTTCCTCGAATTCCTCCCCGACGGGAACCAGTTCCGCGTTTTCCTGCGACGCGGCGTCGCGACAGATCCCCCGGTATTCGCGAAGGATGTCGTTCCAGGAATGGTCCGGATCGGAATGGAGGAGGGTCGGCGTCAGGATCCATGTCCGCCGTGCCCCCCGTTCGCGCGCGATCCGGACGATCGAAACCAGGTTGCGACGGAAATCGTCCTCGTCCACCGGATCCTGCCCGGACCAGGGAACCCATCGCCTCCACACGTCGTTCGCGCCCACCAGGACCGCCACCGTGTCCAAGGCCGCGACCCCGGATGCGCGGAAGTCGCGCAGGACCTCCGTGGACCGGCTTCCACCCCGGGCAGCCACCCCCACCCGAAGATCCATCTTCGAATCGAGGGCGAGACGAACCAGCGATGCAGGCCAAGCGGAACCCAAACCGGCGGGATCCCGTTCCCAGCCGCCGGCGGAAAGGCTGTCGCCAAGCACCAGCAGGTCCACTCGGGGTGATCTCACGATCCCACCTCGAAGAAGGCGGAAGAAGATCCGCCCTCCCCGCGGACGAATCGCGCTTCCACGCCACACACCGGGCATCGGGCGACGGCCTGACGTCCGTCGTCGGGAATGGTGACCCTCATATACCCTCCGTGGCAGCGGAACCGGACGGCCACCCAATTGCGACGCGGCCCAGGAACCGGGGCGTGCGCGGCACCCGGTCCCTCCCGATTCACAACTGCCCCTGCCGAGCCTCCGCCGCCTCGCGCGCGCGCTTGGCCTCGAAGTCGCCGCGAGCGCTTTCGAGGTCCTTGCGGGCCGCGACGATCTTCTTGTCGTACGGTTTGGCAAGGGCGGAATCCATCGCCAGCGAATCCAGGCACTCCTTCGCGCGGTCGAACTGGAACAGCTTCGAGTAGGCTCGCGCCATGTCGATGCGCGCCGGCGGAACCTTGTCGGATTCCGGGTATTCCTTGAGCAGGAGCTTGAAGTAGATGGTGGCCGCCAACGGCTCGTCCATCTTGAGGTAGAGCTTCCCGGTTTCGTAGCGGCGTTCGGCAAGGCGCCCCACCAGATCGGCGAGGTCGGCTCGGGCGGAATCGGACCAGGTGCCGCGCGGATAGTCCGCGACGAACGCCCTCTCCTTTTCCATGGCCCCCTGCGTCAGGGAGGGATCGCGGTCCCAGGGCGGGGCCTGGAAGAAGGCCGACCTGCAGATCTTCCAGCGGGCCTCCTCCATGTGCTTGGTCCGTTCCCAGTTCTGGACCAGGATGCCGAATTCCGTCTCGGCCTCCAGCCACTGCTCGGTGCGGTAGTAGCTCTGTCCCAGCAGGAACTGGGCCTCCTCCACGTAGTCGTACCCCGCGCAGTCCACCGTGATGTCGCGCAGCTTGGTCTGGGCATCGGCGTCGTGCCCCTTGTCGTAGTCCTTGCGGGCCTGGGCGTACTTCTCCTTGCAGACCTTCTCGGGATTTCCCACGAGGCCGGGCTTGGACGAGGAGCAACCGAGGAAGAAGAGGACCGTCGCCGACAGGATCGCGGCGGACGCCGACAGATGGGTTCGCATAGGGAAAGGAAGATAGAATGCGCCGCCACCGCGCACACAGCGCACCCACGCTACCGGACGCCGGTTCCCGCCTCGATGTCCAGCAGCAGCCGTTTGGTCCGGATGCCTCCGTGGGCTGAAAATCCCCCGAGCCCGCCGTGGGCGGCCAGCACGCGGTGACAGGGGACCACCAGGACGAAGGGATTGCGTCCCAGCGCGTGTCCCACGGCCCGGGCTCCACCCGACGAACCGGCGCGACGGGCCAGCTCGCCGTAGGTGCACGTCTCTCCCGGAGGGATCTCGCGGGCCGCCTCGTAGACCCGGCGCTGGAAGGGGGTCACGACGTCCCAGTCCAGCGGGACGGCCCCAAGGTCGGCGTCCCCGGTTTCCAGCAGGCGCACCACGGACGCCACGATCCGACGGATCCTGTCCGGAGGCTCGATCTCCGCCGCCGAAGGATGGTCCAAGGCCACCCGATCTCGGGTCTCGCGCTCGGTGGCCTCTGGAAGCAGGATGGCTCGGATCCCGCCGGGACCCCAGACCAGCGCGCAGGTCCCGACCGGAGTGGCGAAGAAGTGGGCCCCCTGGTCTGCCTCATCGGATCTCGAGAGTTTACCGGGCATGGTTCGTTGCCTCTTCGTTCGCCAATTCGTTTGGCCTGCCAAATTACAGATTCGGCCCCGATCGTGCTGGGCCAGTCCATGAGCCATTCACTCCCTCCCCATCCGAATGTGAACGGCTCCCACCGCAACCACAAGGGTACGACCTTGTTTTGGCATAGACTCCCCTCCCCGGGGTGATCGCCCATCCGCTCTATCTTTCGGATGTCGAGTTCAGTCGCACAATACCGGAGGTCGCCGAATGCACCATGGAAGAAGTTTCGCCCAGACCTGCTTGTTCGTCGCCCTCTCGACGGCCACCGCTCTTTGGGCGGCTCCCACGATTTCTTCGGTGACGACCAGCAGCGCTTCCATGGGTAAATACGCCAAGGAAGAGCTCGC
>Ga0209415_10009571_pt1 | contig 16640 bp, 15 predicted proteins | sample PeaSoiSIISIP2007_FD_187696 | JGI IMG/M metagenome (GOLD analysis project Ga0209415, IMG submission 187696) | Peat soil microbial communities from Weissenstadt, Germany - SII-SIP-2007 (SPAdes) (version 2) | ecosystem: Environmental > Terrestrial > Soil > Wetlands > Peat | place: Germany... | reverse complement strand
TCGCCTTCGACTCGTCGGCCACCTACCGCAACAACCTTCTCGACGGCACCTTCCCCAAGGCGCTGGCGGAGTTCAAGGTCGACTTCGGCTGATCCGAGTGGCAACAGCAGCGCCGAAGCGAACCCGGCTACACCCGCGCCGGGGCAGGTCCTTCGTCCTCACGGCCATGGCGCTGACGGGTTCGAGCGCCCTGTTCACCAGTTGTGCTGCGTCCAAGACACCCTCGGGAGCCCATCCCCCGAACACATCGTCCAGCACGAGCACCTCGACCAGCACCAGCACCTCGACCAGCTCCGGCGCGAGCACCTCGACCAGCTCCGGCGCGGCGAGCCGCCCGGTCGCCCCACGCGTGATGGTCGTGATGATGGAGAACGAGGGCGCCCTCAACATCATCGGCAATCCCGCACTGCCGTATGTCACGAGCTTGGCGGCCGACTACGGATCGGCAACCAGGTCGTACGCGTTCGCCCATCCGAGCCTGCCGAATTACCTGGCGATCGTCTCTGGATCGAACCAGGGCGTGACCCAGGATCAACCGCCGTCCGCGGGCAGCTTCCCCAACGTACCCACCTTGGGTGACCAGCTCGCCGGGGCGGGCTTCAGCGAAAAGGCCTACGCCGAGAACCTGCCGGCTGATCCGACCGACGACGCGGGGCTCTACGCGGTGAGACACAACCCGTGGGAGTACTTTCCCCACGCCAAGATCACCGTCGCCGACGCCTCGGCCATGATCGGCGACCTCGACGGCGTCAACCCTCCCGACTTCGTCTGGTATACGCCGAACGTGACCGACGACGGGCACACGGGGGTTCCCGTCAACACGGCCGGACAGCAGTTGGCCGACACCGAGGCGTTCCTGGCGCGCTTCATCCCCTCGGTGCAAGCGACCTCCTGGTACCGGGGTGGCGGAGTGATCATCATCGAGTGGGACGAAGCCCTGGGCTCGGACTCCTCGGGCCTCAACGGAGGCACCGGCGGACGTGTCCCGACGATCGTGGTGTCGCCCGTGCGCAGGGCGAGCCCCCGGCAGATCACCACGCCGGTGGACACCTTCGGCATCCTTCGCTCCATCGAGGATCGATACGGCCTCCCCCATCTGGGCAACGCCGCCGACGCCGCCAACGGGAACATCGACGCCCTCCTCGGCGACTGAGCCCGGCGTCGCGCCGGGGGCGCCTCAGGTCTCGACGGTCACTACACACCCAGGCTGCTCTTGGCGGCGGCCTCGAAGAGGCGGTGTGGGAGCAGGCGCTTGGCGAGGATACCGACACGTTCGCCGTTCTTCCCCACCGACACCCGCCGAGGTGGGCGCCGCGCCTCGAGGACCCTGTGCACCACGGCGGCGACGACGTCGGGAGCCGCGCCGTTGGCCTCGTCCCGCTCCATCACCCCCACGGCCTTCTCCAGCGCGCTCGTGTAGGGGCCGTCTCCCGTCGACGCCGCAGCCATCTTCCGGTTGGCGGTGAATTCGGTCCGGATGTTTCCGGGCTGGACCAGCGTGACGTCGATCCCGAAGGGAGCCACTTCGTAGGCCAGCGCCTCGCCCAACCCTTCGAGCGCGAACTTGCTGGCGCTGTAGAACGCCTGAAAGGGGATGGCGACCACCCCCCCGATCGAGCTGATGAGGACGATGCGACCCCCGCCCTGCTTGCGCATCGCCGGCAGCGCATCCTGGACGAGGCGCGTCGCACCCCAGAAGTTGGTCTCCATCTGGGCCTTGGCCTCGTCGATGGACGTGTGCTCGACGGCCCCGGCCACGCCCCAGCCCGCCGACGCCACGACGGCGTCGACACGTCCGTGTCGTGCGAGCACATCGGCGACGCCGACGCGCACCGACTCGTCGCTGTCGACGTCCATGACCAGGCCCTGCCACGGTCCTGAGGAGGATCCCCGCCGGCTCGCTCCGACGACGGTCCAGCCTGCTGCGTGCAGGCGGTCCGCGCAGGCCCGGCCGATGCCGGCCGACGCGCCGGTGACGAGCACGACCCCGGCCATGCGCGATCTGGTGCCGGGCGCGTCGCTCAACGGGGACGAGCGTCGCCGCGAGGTGACCGGCCGAACTGCCAGCGGGACCGCCGCGTGGGCAGCGCCAACGCCGTTTCCCTGAACGTCTTGAGCTCGATCACCTGGACGCGAGCACTCTCGGCCAGCCCGTGTTCGCCGCCTTCGGACGCGATGTTGAACGCGTCCACGCACCTGCTGATGGCCACGTCGATGGCGGCGATCAGACTCTGCTGCGCGGTCTCGTCGAGCAACGGTGCTCCTAGGGGTCGAGGACCTGATCTGCCCATCCACGCGTTCGGGGTCCGCGGCACTGATTGTGCCCCAGTCCGCCCCGCGTCACCACCTTGTCTGGGGTCCGGGTAGAACGAGTCAGCGAACCGCCGACGGGGAGATCCGATGCCAGAGTCCGATTCGTCTGTGAAGGTCGTCGACAACACCGACCGGAGCAGGTACGAGGCCTACGTCGGGGACGAGCTCGCGGGACTAGTCACCTACCGGGCCCGGCCGGGGGTGGTGGTGCTCGTCCACACCGAGGTCCACGACGAATTCGAGGGCCGAGGGGTGGGAAGTCGGCTGGTGGCGGCGGTCCTCGAGGACATCAGGGCCCGGGGACTCAAGATCGAACCGGTGTGCCCCTTCGTCGCTGCCTACCTGGAGCGCCATCCCGAGCAAGCCGACCTCGTGGTGGGTTCGACGCCGGGCACCTGAATTGGGTCAACGGGGGGAGCGACGACGCCCCACGGGGTGCAGAAGGACCCACTGAACTGGGAGAATGAGCATCACCCCGGGAGCCGGGGGTCGGTGGCGGTGACTCAGGAGCCGTGCCCGGGATGCCGATACCTCCGGGATGACCGGCGCACCCCCAGGGCCACGGACAGAGGGGCACCCCGGAGCCGGCCCGAGTTGGCTCGGCTTCGGCATCCTGCTCGCCATCGGCGAGGTCCTCATCTTGGTCCTGGTCTTCGTCCATCCCGGTGCCGCCGGTGCCAAATCGCCCGCCGGCCATCTGGCGACCTCGTTCGGGCACACCCGACACGCCCAGAACGACAGCCCGACGTCTTCGACGACGACCCCCGTCGTCCCGTCCACCACCGAGCCCCCCGCCTCGTCGACCCCGACGACAGTTCTGCCTGTGGTCCCGACGACGACAGACCCGCCGGCCCCTCCCCCACCGGCGCAGGTCGCGGACGCACCCGGGGTGCTGCCGGCCAACATCGCCCCCCAGCCCAATTTCCTGTCGAGCTGCTCGGGCGCCCAATACGACGACTCGTCGGCGTGCGTCGGGGCGACCCTGCAGGCCATCGCCAACGGCCGCAGCCACGAGGGGCTCGCGCCCATGGTGCTGCCGTCGAACTGGACCCAGCTCTCTCCCGGTCAGCAGATCTTCGTGGCCACGAACCTGGAGCGCACGGCCCGGGGGTTGGCACCCCTGACCGCCATGGCGGCGAGCCTCGACCAAGCCGCCGCCCAGGGCGCCGCCCGGGACACCGACCCGGGGCCTCCTGGTGGCTTCCCGTACACGCAATGGGGGTCGAACTGGGCCGGCGCCGTGGGAAACCCGCTCGAGGCCCTGTACTTCTGGATGTACGACGACGGCACGGGCTCGGCCAACGTCGACTGCACCTCGTCGAACCAGTCGGGCTGCTGGGGGCACCGCGAGAACATCCTCCTAAAGCTGCCGTGTGCCACGTGCCTCATGGGGACAGGGTGGGACTCGGTGGGATACGGCGGTGACCCGAGCATGACGGAGTTGCTCGTGGAGACCGCGGGCGACCCGCAACTCGATTTCACGTGGCACCAGGAGTCCGCCTACCTGCCCTGAACCAGTCCCGGCGGTGGGCCTCCGACCGCACGACGTGGCGACAAGAGCTGCACAGTGTCATCCCTCCCAGCCCAGTTGGCCGAATGTTGACCGTCCATAGAGGGCCGGGTGTGACGGGCGGGTCAGGATCGTGAACGTGACTGTCCTCGGGCTCTGGCGCGGAGCTCGCAGGGTGCCGCGCAGCGGATGCCGATTCCGTCAGACTCCCTGCTCAGAGGGGCTTCTCCCCTCGGGTACTGTGACGGCGGGGCGTCGGGCCCGCTGTGCTCCCAGCGGCTGTGGATCGGACGATCGGCGCCCTCACCTGGATGTGGGAATCCCCTGATGGGAGTGGGCATGAGGTTGCGCAAAGAGCCCGACGCCGGCGGCTCGCCTGGAACCGGTGAAACAGCCAACGCCGACGCACCGCCCCGGGCTGTGGTCTCGGGCACCAAACGAAGCCAGCTCGGAGAGCTGCTCGTCTCGGCTCAGCTCATCTCCCACGATCAGCTGGCGGAGGCCCTGATCCAGCAGTCGGCCTCGGGCAAGCGGATCGGGACCACGCTGGTGGAGCTCGGCGCCATCGGCGAGCGGGACCTTGCCAAAGCCCTGTCCACCCAGCTGCTGGTCCCCATGGTCGACCTGTCGCAGCAGGCACCGTCGCCCGACGCGGGCGATGTGCTCCCCGAGAGCGTGGCCCGAGCACATCTGGCCGTCCCCATCGTGGTCGACGAAACCGGGGTCACGATCGCCGTGTCGGACCCCACTCCGGAGCTGGCGAAAGTCCTCGCCAACGCCTGTGGCAGGGTCGTCCGGCTGGTCATCGCCCCGAAATCAGACGTCCAGAGGGCGATCGACACGGCATACCGGGCCCTGGGCAACATCCGGGAGTTCGTGAAGGCCTTCGAGGAAACGAGTGACGGCCCTCAACGCCTCACGGACGCGGCGGTACAAACGGTCAACGCCGCCGACGCGCCAGTCGTCCAGGTCGTGAACCTGCTCATCACCCAGGCGATGCGCGACCGCGCATCGGACATCCACATCGAGCCGCAAGGCCAGCAACTCAGGGTGAGGTTCCGCATCGACGGGGCCCTCCACGACGCCGTCGAGCTCCCGACCAGCATGGCGGCGGCCCTCGTGAGCCGCCTGAAGATCATGGCCGAGATGAACATCGTCGAGCGGCGACGACCCCAGGACGGTCAGATCACAATGTCTGTCGACGGCCGCGAGATCGACATCCGGGTGTCCACAGTGGCGACCATCTGGGGCGAGAGCTGCGTGCTGCGGATACTCGACAAGAGCCGATCCGTATTCCGGATGGCCGACCTGGGCATGCCGACGGACACCCACGAGGTGTTCACACGCATGATTCGGGCCCCGTTCGGCATGGTGCTGTGCGCGGGCCCGACAGGCAGCGGCAAGACGACGACGCTGTACGCGGCACTGACCGAGATCGACGACCCCAGCCGCAACATCATGACCATCGAAGACCCCGTCGAGTACGTGTTCCCCTCGATCAACCAGATCCAGACCAATGAGCAGGCGGGCATCAGCTTCGCCAACGGTCTCCGGTCCATCTTGCGCCAAGACCCGGACGTTATCCTGGTTGGAGAGATCCGCGACGTTGAGACGGCGCGTATCGCTGTCCAATCGGCTCTCACCGGGCACCTGGTGCTCTCCTCACTTCATGCCACGGACTCAGCCGCTGCGCTGCACCGGTTCTTGGATATGGGTATCGAGTCGTTTCTTGTCGCATCTTCGGTCTTGGCGGTCGTGAGCCAGCGTCTGGTGCGGAGAATGTGCCAGACGTGCAAGGCCCCCTACGAGCCTAAGGACGAGGAACTCGCCTTCTACACCGAGAGCGGCGGCCTCCCCAAGACGCAGTTCTTCCACGGCGAAGGCTGCAACTTCTGTGCCGGAACCGGCTACCGGGACCGGATCGGCGTGTTCGAGCTGATGCGTATCACACCCGAGATCAAGCGGCTCATCGTCGGCTGGGCCACACAGGAGGAGCTGCAACGCATGGCGGTCTCCCAGGGGATGCGGACGCTACGCGACGAGGCGATCCTCCTCATCTCCGACGACGTCACCACCATTTCCGAAGTCGTCCGCTCCATCTACACGGCCTGAGGCGACGGGATTAGCATGGCGAAGTTCAAGTTCAGGGCGATCACCCCCGAGGGGGCGACTGTTTCGGGGATCGAGACCGCCGTCACCGCCAGCATGGCTCGCAGAGCGTTGGTCGAGCGCAATCTGGCGCCGATCGACGTCATCGAAAAGAAGGGCATTCTCCAATTCGAGATCACCCGCGAGAGGGTGCCGCGCCGGGAACTGATGCATTTCTCGCGACAGCTCGCGGTCTTCATGAAGGCCGGGATTCCCGTGCTCGAAGCACTCGAGGTGCTGTCTGAAGAGGTCGGCAACAAGGGTTTCCAGCGGATCCTGGCCGAAATGTCCGAGGCGTTGCGCGCCGGGGAAACCTTCGCCAGTGCGGCGGACGCACATCCGGAGGCGTTCCCGCCCTACTACCTCGGTATCCTCCGGTCCGCCGAGCTCACCGGGAACCTCGACACGGTCCTCGACCAACTCGCCGACTACATCGAGCGGGACACCGAGGCTCGACGCAAGATCACCTCGGCACTGATCTACCCGGCGATCGTCTTGGTGTTATCGATCGTGGCCATCGTCGTCATCACGTCATTCGTCCTCCCCCGATTCAAGACGTTCTTCAACTCGCTCCATGCCAAGCTTCCCCTCCCCACTCGAATCCTGATCTCGATTGCGAATTTCTTCGTCACGGACTGGTTCGTCTTCGCCGGGATCGTGGCCCTCATCGCACTTGCCGCCATACTGAGCAGCTCCACACGACGCGGCCGTGAGGTTAGGGACGTGATCGTCCTTCGCGTCCCTGTCCTCGGCGACGTCATCCGAACCGCGATCCTCGAGCGGTTCTGCCGGATCCTGTGCTCGATGATCGGGGCAGGTGTCCCGCTCCCAGAGGCCCTCCAGGTGACGGGAAACGCCACGACCAACGCGGTCTTCCGGCGGGGTCTCAGCACCGCCCGCGACGGCATGCTGCGAGGCGAGGGGCTGGCGACTCCCCTGGCTCAGACCGAGCTCTTCCCGATCGCGGCGCGTCGCATGTTTCTGGTGGGCGAGAGCACGGGAACGCTCGACGACCAGCTCAATTCGGCGGCCCACTACTTCGACCGAGAGCTGGACTACAAGCTCAAGCACTTCACGAGCCTTTTCGAGCCGGCCGTGATCCTCTTCGTCGGCGTCATCGTGGGGTTTGTCGCCATCGCCCTTGTCTCCGCCATGTACGGCATCTACCGCCAGGTGCACATCACATGAACGGACCAACTCGACCGAACCGCCAGAGCACCGTAGGAGGTTGACGCGATTCGAACGTTTGCGAACGGGGCGTAACGCCGACGTCGTCAAGGGAAGGCATAAAACGACAGTCACGTCATTCTGCCTCCCACCCCGACAACACAGAACTCTCAACGAAGGGAACGAGCGATATGAACGAGAAGTCCACACCCAACATCCTCCAGCGGATGGTGGCGAAGAGGAATGAGGGCGGCTTCACCCTGATCGAGCTCCTCATCGTCATCATCATCCTGGCCATCCTGGCCGCCATCGTCGTGTTCGCAGTGGGTAGCACCAACTCGAACGCCATCGCGTCCTCGTGCAATGCCGACGCCAAGAGCGTGGAGACGGCCCTTGAGGCCTACAAGGCGCAGATCGGCTCGTACCCGTCGGCGGCGGCGGCGTCGACCCTGCTGGTGACATCGACGGTCACCACGGTGAACGGCGTGAACGAGACCGTGGGGCCTTGGCTGAAAGAGTGGCCGTCGCAGAACAATTACACCATCAGCATCGACAGCGTTGGCAACGTTTTGGTCAACAACAATACGTTCACCGGGGCTGCCACAAACCCCTGCAATAAACTCTGACGTCGAACAGGTCGACGATGTGAACTCGGTGCCGGGGTACCGCTCGTGCGACCCCGGCACCGGTCGCGTCGACAGACAGAGATTTCGACGAAGCCTCCGCTCCCATGAACGCCCCCCAGCCCCGCGCTAGGGCCGACGCCTGGTGGCTCGTGGTCCTCACCGCGGGTGTCGTGGTGACGGGCATGGCCTACAGCCTGTGGTGGCCGGCGGTCGTCCGGCACCAGTCGTCCTACTGGGCCACACCAGGCGACATGTGGTACACGGTGCGCACCGCACACTGGATCGGCTGGGGATCCCTGTCGTTCGTCTACAGCAACTACCGCTCGGCACTAGTCACCCTTCCCGGTTTCGAGCTCCTCTTGACACCGGTGGTCATGCTCAGCTCTGCCCTGCATCTCTCCGAGCAGGCACCCGGGCTCCTGGGGCCGGGAAAGCCCACCGAATGGTTGCTCATTGGTCCGGTGTCGCTCCTGTGCTCGGGGCTCCCGCTCTTCACTCTCGACGCACTTGCCCGACGAATGGGGATCCTCACCGGGTCCCGCCGCGTCATGTCGGTGGCCGTGGCCGCCGCCGTGTGGCCGGCTCTCGCCATCTGGGGCCATCCCGAAGACGCCCTCGCCCTCGGGTTTGCCGTCTATGCGCTGGTCATGGTGCTCGACGGGCGATGGACTCCGGCCGGTTGGCTGCTCGGCGCCGCCCTGGCCATGCAACTTCTGGTGGTCATGCTCGTCCCCGTCTTCGTCGGGCTGGTGGGCTGGCGCCAGGGAAGAGCCCTTCTCGCCCGAGCCGCCGTGTTGCCGGGCTTCCTGCTCGTGGCGGTGCTCGTCCCCGACTTCCACGATGCGTTCTACGTGCTGTCGCACCAACCGGCCGATCCGACTCCCAATCACATCACGCCTTGGCTGTCCCTGGCGCCGAAGCTAGGCCACGGACAGGTATCGGGCGGTCCGGGCCGTCTTCTCAATGGCGCAGTGGCTGTCGCAGCAGGGTTCCTCGCCCATCGCTGGCGCCGTGACGTGTGGCACATCCTGTGGTTGATCGCGCTGGTACTGGCCACCAGGACTGTGTTCGAGGCTGTCATGGTGCCCTATTACGCGATGCCAGGGGTGGCCATCGCCCTCGTGACCGCCCGCCCTCACTCGCTCCGCTGGGTCGGGGTGTGCGTGGCCGGGGCCGGGCTCACCGTGATGACCTTCACCCGCCACGGCCGATGGGAGTACTGGCTGGCGATGACCGGATTGACAGCGGTTATGCTGGCGCTCGCCTGGCCGGTGCGTGGCGACCGTGTTCCTGACGCCTCGCGCGTGGTGAGGTCGGAGCAAGAGCAAGAAGCGACGGCGGTGGCGATGCTCTTGTGACACCAGGTCAGCCGGCTTCGCCGAAGTCGAGTTCGCTGACCACGTCGAGCGGGACGTCAAGCCTCTGGGATCTAGTGGACGAACTCCATCCGGATGCCCTCGCTGTCCCACTCCGGGTGCTCTGGCAGGTGGACGACACCGCGGGAGATGATCCGCCGAGCCGTCCACAGACAGGCAGCCGCATCGAGCAGGTGGGCGGGTGTCGCCCCGCGGACCTTTTCGTCGATGATCCGTTCGACCCCGGGCATGCGCCCGTCGAGCAAGGCTCGCCGCTCCTCCTGGCCCGCCCGCGAGTGCTTCGAGAACCGGACGGGCTTGTCCCCGTTGAGCTGGAAGAAGCTCAGCTCGGGGTGCACCTCGGAAATGGTGCGCTGCCAATAGGGCGCCATCTGCTCGTGGACCTCCGCCGTCCGCTTGAGCATGGTCCAGCCGACGGCGCTCAGGCGTCCACCGTTCGCCTCTCTTGCTTCACGGTAGGAGCTGCACTTCAGGGCGCCGCGCACCGGAGCCGAGAGCACTGCCCCGCTGCGGGGGCGACCCAGCAGGGCGCGTGCCATGCGGTCGCACGTGCGGCCGCCGGGGTCAGGGGCATCGAGGAGCCCGACCGGCGAGAAGAGCGCCACCACCTGGAACGCCGGCTTGTAGTCGAGCACCTCGAGGAACGTCGAGACGACCTGGGGCTGCTCCGGAGCCATGGTGATGCCCTGGAGCTTGGCCGACGCCATCAACCAACCCCTGGGACAGGGGACGACACCGACCAGGGTTCGATACGGAAGATGCGACCCCCGCCCCGACCCCGGTCTCGACATCGACATGGAGGTCACGCTACCGAGCGGGGCGATATACCGAAACTCAGAGTTCGAGCACCAGAGGCTCAGGTGTTCGCGTTGTGGACGAGCCAGCTCTTGATGCTCTCCATTGCCCCGCAATCCCCGATCGAAACGGGCGAACACGTCGGCCCGTCCTGGAAATCGACCGTTGCCCACACCGTGTAGTTGGACGCCGAGCAACTCGTCGACCCACACGCAAATACGTTGATCTCACGCGACACCCCGGTATCGCTGGGAAGCTGGCTGAGGGGCACCGTAGAGCAGTTAACGTACACGGGCGGATTGTTCGGGCCGGCCTGCCCGATCTGGACGGTAGGCGATCCCCCGGCGAAGCAGCTCCCGCCGTTATACGTCACATCGGTGTATCGCACGGTCTGGATAGCCACCTCGACAGCACCGTTGCTCCGATACTCGAGGGACTGCTCCTGGAGCAGATTCGACGTGTTCTGCAGACCGTTTCCGGACAGCGTGACGAGGGGGACCAGGACGAGTGCGATGATGATCATGAAGACCAGGGCGAGCACGAGCGTCGCGCCCTCCTCGTCACAGACGATGCGTCGGGATCTCATCAGAAGTTCGCCTTGGGTGCGCCGACTTCGGTGACTGGCGTGGTGGCACAGGCCACAGGTGGTGACGCGGCGTTCGTGGCACTGCTGCTCGGCGACCACGTCAGGGTGGTGTTCCCGCTGACCGCGGACAGGCCACCGTTCGATTGGGTGAGCGTGATCGTTATGACCGACTGACCGCTGGAATTGGTGGTCAGCACCATGGTGGCGTTCAAGCTCACCATTCCGAAGAGTCCCACATAGTGCGAGCCGGCGGTGTCACCCAGGGACACGGTGCCGAGGTTGGGGTTCTGGCAGCGGAAACCGGTGCACTGAATGGTGAGCGACGTCGCTCCTGTCTGGCGGCTGAACACAGCGGTGACATTCACGGGCTGGTTCAGGTTCAAGCCGTTCATGATGGAGCTCGGCGCCATCACCTGGTTGTAGGTGTAGACGATCGTGTCGCCACCGCCCGCTACACCGTCGGGCTTGTTGTCGGCCGGGTTCCCGGTCGTCTGGATGTTGAATCCCGCCGGGGCCAGCGTCACTGCCACCGAGATCTGGCCCGAAGCGCTGTTGTAGGCCGTGTTGCCGCCGTAGGCCGCGGCCACGGTGTACGACCCCGCCACAGTCGGTGTCACTTGACAAGTTGCCTGGCCAGAGGGGGACAAGGTGCTCGGCGTGCAGGTGGGAACGCTCCCCGACGGGGGGGTAATCGTCCAAGTGACAGTGCCTTGCGGGGTGACAGAGCCATTGCCCTGGACCGTCACGGTCACGGTGAAGGGGGACCCCACCTGAGGGCTCTGGGGCGGCGTGAACTTGAGCGTGGACGTCCCCTTGTTCACGCTAATCATCGCCGCGGAGGAGACCGAGGAGGTGTAGTTGGTGTCGCCCCCGTAGTTGGCCGAGGCCGAGTAGGTGCCGAGGGGGGCGTTGGTGGGAAGCGTGAACGAGCACGTCGTGGAGTTGGTGCCGGTGCCGTTGTTGTTCATGACCTGCGTATCCCCGCCGGTGCACGACGGAGCCGTGCCGGAGGGGGCCGTGATGGTCCACGTCACATTCTCGCTCGGCTGCGGGTCGTTGGAGTTGGCCGGAGTGGCACCGATCGTGGCCGTGAACGAAAGTGTCGAACCCGGCTGGGCGGGCGACGGCGAGGAGCTGGTGGTGATGGTGGTCGACGAGCTGGCCGCCGCCACGTTGGCCACACCTGATCCGCCGCCAGTTCCGTAGTTGCCGCCGGCCAGATAGGTGGCGGTCGCTTTGAATGGACCCGCCCAGGCGTTGGTCACCTTACAGGTGGCCTGCGATGTGTTCGTGCCGACGATGTTCGCGAGGGCGGAGTTGGAGCACGTGGGACTGTTGGGGCCGGCGATCACCCATTGGATCGTTCCCTGGGGATAGGGGGTGGTGCTGTTGGGGGGGATCACGGTGGCGGTGAAGGTCACCGAACATCCCAGCACGATCGTGGGGCTACAGCTTGCAGGATCTCCCGGCGAGGGTGCCGACGCCACGAGCACGGTCGTGGTGGCGGCGTGCAGGACAACGAAACTCAAGGTTCCCGACGCGCCGTTGGGTCCCTGGGCAAACGCGGTGAGCTGCTGGGCGCCGCTGTCGGGACACGAGCCGACGGCGGCGGCAACCCAGCTCGAGCCCTGGGCGTCCCACTGCTGCACCGGATTCACCGAGATGGAGTACCCGACGGGTGCCGTCCCCTTGGTCGTGCCGCCGACCACGAATGGCGTGGGGGAGGTGGTGCTCGTCCCGTCGCTCACCGACACGTTCTGGGCTCCTGTCACCGAACCTGGCACCGTGAAGGTCACAGTGGCGTTTCCGTTGGTGGGGTCGGTCGTCGAGCCGCTCGTGATGGTGGCGGGAACCGAGCCACCGCCGCCAGCAGGTGTCAGGGTCACGTGGAGGCCCGTGTTGGCGGCGAACCCAGTCACGAAGACCACCACCGAAGCTCCCACGGGGCCGGCGGCGGGCATGGGGGCGCTTACGAGGCGGTAGGGGGTGGGGGTGCAGTTGACGAAAGCCTGCTGCGCCTCGTACTGCGCGCTCTGGGCGAAGCTGTTGAGCACCGCGTCGACGGTGGACAGGCTCTTCTGCGTCGCCGAGCTCGTCAGCGACGTGACCAGCGCGCCGAGCAATGCGGTGACGGTTAGGGCGATGATGACGATGGCGATGAGCAGTTCGATGAGCGTGTCGCCTCGCTCGCTCCGCTCCGCCCGACGTCGCACACGCCCGAGCAAAGGCCTCACGAGGGTCCTCATGAGGAAGGTGCGGGGCTGACCGTCAACGTCAGGTTGTTGAACGCTGTGCCGCCGAAGGAGAGGGTATAGGCGTCGATGTCCTGAGTGGCGACGTTGCCGCCGTAGCCGTTGATGAGGACCTGGGCCGACGGGGCATAGATCTCACCGGCCATCGTGTTCGTGGCGTTGGTATTCGGGCTGCTCAGCACCACCTGGTCGTTGTCGCCACCGTCCTGCCAAAGCAGGACAGGGTTGCCGGCGGCGGCCGAAAGTTGCACGCTGGTTGACGAGAAGTAGTTTCCGAGGTTGGTCTCGCCACTCTTGACATAGAAGAACACGCCGCTGCCGCGCAGCGCGCTCCCCGAACCGGACACGTCGATGCCTTTCAGGAACGTGTAGCTCCCGCTCCCGAAATTGACCGTGTCGTTGCTCTGAATGCACAACGACGTCTGCGTACCTGAACAGTTGACGCTGCCACCGAACTCGTAAGAACCGGCCTGAAAGGTCACGGTGGCGTTGTTCGGGATGGTCAGGCCCGACGCATACAGCCCCGAGGGGCAGTTCATGATGGCTTTGGGTGGGCACGTCACTGTGGGTGATGTGATGTTGGTCACGTTTTGCTGACTCGCCCAAGCGAGCAGGGGATCGGTGATGCTGTTCTGAGTGGCCCCCGTACTGATCTGCACCGGGGGACTGGGGCTCACGGTGATGTCGTTCACGGTGGTGTGCTGCCCGCTCGTGGGACAGGCCGCGAAGTTCGTGCTCGCCCCGCTCGAGCTGGTGTTGTCGCAGTTGTAGACGCCGATGGCGTCGGCGGCGGGAACGTTTGCACACGACGACGACGCCGTTGCGTTGACGCTCACGTTCGAGAAGAGCGAGAACGAGGACGCGATGGCGGCGTTGCTGCCACCGCCGGTGTTGTAGCCCGAGTTGAGCACGATGGGCCCCTGGGCATTCAACTGCTCACTGGCGATGAATGTGCCGCCCAGGTTGATGTCATTTTGGGGGCTGAGGAGCGTGATCACGCCGCAGGGCTGGTTGACCGGCGGGATCGGAACCCCCGACTGCGGGTCGCCGGAGAGCGTGAACTGGTAGGGGGCACAGGTTGCGACCACACCGGAGCACCCCTGGGTCACGTTGAGGGCGACGTTCGACACCAAGTAGGTCGGCGTCCAGTTGTTGCCGCTGGCGGGACAGCTGACCCCGGTGGGGATGCTTGTGGGCGTGGGGGAGATGCAGCTCACGGTGGGCGCGGGAAGGTTGGTGGAGCTCAGGTCGTCGGAGAGGATCTCATGGGTCTGGGATCCACCGGCGCAGAACTCCCGCACGAGCTCGGGCGTAGCGCCAGACGCCGGGGTCCATGTGTAGTACGACACCGTCGCCGCGGGCGTGGTCCCCTGCAGCTGGATGCCCAGGAGGAATGTGGGTGAGCCGGTCAACCCCCCTGCGCTGCACGGTGCTGGGGAGGCGCTGTCGTTGGTTGTCACGCTGCCGGCGCTTTCGATGTCTCTCACGTAGTACGAAGACGCGAGCGTCGCCGCGCTCGAGTCCGCCACCGTGCCCTGGATGCTCTGGTAGTTCTCGAGCGAAGTGATGATCACCATGGCGATCGCCCCTACGACGAGAGGGAGGATGACGAGCACGATGAGGAGCTCGATGAGCGTGAATCCTGCCTCGTTCTGCCGCGTGGCAACTCTCACCCGTAGTGCACGGCTGGCCCCCCCTCGCGACATCCTCTTCGGCACCTAGGCTCCCTGCCACCCCTTAGGCATCATTTTCCGTGGTTATCTCGCCACGGAAATGGTATCGAAAGTGTACTTGTCGTGGCCGAGCCGACTCCTCGCGGCTCAGACCGAGGTGATCCGGGGCACGTCTGACACGAACGGCCCCTCTTGGGCCGTGTCCGCGTCGAGATACTGCCGGACACCTGAGTACTGCCGCGGGCGCTCGACCTCTTTCGGATAAAGGCTCACCCGGAGGGCCGTGTCGTAATCGATGAGCTCCTCGGCCATCAGGGCGTTGAGTCCCATCTCGAGGGTCTGCATCCCAACGGACTGGTGGGTGGAGACGACGTTGCGGAGCTGACGGGTCTTGCCCTCGCGCACCAGGTTGCGCACCGCATGGTTGGCGATCAGCACCTCGTAGGCCGCCACCAGACCCCCGCCGATGCGCGGGACGAGCCGTTGGTAGATGACACCTTCGAGCGTCGACGCCAGCTGCACCTGGATCTGCTCACGGCGGTCCGAGGGGAAGATGTCCACGATGCGGTCGATGGCCTGGGCGCTGTCGTTGGTGTGCAGCGTGGCAAAGACCAGATGCCCTGTCTCGGCAATGGTCAGCGTCGTGGCGATGCTCTCCTGGTCGCGCATCTCGCCCACGAGCAGGACGTCGGGGTCCTCGCGCAGGACCGAGCGCAGGGCACGCGTGAACGACTCGGTATCGGTTCCGACCTCGCGCTGGCTGACAGCCGAACGGTGATTGGCGTGCACGTACTCGATGGGGTCCTCGATCGTCACGATATGACAGCGCCGGTAGCGGTTGATGTAGTCGATCATGGCCGCCAAAGTGGTCGACTTCCCTGATCCGGTGGGACCGGTCACGATCACGAGGCCCATCGGGAGCTCGACGAGGGACTCGATGACCGGTGGGAGACCGAGCTGCGCGAACCCGGGGATCTCGAAGGGGATGATGCGCAAGGCGAGCGAGCATGTGTCGCGCTGATGGAAGGCGTTGCAGCGGAGTCGGGCCCGACCCTTCCAGCTGAAGGCGAAGTCGATCTCGCGCTCGGCTTCATAGCGCGCCAGGAGGTCAGATCCGACGACCTCCTTGACTATCCGCTCTACCGAGATCGGGCTCAGCATCTCGCCGGCGGTGGCCGGGCGCATCTCCCCGTCGACGCGGATGAGCGGTGGGGCACCCGCGGTGAGCAAGAGGTCCGTCCCGCGCAGATGCCAAAGCTCCTCGAGCCAGTTGTCGACTTCCGTCGTGCTGCGGCTGACGGGCATAAGCGGATTCCGCAGTTACGCGGAGGCGTTACTGGGCATGGCAGACGTCCTCCTCGGGACGGTGCGCTCGAGCGCCCGGTGTGAGGGCGACCGGCGACGCGCCCATCACCTTCTCACACGCGGTAACCACGTCACCACCTTGCTCCACCGCCAGCGACGCCCAGGGCCCGAAGGGCCGATCGGAGCCGACACCCGCCACGACCAGAGGGGTGCCCCGGTGCAGGGCGCAGATCACGCCGAGCTCGGCCTGGCAGGGCTCGCTCAGGGGCCGGGCCCGCACGGTCACCACCACGTCGAACCCGACGTCGAGAGGACAGACCCTCCCCTCGACGAGGGCATTGCAGGGAAAGGCCGGCTCTCCCGGCTGGTGGCACCGCAGGACCCGGCACCCACTCGCTTCGAGCTCGGTGGCCGACTGCTCGATCGCCCAGTCGTCGGTGCCCACCACCAGTACCGTGGCGGGCTCGGTCCGGGGCTCCTCGACGGAGGAACCTCCAGGTAGCGGCGCTAGCCGATTGCCCTTCGACCTCAACGCGGCGGTCACGACCCGAGTGTGTACCACCCAGACCACTCCCCGGCCTACAGGGCATCAACCCCCTCCCAACTTGCCCGGGGAGCCAGGGCCACAGGCGGGAGATAGGGTTCCAAAAAAGGTGCCGACCCTTCTCATAAGAAGGGGGGTGCCACTACCCTAAGTGGTAAGGCCGGTGGTCGCAGTGGTGGGGGAAGACGAGACAATGGTGACAAAGATGGGAACGGCAGAGACTGTGCGCACCGCGACCGTGCCGGGCCGGTCCGTGGGCAAGCTCCTGGTGGTCGACGACGACCCCGAGGTCAGAGGCATGCTCAGCCGCCTGCTCGAGGTGGAGGGCTACAAGGTCACCGAGGC
>Ga0209415_10009570_pt1 | contig 16640 bp, 15 predicted proteins | sample PeaSoiSIISIP2007_FD_187696 | JGI IMG/M metagenome (GOLD analysis project Ga0209415, IMG submission 187696) | Peat soil microbial communities from Weissenstadt, Germany - SII-SIP-2007 (SPAdes) (version 2) | ecosystem: Environmental > Terrestrial > Soil > Wetlands > Peat | place: Germany... | reverse complement strand
TGCTGGCGGGCCAGCAGCTCGAAGCAGCCGTCGACGTTCGCCACCGACCCGACCGCGCTCTCGTCGCTCTCCAAGCCCGCGTCGCCGCCGCACCCGATGATGGCGTAGCGGGGCGCGTAGACCACCAGCGGGCGGCTTGGGTCGACACTTGCGTCGACCGACGTCGCGTCGTAGACGCGGCTGCCGCCGCTGGCGAGAGACCTGCACTTGTACTCCCTGTCTGCGTTCGGCGCGTCGCGAGCGGTCTCGCGGGCGATGTCCTGCGCGAGCTGCTCGCTCGGCCGGACGAACATCGACTCGCCGAGCGCCGCGACCGCGTCGACCGGGTGCCCGTGATTGCGGTCGAAGTACTCCGCCGTCACGTTCTCCGTCGGCCACGGCGTCGAGATCAACAGCACGTAGCCCAGTAGGCGGGGCATGACTGCGGACACTTGGTCGCGGTCGGACACCGCGGCCTCCTCGGACCCGAGGAATTCGGATTCATCGACTACAAGCACGAGCACGTCTCGCCCGCGCAGGTTTGCCCCTCCTTTGCTCGCCGAAACCGAGGCGACCTCCACGAGGCGCCCGTCAGGACGCCGAAGGATGAACCCGTCCGCCGTGTCGTCGACCACGTAGCGCTCAAGGTCGCTGCCGCGCACCAGCTCGCGGGCCACGCCCTGAAGGATCTTGGCCAGCTTGTGCGTCGCGCTGACGATGAACGCGACCGGCACGTGGCCATGGCCCCCCGCGGCGAGAGCGAAGAGCCAGGCGCAGTAGATGATGAGCGCCGCGGCCAGCGTTGTCTTGCCGCTCGCCCTGCCCAATCTCCAAATCAGGACGCGACGCAGGCGCGGATCGATCTCGTCGACATCGCCGAAGAGCACGCGCGCCGCCTCACGCTCCTCGCCTTCGAGGTCGCGGGGCTGCACGCCGTCGATCGTGACCGCCAGCAGCACCCGCTGCGGCATCGTCAGCACGAGGAGGAGCACCTCCACGACGAAGCGAACGAACGAGAGACGGGCGAAGCGCGACATCATCGGCCGCCCTCCGTCGTCACGATCGCGCCCGACGGAGTTACCGTCTCGTAGCCGGGGGGCGGCTTGTCCTCGTCGCCCCTCTTCGGCATGTCGGCGTGGACGCGCGCGAGGTCGTGGCACGTCACGAGCACTCGCTCCGCGCGCTGGCTCTGCCGGTCGGCTACGGCGAGCAGCTCCAGCCCCCGCGGCGTGTCGAGCCCCAGCTCCTCCGCCTTGGTCGTGAAGTACGCGTGGAGGGCCTGGTGCCGGGCGTACACCGCGAGCAGAGCGCGCACGGGGGGAGCGTCCGAGGGGAGGGAGGCGAGCACGTGCCCGAAGACGCGCCGGGCGTCGCGGGAGACCACGAGCGCGTCCCCCTTCGCCTCCGTGGTGCCGAGGCTCTTCTTCACCGTGTGGGTGAACCTCGCTCCGAGCCCGTGCGGGTTCCCGACCGCGAAGTGGCCGTGGCCCGCGCGACCACCGGTCGGCTTCCCCACGGCTTTGGGGGGTCGCAGGTCGCTCGCCCGGGTAAGGCTCGGGCGGTACTTGTTCTTCGAGCGCTCCACGGGTCAGGTCCTCCCCCCGCCGCTGAGCGAGGCGCCCCGGTCGTGCTTGATGCGCTCTGCTTCGTCGCCGAGGACGCGCAGGACGACCTGGCGCCGCTCGACATCGCCGAGGGCCATGACCAAGCGACGAACCGCGACGAACGCGGGGCTCTCGGGGAACAGCGGCTCGGCGGTGCCCTTCGTCGCCTCGGTGTACGCGGCGAACGCGCCCTCGGAGGCCGCCAGGAGCATGTCCTCGACGAGCTCGGGCTTCACCGGGCGCCGGGCCTTCTCGACCACGGCCTTCTCCTCGGCCGTCTTCGCCTCCCGCGGCATCTAGGCGGCCCTCCTGGCGGTGGTGCCGGAGCGCGTCTTCGCCTCCCGGCGGGTCCAGTGGTGCTCGCCCCGACGGCGCTCACCCTCGCGCTTGGCGTTGCAGCGGCGGCACCGCCAGGGCCTCCCCTCGCGGGCGCGCTGCGCACTGGGCGCGTCGACGTTCCACGGTGGTGCGGCGTCGCAGGAAGAGCCCGCCCAGCCTGCGCAGCGCACGGTCCGAGAGCTGGTCTCGATGACGGTGCGGCCGAGGCGCTTGGCGTCGCACGCTCTGCACCTCCACGGCCGACCCCCTCGGCGCGCGACGTACGCCGGATCGTTCGCGCTCCACGTGGCGACCGCGCTCGTCGGGCAGGCGCCATCCCAACCCGGGCAGATGATGGGGCTCATGAGGGCTTCCCTCCCTTCGCGGCGAGGCCCGCCAAGAGCTGCCTGTCGCGCCTGTCGAGGCGCGCCACCACCAGGTCGGCGTGCACCTTGCGCAGGATGTCCCTGTAGAGCGGGCTCCTGTACCGCTGCTCGAGACGCTGCTCGAGATGGGCCACCGTGTCGCGGTAGCGGTTCCACATGCGTAGCTCGGAGGTCGAGCCGTCCCGGCCGACGTGGACCACCCCAAACCCATTCCCAACCGTCACACAGGCGATCAGCACGAAGCTACCGTCCGGAAGCTCGATATCGATGCTGTCGATCTTCTCGCTGCTGGGATCGGCGCTCATGGTGGTCTTCTCCGTCGTCATGGGGTCACGTGCCTCTCGTCGACGTTGGGCTCAGGGTGCGTTGCGGTGCAGGGGGTGTGCAGAGGGGCGGGGCCAGTGCCCGAGCCCCACGGCGGGGCGCGGAGGCGCGACGGCGCGGCATTCGGCCCGCGCCCGCCCGGCGGCCCCCGAAGAACCGCCAGGCAGGGCAGACACGCGCGAGCAGCATGCCCGCGCCCCCGGGGGCCCGAGGCGGTGACCGTCCGCACCCGACCCTCGAAGTCTGTTGCTGCCGCGAACGGGCGACGACGCGCGCGAGCCAGCCATTTGGCCGTGCGCGACTAGATGGGCAGTCCAGCCGGGCAGGCAGCACGTCATCGCGAGCGTCGGTCATGGAGTCGTCCCTCCGCGCCGTGGGAGCTTCGAGGCGTGGCACCGCCGGCACACGCCCGAGGCGTCTAGGTCACGCACGCCACAGCCAGCGCACACGCTCTCCATGGCCCGCCGGAAGCGCTCGAGCTCCGGATCGAACACGTCTGCGTCGATCTCGTCGTCGAGCCCTGCCGTAGCGTCGCCGCGCGTCCCACTTCCGGGATCGCGAAGGCGCCACGGCCTGGGTGCGGGAGAAGCCGTTGCGGGTCTCATGGTCCGCCCTCTCCCGCTGCTTCCCTGTCCAGCTGCTCGTTGATCTTGGCCAGTCGCTCCTGCACCTCGCTCGGCCCCACGATCGCGTCCTCGTCGGCCTCGTCCGGCGATGGCGTCCCGAGCCCCCCGCGTTGCGGCATCTGGCGCGCCTTCCGCCTCGCGGCTGCCTGCTGCTCGTCGGTGAGCTGGTGCCACTCCTTCAGCGATCCGTCGTGGTCCTGGCCCTGCTTCCGCAGTAGTCCGGTGGTGGTCAGCCGCGAGTCGGGCGGGTCGTCGAGGGCGCTGTCCCACTGCGACCCTCCAGCGGGCGGAGCCTGATGGCCGTTGTTTCGAGCCGGTCTCGCGAAGTCGTTGGCCTTCTCCAGCCAGTTCTCCCACGCGGAGGTCCAGTCGCCCGCGAGGCGCTGGTTGGCTCGAGCGTGGTTCAGGAACCGCTTGGCTTCTGCGTCGCTGGTCGGCGAAGGGATGCCCCACTTCGCGCACCACGCGTCGATGGTCTCGGCGCTCTCGGTCCTCGCTGGGGCTGCGGTCTTCGGCTTCTTCCTCGACGCCTTCGTGCTGCCGTTGGTCGGCTCGGCCGGCGTCAGCCGGAGCGCCGAAGGCGCGCTCTCCAAGGGTTCGGGCCGGGATGGGATCGGGATGGGATCGGGGACGGGGACGGGGACGGGGACGGGGACGGGGACGGGAGAGACGGAATCCGGCGCGACTCCGTGTGGATTCCGCGCGGAATCCGTCGCGACTCCAGCGCGACCTCCCCCGGTCTTGCGGATGCGGTCGGCCTCCCTCTTGGCCCGGACCTTTTCGGCGGGCGGGTTCCAGTCGAGGAAGTCGTGGACCTGGTATCCGCGCTCCGTGGCATCGAGGAAGCCGACCTCGACGAGCGTGTCCAACTCGTGCTGCGTCGCCATCGTTCGTGCGACAGCGGCTGGCACATGGCCATCCGTCAGCTGGGCGCAGGACCACGCCGCAAGGCGGACCCAAGCACCGAAGGCGGCGTTACCTGCGGCCACGGTCTTCGCGTGGAAGGGGACCTGGTCGTCGATGCGAAGCCAGCTCACTTGGCCCCCTTGCTCGACCGGAGCTCGATGACAGTCGCCATCCCACGCTCGAAGAGGCGACGGGCGGAGCCGTCCCCGAATCGCTGCGCGGTCTCTGCGGGCGTCAGCGTCGTCGTAACGATTGTGGGCAGGTTTTCCCGGTGGCGAGCATGGATGACGTCCACCACGGCCGACCCGTGCACCTCCGGCGCGAGGTCGAGGTCGTCGAGCACGAGCACGCTGGCCTCGAGTGCGACCTCGACGGTCACGGGTTCGGCACCGAGGGGAGCCCTGGATCGAGCGAAGGCGAGGTCACGTGCGGGGACGAACTGCCCCCGGCCGGACCGCGCGTAGACCTTCCGACGTGCCACCGCGACGGCCAAGCTGGTCTTGCCGGCACCGGCAGCGCCGACGATGGTGACGCACCAGGTGTCGGCGTTGCACGCCGCGCGAGCACGCTCGATCGCGGTGGGGTCCTTGACCCGCGCGGCCAGCTCGGCCCCGTCGAGGTCGTTGTCGCGATACATCGCCGGCACGCGGCTCACGAAGCCGTGGAGATGGCCGAGCCGCTCGCGTTCCTCGCGGTGCTTCTCCGCGCACACGTTGCAGCGCTGGCCCGGCCCGCCAACGAGCTCGACGCACCGGTCCCCCGCGCAAGGATGAACGCGCGCGAGCCGTTCCTCCTCGGCGCGGGCATCGAGGCGCGCGACGTGCTCGGCGAACTCCCGGTCGCGCTTCTCTTGCTCCTCGGCGGATGAGCACCGGTCGCACTTGTCGCCAATTCGATACTCCCGAGGCCTCGGCGGCGTCCCGCACTTCACGCACGGAGCACGGTTTACGGCCTCACGCGCGGGAGGCGGCGACGGTGCCAGCTCGCGTTCCTCGCCCTCGTCCTCGGCCGGTCCGAAGGGCAGCTCTTCGTCGAGCTCCTCCGGAGTCGGGTGACCACGCTCGGTCATCATCGCCACCGCGCTCATCGGGCCCCCCGGGCGTGCGTGCGGATGCCGAGCTTCGCGTCGATCTCCGCCGAGATGTCCCGCGGGGCCGCATCGTTCGCGGCAGGGAGGGCGACCACCTTGCGGCGCCGCGTCCTCTTGGTCTGCTCGGCGACGTCCAGCTCCCAGGCCTCGCGCGTGACGGCACGGACCTGCCCGGCGCGGGTCCAGCCGGGAACGTGTGCCTTCACGCGCTCGCGATGGACCTCGAGATAGGCGCTCTTCGAGCGCGCGTCGGGAGGCAGCGCGTGCTGCGTGTACACCGCGAGCGCCGCGGTCGAGCCGATGCCCAGCGCCTCGACGAGCGCGAGCATGGCCGCGCCCGACAGCGAGCGCCTGGACGTCAGCGGGGAAGGTCACGGCCGGCGCGACGCTCCGTTCTTCGCGAACTTCTCCGCGGCCTCGGCGTCGAGCTCGTCACCGCGGTGGATGTTCATCATCAGCGTGTTGAGCGCCCACTGGTTGTCCTGCACCCCGCCAATCGCGAGCAGCAGATGAAACCTGCTGATCCCGCTCGCGCGCTCCGCCGCTCGCAGGCCGTGCTTTCGGACGATCGAGCGCCAGTAGTCCGCGACCTTCTTCCTGGCCAGGGCTTCGGGCAGATCGGTGCGCATCGACGCACGGATCGTCTCGGCGATCTTCGGGTCCAGCTTTGGGTTCGCGGCGATGACTTCGTCGACGGCCGCGAGCACACCCTCAAGCGTTGTCGTCTCGGGCTCTGCGCTGTTCGTGTCCTCGGCCGCGCGCTTTCCGTTGGTAACCATGGGGTACTAAGCCCTGTCCCACGGCCTCCGGTCCCGAACACGCGACATCGACTGTCCGCGCGAATCGCTAGGTTTTTCTCGTGCGGCGCCCGCGGCTCAGGGAGCGGCCGACGCGGTCCGTCTCCTTCTGCAACCGCACGCGATAGTTCCTGGCGTCCTCGCCGATGCCGCGGGCCTTGAGGATCAGCAGTGCCACGAGCCCGGGGAGCGTGTGCTCCGTCCGAGCGACGAGCGCCTGGAGCTCCTCGACCGTCGGGGCGTAGTGCACGTCGGGAATACGACCGAGCCCCATGATCGCCATGCGGCGGGCGGTCTCGAGCCCCTCCAGTCCAGCAGCGTTGCTCACAGCCTGCAGCGCCACGGCGAGATCGAGATCCGCGTGCGCCGCGGACCTTCGGCCATCGAGTCCGCGCGCGTGGGCGGTTAGGACATCGTGCAGGCGCGCGACGATCTCGACGTCGGCCGGAGCCCGTTGGAGCAGTGCGCGAATCGCAACGTGCGCGATCCGGTACGCGCGCTGGGCGTCGTGCTCGTACTCGCGACCAGCGACCCATTCCCACAGCTCGCGCTCGTACCGCTCGGCGATGTCGGCCGTGGTTTGTGCCTTGCGCTTCCTCGTTGTCCTGCCACCCTTGGCCATGACGATGCGCGCCTCCACGCGCTCCCGTCGCGCGGCGTGCCGGGGGTCGAGTCCCAGCACGCCGCACACTTGTCTACCGCTTCCCGTTCCGTCGCGCCCGCGCTTGCTCGATGCTCTCCACGTTCGCCGGGACGCGCGCCCGCCGCCTCTCGTCGAGCTGCCCGGCGAGCGACTTCGCGACACCATCGAGGCCTCGCGCGAGCGCATCAAGGATGCCTCTCTCGATGTCCGCGTCGCTCGGCTCGGACACGGCAGCAGAACGCGGCAGCGAGGCCGATGCGACCCGAGTCGTCCCCGCTGCGTCGGTCGTGATCGCCGGGGAATCGTCGGGTGCGGTCGGCTCCGCTGCCTCTTCCCCCTCGCTGGGGGTCAAGGGGTCGCTGGTTCGAATCCAGTCGCCCCGACTGGGCGGGATCGAGGAACCCTCGGTCCCGCCGGTCGGTTTCCTCGCATCACCGGCTCGCGACGACGCGCAGCACCGCGTACGCCGCCACTGCCACCAGCCAGAGCGCCGAGCGGCGCCGCAGCCCCGCCCACCCCCAGTACGGGGCCAGGGGCGGCACGACGAGGGCGACGAGCGCCCGCCAGCGAGGCGTGCGCCCGGCCAGCCCGGCCACGAGCGTCACGTGCGCCGTGAAGGCCACGGCGAACGCCAGCACGAGGGAGCCGGCGACGATCTCGTCGCGTGACATCCTCGCTCAATACCTTCGCTCCCACACCAGGTCGAGGATGGTCGTGCCCGCGTTCCCCACCGTCGTCTCGGCACGCCAGTGGTGGAGGAAGCTGTACGCGACCGTGAGGAGCGTCGTGTCCGGGTTGTTCCCCGGTGGAGGCACCCCGAGCACCACCGCGAGCTGGAGGGAGAGGTCTCGCGCGATCTGCACCTCGACCTCGGGCCGTGGGGTGGGCTGCGAGGTGTCGATCTTGGTCGAGACCTCCGTCGCGAGGCCCAGGCTGTCGAGCGTCTGATTCACGCCCCCGAGGGCGCGGTTGATGTTCGACGACGCGGCGCCCCCCGCCGCACCGCTGGCCGCGTTGACCTGCTGCGAGCCGGCTCCCCCCGACTGCTGATCGGTCGTCCCGTAGAGCAGCAGCGAGAGGATCTCGCTCCGCGCGAGCGGCGGCTCCGAGCGCAGGGTCACCTTGCCGGTCTTCAACGGGCCGACGAAGTCCGCGAAGACCGTCGTCCCCGACGAGGAGGGATCGGACGCAGGTGCGACCCACGAGGCGGTCAGTACCACCTGCGGATTGGTGGGGTCGTCGATGAAGGTGACGGTGCTGCCGTCGTCGATCTTGAACGTCTTGCCCTGGACGTTCAGCGTCCCGCGCGTGAGGCGGATCTGCCCCTTGGCGGTGACCGTGTCGGCGATCGTCACCGTCGGCGTTCCGTCCATGTGAACGTCGAGATCGCTCCCTCGCCGCACCTCGACGTCGTTTCCCAGGTGCACGGCCACTCGCGTCGGCGTTCGGGGGCCCACGCTGGGCGCGACCTCTGCGTCACCCGCGTCGAGCACGATCGGCGCGAAGCCGCCGCGGCGCCCGATCCCGACGTGCACGTCGGCTAGGGCGTCGAGCGCCTGCACGCTGTGCGCCGACGACTCCGGCAGCTGTACTCGCAGGGTCGGTACGTCGACCTTCACGTCGAGCGCGTCCGGGGCGCGCGCCACGACGATGTCCATCCGCCCGTCGATCAACCCCACCTGCGTCCCGTCGACCACGAGCGGCAGCGGCTCCTTCTGCGGCACCTGCACGACCGCGTGCGCGCCGAGCAGGTCCAGACCCTGGAGGCGCGCCGTAGCCGCCACCTCGATGCGCCCGCTGAGCCCCCGCGCGCTCGCGTGGTCCAGGCGCACCAGCCCGTCCGGGGTGAACGTCACCCTGGCCGACGCGTCGTGGAGCTCGCTGCCCATGGCGCTCAGCTCGAAGACGCCGCCCGACAGCGAGAGGGTCCCCTCCGGCTTCATCGTCTTCGCCACCGGGTCGACCAGGATGTGAGCGCTGCCGTCGATGCGCCCGTCGAGCTCCGTGAAGAGCTGGGAGACGAAGGGCAGGAGCACGGCCGCCCGGAAGTTCTTGGCCGTGAGGAGGACGTCGGCGGCCTGCGTGGAATCGGGCGACGGCGTGAGCGCCTTGCCCCAGCGCGAGCCGAGGTGGGCCTTCGCCTCCGCGTAGCCGTCCTGCTCGACGATGCGCGCCGACCCGTCGATGGCGTGGCCGTCGGCCGAGACCTCGACCGTCGTCGGGCGGCAAGCGACCTCGCCCACCTGCAGGTCCGTGAGCGTCAGCGCGACCTTGGCTCGCGCGTTCTCGTGCAGCTCGTCGAGCTGGAACGTCCCGTTCGCGCGGCCGCGCACCTGGCGGTCGTCGAGCGCGGCCAGGCTCTGGAGCGGGAAGTCGGTCAGCTTCGCGTGCGCGGAGGCCTTCCACGGAAGCTCCCATCCGCCGAGCACGTCGGCCATGCGCACGTCGACGCCCGCGCCGGCCTCCAGCACCTGCTGTCCGCGGGCGTTCGCCTGCGCGGACACGTCAGCGTGCGAACCGTCGTAGTGTGCGGTGAGCGCGAGGTCGACGGGCAGCGAAAGCACGGTGGCCTCCGCGTGCCCGTGCGTGAGCATCGCCCGCACGTCGACGGTGGGTTTGTCCGCCGAGCCTTGCATCTCGACGGTCGCCTCGAGCATGCCTTCCATGCCGCGCGTCCCCAGGAAGGCGGGCAGCTTGGCGACGTCGTGAGACGGGAGGGTTACGGTGGCGTGCACGGGCATGGCCAGCAGCGCACTGCCCACGGGCTCGGCGGCGGTGAACATGCGGGCGTAGGGGACCGCGCTGGAGGTTGCCTGGAGCGCGACCAGAGGTCCGGCGGTGTCCGCGATCTGCGCGTCGACCGCGGTGGCCCCCGTGTGTCCGTCGACGTGCGCGTGCACGGTCGCCCCGATGCCGTCGATGCGCCACGGGACGGGGCTCCCGATGAGGGCGAGGCCTTTCGTGCCGGCGGTCAAGTCGACGTCGGGCGTCGTGTCGCTCGCCGAGTCGCGTTCGACGCGCCCCTTCACGTCGACGGTCCCCGAGAGGTTGCCGAGGGGGATGGTCCCCTTCGGGAGCTGCGCCGAGAGCCTGGCCAGGTCCACGTGGGCGGCGACGTCCACCTCTCCCCAGGCCGTGCGCCACGAGGACGCCTCCAGCGGACCCGCCGCGCCGATCTGCAGGGACGAAGAGCTCACGTCGGCCGTTCCGATCCCGCCGACGCTCGCGGTCACGTGCCCGGCCGCGTGAAGCCCGTCGAGCGTCGCGTCGACGTGCGCCTGCGCGTCCTTCCAGCCCTCGTACGCCCCCTGGGAAAGGTCGAGGGAGATGCGCCCCTGGGCCGAGGTCGCCCGGATCGAGGCGTCGACGTCGAGCGACACCCGACCGCCCAGCCCGGACACGCCGGCGAGCTTCCCGAGGCGGGTGAGGTCGAGACCGTGGCTCCGTGCCTTCGCCGTCAGTGCGCCTGGCGAGGCGCGCAGCGTGGCGTGCAGCGGCGCCCCCAGCCCCTCGATCTCCAGATCGTCGATGCTCGTCTCGTGCGGGGCGAAGCGCACGATGGACGCCTCGGCGCGCGCGCTCTCGCCGTTGCGCTGGACCGCGACCTTGACGTCGCGAAGCGTCGTCCCGCCGGCCAGGCCGATTGTCGCGCTGGCGACGACGTCGGCGCCATGGCCGTGCATCGACACCCTCGCGTCGGCGCTCGCGGGCGTGCCGTGCACCTGCCCGCGTAGCCCGTCGAAGCGCAGCGGCCCCGCCTCGAGCGCGCTGCCCACGAGGCTGGCCTCGATCGCCGGGGATGCAAAGGGCCCGCTCGCCTGGGCCTCGAGCGTCGCGGCGCGGAGGCGGACTCCCCCCGCCGCGACCCCGGCGACCGACGCGTCGACGCGCGCGTCCACGCTCCCCTTGCCGAGGTCGATCGTGCCGCGCGCTCGTGCCTTCGCGCTGCCGCGCGCGACCGGACCGATCCGCGCGATGCCGTCGAGGCGTGGCGCCTCGGCGCTCGCGTCGAAGGTGACCTGGAACGAGCTCCCCGCGGGCGACAGGCGGAGCGCCACCGTGGCGGGCGCGCCGGGCTCGTGGACCGCGACGTTCGCCTGCGCGGTCAGGGCGCCGGCGGCGTCCCGCACGAGCTGCCCGGTGATGCTCGCGGTCGGCACGCGCGTCGACCCGACGGTTCCCCCCGCGAAGTCGAGCGCCACGACGCCACCCGCCGGTCCCGTCGAGGTCGCGACGAAGAGCACATCGCCGGACGCCGCCAGGTTCGTCACCGGCGCCGAAGGAGCGAGCGCGCGCGCGTCGAGCGACGTCGCCGTCACGCGGAGGCTCGCGCGGACCTCGTCACCCAGGCTCGCCAGGCCGGACGCCGCTACCGACCCCTTCCCGACGCTCGCGCGCGCGGTCACGAGGAGCCGCGGCAGGGCGCCGTGCACCTCGACGTGCGCCGAGGCTTCCTCTCCGAAGGGACACGCGGCCCATAGATCTCGCACGCACTCGGGCCGCGCCGCCGGAATGTCGACCACGGCGTCGACCTTGCCCGCGTCGTAGGTCGCGTCGGCCGTCCCCGCGAGCGCGCCCACGAGCCCGCGCCACGACGCCGTCACGAATCGATCGCTCCCGTCCGCTGCCGGCTGGTCGAAGCGTGCGTCGAGCACGCCGCGGGTGGTGAGTCCGTCGGAGAGGTCCCGCTCCACGATGAGCGCATGGGCCACCTGGAGAGTGATCCTGGCGGGCGCCACATGCACGGACGCGTCCATCCCGTCGACGTAGGCGTCGATGAGCGGCCCGGCAGGCGGTCGGCCGTGCACCGCGATGTGCGCCAGCAGCGCGTGCGGGAGGCTCAGTCGAACGCCGCCCCCGCCGCCCGTCGACGGGGTGGCTGGCTTCGGCGGCGTGAAGGCGCGGACCACGCGCAGCGCGCCCGTCGCGTCGGTGTCCAGGCTCACGTCGGTCCGCGCGACCGAGGCCTCCTCGATGCCGATGCGGACGTCCGGCCCCGACGCCAGCGAGCGCAGGAGGTCCCACGTCGACAGCCGCGCGCTGAGCCCCCACACGCGCAGCACCGTCTGGCCCTCCGGATCGTCGACCCGCGCGTCCACGTCCTCCACGCCCGTCGGGCCGAAGCCTCCCACGCGCTCGATCACGATGCGCCCCGACAGCGCGGACGCCAGCACCACGTTGACGCGCGCGACGATGGCGCGCCGCACCGCCGGCACATCCATGTGCGCGAGCAGCCCGGCCGCGACCGCCAGCACGAACACCAGGCCCGTGCCGAGCAGCTTCGCGGCCGCGCGCACCGCGGTCATGCCCTAGAAGCTCTCCCCGATGCCGAACGACAGGGCGACCGGGACGTTGTTCCACCCGAAGAGCGTGGACTGAAGGCCGTTTCTCGGGTCCGCGTTGTAGGCTGCCTGCTCGCTGGCATACCCGAGCACCTGGAGCGGCTGGATCCGGTAGGCGATGTCGAGCCGGATCGCGCCCACGGGCGTGTCGTAGCGCGCGCCTGCGCCACACGACAGGTGCAGGTGGGTGAGGCGGATCTGCGCCTGCCCCGCCGCGACGTCGCCCGCGTCGCAGAACGTCGCTGCGCCGAGCGGTCCGGAGATGTCGAAGCGCACCTCGGCCGAGGCCTCCCACAGCGAGAAGCCCCCGATGGGGATCAGGCACTGCGTGGGGCTGTAGTTCGGCTGCCCCGGGATGCAGCTGATGCCGCCGCCCTTCGAGGCGGCCACCTGCTGCTGCTCCTGCAGCGTTGCTGGGCTCAGGAACGGGACGAAGCCGTAGGGCGCAATGCCCCGCAGCGGGTAGCCCCGGTTCGAGCTCGGCCCGCCCGAGAAGAAGCCACGGAAGTAGACGATCTCGATGTCCCGATCGACGGCCCCGTACAGCCGGTTGTTCGAAGCGTCGCTGGGAGCGAGCGTTTTGGAGAGACTATTCTGCACGTAGTCCCCGTAGTTGGAAGCGAAGAGGAATCCGAGCGATCCACGGGTTGCAAACGTCACGCCACGCACGATGGGGACGTAGGCGCGCGCCTCCGGTTGCACTCGCACGTCGGAGGCGCTCCCCCCGAAGGGACCGCCGGCGACCGTGAGATCGTTGGACAGGTAGAAGCCCGAGTGCGTGTGGATGGGGTCGTCGCGGAAGTCGAGCGTCGTGACGAGTTGCGGATACGACAGGATGATGGTGGGAGTCGGCTGCTGGAGCTTGATGGTCGTGTACGCGAACGGAAACTCGCTCTGGAAGTTCTGCGCCACCCGGACGAGGAAGTGGCGGCCGAAGCGGCGCTCGAGGCCGACGGCGCCCTTCACCTCGCCGTAGCCGAGGACGGGCTCGCCGGCGGGTGGGTTCGGCGCGACGAGCATGGGGAACACGTTGCCCTCCGGCTGCACGAACCCGGTCGTGCGCGGCTCGAGGAAGCCCGGCTGCTTGAGCTGGAGGCGCAGGCGCTCCTCGGGCAGCGGGTTGGTCGGGGCGACGATGTTGTTGACGCGCATCGGGTAGAGGACGACGCCCGGCTTGAAGTCGACGGTGAAGTCACGCAGGTTGCCGAGGAAGTTGTGGTCCTCCCAGCCGATGAGCCCGTGCAGCTCCGTCTTGATCTCGTCGAACTCCAGGCCGCCTCCGAACCGCTTCGAGTGCATCTTGCCCGCTTGCACCGTCACGGTGAGAGGGACGACGGGCGCCGGCGGATCGGGCAGCGTGGGGACGATCTGCACCGAGCTCAGGACCTCGAGATCGAGCAGCGCCTGCGTCCCGGCGTCGATGGCGGCCGTGGAGTACGCATCGCCGGCGGTGATGTTCAGCGTCCGGCGCAGCAGGGCTTCGTCGAGCTTGACCGTGGGTCCCTTCTTGTCCGCCTCGGTCTCCTGGACGAGCGTGATGGCGCCGAAGACCGCCTCCGGCCCGGCGTGGACGGTGAAGACGTAGTCGATGGTGTGCGACACGACGTCGGCCTGGGCGTCGGCCTTGACCGTGGCGTAGGCGTAGCCGCGATCGGTGAGGGCGCGCGCGACGGTGATCTTCGCCTTCGAATAGGCGTCCTCGTCGAAGCGCGCGCCGCGAGGCAAGGCGCCGGCCGCCGCGGCGCGCACCTCGGCGGCGATGGGCGCGGGCACGTCCTCGAGCCCGTCGACGCGGAGGTCGCCGTCGATGGTCGGCGGACCTTCGTCGACCACGATCTCGACGCGTACGTGGCGCCCGTCGCTGCCGTGGATGACCCGCCCGGCGCGCGCGCGCGCATCGAGGAAGCCGTGGCCGCGGTAGTAGCGCTCGACGCGCGCGAGATCGCGCTGGAGCATCGACGCGTCGAAGATCTCGTAGTCGTAGAAGAGGCCGCGGAAGATCCCCAGGAACTTGGGCGACTCCGTGGTCGCCAGCTTGTCTCCCACGTCGCGCCCGTCGAGTGCGCTGGCGTTCACGATGCGCACCGAGTCGATCGCCGAGCGCCCCTCGGGGATGGACGAGCAGCCGCCGAGCCAGGGCGCCGCCAGCAAGGTCGCGAGGGCCTCCGCGAGGAGCACGAAGGAGCGTTGGTCGGACGGGCGCATGGCCTGGCGAGCGGACGATTGTACGTGCTTCAATGACCCGCGCATGCGCAGCGTCGCGGTCGTCGTCCTCTCTGCGCTCGCGTTCGCCTGCGGCTCGTCGCTGCCCCACCCCACGTACGCGCCGCAGGCCACGAGCTCGCTGGTCCTGGTCGATCAGGCGCCGCCGCCGGCGCGCGTGGAGGTCGTCCCCGCGCGTCCTTCGGAGCTCGCGGTCTGGGTGGACGGCGAGTGGATCTGGCGGCACGGTCGGTGGGCGTGGCTCACGGGGCGCTGGGTGACGCCGCCGCCGGGCGCGGTGTTCTCCGCGTGGGTCTTCGTCCGCGGCGCCGACGGGCGACTCTGGTCGGCGCCCGGCGCATGGCGCGACGCGAGCGGGGGAGTCCTCGACCTGAAGCCGCTCGCCATGGCCTCGGTGGAGGCCGGGGTCGTGGTCGACGCGGATGGAACGGCCGAGACGACGGGCCCCATCCTGCACGATCGCCCGCATCCAGCTCAGCCGGAGTCCCCTGTCGAAAGGTAGTGTGGCCCCCGCCAACCCGTGATTTCATTCGTGCCATGCGCGCTTTCGCCGTAGCCCTGTTCCTCGTTCCCGCGACGCTGGTCGCCGCCGCTTGCGAGCCCCAAGACGCCAACCAGCCCGCCGCCGCCCCGACGGCGACGTCGCCGTACGGCGCCTACCCCCCGCCGGGCTATCCGCCGGGGTACGCGCCCCCGGGCTACGCCGCCCCGGGCGCTGCACCGCCCGGCTACGCGCCTCCGGCGACGCCGGCGCCCGGCTACCCCCCGCAGGCGGCGCCGGCGCCCTATCCCGCGCCGACCGCGGCCCCGCCCAGCTACCCGGCCCCGGCCCCGAGCCCGGGAGCGCCCGCCGCTCCGGCCGGGTCCGGCACGATGGCCACCCCGGGGCCGCTCGCGGTGCCGTGCCAGAGCGATTTGGTGTGCGTTCTCCACCGCTGCAACACGCAGTACGGCAAGTGCGCGTTCCCCTGCCAGACCGCCGCCGACTGCGTGGCGCCCAACACGTGCAACACCGCGCTCGGGGGCATCTGCACTCCGGCCCTGCCCGGCAGCCACTAAGACCGACGACGGGCGCAGGGCGTCAGCGTATCCTTTCTCTCCCATGCCGACCAAGAAGGCGAAGAAGAAGGCCGCGAAGAAGAAGACGAAGCCGACGCGCGCGCGCAAGGCCGCGAAGAGGACGCCGGCGAAGAAGGCGAAGAGGTCGAGCCCGGCGCGCAAGGTGTCGGCACGCGCGAAGGCCACGAAACCGGTGAAGCGCGCGAAGGCCGCGAAGCCTGCGAAGGTCGCCAAGGCCGCGCCGAAGAAATCCGCCGCGAAGAAGGTGACCGTCGCGAAGCCGGGCGTCGCGCGCGCGAAGCCCATCCAGCGTCGCGATCACGCGGGTCACATCGATCCGAAGTACGGCGCCGATCTCCGCACGAAGGGCTCGCCGCACGAAGAGCAGACCAGCAGCTTCGTGAATCGCCCGCGCTCGAGCGACGACCTCGTCGAGGAGCTCGGCGAGGAGTTCGTCAAGGAGGCGACGAGCGCCGAGTACAAGGCGGAGGACACGCTCAACCAGGACGTGACGGAGGAGGTGGGGGGCCCGTTCGTCGTGACCGGCGCCGGCACCGAGTTCGCCGCCGGGACCGATGCGTCCAACCCCAAGGGCGCGACGCGGGAACCCTTCCCGCGTACCTAGCCTAGGCCGTGTGAATCACACGGCACAGCCTCCCGAAGGTCGGCTAGTAGCACCAGCCGTACGTCGCGGTGCCGAGCGTGTTCGGCGGCGGGATCATCTGGCACGCCTGGCCCGACGGGCACGTCGCCGTCGTGGTGCTCTGCTCGCAGCCCTGCAGGCACATCAGCTGCTCGGCCCCTCCGCCCAGAGACACGTGCAGGCACGAGAAGCCCGCCTTGCAGTCCTCGGCCGTGCTGCACGGCGCCTGATAGCCGCCCGTCCCGGCGAGGATGCAGCTCGTGTAGAGGCGCGTGCGGTCCGACGAGATCGCGAGGTTGCAGGCCTGGCCGGTGCCGCATCCCTTCTGCGCGATGGGATCGCAGTTGAGCGAGCAGGTCTTCGCGGTGAATCCCTCCGTGGGGCTCGCCTCGAGCGGGCCCGGGTGGCAGTAGCCGCCCGGCGCCGTGCACGCCGTGTCGTCGTTGCAGAACTTGTAGCAGACGGCGTCGGTGCTTCCGTCGCCGGGCTCGCCGCACGTCAGGCCGGCGGCGCACGTCGTGGGATCGCTCGTCGTGCAGGCGACGCCCTCGGTGCCGGTGGACGTCGTCTTGCGGCAGACCAGCGTCTCGTTGCCGACGCCCGTGCCGCCGCCCCCGCCGTCGGTCGCGCCGCCGCTGCTGCTGCCACCGCCGCCGCCATCTCCGCCGCCGCTGCCTCCACCGCCGCCGTCTCCACCGCC
>Ga0209415_10009569_pt1 | contig 16640 bp, 13 predicted proteins | sample PeaSoiSIISIP2007_FD_187696 | JGI IMG/M metagenome (GOLD analysis project Ga0209415, IMG submission 187696) | Peat soil microbial communities from Weissenstadt, Germany - SII-SIP-2007 (SPAdes) (version 2) | ecosystem: Environmental > Terrestrial > Soil > Wetlands > Peat | place: Germany... | reverse complement strand
GTCAAAAGCCGCAAGGATCCGCTGCAGCATCCGGCCACCCGCACCTTTCAGGCTATACGGATTTTCCTCAATCAAGAGCTCGAGGAGGTGGCGTTGATTCTCGCCGCGTCGCTCTCGGTGCTAGCCCCTGGTGGGCGCCTGGCGGTCATCAGCTTTCACTCGCTGGAGGATCGCATCGTCAAGCGATTCATCGACGCGCAGGCGCACCCGGAGCGCGCCTTCGGGCGACTGCCGTTGCGCGAGGCGCAGCTACCACGGCCGCGTCTTCGCGCCCTGGCAAGGATCGCACCGGAGGCGATGGAAGTGCAAAGCAATCCCCGCGCCCGCTCCGCGCATTTGCGCGTTGCCGAGCGTATGGACGTCGACCTGGATTGCCGGGCTTGAAGGTTGGCCGCGGATGACGCGCCTCGCACTTCTGGTGCTGTCCTTGCTGCTCGTCGCATGCGCGCTGGCGCTGGTCGCCTCGCAATACCGCGCGCGTGAACTCTTTGCCGAGTTGGAAGTCGCACAGCAGGAGACCAAGGCCCTGGAAGCGGAGGGGGCGCGATTGCGCAGCGACCTGGGACGCGCCGCGCAGCCGGCGACCGTCGAGGCCGTGGCGCGGCGTCTTGGAATGCGGGCCATCAACCCCGATCGCATCGTGATCCTGCCGGCTCCGGCGCCGCTGCTGCAGGCAGCTTCTGGCGCGGTGCCGAAGGAGCCGCGATGAGCTTGGCGGCGGTGCGTGTTGGCGCGGGGCGACCGCGGGCGGGCGGGCGCGGTACTGCCGCGGGCACAGGCGGGCGCGATTCGAAGCGGCTGTCCGCAAGCGCACCGCGCCGCGCCGATCTGCTGGCCGTAAAGCTGCCGGCCTGGCGCTCCAAACTGCTGCTCTTCGGGCTCTTTTGCGCGTTCGCAGCATTGAGCGTGCGGGTGGTGTACCTGCAAGGGGGCTGGTCAACGGGTTTCCTGCAGCGCCAGGGCGAGGCACGCTACGCGCGTACTTTGCCCGAGACGCCAACGCGCGGGACGATCTTTGATCGCAACGGGGTGGTTCTGGCCTCGTCTGTGCCGGCGCGGGCGATCTGGGCCAATCCCGATGATTTTGACGCCGACGCCAAGCAAAGGACCCAGCTCGCGCACTTGCTCCAGATCACGCCCGCGGAATTGCGCCGCCGCATGGCCGACGACGACCGCAGCTTCGTCTACCTGCGGCGCCAGCTCGACCCCGAGATAGCGCAGCGGATCGACGCGCTGCACATCAGCGGCGTTCACAGCATTAAGGAGTTTCGCCGCCAATACCCGGAGGGCGCCGTTACGTCCCACCTGCTCGGGTTTACGGGCTTCACCAAAGTCGGGGAGCACGGGCTCGAAGGCGTCGAGCGCGAGTATGAGGGTACGCTCGGCGGGCGGCCGGGACTGCGCCACCTGATCGAGGATCGCCTTGGGCATACGATCGAGGATGACTGGTTGCATGAGCCGGTGCAGGGGCAAGACATCGCGCTGGCGATCGACGACCGCATCCAGTACATCGCGCACACTGCGGTAAAGCAGGCGGCCGAAGCCAATGCGGCGCACGCCGCGGCAGCGGTGGTCCTCGATGCCCGCACCGGGGAAGTGCTTGCGCTGGCAAATTGGCCCGATTTTGATCCGGCGCGCCGAGGCCAATTCGACCCCAACCAGATCCGTGATCGGGCGGTGACCGATACCTTCGAGCCGGGATCGACACTCAAGCCGTTTACCATTGCCACCGCGATCGAAAGCGGTGTCGTGCGCCCGGAAACGGTGATCGATACCGCGCCTGGTCGGCTGACCATCACCGGGCGAACCATCACCGATGACCATCCGCGCGGCGCGCTCACGGTCGAGCAAGTGGTTGCCAAGTCGAGCAACGTCGGAACCGCGAAGATCGCGCTTGAAATGCCGGCGCAGTCGCTGTGGGAGACCCTTACCGCCGTCGGTTTCGGCCAGGTACCGCACGCGGGATTGTCGGGTGCGGTCACGGGGCGCCTGCGCCCGGCCAGCACCTGGCGTCCGGTGGAGCAAGCAACGATTGCCTACGGCTACGGCATCTCGGTTTCGCTCTTGCAACTGGCCCATGCATACCTGGTGTTTGCCCGCGACGGCGATATTGTCCCGGTATCGGTATTGCGGACCGAGTCTCCCGCGGTACCCGTGCGGGTGCTGAGCGCGGCGACGGCGGCGAAGATGCGTCACATGCTGGAGTTGGCCACCAGCAATGAGGGTACCGCCCCGGCGGCGCGCATCCCCGGCTATCGGGTAGCCGGAAAGACGGGCACGGCGCGCAAGCTACGCGATGGACGGTACATCGACGCCTACGTATCCTCGTTCGTCGGCTTTGCGCCGGCCTCGGATCCGCGCATCGTGGTGGCCGTGATGATCGACGATCCACGCGCGGGCCGCTACTACGGCGGCGACGTCGCCGCACCGGTGTTTGGCACGATCACGGCCGGAACCTTGCGCGCGCTGCAGGTCACTCCCGATTCGACTCCGGTGCAGTTCGCGCAGGCCGCGGCGCCGGGAGGCTGAGATCGCCATGCACGGTCCTGAAGCAAATGTGCGGGCGGTCGGCGATTGGCTCCGCGCCAAGGCCCCACCCGGCGTCGACCTGCGGATCGACAGCCGCACCGTGACGCCGGGAGACGTCTTCGTGGCGCTGCCCGGTCGGCACGTGGACGGCCTGCGCTTTGTCGCGCAGGCGCTGGCACGGGGGGCGTCGGCGCTCGTGGTCGACGAGGCGTCGTGGGCGCAGGCGCGATCCGCCGGGCCGGGTTCGGCGCAGGAATCAATGCCGTCCGTTCCCGATGCCGTGCCGCTGCTGTCGGTGCGCTCGCTGGGCAAGTCGCTCGGGCCGATCGCGGCCGATTATTACGGCGATGCGAGCGCGCAGCTACGCACGATCGGCGTCACCGGAACCAACGGCAAGACCTCGAGTTGCCAGTGGATCGCGCAACTGCTGACCGCCGCGGGGCAGCCGTGTGCCACGATCGGAACCCTGGGCTTCGGATTTCCCGGCGCGCTGCGATCGGAGCTAAGCGACCTCACCACGCCCGACGCCGCCAGCTTGCAGCGTCTGGCCCGCAAGGCACTGGACGAGGGCGCCTGCGCCCTGGCGATGGAAGTCTCCTCGATCGGTCTTGAACAGGGGCGGGTAGAGGGCATCTGCTTCGATGTTGCGCTCTTCACCAACCTGAGCCGCGATCACCTCGATTACCACGCCGACATGGCCTCGTACGGCGCTGCCAAGAGAAAACTCTTCGACTGGCCGACGCTGTCGCATGCGGTACTGAACGTGGACGACGACTTCGGTCGCGTGCTGGCGCAGGATCTTGCCGCCCGCGGCTTGCCGGTCACCGGCGTCGGCAGCGCGGCGGACCCAGCCGCCGGTGCGGCGCTCGCCTGCCGCCTGCGCGCCCAGACGGTCGAGCACCATCCGGATGGCATGCGAATCGCGGTGGTATGCGAGCGCGGCCGGGCGGTGGAGACCGCGGCCGTCGACGTGGCGCTCCTGGGCGAATTCAATGTTGTCAACCTGCTGGGCGTTCTGGGCGTGGCGCTCGCCTGCGAAATCTCGCTGGGTGAAGCAGCGGCGCTGGCCGACGGCCTGCAGGCGCCGCCCGGGCGCCTGCAAAGGGTCGCGGGCGCGGATGCGGACGGTCCGCTGGCGGTCGTCGATTACGCGCATACGCCGGACGCGATCGCCAAGGCACTCGATGCGTTGCGCCCGCTGGCCCGCGCGCGCGGCGGGCGTCTTTGCATCGTTTTCGGCGCCGGCGGCGACCGCGATCGCGGCAAGCGGGCCGTCATGGGCGCCGCCGCCGCACGCGGCGCCGAGGACATCGTGCTCACCAGCGATAACCCGCGCAGCGAGAACGCGGATGCGATCATCGACCAAGTCGCTGCCGGCATTCCGGCGGGCGTGCAATTCCGGCGCAATGCCGACCGCGCGCAGGCAATCGGCGATACCCTGCAACGGGCCGGCGTCGGCGACGTGGTCCTGATCGCCGGCAAGGGGCACGAGCAGTACCAGGAAATCTCAGGGCAGCGACTGCCGTTCTCCGATTACGCGATCGCGCGCGGTGCCCTGCTGGCGCGGGAAGGGCGCTCGTGATGATGTCGCTCGCCCAGGCCGCGCGCGCGCTGGCAGCCGATGGCCTGGCCTGTCGGATCGCGGGAGCGGAGGCGGCGGAATTCGCCAAGGTCTCGATCGACACGCGCACCCTGGAGCCCGGCGCGCTGTACGTCGCTCTGCGCGGGCCGCGGTTCGACGGGCACGAGTTTGCGCAGGAGGCGCGCGCGCGTGGTGCGGTGGCCTTGCTCGTCGAACGGCCGGTGCCGGTCGACCTGCCGCAGCTGGTCGCTGCCGACACGCGCCGGGGCCTGGGTCTGATCGCGGCATGCTGGCGCGCGCAGTTCTCCTTCCCGGTCATTTCCGTCACGGGGAGCAACGGCAAGACCACCACCACGCAGATGATCGCGTCGGTCCTGGCGCAGGCCTATGGGGAGCACGACGGCCGGCGCTGCTGGTTTGCCACGAAGGGTAACCGCAACAACGAGATTGGCGTGCCTCTGATGCTGCTGGAGTTGCGTCGCGAACACCGTGCTGCCGTCCTGGAACTGGGGATGAATCACCCCGGCGAGATCGGTTTGCTGAGCCAGTGGGTGCGGCCGACCGTGGCGCTGGTGACCAACGCGCAGCGCGAGCACCAGGAGTTTCTCGACTCTGTCGAAGCGACCGCCCGGGAGAATGGGTTCGCGATCGCGGCGCTACCGGCCGACGGCACAGCCGTCTTTGCCGCGGACGACGCCTGTGCTGCGGTCTGGCGCGATCTCGCCGGTACCCGCCGCGTGCTCGACTTTGCCTTGCACGGGGCAGCCACGGTCGGCGCCGATTTCCGCCTCGGAACGCGAAGCTGCCAGCTTCGCATCCGCGCACCGGGCGCAACGATTGCAACGGAACTGGCCCTGAGCGGGGAACACAACGTCCGCAACGCCCTGGCGGCCAGCGCGGCGTGCCTTGCCGTTGGTATCGGTGCCGGCGACATCGCCGCTGGGTTGGCCGCCTTTCGACCCGTCGGCGGCCGCGGCACGTGGCTCGCCGGGCGAGGCGGGGCAACGCTGATCGACGAAAGCTACAACGCGAATCCAGACTCGGTGCGGGCAGCGATCGATCTGCTGGCGCAGTGCGAGGGATATCGCGTTCTGGTCTTCGGCGACATGGGCGAAGTGGGTTCGCGTGCCGAGGAGTTCCATCGCGAGATCGGCCGATATGCGCACGAGCGCGGTATCGATCGGCTCCTGGCGCTGGGGCCGCAAGCGCAAGCGGCGGTCGATGCCTTTGGTGCCGGCGCAAGTCACTTCGACACGGTGGAGGAGTTGATCGGCGCGGCGCTGGAGCTGACGCGAGGTGGCGCCGCGCCCACCGGCGCGACGGCCAGTCCCGGACCGGTGCTTGCCGCGGGCATCACCATCCTTGCCAAGGGATCCCGCTTCATGCGCCTGGAGCGGGTGGTCCGCGCGCTTGAGCAAGATCCGCCATCGGATGCGCGCCGAGCGCAAGGCGTGCCACAGGACCATGCTTAAGGAACTCTTCCAGTGGCTCTCGCAGGACATCCACAGCTTCAACGTCTTCGGCTACCTGACCTTGCGCGCGGTCCTGGCCGCGGCCACTTCGCTGTTGATTGGACTCTTCGCCGGTCCGGTGGTGATACGCAAGCTCACGGAACTGAAGATTGGGCAGTCGGTGCGCAGCTCGGGCCCGCAGTCCCATCTGAGCAAGACGGGCACGCCGACGATGGGAGGCGCGTTGATCCTGATATCCATCGGCATCACCACGATCCTGTGGGCCGACCTGTCGAACCGGTTCATCTGGGTCGTTCTGCTGGTGACCGTCGCCTTTGGCGCGATCGGCTGGGTGGACGATTACCGCAAGGTGGTTCATCGCGATCCCAAAGGAATGGCAAGCCGCGAGAAATTCTTCTGGCAGTCGCTCGTCGGCGTCACGGCGTCGCTGTACCTTGCCTTCGCCATCGCTGCCCCGTCGACCTCGCAGATCTGGCCCTTGGTGCAGCAGTGGGCCGCGAACGGATTCGTGCTCGATCTGCCCGCCCGCTCCGATCTGATCGTGCCGTTCTTCAAAAACATCGGGTACCCCATGGGAGTGCTGGGCTTTGCGGTCCTGTCGTATCTCGTGATCGTCGGCGCGAGCAATGCGGTGAATCTGACGGACGGCCTCGACGGACTGGCGATCATGCCAACGGTGATGATCGGCGCGGCGCTGGGGGTGTTCGCGTATGTCGTGGGCCGCGCCGATTATGCCCGCTACCTGCTGTTTCCCTACATTCCCGGCGCCGGCGAGCTGGTGATCTTCTGCGGGGCGATGGCCGGTGCCGGACTCGCCTTTCTGTGGTTCAACGCCTATCCGGCCCAGGTGTTCATGGGGGATGTCGGCGCCCTGGCCCTGGGCGGGGCGCTGGGAACGATCGCGGTCATCATCCGCCAGGAAATCGTCTTGTTCATCATGGGCGGGGTCTTCGTCGCGGAGACGTTGTCGGTCATGCTGCAGGTCGCGTACTTCCGCTGGACCGGAGGCAAGCGAATTTTTCGCATGGCGCCGCTGCATCACCATTTCGAGCTCTCCGGCTGGAAGGAGAACCAGGTCGTGGTTCGCTTCTGGATCATCAGCATGATGCTGGTGCTGATCGGCTTGTCGACCTTGAAGATCCGCTGATGGACGGGCCGGTCACCTGCGCGCTGCGATCGAGCGGGCACCGCGGACGGCGGTGCCCCCGCCTCGGTGGCCCCCCGCGCCGGGGGGTCGGTCGATGAGGTGCGCGCTCGTTCTCGGTCTGGGCGAAAGCGGCCTGGCGATGGCCCGGTGGCTGGCGCGCGAGTCGTGGACCGTGCGCGTTGCCGACACGCGCGACGAACCGCCGATGCTGGGCGAGCTGCGTTTGCAGCTGCCGCAGGCCCAATTTCGCCCCGGCCCCCTGGGACTGGACCAGCTTGCAGGAATCGATTTGCTGGCTGTCAGCCCGGGGCTGTCGCTGCGGGCCGATCCGGTTCGCGCCCTGGCGGCTGCGGCGGCGCAGGCCGGTATCGAGACCATCGGCGAGATGGAGCTCTTTGCGCGGGCGCTGGAGCAATTGCGCCGCGAGCGCGACTATGCCCCGCGGATCGTGGGGGTGACCGGCACCAATGGCAAGACAACCACGGCGCGCATGGTGGCGAAGATGATCGAACGCTGGGGCCGCAGCGTCTGCCTGGCTGGCAACATCTCGCCCAGCGCGCTCGATGCGCTGCGCGGTGCGCTGGACGCTGGGCAACTGCCACAGTTCTGGGTGCTCGAACTGTCGAGTTTCCAGCTGGCCTCGACGACTTCGCTCGCGTGCACGGCGGCGGCCGTTCTCAACCTGAGCCAGGACCATCTGGACTGGCACGGCAGCTTCGATGACTACGTCGCCTGCAAGCGACGCATCTTCGCGCCGTCGACGAGCTTCGTCGTCAACCGCGACGATCCGCTGACGCGGGCGATGCGCTCCAAGGATGGCCGCGGCGCGAGCTTTGGCATGGGTGCGCCGGAGGCACCGGGCCAGTTCGGACTGGTGCGCGATGCGGGTCTTACCTGGCTGGCGTGCACCGACGAGGAGCAGGCGCCACTGCGCCGGCGCCGCACCCCCCCTGGCTTGGGCGGTGCGATGGCGGCGCCCGGCCATGCCGATACCGCCGAACCAAGGCCGGTTCATCGGCTGATGCCGCTCGAGGCGCTGGCGGTGCGCGGCACCCACAATGCGATGAACGCGCTCGCGGCGCTGGCGCTGTACCGCGCCGTCGGCGGGCCCCTGGCGTCGGCCTTGCGGGCGCTGGGCGAGTTTCGCGGGGCGCCGCATCGCACCGAGACGGTAGCGCGCATTGGCGGTGTCGAATACGTGGATGACAGCAAGGGCACGAACGTCGGCGCCACCGTTGCGGCCCTGCGGGGACTGGCCGACCCGGCTGGCGGGGCGCGGCGCATCATCGTGATCCTGGGCGGCGATGGCAAGGGGCAGACCTTCGAGCCCCTGGCCGACGCCGTGCGAGCACACGTTCGCGCGGTGCTGCTGATCGGCAAGGATGCGCCGCGCATCGCCGAGGCGCTGCAAGGCACGGATGTTCCGATGACGGTGGTCGCCGACCTGCCGCTCGCCGTGCATGCCGCCGCGGCATTGGCGCAGGCCGGCGACATCGTGCTGCTATCGCCCGCGTGCGCGAGTTTTGACGCCTTTCGCAACTACGCGCACCGGGCGCAGGTGTTCGCCGCGGCGGTGCGCGAACTGGCGGCCGGCGGCAATGCCGTCCCGAGCGACGCCCAACCGGAGTCGCTCCCGTGAAGCTGAGCGCGCTGCTGCGCGGCGTACGCAAATCGGCTGCCACCGGGGCCCGGGCGGTGCCGGGCGGGGCCGTGTTCGCGCTGGCCGGCTTGGGCGCGGCGCCCGGCCCGCGCCAGCGCGGCAATCCGTCGCTGCGCTCGGTCGACATGCCGCTGCTGCTCTTGATCGTTGCCCTGTTGCTGTTTGGCCTGGTAATGGTCTTTTCCGCGTCGATCGCTCTCGCCGATTCGCCGCGCTACAAGGTCACGCCGACCTTCTTCCTGGTGCGGCATGCCGTTTCGATGACTATCGCGCTCGCAGCGGCCGCGCTCGCGTTCGCCCTGCCGGTGGCAAGCTGGCAGCGACTGGCGCCGTGGTTGTTTGCCGGGGCCGGGATCTTGCTCATCGTGGTGCTGATTCCGGGGGTGGGAAAGGGGGCCTTGGGTGCGCGCCGTTGGATCAGTCTCGGTGGCCTGAACCTGCAGCCATCGGAAGTCATGAAGCTGGCGTGCGTCGTCTACGCGGCCGACTTCACCGTTCGCAAGCAGGACTTCATGCATGACTTTGGCAAGGGCTTCGCGCCGATGGCCGGAGTTATGGCCATCGTCGGCGTGCTGTTGCTGTTGCAGCCCGACTTGGGCGCATTCGGCGTGATCGTTTCCATCAGCATGGCGATACTGTTCCTGGGCGGCGTCAACGGACGGCTCTTTACCTCGATCGCCGCCGCCCTCGTGGCGGCCTTCATGGCAGTCATCTGGGCGAGCCCCTGGCGGCGCGAACGCATCTTTGCGTACCTCGACCCCTGGTCGCAGGAGAACGTGCTCGGCCGCGGCTACCAGCTGTCGCATTCCCTGATCGCCTTTGGCCGGGGCGAGTGGTTTGGCGTCGGGCTCGGTGCCAGCGTGGAGAAGCTGCATTACCTGCCCGAAGCGCATACCGACTTCATAATGTCCGTGATCGGCGAGGAACTGGGTCTGGCCGGTGTGCTGGTGGTGATCGTTTCGTTCTACTGGCTGGTCAAGCGCGCCGTCGAGATCGGGCGCCAGGCGATCGCACTCGAGCGGACCTTTTCGGGCCTGGTGGCGCAGGGGATCGGCACCTGGATGGGTCTGCAGGCCTTCATCAACATCGGCGTTGCCACGGGCCTGCTGCCGACCAAGGGACTTACCCTGCCGCTCATGAGCTATGGCGGCTCGGCCCTGATGAGTTCGCTGGTGGCGCTCGCGATCTTGCTGCGCATCGATTGCGAAAACCGCATCCTGATGCGCGGCGGAAAGACGCCATGATGCCGCCAATGACCATGCCAGCGCCGCGCAAGCTCATGATTGTGGCCGCCGGAACGGGTGGCCACGTGATGCCGGGGCTCGCGATCGCGCAGGCCCTGCGGGCCCGGGGCTGGGTCGTTAGCTGGCTGGGAACGCGCGCGGGCATGGAGCGATCGCTGGTGGAGCGCGCCGGCCTCGAGTTCCACGCCATCGCCTTCTCCAACATGCGCGGCAAGGGCGCAGCGGCGTTCGCGGCGGGCATCGTGCGGCTGGCAGGGGCCTTGCTGGCCAGCCTGCGCATCCTGCGCCGGTCTGCTCCCCATGTCGTCTTCACGACGGGTGGCTACGTCGCCGTCCCCGCCGGCCTGGCCGCGGCCTGCCTGCGCCGGCCGCTCGCGTTCCTCAACGCCGATGCCGCACCGCAGCTGTCGCTGCGCATATTGCTGCGCTTTGTGCGCGTCGTGCTTTGCGGCTTCGACGGCGCGGCGGCGCGCCTGGCCGGACCCAAGGCCCGCGTCAGCGGGGCGCCGGTGCGCGCGGAGATTGCCGCCCTCCCCGAACCCGCGGCCCGGTTCGCCGGTCGCAGCGGACGACTCACGCTGCTGGTGATCGGCGGCAGCCTGGGCGCGCAGGTGCTCAACGAGGTTGTTCCCGCGGCCTTGTCGCTGGTGGAGCCGGCGGATCGGCCGGACGTGGTGCATCAGTGCGGGGCCGGCAACGAGGCGACCACGCGCAGCGCCTACGAGCGCCGGGGGGTGGCCGTGGACCTGGTTCCGTTCATCGACGACATTGCGGCGCGCTACGCGGTGGCCGACGTGGTCTTGTGCCGCGCGGGGGCCATCACGGTGACGGAGCTCTGCGTCGCGGGCATCGCCGCGATATTGGTTCCGCTGGTGGCGGCTACCACCGCGCACCAGCGCGCCAATGCGGAGTTTCTCGCGGCCCAGGAGGCGGCGCTGCATTTGCCGCAAGCGCAGTGCACGGCACCGGCCCTTGCGCAGTTGCTCCACGGTCTTCGACGCCCGCGCCTGCAGGAATTGGCGCAGCGGGCCCGTGCCCTGGGCCGGCCCGATGCAACGGCGCGCGTGGTCCGCGAAATCGAGGCGCTTGCGCAGCCGGCGGCAGAGCTCGCATGAGGTCGGAATGAAACACGCCATTCGACACATTCACTTCGTTGGCATCGGCGGCTCGGGCATGAGCGGCATCTCCGAGGTCCTGCTCAACCTCGGATATGTGGTGAGCGGCTCCGATGTCAGCGCGGGGGCCGCCACGCAGCGGCTGCAGGCGCTCGGGGCAACGATCTACCAGGGGCACGCGGCGCGCAATATCGCCGATGCCGATGCGCTGGTCGTCTCCTCGGCGATCGACAGCGACAATCCGGAAGTCAGTGCCGCGCGCGCGCGCCGGATCCCCATCGTGCCGCGCGCGGAGATGCTCGCGGAGTTGATGCGTTTGAAGCAGGGGATCGCCATCGCCGGAACGCACGGCAAGACCACGACGACCAGCCTGGTGGCCAGTGTGCTGGCCTCTGGCGGCCTGGATCCGACCTTCGTGATCGGCGGCCGGCTGAACTCCGCCGGGGTCAACGCGCGGCTGGGCAGCGGCGCGTACATCGTGGTCGAAGCCGACGAATCCGACGCGAGCTTCCTGCACTTGTCTCCGGTGATCGCGGTCGTTACCAACATCGACAACGATCACATGGAAACCTACGGCCATGACCTGGCCCGCTTGCGCCAGGCTTTTGTCGAGTTCATCGCCCGGCTGCCGTTTTACGGGCGCGCGGTGCTCTGCCTCGACGACCAGCGGGTGCGCGAGATCCTGCCGCTGATATCCAAGCCGGTACTGGGGTACGGGTTTGCCGCCGACGCGCAGGTCCGCGCGGTTGCCGTGCATACCGACGGTACCGGGATGCGATTTACCGTCGAGCGCGAACAGGGCGGCTCCTTGGCGGTGCGCCTGAATCTTCCCGGCGAGCACAACGTGCGCAACGCACTGGCGGCGATCGCGGTGGCGCAGGTGCTGGGCCTGCCCGATGCTGCCGTGCTCGAGGCGCTGGCGGGTTTCAAGGGAGTCGGGCGCCGCTTCGCGCGCATGGGCGATGTGCCCATCGGCGGCGGCGTGTTCACGCTGATCGATGACTACGGGCACCATCCCGTAGAAATCGCGGCCACGCTTGCCGCGGCGCGCGGCGCGTTTCCCGGCAGGCGCATCGTCCTCGTGTTCCAGCCGCACCGTTATACGCGCACGCGCGACTGCTTCGAGGACTTCGTCGAGGTCCTGTCCCACGCCGACGCGCTCCTGCTGACCGAGGTATATCCGGCCGGCGAACCGGCCATCGTGGCGGCGGACGGCAGGAGCCTGGCGCGGGCGCTGCGCCTGACGAACCGGATCGAGCCGATCTTCATCGAGAACATCGATGCCTTGCCCCGGGCGATTCTCGATGCCGCTCGACCTGGCGACATCATCATCACGATGGGCGCGGGTTCGATCGGCGCGGTGGCGCAGAAGCTGGCGGTGCCATGAGCGAATCGGCGATTGCCACACCGGCCGCTACCGTGCAACGGGCGGCCGGCCGCTACGGCAGGGTGGGGGTGCTGTTCGGCGGCCGCTCGAGCGAACGCGACATCTCGATCCTCTCGGGAACGGCGGTACTGCGGGCGCTGCAGCAAAGCGGCGTCGACGCGCATGGCTTTGACCCGGCCTCGCACTCGCTGGCGCAACTGGAGGCTGCCGGATTTCATCGGGTCTTTCTCGTCCTGCATGGGCGCTTCGGCGAGGACGGAACCATGCAGGGGGTACTGGAAATCCTGCGCATCCCCTACACCGGCAGCGGTGTCCAGGCCTCGGCGATCGCGATCGACAAGATCACGACCAAGAAGATTTGGGAACTGGTGGGACTGCCTACGCCGGCCTGGACCAGCCATGGCCGGGGGGACGCGCTGGCGCCGGACCTGGCGCGCCTGGGCAAGGATCTGGTCGTGAAGCCGGTCAGCGAGGGCTCGACGTTTGGCGTCACCAAGCTTGGCGCCGGCGATCCGCTTGCCCTGGAAGCGGCCGTTGCCCAGGCCTTGAACTTCGATTCGCGAGTGCTCATCGAGGAGCAGATCTGCGGTCGGGAGCTGACCTGTGCGGTGCTCGGCGAGGGCCCGAAGGCGCACGCGCTGCCGCTGGTGGAGATTCGGGCGCCGGGGGCGAACTACGACTACCAGAACAAGTATTTCAGCGACGCCACCCAGTACCTTTGTCCTGCGCCGCTCGACGCGGCGCTGTCCCAGCAGATCAGCGACTTGTGCGTGCGTGCCTACCAGGCCATCGGTGCCCGCGGCTGGGGCCGCGTCGACGTGATGCTGCGCGACGAACAGGGCATCGAGCGCCCCTACCTGCTCGAGCTCAACACGGCGCCGGGAATGACGGACCATTCGCTGGTGCCCATGGCGGCGCGCGCCGCGGGCATGAGTTTCGCGGAACTCGTGCTGCAGATCCTCGGTGAGGCGAGATTGGAGATCGGCGCATGAGCACGGTAGCGGTGCTGCGCTGGATGACGCGAGCCCTGCTGGGCAGCGCCCTGACGCTGGCCTTAGGAGCGGCGGTCTTCTGGGTGGCCCAGCGACCGCGTTTCGATTTTCGCCGCATCGAGGTAGCGGGCGATCTGCGCCACGTGAGCCGCGCTGCCATACGCGGTGCCATTGCCGGCCGTTTGGCGGGGAGCTTCTTCACCATGCGCCTGGCCGACTCGCGCGCCGCCTTCGAAACCATACCCTGGGTGGCGTCGGCGTCGGTGCGCCGCGTCTGGCCGGACCGCCTGGTCGTGCACCTGGTGGAGCGCCGGGCGGTGGGAACCTGGAGCGACGGCCGGGTCTTGTCCGACGCGGGCCTGCTGTTCGATGCCAATCCCGCCGAAGCCGAACTCGATGGACCGCAGGTGGAGTTTTCCGGGCCGCCGCGGTTTGCCGCCGAGGCGGCCGACAAGCTGCGCGCCTTTGCGGCCGCGCTTGGCTCCTTGTCGACGACGGTGGTGGCGGTAGCGGTCTCGGACCGCGCATCCTGGACGATCCGCACGGCCTCGGGGCAGACCCTGGCCCTGGGACGGGACGATCCGCCGGGCAGCGTCCAAGGACGGCTGGCGGCGATCGTTGCCAACTACCCGACCGTGGTGGCGCAGCTCAGCGGCCCGCCGGCCCACATCGATGCCCGGTACAACAACGGCTTTGCGGTGACCAGACCATGAGGAATGAGACCAAGGAATTGATTGTCGGCCTCGACATCGGCACGTCGAAGGTCGTCGTGGCGGTAGCCGAGGTCCTGCCGGAGGCGGGCTTCCAGGTGATCGGCGTGGGCCAGTCCCGCTCCGAGGGCCTGCGCAAAGGGGTGGTGGTCAACATCGAGGCGACGGTGCGCTCGATCCGCGCGGCGCTGGAGGAGGCCGAACTGATGGCGGCGTGCCGCATCACCGAGGTCTACATCGGCATCGCGGGCAGCCATATCCGCGGCGTCAATTCCAGCGGCATGGTTGCCATCAAGGACCGGGAGGTGGCGCCGACCGACGTTGAACGCGTGATCGAGACGGCACGTGCGGTGCACATCCCAAACGACCAGCAGGTCCTTCATGTGTTGACGCAGGAGTTCATGGTCGATGGGCAGGAGGATATTCGCGAGCCGATCGGCATGAGCGGCGTGCGGCTCGAAGTCCGCGTGCACATCGTCACCGGTGCGGTGAGCGCAGCGCAGAACGTCGTCAAGTGCGTGCGGCGCTGCGGTCTGGAGGTCCAGGACATCATCCTGCAACCCTTGGCGTCGGCGCTCTCGGTCTTGACGGCCGACGAGCGCGAGCTCGGCGTCGCGCTGATCGACATCGGTGCTGGCACCACCGACATCACGGTTTTCACGGGCGGGGCCATCCGCCATACCGCGGTCATTCCGATTGCCGGCGACCAGATCACGAACGACATCGCGATGGCGCTGCGCACGCCGATTCTCGAGGCCGAGGAGATCAAGCTGGCGCACGGAATGGCAAAGGAAGTGTTGGCCGATGCCAACGACCGGATGGAGATCGCTGGCATCGGTGACCGCCCTTCGCGCCTGCTCTCGCGCCAGGCGCTTGCCGCGGTGATCGAGCCGCGGGTCGAGGAGCTCTTTACGCTGGCGCAGCAGGTCATACGCGATTCCGGTTTTGAGGACCGGCTGGCGGGCGGGATCGTGCTCACGGGCGGTACCTCCTTGCTGCCGGGGATCACGGAACTGGCCGAGGACGTCTTTTTGCGCCCGGCGCGCACGGGGTGGCCGTCCTATTCGGGCCCGCTCGCCGATGTCGTGCGCAATCCGCGCTACGCCACCGTCATGGGATTGCTGGTCGAAGCGTACGCGCAGCGCCAGCGAGGTCGGCGGCTGGTTTCGCAAAGTGGCTCGCTCAAGGGCGCCGTGCGCCGCATGAAGGAGTGGATTGTTGGAAATTTCTAGTCTTTTTGGGGCAGCGCAGAACGTCAAGTGCGATGGCGTGTTGACCGACGGAGGGCCTGCCCCGCAGGCGGTCCGACCGGTGCCGCCGTGTTTGACATTGCGCGTTGCGACTACGTTGCAGGGAAAACCGGAAACAGGAGAGCATGATGGCATTTGAGATTCTTGAGACCGAGACGGTCGGCACGGTAATTAAGGTAATCGGCGTCGGGGGAGCAGGCGGGAATGCGGTCGAGCACATGATCCGGCGCGGGGTCGAGGGCGTCGAGTTCATCTGTGCCAACACCGATCACCAGGCGCTGTCGCGGTCCAGCGTGCGCAACGTGATCCAACTCGGAAAGACCGGCCTGGGTGCCGGCAGTCGACCGGAGGCGGGCCGCCAGGCCGCCGAGGAGGCGCGCGATCGCATTGCCGATGCGCTGCGCGGCGCGCACATGGTGTTCATCACGGCGGGCTTGGGCGGCGGCACCGGCACGGGCGCGGCGCCGGTGGTTGCGGAGGTCGCCAAGGAGATGGGCATCCTGACGGTTGCCGTGGTGTCAAAGCCCTTTGAGTTCGAAGGTCCCAAGCGCATGAAGTTCGCCGAGGCGGGTCTGACGGAACTGCACGACAAGGTTCATTCGCTGATCATCATTCTCAACAGCAAGCTCGAAGAGGTCATGGGGGAGGATGCGGAGATGGCCGCCTGCTTCCACGCGGCCGACGACGTGCTGCACAACGCCTGCGCCGGTATCGCGGAAATCATCAATACGCCCGGACTTGTCAACGTGGACTTCGAGGACGTTAAGACGGTGATGAGCGAACACGGCAAGGCGATGATGGGCACAGCCACCGCGTCGGGAACCGACCGGGCCCGAGTGGCTGCCGAACAGGCGGTCGCCAGTCCCCTGCTCGAAGGCGTCGACTTGTCGGGTGCGCGCGGTGTCCTGGTGAACATCACCGCCGGTAGCAACCTGAAAATGAAGGAGACGCGCGAGGTTATGAACACGATCCGCGAATTTGCGGCGGAGGATGCTACGGTGATCTTCGGAACGGTCAGCGACGATACGATGGCCGACGACTTGCGCGTCACCGTGGTCGCCACCGGCTTGGGTCGCGCCGCCGTTGCCAAGAAGCCGCCGCTGACCGTCTTGCGCAACGGGACCGACAACGCGCCGGTGCCCGGCGCGCCGAGTGTCGCGACGGCTACGGTGGGCGATTACAGCCACCTGGACACGCCGGCGGTTTGGCGCTCGCGCGACAGCGCCATGATGCGTGCCGGCGCTCTCGAGGAGGCCGGCACCGAGCGTCGGCTCGACATCCCGGCGTTTTTGCGCAAGCAGGCCGACTAGGCCGAAGTTCCAGCGTGCGCCGAGCAAGTTTTCCTTTGCATTGCAGGCGCTTGGCGTGAGTTTGGGGTTCCGGTTGCTGTCTACACCCGAATTTGCTGGAGGAGTTCGAGCGCGCGCTGTTGCTTGGCGTTGGGGGTTGTGAGGATCTCGAAGGTCGGCGCATCAGGGCCGGTATTGGGCGTGCAGCAAGTGTTGCGCACGATGGTGGCCAGTTCCTCGAGCAAACTGGCGAAGCTGTGCGC